>Ga0315298_1000764_pt1 | contig 61580 bp, 46 predicted proteins | sample WHS_1_MG_FD_203077 | JGI IMG/M metagenome (GOLD analysis project Ga0315298, IMG submission 203077) | Extremophilic microbial mat communities from Washburn Hot Springs, YNP, Wyoming, USA - WHS_1_MG | ecosystem: Environmental > Aquatic > Thermal springs > Hot (42-90C) | place: USA: Wyoming...
ACTTAACTCGGTTGTCCAGTCGAGGCCCAGCACATCGGCGCCGCTCGCCGCCATTGCCTCCAACCAGTTACCCCCGCCCTTGGTAAAGAGCAGGATCGGTACCTGGCGGCCTTCCGCCTCGCGCTTCAAGCCGGCGATGATCTCGCTCATGTAAGCAAGCGAGAACTCTGCATAAGCCGGGGTGCTGAGACTGCCACCCCAGGTATCAAAAATCATCACTGCCTGCGCTCCGGCGGCAATCTGCGCGTTGAGGTATTGAGTGACCGATACGGCCAGATGACGCAGGAGGTGGTGCAGCAGCGCCGGATCACTGTACAGCAACCCTTTGACATGGATGAAGTCGCGACTGCCGCGTCCTTCGATCATGTAGCAGGCGAGGGTCCAGGGGCTGCCAGCAAAGCCGATGAGAGGCACCCGTCCATTCAGCTCACGGCGGATGAGCCGCACCGCATCCATCACAAAGCGCAGTTCCGTTTCCGGATCAGGCTGACTCAGTGCGTCGATGTCCGCGGCGTCACGCAAGGGACGTTCGAATACCGGGCCTTCGCCCTCCTGAAATTGCAGTCCGAGTCCCATGACATAAGGAATGGTCAGGATGTCCGAGAAGAGGATGGCAGCGTCCAGCGGAAAGCGATCAATGGGCTGCAGTGTCACTTCACAGGCCAGTTCCGGTGTGGTGCAGAGGGTGAGAAAATCCCCGGCACGGGCGCGGGTAGCACGGTACTCCGGCAGGTAACGCCCGGCCTGACGCATCAGCCAGACGGGGACATGATCCACCGGCTGGAGCAGGCAGGCACGCAGGAAATTATCATTCTGCAATGTGGATTTCATCACTTATACTCCCAGTTGATTGAGGATGCCCTCGGCGGCCCGGCGTCCTTCATCTACCGCAGTGACGACCAGATCAGAGCCGCGGCGCATGTCGCCCCCGGCAAAAATACGTGGGTTACTGGTCTGGAATTGTTCGTTGGTGCTGATCCGCCCATGGGCATCCGTGCTGATACCGTGCTCCGCAAACCAGGGGGCGGGGGAGGGGTCGAAACCAAAAGCGACGATCACCGCATCGGCATCCAATATCTGCTCTGAGCCGGGGATGATTTCCGGACGGCGACGGCCTTTGGCATCTGGTTCCCCCAGGCGGGTTTCCACCAGACGCACACCCCGGGCGCCCGATGCCGCATCACCAATAACTTCGACGGGTTGGCGATTGAAGAGGAATTTGACGCCTTCTTCGCGGGCGTTGGCGACTTCCCGGCGTGAGCCGGGCATGTTTTCTTCGTCGCGGCGATAGGCACAGGTGACACTGCTGGCACCCTGACGGATGGCTGTGCGTAAACAATCCATGGCGGTATCGCCACCCCCGAGTACCACGATTCGTTTGCCGGACAGGCTGACATAAGGCAGGTCTGGGTCAGGCGGCAACTGCATCAGGTGACGCGTGTTAGCGATCAGATAGGAGAGCGCGTTGAGGACGCCGGGCAAGTCTTCACCGGGGAAGTCGCCGGTCTTCGCGGTGTAGGTGCCCATCCCCAGAAACACGGCGTCAAAATCTTCCAGTAACCTGGTCAGAGAAATATCCTTGCCGACCTCCGTATCGAGCTGAAAACGAATGCCCATTTCCTGCAATAGATCGGCGCGGCGGGCGACGACTTCTTTTTCCAGTTTGAAAGAGGGGATGCCGAAGGTGAGCAAACCGCCGACGGCCGGATAGCGGTCAAAAACGACGACCTCGGTACCGGCGCGATTGAGGATGTCCGCACAGCCGAGGCCGGCCGGGCCTGCCCCTACCACGGCAACGCGTTTGCCGTTAGGGATAATCTCAGGCACTTCCGGACGCCAGCCGCGGGCGAGGGCTTCTTCGGTGATGAATCTCTCCAGGTTGCCAATGGTGACGGCGCCATAGCCATCGTTGAGGGTACAGGCGCCCTCACAAAGACGGTCCTGGGGGCAGATACGGCCACAGATTTCCGGCAGGGTATTGGTTTGATGGGACAACTCCGCTGCTTCTTCAAGACGATTCTCGACGATGAGTTGCAGCCAGTTGGGAATGTAGTTGTGCACCGGGCATTTCCATTCACAATAAGGATTGCCGCAATGCAGGCAACGGTCAGCCTGCAATTTGGCACTGTCCAGGTCAAAGCTGTTGTAGATTTCCTTGAATGCCTCGCGGCGTTCTTCCACGTCCAGTTTTTTGGGGTCCTGCCGCGGGTCTTCGATGAATGAAAAATAACTCATGATTTTTTCCTCGGGGTGACGCGGTTGCTCAACTCGCTTCTTCGAGCAGGACATCCAATTTGGCGGCTTTGGGCACCACCAGCCAGACATCACGGATAAAGTGGGCCCAGTTCTTGAGCAGTGCTGCGGCATAAGCGCTGCCGGTGGTTGCTATATGTGTTTCGATATGGCGCCGCAGCAAGGCCTCGTAACCGCGCATGGACTCGGTTTCAATCCGGTGATAATTCACCAGTTCACCGTTCACCTGATCAGGAAATTGGCGGGCCTGATCGCGGACGAAGGCGAGACCACCCGTCATGCCGGCGCCGAAGTTCACGCCGACCGTGCCGAGGATGACTATCTGACCGCCGGTCATGTATTCACAGGCATGGTCGCCGGCGCCTTCAATCACGGCGATGGCCCCGGAGTTGCGTACCGCAAAACGCTCACCGGCGCGCCCGGCCGCATAGAGACGTCCGCCGGTGGCCCCGTACAAACAGGTGTTGCCGATAATGGCCGAGTCCTGACTGGCGTAGGAAACGCCCTCCGGCGGTGCGATGATGATGGTGCCGCCGTTCATGGCCTTGCCCACGTAATCGTTGGCATCGCCATGCAGATGCAGGGTCATTCCCTGTACGCAGAAGGCGCCGAAAGATTGCCCTGCCGTTCCGTGGAGTTCGACATGCACCGCGTCTTCCCGCAGGCCGGTATTACCATAGCGTCGGGCGATTTCTCCGGCGAGACGAGCGCCGATGGAGCGGTTCACATTGCGGATCGGATAGTGCAAACGGGTGGGGATTTGCTCGTCCAGCGCGGGTTGTGCGTCCTTCACCATGGTTTCAGCAAGCTCGCCTTTGTCGAAAGGCGGGTTGCGGTCCTGAGTGTGGATGTTGCTATCGGCATCGCGCAGATCGGCATTGGCCAGCAGTGGACGGAGGTTCAGATGGGCCTGTTTTTCGGTTTGTGCTCCACCGATTTCCAGCATTTGGCTGGCGCCAACCAGATCGTCAAAGCGCCGGATGCCGAGTTGCGCCATGATTTCGCGGGCTTCTTCAGCGACGAAGTGGAAGTAGTTGATGACCATTTCCGGGAGGCCGGTGAAATGCTTGCGCAGGGTTTCATCCTGCGTGGCGATGCCGGTGGCGCAGTTGTTGAGATGGCAGATGCGCAGATACTTGCAGCCCAGCGCGATCATCGGTGCGGTGCCAAAACCGAAACTCTCCGCCCCCAGCAAGGCACCTTTGATCACATCCAGTCCGGTCTTGAAGCCGCCGTCGGCCTGCAAGCGCACCCTGTGCCGCAAGTGGTTGCGGCGCAGGGCGGTCTGAGTTTCTGCCAGACCCAGTTCCCATGGAGAACCGGCATATTTGACCGAACTCAGCGGGCTGGCGCCGGTGCCACCGTCATAGCCGGCGATGGTGATGCGGTCGGCATAGGCCTTGGCCACCCCGGCGGCGATCGTTCCGACGCCGGCCTCGGAGACCAGCTTGACGGAAACATAGGCTTGCGGATTAATCTGCTTCAGGTCAAAAATAAGCTGTGCCAAGTCTTCAATAGAATAGATATCGTGGTGCGGCGGCGGGCTGATGAGGGCGACGCCTTCCTTGGCGTAGCGCAGACGGGCGATGATGCCACTGACTTTATGTCCCGGTAACTGACCACCTTCGCCGGGTTTGGCGCCCTGTGCCACCTTGATCTGCAACTCTTCGGCGTTAACCGCGTACTCTGGTGTCACGCCAAAGCGGCCTGAGGCTATTTGCTTGATCTTGCTTATCTTGTTGTTGTGGTAACGGGCCGGATCTTCGCCGCCTTCGCCGGAGTTGGAACGCCCGCCGATGGTGTTCATGGCGATGGCCAGGGCTTCGTGGGCTTCTGGCGAGAGCGCGCCCAAGGACATGGCAGCGGTGTCAAAACGGCGGGTGATGGCCTCGATGGGCTCGACTTCACCGAGCGGAATGGGTTGCGCTACCGCGCGCAATTGCAGCAGGTCGCGCAGGTTGGTGGTCGGGCGCTCATTGACGAGTCCGGAAAACACCTGATAGTCGGTATAGCGCCCTGATTTCGCCGCCGTCTGCAGGCTCTGGACGACGTCTGGGTGGTAGGCGTGATATTCACCGCCGTGGACATATTTGAGCAGACCGCCCAATGGCAACGTCTTTCTGGGGATATATGCATCGTGGACCTGCTGGCGGACATCGTTTTCCAGTTGGTTGAACGACACGCCGCCGATGCGGCTGACCGTCCCCTTGAAGCAGCGCTCCACTACCGTCTGATCCAGGCCGAGCGCCTCAAAAAGTTGGGTGCTGCGGTAGGAGGCGAGGGTGGAAATTCCCATTTTGGAGAGGATCTTGTAGAGGCCTTTGTCGATGCCCTTGCGGTAGTTTTCCAGTGCCTTGAGGATCGTGACCGGCTGGCTGAAGGCATGCCGCTCGGCCAGGCTGCGGATGATGGCATAGCTCAGGTAAGGGTAGACAGCGGTGGCACCGTAACCGATCAGCGTGGCGAAATGGTGAGGATCGCGGGTATGGGCGGTAGCCACGACGATATTGCAGCGAGTGCGCAGGCCGGCATCAATGAGGGCATGGTGGACCGCACCCACCGCCATCAGTGCCGGGATGTAGAGCCGGTCGCGCGCCAGGGCGTGATCCGAGAGCACCAGGATAACGGCTCCGTGCCGCACCGCCTCGATGACTTCTTCGCAGAGGGCTTCGATGGCGCCCCCCAGATTACTGTCCGCTGCTGAATAACAGAGATCAAAAGTCTGGCCGCGGAAGGCCGGTTCCGTGCGGCTGGTGAGGGCGACAAAAGTAGCATCGGAAAGCACTGGGGAGTGTACCTCAATGCGCCGGGCGTATTCGGGACGCTCGGCGAAGAGGTTGCTCTCGCTGCCGATGACCGTGTTCAGGGACATCACCAGGGCTTCACGCAGCGGGTCGATGGGTGGATTGGTGACCTGGGCGAATTGCTGACGAAAATAATCGGCAATATGCCGGGTTTGCCGCGATAAGACAGCCATGGGGGTGTCGTCCCCCATGGAGCCAACGGCTTCCTGGGCGCCCTCGGCGAGGACGCGAATCACCTGGTCCTCTTCTTCGAAACTGACACCAAATGCCTTTTCACTGACCAGCAGATCGGTTACCGGCAGCGCGGGGGAGGTGTCGTTGTTGTCGCTATCGAGATGTTCAGCATACTGATCCAACCATTCCCGGTAGGGGTGGCTATTCTGGATTTGTGTGTCGATGTCAGCCGACTCCAGGAATTTACCCGTGGCCATGTCCACTGCCACCAGTTGCCCCGGCCCGACTCGGCCCTGCACGGCGATGTCGCGGTGATCGTAGTCAAAGACGCCCACTTCGGAGGCGATGTTGATGATGCGGTCTTTGGTGATGACATAACGGGCCGGGCGCAGACCGTTGCGATCCAGTGCGCAGGCAGCAATGCGTCCGGTGTTGAGCACCAGTCCGGCGGGACCATCCCAGGCCTCCATGCGCATGGAGTGATATTCGTAGAAGGCGCGCAGGGCGGGTTCAATCCGTGGGACATTGTGCCAGGCGGGTGGCACCAGCAGGCGAATGGCCTTGAAAAAATCCATGCCGCCCTGCACCAGCAATTCGAGCATGTTGTCGAGGCTGAAGGAGTCGCTGCCGCCACCAACCGCAGGTAGTACCTCCGCCATGGGTAGCAGGTCGGATTGCAACTGCGCTTCCCGGGCCTTGGCCCACAGGCGGTTACCCTGCACGGTATTCAATTCGCCATTGTGGGCGAGGATGCGGAAGGGCTGGCACAAGCGCCATTCCGGCCAGGTATTGGTCGAAAAGCGTTGGTGATAGGTGACGAGCGCGGAGGCGAAGCGCGGGTCGCGGAGATCGGGATAAAAAACGGGGAGATTTTCCGGCAGCACCAAGCCCTTGTAGCCAATGACCTGAGAGGAGCAGGTCACGACAAAAAAGCCGCTCTCGTCGACAAAGCGTTTTTCTACCCGCCGTCGCAGGCGATAAAGGAGGCGTTCGTGGCCGTCTGTGTCGCTGGCGTCGGGGAGGCCCACAAAGGCTTGCCATACACCCGGCAGGCTTTTGAGGGCTTCGTCGCCACAAGCGGCAAGGTCGGTAGGGACCTCGCGCCAGCCCAGACATCTGAGCCCAAGGTCCTGGGCTTCGGCATCCAGTGTCGTGCGGATTTTACTCGCAACCGCCTGGTCTCGCGGGAGAAAAAATTGGCCGATACCGAAATGTCTGCCGAGAGTGATGCCTTGCTCAATGGCGATAGCGCGGAAAAAGGTCTCCGGCATTTGCAATAGTAAGCCGCAACCGTCGCCACTTTTGCCATCGGCGGCTACCGCGCCGCGGTGGGTGAGCCGTGCCAGGGAGTGGATTGCCGTCGCGACAATGGCGTGACTCGCCTGATTGTCCATCTGGGCAATCAGCCCGAAGCCGCAGGAGTCTCGTTCAAAGTCGGGGGAGTATAAGCTTTGCGTCATGTCGTCACCTGGTTGTCACCGCACCCTGTCGCCGGACTGCAAAGCAGGGCCGAGCATTATAACGCGCTCATGGATAGCATCCAAGGGTGCGGGCGCGTTATCTTTCGGGATTTTTGTGTGGAATGGTCGAGGTGTTTACGCCTCGCCATGGGGATCGAAGAGGCGGTCATATTCGGCAATGGCGAAGCGGTCGGTCATGCCGGCCACATAGTCGGCGACGACACGCGCCTGACGTTGCGTTGCGCCGCTACACTCGTTGATGCGTGCCTGGTATTTCAGCGGCAGCAGCCGCGGATCTTCCTGCAGGGCATGAAACAGCTTGTGTACCAAGCGCTTGGCTTTTTCCGATTGACGATGCACCCGCGGGTGACGATACATGCGCTGAAAGAGGAAGCGTTTGAGGGTCACCACTTCGTGGGCGATGGCCGGGCTATGGGCCGCGAGCTGGCGTGGCGCAGCCCGCACTTCCGCAATGGTGGTGATACCCTCAGCCGCGATGTGGCGCCGGGTTTCATCGACCAGATCGTGGATGAGCAGATTGATGAGGCGGCGACCCGTTTCGTGGCGCAATACGGTTTGCGAGGTCTCAGGGTAGCGCTGGTGTACCTCGGCAAAAATAGCCCCGTACAAGGTGCTGGCGCAGAGTTCTTCCAGACTCAGCAGGCCAGCGCGCAAACCATCATCAATATCATGGTTATTATAAGCAATCTCGTCGGCGAGATTGGTGATCTGTGCTTCCAGGCTGGGCTGGGTACCCTGCAAAAACCGTTCACCTACGTCTCCCAGGTCGGCAGCCTTGCTTCTGGCGCAGTGCTTGAGGATGCCCTCGCGCGTCTCAAAGCTCAGGTTCAGTCCGGGGAAGTCGCCGTAGCGCTTTTCCAGGTGGTCCACAATGCGCAGGGACTGGATATTGTGCTCGAAACCACCGAAATCGGTCATGCACTCCTGCAAAGCTTCTTGCCCAGCATGACCAAAAGGGGTGTGACCGAGATCGTGGGCCAGGGCAATCGCTTCGACCAGATCTTCATTCAGAGCCAGTTGGCGGGCGATGGCGCGCCCCACTTGTCCTACTTCAAGGCTGTGGGTGAGGCGGGTGCGGTAGAGATCACCCTCGTGATTCACGAAAACCTGGGTTTTATACTCGAGGCGGCGGAAGGCGCTGGAGTGGATGACCCGATCCCGGTCGCGCTGGAAAGCGCTGCGATTGGCGGGTGGCTCTTCCGCGTAGGTACGCCCGCGACTCCGGGCAGGGTCGGCGGCGTAGGACGCTAATCCCCCGTATGACCCAACAACGCTAGCATCAGGCATTGCCAGATGGCCCCTGTACGGTATCGGCCGCTGCCGACGCCGATTCGTCTATCACCCGCTGCATGGTTTCGGCGAGCAGGGGCAGGCGCGTGGCGAACAGCGCAAAAGCCGCATCGGCATATTCGCGGATTTCATACTGGGCATCTTTCTTGCGACGCAGCTTGAAAAAATTCATCAGGCTACGGAAGTTGACGGTCCAATAGACATCCGAGTAGGCAGCAACCGGCATCACGTTGCGCAGGAGCTCGCGGGCCCGACCGCGGTAGGGGTCGCGGCCGCCTTCTTTAGGACCCAGTTTGCCGCGCTCGCGCGCCAGATCAATGCGACTGCAAGCAGCGCTGTATTGCCGCTCGTACCAGTCAAAGAGCTGCGCCATCAGCGCTTCGTATTCGGTGATGGCAGCCTCGTCCAACACCGCAAAGTCATCCACCGTGCACGCTGCGGCGTCAGGCACATAAGCGACGGAGATCGGCTTGCGATAGCGCATGGAAAACTCATTCCAGCTGGAAATGCGGTGTTTAACCCACTGGCGCAACACGAAAATCGGCGCGATAAAGCGGAAGCGAAAATAGACGGTCTCAAAAGGCGTGCCATGTTGATCACGGAGTAACTGGTAGAGCAGGGCACGGTCGCGCTCTGAAAAGTCGTGCCCGTTTTGGAGACGCTGGTTGGTGGTGCTGATACGCGCGGTATTGATGATGGTGGCTTCGTCCCCCCAGGTTTCTTCCAGCTCGATGAAACCGAAATTGCCAATACGGCGGGTGCCGCCCGGGTTCAGCGCGATACGTCGCGCCATTTCCTCCTGCAATTCCGCAGTGGCTTTATTGATCTCATGCATGTTCATGCTCCATGAAGGCTTGAAGGGTCTGAGCGATGGCCGCCGGGGGAACATCGCCGGTAATCACCGCACTCCCAATGCCACGCAGCAGGATGAAGCGCACCCGACCCCCTTCCGCTTTCTTGTCGACACGCATAAAGGCGAGATAATCGTCGATGGGGAATGCTGGTGCGAAGGTGGGCAACCCGGTGGCCTTAACGAGGGCGTAGATACGGTTCTGTTCGCTCTCCCGAATCAGGTCGAGGCGGCGGGAAAGGTCTGCTGCCATGACGATGCCGATGGCCACAGCTTCGCCATGGAGGTACTGGTCGTAGCCGGTCGCTGCCTCAATGGCATGGCCGAAGGTGTGACCGAGGTTGAGAATGGCCCGTAAACCCCCCTCCAGCTCGTCGCGCGCCACGACATCAGCCTTGTCTTTGCAGGAGTATTGGATCACCTTGGCCAGGGCGTCGGCCTCCCGGGCAAGCACAGCATCCATATGGTCTTCGAGCCAGGAGAAAAAGCCTTGATCGTTAATCAGACCATATTTGATGACCTCGGCCAGGCCAGAGCGGAATTCCCGGTCGGGCAGACTGTCCAGGGTGTCGGTGTCGGCGATCACGGCACGCGGCTGGTAAAAAGCGCCGATCATGTTTTTACCCAGGGGGTGATTGACTCCAGTCTTGCCGCCGACAGAGGAGTCCACCATGGCAAGCAGGCTGGTCGGCACTTGAATACAGGCGACCCCGCGCTGGTAGACCGCGGCGGCGAAGCCGGTGATATCTCCTACGACGCCGCCGCCAAGGGCACAAAGGGTACAATCACGCCCGTAACCCGCACTCAGCAGGCGGCCGGTGATTTCCTGGATATTAGCGAGGGATTTACTCGCTTCACCGGCCGCCAGCGTGACGGTCAGCACGTCTTTTTCAAGTTTCCTCAGGGTTTTCTGTAGTGCTTCCAGATAGAGGGGGGCGACATTGCTGTCCGTGATAATAGCGACAGGGCCTGTGCTCAGAGCGGGCGCGAAGAGGGCCGGGTCGGCAAGAATACCAGTGCCTATGTGGATGGGATAGCCGCGCTGCCCCAGATCGACGCGAAGACTGTGCATGATGTTTACTCTTGTGGACCGATTTATGCCCCATTGTTGGGGTTCTTTTACGTTGAGGCAAGTGGGTCGCCCCTATAACGCCATCTTGAGCTTGTTTCTACGGCTATCCGCGCGCGGGGATCTGCCCAGACCGCGGTTGGAGATGTCGCAGTATGCGGCGCAAAACCTGATCCGAACGCAGACCATCTCCCAGTATCCGCCAATGCGCGGTTTCCTGATAAAGCGTGTGGCGCTGTTCGGCCAGAGTTTGCAGGCGGCTGTCCAGGTCGGTATTTTGCAGTAAGGGACGGTTGCGATCATGGCGGATACGTTTGAGTTGCTCGTCGACACTGACATCCAGGTAGATGACCTTGCCCATGCGGCGTAAATGACGGCGATTAGCGGAGTCGAGTATGGCGCCACCACCAGTGGCCAGTACGATCGCTTCACTCTGGGTGGCGAGATCGGCGATCACTTTGCGCTCCCGCTCGCGAAAGCCCGATTCCCCCTCAATTTCAAAAATGGTGGGGATATCCACGCCGGTATGACTGACGATGAGCGCGTCACTGTCCACATAAGGAAGATGCAAGCGGGCGGCCAGAAGCCGCCCGATGGTGGATTTACCCGATCCCATGGGACCGATAAGGATGATGCTTCCGGTCATTGCCCGAGATTGGCGCTACCGGATGTCCCGCCCAAGCCATCTGGGGCATCGCCGCCAATCACCTTGGGGGTCAGAAAAACCAGCAACTCCGTTTTCGCCACATTGTTGAGGTGGCTCTTGAAGAGCCAGCCGAGCAGCGGGATGTCTCTCAATAACGGGACCCCGGTTTCCGTCTGGGTGGTCGAGTCCGTATAAATGCCACCGATGACGACGGTTTGGCCATTATTGACCAACAGCTTGGTTTTAACTTGCTGGGTATCAATCGGGATGCCGGAAGGCAGGGCCTGGGCGTAGTTAGGCTGGTCGTTTTGTGCATCCACGTCCAGGGTGATCTTGCCGTTGGGCGAGATGTGTGGCGTGACGTTCAGGCTGAGCACCGCTTTCTTGAAGGATACCGCCGTCGCACCGCTGCTGGTGGATTGCTGATAGGGGATTTCCTGACCCTGTTCGATGACCGCTTTTTCGTTGTCCTGAGTGAGGACTTTCGGGCTGGAGATAATCTTGGCGCGGTTATTCGCTTGCAGAGCCTGTAATTGCAGATTCAGGATGCGATTGCCCGCAGCGGTGCCCAGAGCAAAACCCAGCGATGCTGGATTGCTGCCCGCGAGGGCGCTGCCCGCGGTGGAGGGTGTCAGATTCACCAGCGCCGGGGTGGTGAAACCGGTTCCGCTGGTGGTGGAAGTTCCAGACATCGGGTAGGCGCCACCCTGCGTCGAGGTGACCCCCGTAGCACCGGTACCCGACAGGTTGATGACGCCACCACCACCGCCGCCGGTATAGGTTCCGCCCCAATTGACGCCCAGAGACTGGGCGGCATTGGTGGTGATCTGCACGATGCGCGTTTCAATCAATACCTGCGGGACCGGACGATCGATTTTGGTGATCAGGTTTTTAATGTTGGCGATATCCTGCGGAGTGTCCCGCACCAGCAGGCTGTTGGTACGGGTTACCACTGCTACCGAGCCGCGTGGGCCGAGCAGCGAGTTGCCAATAAGACTGGAGTTCGGAATGCCCAATGCACTGGCCAGGGCTGCATTCTGTGCGGGGTTCATGTTCATGCCGTTGTCGACCCCTGCAACTCCGGGCTGCTGGTTTTGGTCAAAGCCCTGCAGCAGGGAGGCAATCTCTGAGGCTTTTGCATATTTGATCTGGATCAGTTCCGTCTCCAGTGGTTCAAGCTTGCGTTTACTGGCGGCGGCCTTCAGTTGCGCCTCCTCCTGACTGGCAATCTGGTTAGCGGGGGCCACCCAGAGAATGTTGCCGATATGTTTTGCCGCCAGTCCCTGAGACTCCAGAATCACTTGCAGGGCTTCTTCCCACGGCTCGTTCTTGAGGCGGAGGGAAAGGCTGCCGCTCACATTGTTGGAGACGACGATGTTTTGGTGCGTGAAGTCGGCAATCACCTGCAGGGCATCGCGCACGCTGATGTTCTGAAAATCCATACTGAGGCGCGCACCGGAGTCGGGATTGCTGCTTGTCTCAGTGGTTTTGGGGTGTACATCGATCATGGTGCGTTGCCCCAGCTGATAAGCCGAGTATTCGTAAGGACCATGAATGGCAAAAACCAGCCGGGTGCTATGCCCCAGAGGATAACTATCCACATACTGAACCGGGGTGCCGAACTGGCCGACCCCGAAACGGTGGGTATAGCTGGAGGGAATGACCGTGTCTTTGAGATCGACGACGAGGGCGCCATTCTCGCGGGTGACGTTCATCTGCGGTTGCGGGCCGGAGATGGAAAGATCCAGAATCCCACCACCGTTCTTGCCACGCTTGAAATTCAAGTCGTTGATCTGAGTGCCCGCAGTTTGGACAGGTACGGGCATGGCAGGCGTCGCGGCGACGTTGCTGGTGGGCACACTCGCCGCGCTCGGGGCGGCGGCCACACCCTTACCCCGTTCCGCCACCAGGGCGAGGCGGTAACCGCCCGGTGTCGGTGCTACCATGATCGCCTGTGGTGACTTTAGGAGCAGATCAAGTCTGGCGTTGTGCCCGATGTTTTCCGCGAGCACATTCTCGACCGCGCCGCTGCTTGCGATCGTTCCCACCGAGCTCATGAAATGTGCATTGTTGAAATCGATCCGCAGCCGATAGCCACCGTCGAGGGAGTTGACATCATAAGCCGGTCGGCTGTTGCTGCGGATGAGGAGGGCCGTGCCATGCTGGTCCTGTACCGGAGTAACGCCGGTGATGAGACTTTCTGCCCAGGCGGCCCCTGAACTCAGGCAGAGCGCCGCCGCCATGACCGCAAGCGTCACCGGTCTCAGCGCCAAGGAGTGGAGCTGCAGGCGCGGTACTGCAACACGGCGGGCGTGGCGGGCGGTAATGGATGCTGTGCTCATCTTTTCGCTATCCTCTGTATTCTTTGGGGTTAGGCAAGTCATGTTCAGTTGCCGTTTTGCATCTGCAAAACAGTCGGTTTTTTCTGGAATCCACCGAAGGCGTTGGGCAGGTATTGTTCGACGGTGACCGACCGTTTCGTCATGCCGTCATCAATCTTCACGATGCGACCGTCATGGGTGCCAATGTAGCTGCCGATCGTCGCGCGATAGACTTTATGATCCGGCGTGCCAACCACGGCCCAGAGTCTGCCCTGATTGTCCCGGACAATACCGGTTATGCTCAGGCTGGAAAGGGCATATTTTTCCAGCGGCTGGACAGGTCCATGGCTGACGGGACGTGGTCCGGTGCTGGCGGCAGCGGCCTCCTTGCGCAAAAGAAGCTCAGAGAAGCTCGTGAAGGGGTCACGGTTGATCGGATTTTCATAGGCCTTCGGCTTGTAGGTAACCGTCTTGGGCAGCGGCATAATGTGTGTGTTGGTTTTGGGGCCGGCGGCGACAAAAGCCTGAAGACGGCTGAGGTTGTCGCTATCTGAGCAACCACTCAACAGTGCCATGCCGGTAAGCATCATTAGGACACTGAGAGCGCGTTTCATGGTTTGCCCCCCAGATAGCGATATGTGGTTGCTGTACACTGCATCACCAATTGCTGGGCTGCCTGTGCCTTGGCCGCGCTGGTCGCCCCCGCGTTAGGCATCCGGGTGATGCCGATATTGTTGATGGTCACAATACGAGGCATGGCGGCGACCGCGGCGGCGAAGCGTCCGATGTCACTGTAGGTGCCGACCACTTTGAGCTTGACCGGGATCTCCGCATAAAAATTCTTGTTCACTTCTCCCGTAGGCTGGAACAGTTCGAAATCCAGCCCGCGACTACGTCCGGCCAAGGTTACATCATCCAGCAACGAAGGGATCTGGGTGCGGTTGGGCAACTGCTGCAGAAAGTTCTGAAAACGCAGATTCATTTCCTTGATCTGGGCTTGATAGGCGGGTAGGGAGGCGGCCAGCAATTGTTTTTGCCGCACCTGGAGCTTCAGGCTGTCTTCCTGAATTTTTAGTTGATGATATTGGTCGTTTTCGGGTGCGATGAACTCAAACCAGACCAGGATACCGAGAATCAGGACAATGATGGCGACGATGATGAGCTTGGTTTTGATCGGCCAGCGGATGACATCATCCATTTGCAGGTTACGGAATTCATCAAAGGTCATGGCTGAGTATCCTTGTGCTGCGCGGATGCGTCACTTTTATTCGCGGCAGCCGGTGGGCGGATGCTCATCTGCAGCGTAAATTGTCCTACCTCTTCATTGCCCAGTTTGGACTTGCTGATGATGTTCAGTTCCGGCTTCGCAAAAATTTTTGAAGCTTCGATGCTGCGCATAAATGCCGCGACCTGACTGTTTGTCTGGGAATAACCATTCACCCTAATGGAATTACCCGTCTGCTGAAGTTTCGTCAGAAAGATGCCATCGGGAGTTACCCGAGCCAACGTGTTGAAGAGTCGCACTACCATATCCCGCTGGTCTTGCAGGTCGGTAATGATACCCTCACGGGAAAGCAGTTCATCACGTTTTTTACGCAGATCGGCAATGGACGCGATTTTTTTATCCAGTTGGGTGGTGACCCCTTGCAAATACCGCACTTTTTGCTGTTCAGCAGAGACCCGCGCACTAAAAATACTGTAGATACCATAGTAGAGCAGAGCGGCAAGCAGCAGAACGCCGATAAAGGCTAACACTAGCAGCTGACTGCGTTGTGCGCGCTGAGCCTCTCGATAGGGCAGCAGGTTGATGCGAATCATGCCGGAGTCCTCCTGAGCGCCAGCCCACAGGCAACCGCCAGAGACGATCTGTCTGCATCCATAAAGCGACGGCTGATCTGAGGGGCTATTTCCATGCCCGCGAAAGGATCAGGCACGTAAACCGGAAAACTCACGAGTTGACGCAATTGCTCTGCAAGCTGCGGAATTTTAGCGCCGATACCAAAAAGATGCACCGATCCTGCGGAAATATCCGGCATGCTGGCTTGAAAGAAATCAAGAGAACGAAACAGTTCCTGAGCCATACTCCGGGCGAAGGGATTAAGTACATCACGCTCATATTCGGGAGGCAAACCACCGAAGCGCTCCATGCGTTGTGCGACATTGGCATCGAGGCTATAACGACGCTGTATTTCTTCAATCAGACGACCCAAGCCAAAGTTATGCTCACGGGAGTAAACCGGATGCCCTTCCTGAAACACGTTGATATTTGTGGTGACACTACCTATTTCCACCAGAATGACCGCTCCGCCTGAGGTGTCGTGTGCTAGTGGCGATGCTCTGGTGAGGTGCTCATGTAATAACCAGAGAGCAAAGGGTTTGACATCAATGATTTTTGGTTTTAAGCCTACCTCTTCGAGGACCGCGGCACGATCTTCAATGGCTTCTTTTTTGCACGCTACCAGCAGGACATGATTATAACCTTTTCTGACTTCATCGGGTCCAAGCACCGCGAAATCAAAATTGACGGCGTCAATACTGTAGGGAATATATTGGCTGCTCTCAAAGCGAATCTGCTCTTCAATACCCACCTCGTCCAGCTCAGCCGGAAGAGAAATGATCTTGACGATGGCCGTATTGGCCGGCAGGGCGGTTGCCACGGCCTTGGTCCGGATGCGGGACCGCTCCAGAATGGTGTGTAGCGCCCGGCTGACCGCTGTAGCGTCCTGGATGTCACGATCATTAAGGGCGCCCGGCGGAAGTGCTTCGGAGTCCGCATGTTCGACGCGAAGCTTCCCCCTGGACTGCGAGAGTTCAACGAGCTTGACTGCGTCCGGACTAATATCCAGGCCGAGCAAAGGAGGACTTGGTAAGCGCAGCACGTTTATTCCCTTTTATGAGCTGACGAATATTACATAAATTTGCTTTGCAGAACACTCAACGGCACTTGCGCAACGCACGAATACTTTTTGCAACACGCGGGGGAAATTAGCAGCATTCCCGATTCTGTCAAGGCGCGCTGACCGAGAAATTGTTACCATAGGCGCGAAACCCGGTGGGGGTGGCCATACCAACGCGACTTTTGGCGAGAGTAATTTTGGAGTTCCATGATTTTGACGAGAGCGGATGGTCATTGCAGGGATCTGGCGTGGATGACGCTGGCGCTGGATTATGCGACGCGTGGCGCCGTTCAGGGCGAGGTTCCGGTGGGCGCAGTGTTGCTGGACGCTGACGGCCATCTGCTGGCGGCGGCGCATAACACGCCTGTTCATAGCCATGATCCCAGTGCCCATGCGGAAATGCTCGTGCTGCGTCAGGCGGCACAGGTTTTGCAGAATTATCGGCTAACGGGTGCTACCCTCTATGTTACGCTGGAGCCTTGCGTTATGTGTGTTGGGGCGATGCTGCATGCGCGAGTTGCGCGTCTCGTCTATGCGGCGTCGGATCCTAAGACGGGCGCAGTGGAAAGTCTTTACCATCTCTTGGAGGATGGCCGCTTTAACCATCGTATCGTGACGGAGGGGGGCGTGCTGGCCGCACCCTCCGCGACATTGCTAAGGGACTTTTTCCGGGCGCGGCGACGCGGAAAAGGGGCAGGAGAGGCCGATGTCGCCACGGCTGAAACGGGTGTCGAAACGGGGCAGGGGAGCGGTGATGCGGCATTGCAGTCATGAATGGCAGGTGAACAATGGTGGTCGCGGCCTATATGAACTCACTCAGAAATTGCAGGCTTGGTTGCGGGAAGTCGATGCCTGGGCAGGATGGGCGAATCTCTTCGTGCCACACACCTCAGCCAGTTTATTACTGCAAGAAAATGCCGATCCGGATGTACGGGCGGATATCCTGGATTATTTTGCGCGTTTGGTTCCGGATGGCAATCCTGATTTTCTTCATCGCAATGAAGGAACTGATGATATGTCGGCGCACCTGCGCAGTGTGCTGACCCAGAATAGCCTGATCATCCCCGTACGGGAGGGGCGGGCGGCGCTGGGGGGCTGGCAGGGGGTTTTTCTTTTCGAACATCGGGTGCGACCAATCAGTCGCCGGGTGTTGGTCAGTTTTCAAGGGGTTATGGAGGAGGGCTGATGTCTGAGTTCATGGAATTATACAACGGAATGCTGCGCGGTATTCGTGCGTGGTCGCGTTGGGATGAGTTTCAGAAAACGCTCGCAGAACAGGCCGATAATGGCTGGTATGTGTACTTCGTTGGGGTGGATTTTCCGCAGGCGCCACTTGATGCCGTGACCTTTTGCAAGGTGCTGGACGCGATCGGTACCTTGCTGCATCACGACCATAAAGAGACATATCTGGGTATCGTCTATGTGGATGATTTTGAGCATCCGCGGCTGATCAAGATTTACGATCCCAACCATTTGGGGGCGTCTTGTGGCAGCAGCGGAAAGGCGATTCCAGCCGGCTGGGTATTCTCGCGGGTACCTCCCGATCCTTTGGGGGAATTTGTTGTGCCCGAAGGCCGCAAACGCTGGTGGCGGGAAATTTTTCAAAACTGATTGGGTTGGCATTGCCGCCAGGCCTTTTGTACCCTTGGGCGGGCTAATTATCGGGAGAACCCATGGAAGCTGACCTGAAGCCCCTGGAATTCGGGGGCATTCGCCGCTTGCTCGAAAAGCTCTGTGCGACGCCTTTCGGGGCCGAGGCGGCGCGTAACCTCGCACCCGCCCCCACAGTGGGCGTCGCGCGCCAGTTGCAGGCGGCCATCACCGCCGCCCGCGTTGGCCTGGAGTCGGGCGAAGGCCCGATTCTCCCGGAGCTGCCGGATGTGCGCGCCGGTATTCGCCAGGTAGCCTCTCCTGGTGCGGCGCTGGCGGGTACCGCCTTGCGTAATCTGGCGCTGGTGCTGCGGGTCGGTTTGCAGTTGCGTCCTTATGTGGAGAAACGTCCTGCGCTGTTGCCCACCGGGGCGGAGCGGCTGGACGCGGCAGCGGACCTGTTACCCCAGATCGACGCTGTTCTCCTAGCCAACGGCAGCGTACGCGAAGATGGTAATGATACCCTGCGCCAGTTGCATGGTGAGTTGAAGACGGAGCGCGAGCAGATTCAAAGGACCCTGCAGGGGCATCTGCGTGCGCCGGGAGCGAAGGTCCACTGGTCCAGCCAGCGCGCCTGCGTGCACTTGCCCGATGGGGCAGTGGACAAGATTCGCGGGGTGCGGCGCGGTACCGGCCCAGGCGGACATGGCGTTCTGGTGGAGCCGATGGAGGTGGTGGCGGGTAATAACCATCTGGAGAAGATCGCTGGCCGTATCGAACAGGAGAACCAGGCTATCCTCCGCGCCCTCAGCGATGCCGCGCGTGAGCGCCTGATTGACTTACAGCATTTGGTCGAGTCACTGACCTGGCTGGATCTGGCCATCGCGGGCGCGCAACTGTCCATCCATCTGCATGGCAAAGCGGCTGAGATGGTGGACGTGCCGGTGCTGGTACTGGAAGTGGCCTACCACCCGCAACTCGTCCTCGCTTATGCGGAGAAGCGGGGTCCACGGCCCAAACCGCTATCCGTGCATATTGATGCCGAGTGCCCGATTCTGGTGGTGACCGGACCCAACAGCGGCGGCAAGAGTGTCGCTCTGAAGACGGTTGGGTTGCTTACGGTAATGGCCCATTGCGGCTTGCATATCCCGGTAGAAGGGCGCGCCGTGGTTGGGAATTTCACACATGTTTTTGTGGATATGGGTGATCCGCAAAGTGTCGCTTTTGAGTTGTCTACCTATTCTGGTCATGTGGAGATCCTGAAAAGACTACTTGCGGATGCGGATGATCATACCCTTATCCTGTTGGATGAGCTGGGTACCGGCACGGACCCGGAAGAGGGCGCAGCGCTGGCGATGGCCGTGCTTGATCATCTGGCGGGACGCGGGGTGCGGGGTATGGTGACTACCCATCTCACTCCGCTCAAGGCTTTTGCCGATACCCACGCTTGCCTGTGTAATGCCTCCATGCGCTTTGATCAGGAGCGCTTGGAGCCCACCTACGAGCTGCAGATCGGGGTGCCGGGGCGTTCCCTGGGTCTGGTTATCGCGGCAAAACGCGGATTGCCGGAGGCGTTGGTCAGCAAGGCGCGCGATTATCTGGAATATCTGCACAGCCACTAGGCCGGAAAACGTGCCGCTGACCGCGGTACCATAGATGACAAGCCGTATGCGCCAAGGCATTTTTATTTGACCTCACAGCAAAAAATGTCTAGCTTTTTGCGCTAATACTTTATTCCCTGAGGAGTACGACGATGACGTCCCTGACGACTACGCAAAATCGCCCAAGTCCCGATCTGGTAGAAGAAGACCTGACGGGTGCGGAGATTGTGGTCCGTGCGTTGCGTGATGAAGGTGTGGAACATGTTTTCGGTTATCCGGGTGGTGCGGTGCTGTATATTTATGACGAGCTCGCACAGCAGGATGCCGTCAAGCATATTCTCGTACGTCATGAGCAGGCGGCAGTGCATGCAGCAGATGCTTATTCCCGGGTCACTGGCAAGGTTGGTGTGGCGCTGGTCACCAGTGGTCCGGGCGCCACCAATGCGGTGACCGGCATTGCCACGGCGTACATGGACTCGGTGCCCATAGTGGTGATCACCGGGCAAGTGCCCGTTGCGCTCATCGGTAATGACGCCTTTCAGGAAGTGGACACGGTGGGTATTACGCGGCCCTGCACCAAGCATAATTTCTTGGTGAAGGATGTCCGCGATCTGGCGAGCACCCTGAAGACGGCTTTTTATCTGGCGGCGACGGGGCGGCCAGGCCCGGTGCTGGTGGACATCCCCAAGGATATTACCAGCCACAAAACCCATTATCATTACCCGGAAAAAATCAGTCTGCGTTCCTATAAACCGACGCTGAAAGGCCATCCGGGGCAGGTGCGTAAAGCCATGCAGCTCGTTACCGGTGCGCAGCGGCCGATGTTCTATACCGGCGGCGGCATTATCCTCGGTAACGCTTCCGGAGAACTGCGCAAGCTGGTGCGCACTTTGGGCGCGCCCATCACGAATACGCTCATGGGGTTGGGCGCTTACCCGGCGTCGGATCGCCAGTTTTTGGGGATGCTGGGTATGCACGGTACCTACGAAGCCAATATGGCGGTACAGCACTGTGATGTGCTGGTGGCCCTGGGTGCGCGTTTTGACGACCGCGTCACCGGCAACCTCACCAAATTCGCGCCGCACGCCCGGATTGTGCATGTGGATGTTGATCCGTCCTCCATCTCCAAGAATGTGCGGGTGGATGTGCCCGTCGTCGGCGATTTGCAGCAGGTACTGCTGGAGATGAACCAGATTCTGGCGGAAAATGGTCAGCGCAATGATCCGCAAGCCATGCAGGCGTGGTGGACGCAGATTGAAGAATGGCGGCAGCGCGATTGTCTGCACTATAATCAGGACGACCGGATCATCAAGCCGCAGCTTGTGGTGCAGAAATTGTTTGAGCTTACCGGTGGTAACGCCATCGTCACCTCGGATGTGGGCCAACACCAGATGTGGGCCGCGCAATTCTATGGTTTCGACCAGCCACGTCGCTGGATCAATAGTGGCGGATTGGGCACCATGGGCTTCGGGCTGCCTGCGGCCATGGGCGCGCAGGTTGCCGAACCGGATGCGACGGTGGTTTGTGTGACGGGAGATGGTAGCATCCAGATGAATATTCAGGAGTTGTCCACCTGCCTGCAGTATAACCTGCCCGTCAAGGTGGCGTGTCTCAACAATCATTATCTGGGGATGGTGCGTCAATGGCAGGAGTTTTTCTATGAAAATCGTTACGCCATGAGCTATGTGGATGCCTTGCCTGACTTCGTGAAATTGGCCGAAGCTTATGGCCATATCGGCCTGCGCGCGGATACCCCTGCTGATGTGGAACCAGTGATCCGTGAGGCACTGCGCCTTAAAGACCGCATGGTGTTCATGGATTTCCAGGTAGATCCGCAGGAAAACGTCTACCCCATGGTGCCTGCAGGTGCGGCCCTCTCCGAAATGATTCTGGTATAACCCATGCGCCATATCATCTCTATCTTGCTGGAGAATGAAGCGGGTGCCCTGTCACGAGTGGCGGGGCTGTTCTCGGCGCGTGGTTATAACATTGAGGCGATGACTGTCGCGCCGACTCACGATCCGAGTATTTCGCGGATGACGGTGGCGACGCGAGGTTCCGAGGAAATCATGGAGCAGGTCCTCAAGCAGTTGAATAAGCTTGTGGAAGTCATACGCGTGCACGACTTGACCGAGGGGCCGCACATTGAGCGCGAGCTGATGCTGATCAAGGTTCATGCCGTAGGGCAGGATCGCGAGGAGGTCAAAAGGCTGTCGGATGTTTTCCGGGGGCGTATCATTGACGTGACGGACCGCTCCTACACGATGGAGCTGACGGGTACAGGCGAGAAGCTGGATGCCTTTATCCATGCTCTGGACCCCGGTATGGTCATTGAAGTGGTACGCAGCGGTGCCAGCGCCATCAGTCGCGGTGCCAAGGCAATCTAATCCATAAATAAAAATTTACAATCACTTAACCAAATAAAAAGAGGTTTCACATGAAGGTTTATTACGATAACGACGCCGATCTCGCCCTGATCCAGAAGAAGCAGGTGGCCATCATCGGCTACGGTTCCCAGGGACATGCCCACGCCTTGAACCTCAAGGATTCCGGCGTCAGCGTGGTCGTTGCTTTGCGCAAGGATTCTTCCTCCTGGGAGAAAGCCAGTAATGCCGGACTGGCCGTCAAGGAGGTTGCCGCAGCCGTGGCCGCAGCCGATGTGATCATGATCCTGACCCCCGATGAAGGCCAGGGCGCGCTGTATCGCGATGAAATCGCGCCGAACATCAAGCAGGGTGCGGCACTGGCGTTTGCCCATGGCTTTAACGTCCACTTTGGCCAGATTCATCCGCGCGCCGATCTGGACTGCTTCCTGGTGGCGCCTAAGGGACCCGGTCATCTGGTGCGTTCTACCTATACGCAAGGTGGCGGTGTGCCCAGCCTGATCGCGGTCCATCAGGATGCAAGCGGTAATGCCACCAATATTGCGTTGTCCTATGCTAAGGCCAACGGTGGTACCCGTGCCGGCGTGATCGAGACCAGCTTCCGGGAAGAAACCGAAACGGATTTGTTTGGCGAGCAAGCGGTGCTGTGTGGTGGCGCTACGGCGTTGGTGCAGGCAGGTTTTGAGACGCTGGTGGAAGCCGGTTATGCGCCAGAAATGGCCTATTTCGAGTGCATGCATGAACTGAAGCTGATTGTCGACCTCATGTACGAAGGCGGCATCAGCAATATGCGCTACTCCATTTCTAATACGGCGGAGTACGGCGACCTGACGCGCGGCCCGCGGGTTGTAAATGCGGATACCAAGGCGGAGATGAAGAAGATTTTGACCGAAATTCAGAATGGTCAGTTTGCCAAGGAGTTTATTCTGGAGAATCAGTCAGGTAAGCCGACCATGCAGGCTATGCGCCGGATTGGGGCGGAGCACCCCATTGAAGTGGTGGGCAACAAGCTGCGCTCGATGATGACCTGGATCGGTCAGAACCGGATCGTGGACCGTTCGCGCAACTGAAGTTTGCGGCCGGGATTGGCGATAGTCTGCATGGGCGGAATGGCTGTGGGCAAAAAGTAATCTGCCTGTGCTGATTCCGCCCTTTTATCATTGTCCGGCTCCTGATACCCTCCGCCCATGAAAACAGACTATCCTTATCCCTTACTGGCGCGCGAAGGCTGGCCTTTTTTGGCCTTGTTTTTAGGTGTCGCCATTGTGCTGCAGATATTTACGAATGGCTGGTGGGCTGCGCCGTTTTATCTGCTTTTTCTCTTCAGCCTCCAGTTCTTTCGTGATCCGCGGCGTCCCCTGCCGGTGTTATCGGAAAGATCGGTGGTGTGCCCCGCTGATGGCAAGGTGATCGCCGTTGAGCAGGTTGACGATCCCTATCTTTCCCGTCCTGCGCTCAAGATCAGTATCTTTATGAATGTGTTTGATGTGCATGTGAATCGCATGCCGGTTAAGGGACAGGTGCAGAAAACCTGGTATTTTCCGGGTAAATTCTTCAATGCCGCCCTCGACAAGGCTTCTTTGGAGAACGAACGCAATGCCCTTTGGGTGAAAACCGACGATGGCAGCGACGTGACTGTCGTACAGGTGGCAGGGTTGGTCGCGCGGCGTATTGTTTGTCATGTCGCGGCCGATAGCGGCGTGGCCGCGGGACAGCGCTTCGGCTTTATCCGCTTTGGTTCGCGGGTAGACACCTACCTGCCGGTCAATGCCCAGCCCCTGGTGGCCGTAGGCGAACGGGTGCGTGCGGGTGCCCAGTGTATTGCGACCTTGGGTGCCCAACAGCCATGAATCCCAGATATCCGCGCCGTGGGGTTTATGTTCTGCCCAACCTCTTTACCACGGCCAGCCTGTTTGCCGGTTTTTATTCCATCATTGCTTCCATCAACGGTCACTACCGGGTGGCCGCCATCGTCATTTTTATTGCCATGATTCTCGATGGCCTGGATGGGCGCGTGGCAAGGATGACGCATACGGAAAGCGCATTCGGCGCGGAATATGATTCATTGGCGGATGTGATTGCCTTTGGTATGGCGCCGGCTATTTTGGTATTTCTGTGGGGGCTGCAGGATTTCGGCAAATTCGGGTGGCTGGGGGCATTTATCTATACTGCCTGTGGTGCTCTGCGCCTGGCCCGCTTTAACACTCAGGTGCATAGCGCATCCAAGCGCTACTTCCAAGGCTTGCCCATACCCACAGCGGCGGCAGTGCTGGCCAGTCTGGTCTGGGTGGCGGTAGGGGAGGGATATCCCTGGCTGACACAGATTAGCGAGTATCTGGCGCTGGGACTGGTCTACGCGTTGGGCCTGTTGATGGTCAGTAATGTCCGTTTCCGCAGTTTCAAGGATTTTGACCTGCACGGGCGGGTACCTTTTGCCTTAGCCATCTTTGTGGTACTGGTTGTGGCCCTGGTCGCCGTGCATCCACCTCTGGTACTGTTTATCGCCGTGATTTCCTACGTGGTGGTGGGGTTGCTGTTGACCTTGTGGCAAATCCGCAGCCACCGTATCCAGCGGCGGCGTGGTGGCCTTGGTCACTGACTTGCCGGCACCGTGAATGCGCCCCAATGCAGAGTGCAGGAAATGCGCGCCGACTGACCATTTTGTACTGGCGCCCCCTTGGGGACGCCCAGGCCGGATTAGGCCGGTTACGGGGATGCCCCATATTTTTTTATTTGGCTGGCGATATCCTGGTGATCACGTACCCCCCGGCAGTATCTTTTGAGAAGTCGAAATTCACATGCTCGCCAATCTTAAGACTGGCGAGCATGGCCTTGTCCATGACCAGGAAATTCATGGACATCTTGGGCCAATCAAGGGCCTTGACGGGGCCCATGGCAACGTTGACTGTGCCGGTGGGATTGATGCTGTTGATTTTGCCATGTCCCATGAATATCTGGGCCTTGACCGCCTGTGCCCCGGCCATGTTTTTGGTGCCACCCATATTGTCCATGGCCGCCTGTGCCGGAAGCGTGACCGCCGAAGAACACAGCAGAATGAGGGCGAGATAGAAGCGTTTCATTGTCGTCTCCTTGCTATTGTTAAACTGTTTCCTTGTTGAATTCCAACGTTGCTGTCGCTACAAAAACTCCCGCAGTATCCCTCCTTTCCACCCATGATCATTACTTCCTCCTCATCCGTAGCCCCATCAGCGTAGGCCCAATCGCCGCTTCTGCCACAGGGCGTAAAGGGCAGGAATTACCAGCAAGGCCAGCAACGCGGCGCTGAACATGCCGCCCACCATGGGGGCGGCAATGCGCTTCATCACATCGGCACCGGCGCCATGGCTGAACATGATGGGTAAGAGGCCACCCACCACCAGGGTAAAGGTCATGGCCAATGGCCGCAGGCGCAGCATGGTCCCCTCAATGACGGTCAGCCGAAGGTCGTGCCAGTTCCGCAAGGTGTCACTGGCCTGCCGCCGGAGGAGGGCCTGGTCCAGGTAGAGAAGCATCACCACCCCGAATTCCGCCGCCACTCCCGCCAAGGCGATGAAACCCACCGCCACCGCCACCGAGAGCTTGTAATTCAGCCAATAGATGAGCCAGAAACCACCCACCAGAGACAGGGGCAAAGTCAGCAGGATAATGGCCACCTCCACCCAGTTCTTGAAGTTGAAGTAGAGGAGCAGGGCGATCAGCAGAATGACGGCAGGAATGACCAGTTCCAGGCGTTTAGTGGTTTGCTGCATGATCTGATACTGGCCCACCCAGGAGACGGTGTAACCACCTGGGAGATTGACGGCCTTCGCAATGGCCGCTTTGGCACGGGGCACATAGGCGCCGATGTTGGTGCCCGGTTTCAGGTCAATGTAGATCCAACTGTTCAGACGGCTGTTGTCGCTAGTGAGCATCGCTGGCCCCCCCTCGATGCGGAGATCGGCTACCTGGGCCAGGGGGATCTGGGCACCGTCGGGTGTGGCGATTCGGCTTTCCATCAGGGTGGACAGGGATTGGCGCAGTTCCCGAGGGTAACGGAGAACCACCGGGAAGCGTTCCAGCCCTTGTACCGCGGTGCTCAGGACCTTGCCGCCAATGGCCGTTTCCACGAGACGGTTCACATCCGCTACCGAAAGGCCGTAACGGGCGGCTTTGCTGCGATCAGTGCGCACGACGATATATCGACCGCCAGCAACCCGTGCCGCGTAGGCACTCTGGGTGCCGGATATTTTCTGCAAAGCCGTTTGGAGTTTCTGCCCCAGGCGGTTCAGGGTATCGAGATCCGGACCCGTCACCTTGATGCCAAGAGGGGTTGTCAACCCGGTGGTGACCATATCCACTCGGTTCTTGATCGGCTGCGTCCACACATTGGACAGGCCAGGAATGCGCAACGCCTCATTCATCCTGTTCTGCAGCTTGTGTATCGTCATCCCGACGGGCCACTGATCCGGCTCTTTGAGCGTGACAGTGGTATCAAACATCGATAAGGGTGCCTGATCTGTCGCCGTCTGGGCCCTGCCCGCTTGACCGAAAACCGTTTTCACCTCGGGGAAGGTCTTGAGGATGCGGTCCGTCTGCTGCAAAACCATGGCCGCCTCACCGATGGAGACGGCGGGGTCCTGAAATATCGGCATGTAGAGCAGCGTCCCCTCGTTCAGGGGGGGCATAAACTCCGATCCCAGACGGTTCCAGGGGTAAAAGAGGGTGGCCGTGAGCAGCAGGGCAAGAATCAAAATAATCCAGGGCGCGCGCAGGACAGTGTGGATGACCGGACGGTAGAGGAAAGCCAGGACCCGATTCAGGGGGTTTTTGTTTTCAGGGCGGATGCGGCCGCGGATGAACCAGGCCATCAAAATGGGCACCAGGGTGACCGAAAGGAGGGCGGCGGCGGCGATGGAAAAGGTCTTGGTGAAGGCGAGCGGCGCGAAGAGTTTACCCTCCTCGCCACCCAAGGCGAAGACCGGCAGGAAGGAAACAGCGATGATAATCAGCGAGAAGAACAGTGCCGGACCGACCTCCGCCGTCGCCGCTATGGCCGCTGCCCAAGGGTCGATGCCGGGGTTGTGTTCCAAATGTTTGTGCATATTCTCGATCATGACCACGGGGGCATCCATCATCACGCCGATGGCAATGGCGATGCCGCCCAGGGACATGATGTTGGCGGGGATGCCCATGGCCCACATGATGAGGATGGCGGCCAGTATTCCCAGCGGCAGGGCGACGAGGGCGACCAGCGCCGAACGTGCACGCAGCAGAAAGAGCAGGGAAATGAGCGCCACCGCCAGGGATTCTTCCAGCAGCTTGCCGGTCAGGGTGTGAATGCTGTGCCGAATAAGCGGGGCTTGGCTATAGGTGGTGACGACTTGTACCCCCTTGGGTAGGGAGGGCTGGAGTTCCTTGAGCTTGCGCTCAATTCGGTGGATGAGGGCATAGGCGTTGCCACCCTGGTTCATCATCACGATACCGCCCACCACCTGACCCTTACCGTCGAGTTCGGCGACGCCATTGGGCAATTGTGGACCCAACTGCACCCGGGCCACCTCTCGCAGCGTAATGGGCACATCGTTGCGTACGGCCAGCGACGCATCTTGCAGGTCTTTCAGGGAATGGATATAGCCCGCGGTGCGGACGATATAACTGGCGTCTCCCATGTCCACCACCGAGCCGCTGGTCTCCCCGTTAGCCGCCCGGATGGCGGCCTCCACCGTCGGCAGGGTCAGGTGGTAGGCGAGAAGTTTCTGCGGATCCACCACCACCTGGTATTCTTGCACCATGCCCCCTAGCGTGGCCACCTCCGCAACGCCGGAGATGCCCTGCAGTTCGTACTTGAGGAACCAATTCTGCAAGGTGGTGAGCTGGGCCAGATTCAAGGTCCCGCCGGGGTCGGTGAGGGCATACTCGAAGATCCAGTCCACCCCCGAACTGTTCGGCCCCAGGGCCGGGGTGATCCCCGGCGGCAGCTTGGACTGCACCTGGCTCAGGTATTGGAGTACCAGGTTGCGGGCCTGATAGATGCTGGTGCCCCCTTTGAAGAGGACGTAGACATAGGAGTCCCCGAACATGGAGTAGCCGCGCACGGCCTGGGCACCGGGTACCTCCTGCAGGGTGGTCTCCAGGGGGTAGGTCACCTGATCCTGAACAATCTGCGGAGCCTGACCAGGGTAGGAAGTCTTGACGATGACCTGGGTGGGCGAAATGTCGGGGAGAGCCTCCAGGGGGATGTTCATCATCGCCAACATACCACTGGCAATCAGCACCAAGGCGGCGATCACGACCAGCGCGCGGTTTGCCATACACCATCGCATGATTGCTCTAATCATGAGACTGCCCTCCTGGACCCATATCCATCCCGGTCATGGCGCTCTTGGTAGGCGCCGTATTGCCCCCTAACATACGGGCCTTGACGGACTGGAACTGGGATTCGGAATAGAGCAGGAACTGGGCACTTTCCACTACCCGGTCACCGGCTTTGAGCCCCTTGTCGATGGCTACCCAGCCGTCGGCCTCCACTCCGAGAGCGACCTGTACCGGCAGGAAGTGTCCTTGGCCCTCGCCCAGCATCACGTAATCTCTCTGGCCGGTACGCAGTACGGCGCTGCTGGGGACCGCCAGGGTCTCCTCGGGACTGGCCAGAACCGTGGCGTCGGCGTAGGTGCCGGGGCGTAGGTTTCCCCCAGGATTGGGAAAGCTCAGCCGGGCCGTCACCGTCCGGCTTTTGGGATCGAGGGTCGGATAGAGGAAGCTCAAACGTCCTACCCAGGTCTTGCCGGGATAGGCCGGCAGATGCAGACGCACGGGGTTGCCGATCCGTACCCAGGGCAACTGATGGGAGTAGAGCGCCACATTGACCCAAACCCGGTCGAGGTTGGCTATTTCATAGAGATTCGTTTGCGGCGAGACATAACCACCCTGGCGCGCATGGAGGGTCTCGACCACCCCGGAAGTGGGAGCTATGACCGCTACATTGCGTTCCGCTGTGCCGTGCCGGGCTAGAGCCGCGATCTGGTTTTCCGGCATGCCCAGCAGTCGCAATCTCGCCCGGGCTGCCGCCAGCAATGCCGGGCCTTCCGTCACCCCACCCTGGCGGCGGGCAATGAGATATTCCTGCTGGGCACTATACAGTTCGGGAGAATATATCTCGGCGAGCACCTGGCCACGTTGCACGGGGTCACCCACGGCGCGGACGTTCAAGCGTGTCACCCAGCCGGAGAAACGCGGAGTGACGGAATAGACCCGGTTCTCGTCCACCGCCACGGTGCCCACGGTATGGATGGCATGCCCCATCTGCCGGTGCTGCACCGCCACAAGGCGCACCCCCAGGTTTTGCGCCAGGCGCGGATCGATGCTGAGGCCGGACTCTTTTTTTGCGTTCGGGCTGGAGGCATAGACCGGGATATAGGCCATCCCCATACTGTCCTTCATCGGATGATCCGAATGGATTTTGGGGTCCATGGGGGCAGCCCAGTAGAGGATGTGCCGTTGCTTGGGCATACTTGCCGGAGCTGCGGCGGAGTGGGCGCCGGGCGCCGCGGCAGGGGTTCGCAGCCACCAGACCGCATTGGCCCCGAGACCCACACCAATGACGAGTAGGCTGATGCCGATAATCCAGTTGCGTGGCTTCATGGTTGTATCTCTCCCTCTCCTTGGGTGGCGAGAAAATCCAGTTCTGCGGCGCTGAGGGCCAGATCGCGGCGGTATTGCAGGCGGGTCAGGGCGTAGTCCAGCACGTCCTTCTGGGTGCGCAACACCGCATCCAGTCCGGCGCGTCCCGCCGAGTAGGCGGCGAGCGTTGCGGAAAAGGCATTCCGTGCGGTGGGCAGCAGTTGTCGATCCATGCGCTGCAACTGGATTTTGTAGGATTCATAGCGGGCAAAGGCGGCACGAGCCTGCTGGGCCAGGGCCAGGTGTTGATCGTCGTAGCGATATTGCGCCTGCTGGGCCTTGGCCTGGGCGGCGGCAACGTCCTGGTCCTGGCGATCCCCCGGGAATAGCGGCAGGCTCAGGTCAACCCCCGCTGACAGCCAGTTGGGGCTGCCGGGGTGGAAATCCTGGCCATAACCGACGCTGACGGTGACGTCCGGCCAATAGCCGGTTTTGGCTACCTGCACGCCCATTTGCGCGGCACGGGTCTGCGCCTGGGCGGCGCGCAGGAGGGGCTGGCCGGAAAGTCGGGCTTCCATTTCGGCAAGAGTGGGGGGTGGCGGCAGATTCGGCCATTGCTTTTCTATGGACGGCGGTTCCGGCAGATTTAGAATCTGGGCGATTTGCGCCAGATCGCTTGCCTGCTCTGCCTGCAATCTGGTGATGTCATTGGCCAAACTGTCGCGCGCCAGTTGGGCACGGAGTACCTCGGCCTGTGTCCCTTGTGCGGACCGGTAGAGCGCCAGTGCCGCTTGCACACTCGCGGCCTCCAACCGTTCCTGGTGCCGGACCGTGGCCATGGCATTTTCGGTATAGAGGGCTTGCAGCCAGGCACGGCGCAGCAACAACACCAACTCGGCGGACTGGCCGCGCAGGGTATCGACGACCGCCTGGGCCTCCACTCCCGCCCGTTGTCCTTCCAGCCCCAGTTTGCCAAAGGAGGGAAAGGTCTGACTCAGGCCCACGCTCAGCATGCTCATCTGCTGCTGATTCATGGAGAAGCTGTTGAGGGGCAGGTTCGCGGCACCGAGGGCGAGATGCGGATCGGGCAACTGGGCAACGGCCACGGCTTTGTGCCGCAATTCCGCAATCTTTTGGGTCAGGGCGCCGAGTCCGGGATTTTGCCGCAGGGCAACGGCTTCCGCGCTCTGCAGGCTCAGCGAGGCGGCCCAGGCGGGTGTTGCCGACAGGAGCAATAGCACCCCGACAGAGAGGCGAATACCGCCCCATGTCGGTTGGATAAAACGACCAGGAATATTGGTGTACATAAAAATCTCCATGGCAAAAAAGCGATACATCTCCTCAGGTTAGAGAGGAGTGCCAGTTTGCTCAGGAGAGATTAAATGACCAACCGCACGTGCTGGAGGGGAGGGGAGGGATGCGGCAGGCGGGGGAGAAAACCCTGGGTTGCTGCCGGGAAGAAGATTGCCGGACGGGAAAATGTCACGGAGCCCATCATTGCCGGGGCCGGGAAGGTTATTCCCGGGAGTCTTAATCCCCCCGGTGCATGGGTTGCTGCGCAGATCGACACGCACTGGCCGGACATCGCCCCGGAATGTATGCTCACGTTCATACCGTGAGCACCCTGGCAACAGGGCATGTCCGCTATCGACATGCCTGGCGTGGCAGTGCAGGAAACACCGAGCGGCATGGCCACTGCAACATTGCTTACCCATGTTCCGAGGAAGAACATGAACATAGCCAACAAGGCGAGCAAGGGAGAGTGATGGCGGATTGTTTGCATGTCGGTGTCAGCTGATCTCGGTCAGTACGTCGAAGCCTGCCGCGTCGTGATCGCGGGATCCGTTGGCGCAAGCCGACATCCATACGCTTACAATAATCATAAAATGACTCTTTTTGGAGCTCGTAGGGCATCGTAAACCATGAAGTGCGCTACAGAGTCAAGGCGTAAAAGTTTTCCCTAAATCGACAAGGAGCAGGACGCTGTACAGCATGAGGTGCGTGGTTATGGTCTGTGGGAGGTTGTAGTAGTCTGCTCTGGGGGTACGCATGATATTGACGATATACGGGGCCACGATTGTCACCCTGATGATGCTGTTTTATGCATTCGAATCGCGCTCGCACTGGTTTACGCTGGCCTTTGCAGTAGCTTGTCTGGGGTCCGCGGCTTATGGATTTCTCGCCGGCACCTGGCCCTTTGGTGTCGTCGAGAGCGTCTGGTCGCTGGTGGCGTTGCGTAAGTGGCAAGTGGTTCGCCTCCGCTAGCAATATGGCTGCTCATACCAGAGGCGTGTCGCACCTGGAGACGCAAGGATATGCGGAATGGTGGAGCGTGCGGCTCAATGCTTATGTAAATGGTGCATGTCCGGGGTGTGGGCATGGTTATGGGTCAGTGCTTCGTGCTTATGCGGGTGGCGATGGCTGACACCGGGCACCAGCGGATCAGGGTGTGCGTGCTGATGGTGTGCGTCATGCACATGGACATGATCATGTTCCATGAGCGTATGGGTATGTTCATGCGCGTGGCTTTCGGTGAGATGCATCCAGATGCCCCAACCCATCAGCGCTCCGGCGATCAGTAAGAGTGGAGTGACTGGGGCACCGAGCATCACGCTGAGCATGGCACCGACAAAGGGGGCGCTGGAAAAATATGCTCCCGTCCGCGCGCTGCCGAGATGACGCAGACCGACCACAAAAAAGGCGAGGCTGACGCCATAGGCGAAGAAACCCAGCAGCATCGCCGCCGCCATGTCCGGCAGGGCAGGCAGACGGTCACCGAGTAACAGCGCCAGTCCGAGGTTCACGCTACCCGCCACCCAGCCTTTGTTGGCGGCGATCCAGCTGGTATCGGTCAGGGATACCTTGCGGGTCAGGTTGTTATCCATACCCCAGGCAAAGCAGGCGCCGATGATGGCGGCGGCGGACCAGAGGTGGTCGAAATGCACCTGTCCAGGCCAACTGAGGAGCACCATCCCCAGCACAATCGCCACCATGCCCCAGGCTATGCGGCGGTCAAAACTTTCCTTGAACACCCACCACGCCAATAGGGTCGTAAACACCGTCTCCGCATTTAACAATAAAGAAGCCGTTGAAGCGGCGGCACCCTGCAAGCCGATCATGAACAGCACCGGTGCAACGATTCCACCCGCCAGCACCGAAACCCCAAACCAGAAAGCATCCCGACGCGACAAGCGCACCCGTTCGGCGCGGCGCAGCCAGCGGTAGAGGGTCAGTCCCAGGCCGGAGCCCAGATAGAGCAGACCCGCCAACATCCAGGGGCTTACCGATGCCAGCAGAATCTTGGCCAGCGGCGTACTCGCTCCAAAGAGCAGCGCTGACAGGAGGGCGGCCTGAATGCCGGGACGGCGTAGGGTGTGGAGGAGGGACATGGGCATCCTGTAGGCGAAAAGAACCATTGATCAGCCGTCATGATAAAACGGGCGCGGTCTGCATGACAGACCGCCATAAGCACCGTCGTCGAGAAAAGGGTTATCCAGGAAGCGATACTTGCCGCGCTGCTTTCGCTGTCAAAGCGCTATAAATCACCGGTGCCAGCCACAAAGACATGAACACGGACAGCAGCAGACCACCCATGACCGCCACCGCGAGGGGCTTGAGCAGGTCAGTGCCGTGGCCGATACCGATGGCCAGCGGCAAAAAGCCGAAGACATCGGCGAGCATGGTCATCAGGATGGGGCGCAAGCGCTGCCGGGCGGCTAGGGCGACCACGGCGGGGCGCGGCTGCGGACCACCGAGTTGCCGGGCACGGGCAAAAATCAGAATCACATTGTTGACCGCAATGGCAAAGACCAGCAGCACGCCGAGAAAGGCGGTGCTATCGAGGTCAATACCGAGGAGCAGGAGCGCCAGCAAGGCCCCCGGTGCCGCCAGCGCAATCGCCAGCAGGGCGGAAATGGCCGCCCGCTGACTGCTGAACTGAAAGCCGAGCAGGATCAGGAGCAAGGCCAGCGCTCCGCCGAGAATCAGCGCCATCTGCTGAAAGCTCTGTGATTGCTGGCGATAATAGCCGCCCAGCAAGCTCGTCACGTTGGTCGGCAGATGCAGGTTCGCTACCACCACACGTGCTTTAGCGGCGGCCTGCGCCAGCCCCTCACCGGGCTTCGGCTGCAGCCAGACATAGGCATCGGGCACCAGATTCTGATGGGTCACAAAGGGTACCGCCCCCTGCACATGAACGCCAGCGATGCTTGCCAGCGGAGTAAAGCTCCCGTCCGGCAAGCGAATGGGGAGGGTGTCCATCTCGCGCGGGGTGAAATCGTGGCCGGCGAGGCTGACGCGAATCGGCAGAATCTGCTCGCCGTGCAGGAGGAAGCCCGCCTGTCGCCCCCAGAAACGCTCTTTGACCTGGCTAGCCAGCACTGGCGGGGTGATGCCATAAATCGCGGCCAGTGGCGATGGAGTGATCTCCAGCTCAGGACCCGCTGAAGGTGACTTGAAGTTCACGGACTCAAAGGCATGGCTCTGGCGCAATGCCGCCGCCAGACGCACGCCCTGTGCACGCAGTGTGGCGGAATCCGAGCCGAAGAGATAAACCACCAGCGGCGCGTGGGCACCCGAGAGATTGCCCAGGCGTACAATCATCGTTTGATGGAGTGTCAAGGAGAGCAGATTGGGAGCCGTCTGAAGGAACTGTGTCCGCAGCGTGTGCATCACCGTCTCGGTGCTCTGCGCGTGATTGGACTTGAGGACGATGGCGATAGCCCCCTTGTTGGCCGGCGCGTGGAGGAACTGGAAGCCGCGCCCGACCATCAGCGATGCCCGCTCCACATTGGGATTCTCCAGCGCCACCCGCATGAAATCCCGCCCCACGCGGGTGGTTTCCGCCACGCTGCTGCCGACCGGGGTACGGAAGGGCACCGAAATCACGCCCTCGTCCCAATGGGGCAGGAAGGCAGTGGGCAAGGTGGTCAGCGTCAGCCATCCCGCGACCGCGAGGAGCAGGACCACCGGAGTGGCCCACCACGGGCGGCGCATGCCGAAAATCAGCCAACGGCTGAAATGTCGACGTAACCAGCGCTCAGCGCCATTCCGCCGCTTCTGCTGCGGGCGCCCGGCGAGCCAGGCGGCCAGCACCGGCGTCACCAGCAGGGCGACGATTTGCGAAGTCAGCAGCGCAATGACGATGGCCAGCGCCATATGCCGGAACAAGAGCCCCAGCGTGCCGGACAAAAAGATCAGCGGCAGGAAGATCAGGCAGGAGGTGAGGGTGGCCAGGGTCATCAGCGGCAGAATTTCGGCAGCGCGGCGCAAGGCTTGCCGCCGTCGCGTCGTGCGGTCACCGTGCAGGCCATGGATCCCGCGTTCGATCACCACGATGGCGTGATCCACCAAGGCACCGATCGCCGCTGTCAGGCCGCCGAGCGTCATGATATTGAGTCCGTAGCCCAACGTATGCAGCACCAGAAAAGTAGCCGCCAGGGCCAGCGGGACGACCACCAGGGTCGCCAGCGCCCCGTCGAAACGGCCGAGAAAGGCGAAGACCACCAGCCAGGCGATCAGGCTGCCGAGTCCGAGGGCGATCCAGACGTCGCGCAGGCTGCTGCTGATCAAGTGACTCAGGTCATAGATCGGCACCAGCTGCACGCCGGGTGGCAGGTGTGTCCGTAAGGCGGCCAGCCGACTCTGCACGGCACGGGCGACATTCACATCGTTGGCTCGCGATTGCGACAGGACGTCGATGATCAGGGCATGGCGGTAGCCGGGGACGGCGGCATCGGTGAGCAAGGGTGGCGGACCGACCTGTACCCGCCCCAGCGCGCCCAACGCCAGCGGGGCGCGGATGCCTTCGGCGTTGGCCGGGCCGAGGGGCAGGGTCAGGGTGGCCAGATGCGCCGTATCCACCGGCCGCGGCGTCGTGGCGACGATAAATTGCTGGTGATAGGCATGCAGAACGCCGGAGAAAAAAGGCCCCTGGGCGCGGCGGAGGGTGTCGATCACTTGCTGTGCCGTCAGGTGATATTGCGCCAGGCGCACCGGGTTCAGATCGATATGCACCTGCGGCCAGCCGCGGCCGGTGCTCTGCACCTGATAGACACCGGGAATCGCCAGCAGGGCGGGGCGCACCTGGAAGGCGAAAGTCGGCATCATCGCCGAACTGTCCTGCTGATTGGAGACCAGCGCATACTCGGCGAAGGGGTAAGTGTAGGGCGCCATGCGCGTCACCCGCATCTGCGCGCCAACGGGTAAGCGAACCTGCGAGAGGCGGGCCTGCAGCATGAGATAAGCGGTCTGCGGATTGACGCCGGGATTGAAGTAGACATTGAGCTTGGTCAGCCCGTTACCGGTCTGCGAGCGCACCAGCCGGACGCCCGGCTGACCCTTGGCCAGCGCCTCCAGCGGTCGGGTGATCTCGACCTCCATGAACTTGACCGGCAGGCTGCCGTCATTGACCAGTACCGTAACGCGCGGAAAATCGACATTGGGAAACACGCTTTCCGGCAGACCTTGCAAGGCAAACCAGCCGGCTGCCAGCAAAAACAGGGTGGCGAGGATTATACTGAAGCGATTTTCCCAGAGAAAATCCAGATAGCGCTTCATGGCTTTTGGACCTGCACGGGGGTGCCGGCGACAAGACGGGCATTGCCGGAACGGATGACGAACTCGCCAACCCGGAGATCACCGCTGACCCAGGTACGATCGCCCCGACTGGCAACGATACGGACGGGTACCACGACCGCCCGTCCGTGGCGGACGGCGAATACTTCGGTGCGGGCGCCACGCATGACTATACTGGCGGTCGGTAAGACGAGGGCCGTTGCCCCTGGCGCGGACAGTCTTACCTGCAGCCATTCACCCGGCAGCAGCAGGCTGTGGGCGGGCAGATCAATATAGACCGACACCAGACCCAGATGCCGCGCACTTTGCCCGACAGAGCGAATCTTGCCATACCCCTGCCAGCCGCTGCCATCAAGCCCTACCACCATTCCCGGCTGCAGCCCCTGCGCCACGGCAGGGGTGACATAGGCGTGCATCCAGGGTATCCCGCGCCCGGCGAGGGTGGCGATGGGCTGGCCGGCATTGACCACTGCCCCAGCGGGTACCAGATAATGCAGGCTCCCGGCGAACGGAGCAGTCAGTTGCTGCTCGTTGGCTTGCGCCTGCAGGACACGGAGAGTGGACCGTGCTTCATCCAATGTCAGCTTCGTCCGTTCCACATCCTGCCGGGAGAAGACGCCATCGGTATAGAGCTGTCGGTTGCGGAGCCACTGACTGCGGCTGAAAGCGACCCGCGCCTGAGCGGCGCTGATGGTCGCCCGCAGGCCGGGCGGCGCGATACGCGCCACCATGGCGCCGGCGGGGATTTGTCCGGCCGGCAGCAGCGGGCCGAGCACCCGGCCGGTCACGGCGGCGGTCAATGTCACTTGACCGTTGCTCTCGACGGTGGCGAGTACGGTGTTCTCCTGCCGAGCCGGCGCGGAGGCGACAGCGGCTACGCGTACCGGCAGCGCCCAAGCCGCGCTCATGCCGGTCAGCCAGAGCAGGATGGCGAGGCCGATAACGGCGGGCCAGCGTGGGGAAATGTGGATCATCGAGCGTTGGCGAGGGGTCATGACGATTTCCTTTGATCGGGCAACAAGCCACTATCCAATGCCAGTTGCGCACGGGTCAGGCGGGCGCGGATGGCGGCACCCGCGCTTTGCAACTGGGTTTGTACCCAGTCATTCTCCGCTTGTTGTAACGCCAGTGCGCTCTCCGCACCGGCGAGGTAGCCCTTGCGGGTCATGGTATAGACCGTCCGTGCGGTCCGGGCCAGCGTCTGAGCGTCCTGCAAGGCGTTTGCTGCCGCCTGTGCCGCCCCGTAATCGGCTGCCAGACGGCTGCGAATCTGCAGTCGCAGCGCCGCCTTGGCGGCCCGCATGGCCGCCACTTGCTCCTGCGCCGCGGCGACGCGATCCCGGTTGCGGCCAAAGCCAAAAATGGGCATCTGCAGGCTAAGGATCGCCTGCCAGCCCAACCGCTGGCTTTGCGGCAGTGTCGAGGTGTCCACCCCATAGGCGCCAGTGGCGGCGATGATCGGCAGCCGCGCCGCCTGCCGGTAGTGCAACAGCGATCGCGCCGATTGAATTTCGCCATCGGCGACGCGCAACAGCGGCTGCGATTGATCGGCTTGCTGGCGGAGCGTATTGGTACCCGGCAAGGCCGTGCGTGGGACGGCGACGCGCGCCAGCACGGGTAACGCCGCCGTTGTGTAACCGGTTTGCAGCGCGAGCACCTGGCGCGCCGCCTGCGCCCGCGGCCGCGCCTGATCGAGTCCCATCCGGATACGCACCAGGGTCAACTTGGATTGACTCAGATCCAAGCGGGAGCGGGTCCCCGCCCGGTAGCCCTCTTGTGTTGCCACGAGCATCTGGCGCGCGGCCGCCAGCGCCTTGCGCCAGACGGCCAGAGTGTTGGCGTCCAACGCCATCTGGTAATAAGCCATGGTTACCTGCGCCGCGACCGCAAGCTGCGTCTGCTGCAACTGGTAACGGGCGATGGCCGAGCGGTTGCGGGCCAGCGCCGATAAGGCATAGGCTTGCGGCGTATACAGTGGGATCTGCAGGCGAACCTGTCCGATCAGTTCCCGCGCGCCATTGGCGCTGACAAAGCGCGGCTGGCCGTTCTGGGTTTGGGTCCAGACGCCCCCGGTACTCAGCGAGAGGGCGGGCAATAGATCCGCACGCGCCGCGCGACCCTGATCCCGGCGCTCCGCGATCATGTGCTGCGCCTGCTGCACCACCGCCTGATTGACCAGCGCCCGCTGGATGGCACTCCGTAAAGTCAGGTCATTCGCCGCGGCGATACTCGAGAGCAGGCAGGCGCCGATTCCGAGCGCGGTCGTTATCCGCCGTGTTGCGGCTTTGTGTATCATGCACCGACCTTTACATTAAAACGGACCATGAGCGCATCATCGCAAAAGCAGGGAACCGGAAGATGACAGCAACCTGACGGATTCGTCATCTTGGCTGCGATGCCGGAGTTTCCGCCGCGATAATCGGGAAAGATAACGTGACGGTGGTGCCCGTCCCCAATTCACTCTGCAGTGTGGCCTCACCGCCGTGCAATTGCATAATGGACCGCACGATGGCGAGCCCCAGCCCGGTGCCCTGACCCTGACCCTGACGCAGACGTGCCGCATCCGCGCAATAAAAGCGGTCAAACACATGCGGCAGGTCCTCGGGCGCTATCCCGGAGCCGCTATCGCTGACGATGATCTGCAACAGCGATGGCTGAATGGCGGTTCGGATGCTGATCTGCCCGCCCGCAGGGGTATGGCGCAGCGCGTTGCCGAGCAGATTGCTCAGCGCGCGCCGCAACAGCCCTGGATTTGCCGCTACTGGCCCACTGGCCTTGTTGACCAGCGTGATGTCCGACTCGTCGGCCATCGCCTGATAAAAGGCGCAGACTGCCGCTACTTCTTCCCGGCTGTCCAGCAACGGTGTGTCGAGCTGGGCATCTGGCTGCTCCGCGCGGGCGAGAAAGAGGAGGGCGTCCACCATACGCGAAAGCCGTCCGTATTCTTCCATGGCCGACTCGATGCACGTCTGATAATCCGCCGGACTGCGGCCTCTGGAAAGTGCGATTTCCGCCTCGCCGCGCAGGATATGCAGGGGCGTGCGCAGTTCATGGGCGATATCTGCGGAGAAGCGCGAGATACGGTTGAAGGAGGTCTCCAGCCGACCCAGCAGGCGGTCAAAGTTGGTCGCCAGATTACGTAGCTCGCTCGGCCAGGGTTCGTCGGCAACGCGCCGATGCAATTGCCTGGCGCTCAGCCCATCGATAATCTGCGCCAACCGTGCGACCGGTCGCATAGCCCGGCGGGCAATCAGATAGCCCGCCGCCACCGCCGCCAGCAGGACGAGGGTCGTCGCCAGCAGCAGCGCCCGCCGATAAATGGCCAAAAATTGCGCATTCTGCGTGGTGCTGATGGCGACATAAATCGTTGTGGACGGATTACCTGCAAAGCGTTGCGCCATGACCAGATAATGATCGTGATCGTGTATTTTCCATTTCCACTCTTTTTTTTGCAGAGTGTTTGGCGATTTCGTGAATGGTCGTGAGCTATCCAGAAGCGGATTGAAGTCACGACCGCGGGCAATAATGCCGACAGGGGGGCGGCTGACCCAGATGAATACGCCGCGAATCGTACTCGCCTCCAATTGTGTTTCGTGTCGTAGCGCCGCTGCATTCCCGGCATGTCGACCCAATGCACTATGCACTGCATGGATCTTGCTGGATAAAATCTGGCTGTCGACCTGCTGCAATTGCTCCACGAGTACCCAATACAAGGTACCGCCAGCGGCGACAATCAATAAAACGCTGAGCAACGCGTACCATAACGTCAGACGTACAGCTATCGAACCGGTAACGCGGCGGAAGGCTTCAGTTGCGTCTTTCAAGAACATAACCAACCCCTCGCAACGTATGAATCAGCCTGCCGGAATAGGGGTCGTCGACCTTTCTGCGCAGCCGCCGGATCGCGACATCCACCACATTGCTGTCGCCGTCAAAATTCATATCCCAGACCTGCTCGGCGATCCGTGTGCGGGTCAGCACTTCTCCGGGAAAGCGCATCAGATAGGCCAACAGCCGATATTCCTGAGGGGCAAGGCCGATGCTTTCTCCCGCCCGCCAGACCTTATGCCGCAACAGATCGACCTCCAGATCCGCGTAATGGAGCACGTCTTCGGCGCGCACGTGACAGCGGCGCAGAATATTGCGCACCCGCATCAGCAGTTCAGAAAAGGCAAAGGGCTTGACCAGATAATCATCGGCGCCGAGTTGCAAACCCTTCACGCGTTGCGAGATGGCATCCAGCGCCGTCAGCAGGATCACCGGCTGATCTGCCCGCCGCTTGCGGATTTCCTGCAACACCCACCAGCCGTCCCGCTGTGGCAGCATGACGTCCAGTACGATGACGTCGTAATCCCCTGTCGCCGACAGATGTTGTCCGTCCACACCATTGGTCGCGATATCTACGACATCCCCTTCCTCCGTAAAACCTTTTTTCAAAAAGGCGGCGGTTTTTAGCTCATCTTCGATGATCAATATTTTCATGGTGTTTGTTCTTTAATAACCAGGGCAAAAGATTTTCCGACCTTTGACCTTCTTGTCGATTTCCTGAAGAATGTCCGCATTATTAATGACACAATGAGAGGTATGATGAAAACACCCCAGCCCTTGGAATCGCGTCGTAAACAGGCTTTCGGTGCTGTTCGCATCCTTTTTGGTCTGATCTGGCTGATCAATACCTGGTTACAACTTAATCCTGCTTACAGCACTCACTTTCTCGGCACCTTCGATGCTGACTGGGTGTCCGGACAACCCGCCTGGATCGCCAGCTATGGTCACTGGGTGGCGCAACTGGTCCAGCAATTGGGTGCGCAGCATGTGGCGTATGCGACCATAGCGCTCGACGCCATTTTGGCCATTTCCCTTATTACCGGTATCGGCCTGCCACTGCTGGCCTGGGTGGGCGTGATTTATAACCTCTGGCTATGGAGTACCGTTGGCGGTTTTGGCGGCCCCTACACCCAGGGCGCAACCGACCCTGGCACCGCCATCATCTATGCGCTCTGCTTCCTTTTGGTAATCTGGACACGGAGCTGGGAGGGGCTGAGTCTCAGTAAAGTACCGCATCGTCCTATTTCTGCGCCGGCCATACACACTGCGCGTGTCTTGTTCGGCCTGCTCTGGGCCTTCGATGCGTTCTTGAAATGGCAGCCCTATTTCATCAATCATGCGGTCACCTACCTGCAGCAGGCCCTGCCGGGCGAGCCGGCATGGATTGCCGCTTACATCAGCTTCTTCATCACGATCATCACCTGGGTCGGGCCGGTGCTCTTTGGTTATTTTGCCGCGATCATGGAAAGTATTATCGCTTTTTACCTGATCATCGGCCGTGGCCTGCGCTGGGTGATTCCTGTTGGTATTGCCTACAGCATCGGCGTCTGGACCACGGCGGAAGGCTGGGGCGCACCATTTCTGCCGGGCGCCACTGCGAATAAGGGCGATGTCCTGGGTACCACCAATATCTACGTCATCGCGTTCCTTTTTCTGGCGGTCTGGGTTTATCTCACCCCACATCGTAAAGAATAATTAGGGGGCGGTTTACGGTTTACTGGCGAAGGAGGAAAATACGCGCCAGAACCCGGTGACCCAGAATCTCGTGCAACAGTGCCATGCCGATATGGCCGTACCAGTACACCCAGGCGAGGTTGGCGATGAGGCTATGCAGATCGGCGACGTTGCCGACGAAGGGCGTTTCCGCACCGTTCTTTGGGTAAATAAAAAAAAGTACGGCGCCGGTGGCCGCCATAGCGGAGACGGCGAGAAATCCCAGCCCATGGACGAGTCCCGCCAGTCCCCCTTCGGGGCCTCCCTGGGGTAATTGAAACCGCAGGATCTGGCGTAATTCCACCAGGAGTTTCGCCCGCCCTTTGGCATCCCAGGGAAACAGGTGGCGGAAGCCACTGTCGTCACGGGTGAACAGTGCGCTCCATACCCAGTGGGCGATGATGACCCCAACCGCAGCCAAACCCACCCACTCATGGAGTTCAAAGGATAGGGCCTGAGTAGATGTCAGCACCCGACCCGGCTTGGGGTGTTCCATGATCAAACTGATGAGGAGTTGAAAACTCACGGTGACCGCCATGCCCCAGTGAAGGAGGCGTGTGCCAGTATTCCAGTAGGTGACATGCGAGGTTGAACTCTGTTTCATAGGCTGCCCTCCTTGGGTGTCGGTTAAATCGCAAGCACGATCTGGCGTCTGATGATAGCATTGCCCGCTGACTAGGTTATATAGACCAATACCTTGTGCTCCGATTACACTTTGATAGTCGCCTTTTGTCGAAGGCGGGCATCGCATGTATTCAGAGGCGTATCATCCGCATTTTTAGATTTCCCCTAAAAATATCATAAAAAAGTCATCGCGTTGTCACGTTATCGTCACATCCATTGATTATGATGCTCTCTCTTTGAAAAGCCCAAAGACGTTTTAAAAAGATTCTTTAGGGCTGCCGATCATACCTAGGGAGTGTCTTGAATATGTGTAACACCACGAATTTACGTCCTATAATTGTTGCGCTCATGGCATCCGGGGTGATGCTGTCGAGCGCTCTTGCCCTGGCCGATGGCGTTACTGCCAGCACGGTAAGTGCCGGCCATGCTGCCGTCGACGTGGGTCAGGTCAATGCCGCTGCACAGGGAAGTTCTTATCTTGGGAGCAGTGAGGCACAGTCCCTTACCCAGAAGCACCGTTTTAATTCAGGGCAATCGGTGAAAGTGCTGGACAAGCATGAATTGGCGGCTGCTGGTCCGGTAGGCGGCAGCGCGCAGGCGTTGTCTTACGCGCCGGGCGTCAGCGTCTCCAGCTATGGATACACCGGCTCCACCAAGACCTCCATCAGCGTGAACGGGATCAAGCAGGGTTGGGGCGGTTTCTCCGGTGGCCAGATTGACAACGGCAGTCTTTCCGTCACCTTTGACGGCGTTCCCATGGTGAACCCCTCCACTGGCCTCTGGGAGAGTCCGCAGGTGCCGCAGAACGGCATTCTACAGGGCATCGGCATCACCTATGGTCCCGGTAACCCGGTGGATCGCTGGTATAACAACATTGGCGGCCAGATTGATTTTGTTCCCTTGCAGCCCACAAATAAAGCCGGTGCTTCGATCAAAATGAGCTACGGCAGCTACGATACCAAGAATATCGTCTTCAATGTGCGCACCGGGAGCATAGACGGCTGGTCCACCATCCTGGCGGGCGGTTCCGGTTCCGGCAACAGCTACCGGCAAACCCCGGATGGTTTTGCCAACCCCAGTTATAACTACGCCTGGTTCCTGAAAACCCGCAAGACTTTCAGCAACGGTGACTTTTCACTGGGTGCCTACCTGGCGAAAGGTTCCGGTTACCGGCCGGTATCCATCCCCCTCAGCCCTATTGCCGGCGTGACCATGGATGGTACCGCAAACTCGCCGCTGTATAGCCAGGCGACTTCCGGGTATTATTCATCGCTGCCGGAAAATGTCTGGTTCAAACGGGACGGCAATACCACCTGGCTGGTCTACAGCAAACTGAACCTTGCACTGGACAGCATGGTGGGTCTGCATAACACGCTCTGGTATCGCAACGGCCACCGTCTGCATTTCCACTACAACAACTACGGATTGTCCAATCCGAAGAACCTCTACGAATACAATAACCCTCATACCGATGTGTACGGCGACAAACTGTGGTTTTCGGTGGCCTTGCCCTACAACGACGTGAACGTGGGTGGATTCTTCCTGAACAGCCGGTATAACTCGCGGAACGCCTTTTACAATACCAACCCGCCGTACTACGGCTCGGCGTCTGTGCCCAACGCGCACTACCGCAGCGACTATTTTGACCAGACCGACCTTGCCGCGTTCATCCAGGATCGGATCAGTCCGATGAAAAACCTGCATATCACGCCGGGCGTGCGTTTCATCAATTATCAGACGCGTTACACGCCTGCCGCGCAGTCGGATTTCGCCGCGGCTTATGCCCTGTATCCGCAGAATAATCAGGGTACGCTACCGACCGCCAGCAACAGCTTCACCAAGGTGGAGCCCTCGGTGGATTTCAACTGGCAGCCGATGAAATGGCTGGCGGTGTTTGCCAGTTATGCGCAGGCTTACAAAGAGCCGCAGGTGGGCGGCGGCGGTGGTCTGTATCAAAATACCCCACCGCTTTATAGTCTGGAAAAAAGCGCCGATTACAATGCCGGCATAAAGATTCATTTCAGGGATGCCGCTTACCTGCATAATTTTTTCCTGCTGGCGAGTTTTTACCATCTGCACTATACCAACCAATATATTCCGTTCTACGATGCCAATGGTAATTATCTGGGTGACGCGAATGGTGATTCCATCTATCAGGGTGTCAATATGGCGCTGGAAGATGACCCGATTTACAATCTGCATGTCTTTGCCAATCTCAATTTCGAGAAGGCGACCTTCGCCCATTACGTGACCGGCGGTGTCAGTTATGACGGGCTGCCGGTATCCAACGTGCCGAGCAGCACCTTTAATATCGGCACGGCGTACAGCTACTATCTCTCGGGCGTGTTGCTGGAGCCGCGAGTCTGGTATCAGTACACGGGCGCGCAAAGCATGTTTAATAACAATACGACTGCGCCCAGCCTGCAGAAAATGCCGGGCTATGGTACGGTGAACCTGGGTTTTGACAGTACCATCCCCACGCGTGGGAGTATTCCGGGTTTGAAGGATGTCAAGCTGAGTGTCGACGTCCTCAATCTTGCGAATAATCATTACAATGAGTTTCAGTATATTACGGCTGGCGGACTCCTGGGAGGGAACTCGGCTGGGCAGGTGCTGGCATTGCCCGGAGCTCCGCTGACGGTATACGGAAGTATTGCGGTAGACTTCTAGCTTTACCGTTGTTGGTAATTTTCGGCAGAAAGGCTCCAGCGTGTTGTGTCTGGGGCTTTCCTGCCGATATTTTTTGTAGGATGGCGAGCCTGCATTCAGAAATCTCCGCTTGGCCGGCGCTAAGCCTGCGCTAATTCCGAGGTGGTAGAGTGAACGACACGGTGGAAGCACAAGCATCCACCAGACTTCAATCTTGGAAAGGAGCGGCATCATGGGAATATCAAATAAAGTGGCCATTGGCGTGCTGGGTGTCATTTTGAGCGCAGCATCCCTTAGCGCCTTCGCCTTCACCGGTCAGAATCTGGCGGGTAATGCCAAGGTAACTATCGAACAGGCCCGGACTATTGCCTTGAAGGCGTACCCCGGCAAAATCACGGACGAAGAACTGGAGCAGGAGAAAGGTGGGAGCGGTTTGCGCTATTCTTTCGATATCAAAAATGGCAAAGTCACCCATGAGCTAGGCGTCGATGCCAAAACCGGAGCCGTTCTGGAGAACTCCACCGAAGGCGCGCATCCGGATTGATCACCGGCATTGCGAGAGTCCCGCTCCCTTTTGAGGGGACGGGGTTTTTGGGGTGAGCAAAGTCACCGGGAATATACTGGGACCATCTTATGCGCATGCTCCTTGTTGAAGATGACCGAATGATCGGCGAAGCCATCACGGTGGCTCTGCAGGATGCGGCTTATGCCGTGGACTGGGTGCGGGACGGCGAAACCGCATTGCGGGCCATCGGCAACCAGGAGCACCAGGCGGTGTTGCTGGATTTGGGTCTGCCCAAGCTGGACGGACGCGATCTGTTGAGAAAGCTCCGGGCCACGGGCAACACCCTGCCCGTTATCATCATTACTGCCCGCGATGCGCTGGCGGACCGGGTCGATGGCCTGGACCTCGGCGCCGACGACTATCTGGTCAAGCCCTTTGAAATGGATGAACTGCTGGCCCGCTTGCGCGCCATCATCCGCCGTCAGGGCGGGCAGGCCACCCCGGTACTCAGCAATGGATTGCTGCAACTCAACCTGAGCACCCGTGAAGTGCAGCATGGTGATGCACAGGTCCTGCTGACTGCCCGGGAATTCGCACTGCTGCAGGCCTTGTTGCTGCGCCCCGGCACCATTCTCAGCCGTGCCCAGCTCGAAGAGCGCTTATATGGCTGGAATGAGGCCGTGGAAAGCAATACCATTGATTTTCTGATCCACGGCATTCGCAAAAAACTCGGTGCGAAGGCCATCAAAAATGTCCGTGGGGCGGGTTGGATGGTTGCGCGCCAACCATGACACGTTCTCTGCAAGGCCGTTTGTCCGTCGGATTGAGCATGGCTATTGTGTGTATGGGCTTACTGGCCGGCCTGGCATCGTTCTGGCTCGCCTTTGATGAGGCACAGGAATACCAGGATGCATCCTTGCGGCAGATCGCGGTCCTGATCCCCCCGGAACATTGGCCGACCATGGAAAAGCCCGTTGCGACCCCCCTGGATGTGGATCCCGATGCGCGCATTGTGGTGCAAGCCTTAACGACGTCCCAGCCGTTGACCGCACCTTTGCTCAAGCTTCCGATTCACCTGAGCGGCGGCTTCCACACTGTGGACGTGGCCGGTCAGAACTGGCGCGTCTTTGTCCGTCGGGTAGCGCCGGGTAAAAAACTCGCCGTTGCCCAATCTACCGATGTGCGCAGCGACGCCGCTTTCGATAGCGCTCTGCGGACCCTGATGCCACTTTTGCTGCTGGTGCCTTTGCTGATCGTATTCGCCCGCTATCTGGTCCTGCGCAGTCTGGCACCCGTGCATGCCCTGGCCCAGGCGGCAGATGCGCAGAACGCAGGATATCCCGAGCCTTTACCGGCAAGCGAGGTGCCGGAGGAAATCGCCCCCTTCCTGCGGGCCATCAACCGCCTGCTGGAACGGGTCAAGCTGCTGATGACCCAGCAACGCCGTTTTGTCGCCGACGCCGCCCATGAACTGCGGACACCTCTGACAGCACTCTCACTCCAGGCGCAGAATCTGGAACGGGCGGAATCCCTCGCCGAATGCAAACAACGCTTGCTGCCGCTCAAAAGCGGCCTGGAGCGATCCCGTCATCTGCTCGATCAGTTGTTGAGTCTGGCCCGTCAGCAGGCGGCAGAGGCAGCGCATCAGCCGGTGGACCTTGCCGCTATCGCCCGTTTGGTGGTGGAAGATCTACATCCGCTGGCGGAGCAGAAAAACCTCGATTTTGGTTTGGAGCTGCAAGGTGCGCTGTGGGTAGAGGGGACGGAAGCGGCGTTGCGTAGCCTGCTACGCAACGCCGTCGACAATGCCCTGCGCTACAGCCCGGAAAACGGTGAGGTGACCATCCGAATCCATAGCGATGGCGAAGAGGGGATCGTGGAAGTCATCGACAGTGGTCCGGGCATTCCTCCAGAGGAATCGCATAGGGTATTCGATGCATTTTACCGCTTGCCGGACAGCGCGGAAGGCGGTAGCGGTCTGGGTCTGACCATCGCTCGTCATATTGCCGATCAACTCGGCGGACAAATAACACTCAGCTCGCGGAGCGACCGGCAAGGACTGGTTTTTATGTATCGACAGCGCCTTGTCACGTCTCCTTGAATCATAAAACATGGTGCTACCATACCCCTCACGGAGCGCAGGGATCATGTATTCGATTTTTGAGAGATCAGGCTGGTGGCGCCTTGTCGCGCTTCACGGACGCGTCGTCCTTCCTCTGTGCTTTCTGACGGGCTGCGCCAGCTACCACGCACAGCCCTTACGCGATCAGCTGCCAACCATGGCGAAGGTGGAGCAGGAAATGGCTGCCGCCCTGCGCCACGATCATCCCTCCAGCGCCCAACCGGTAAACCTGCACGCGCCCCTGTCCGGCGAAGATCTCGGGGAAATGGCCGTGTTGCTCAATCCGGACCTGCGGGCGATGCGCGCACAAGTCGGCGTTGCCCAGGCGCAGGTCTTCGCGGCCGGCCTCTTGCCAGATCCGCAGCTTGCCCTGAGCGCCGACCTACCCAGTAATGTGGCAGCCGGCTACACTAACGCCTACAGCATGGGGCTGAGCTGGAGTCTCGCCAGCCTGTTCACCCGCGCTGCGAACCTGCATATTGCCCGGGCGCAAGCGCAATCGGTGCAGTATCAGGTGGCCTGGCAGGAATGGATGGTGGCCAACCAGACGCGGATACTGGCCCGGCAACTGTATTATCTGCAGGAGCAAGAGGCGGTGTCGCAACAGGCCGCAGCGACTACGGATCGGCTCTACCGGACCTCGGTCCAGAATCTCCGGTTGGGAGACGCCACCATCACCACCACTTCGTTGCGGCAAATCGCCTGGCTGGACAGTCAGGACCGCATGCTGGCGCTGCGCCGGCAGGTGACTGCCGTGCGGCAGAATATAAATAAAATGATTGGGTTGCCGCCGAACATGCGGCTTTCCCTGCGGGCGCCGCAAACGCAACCGGATATTCCCGATGCTGCCCGTCTGGTTACCCTTGCGGATGCCCATCGGCTCGATTTGCTGGCGCTGCGCGTGGGCTATCAGGCCCAGGAAGCGCGGGTACGACGTGCCATCCTCGGCCAGTATCCGGGATTTACCATCGGCGTCTCCAGGGCGGCCGATACCTCGAATATCCAGACCATCGGCCCCAGTGTCAGTCTCGATATCCCGCTCTGGAACCGCAATCGCGGCGTTATCGCCGAGTCCGAAGCCACCCGTGCGCAGTTGCACGCCGCTTACACCGCCCGCCTCTTTCAGACCCGTGCCGATATCACCGCGCTGGTGGCCGATTTGCACCGGTTGCATCAGGAAATTACCCCGCTGGAGCGGCAGGTACCGCAACTGCAAAGCGCCGAGCAACGACTGCGGGGTGCGGCGGCGGAGCATAATGTGACTTTGATCGATTATGAGGCGGTACGCAGTCAGGCCCTCGCCAAGAGTCTGCAATTGCTGGTCCTGAAGGAGGCTTATGCGGAACAACAGGCAGCTCTGGCAATGGCGGTGGGCCTGCCTTGGCAACAATGGGGAGGATAGCGGTGACGCGACGGATACCAGGATGGCTATGGGGTGGCTTGGGACTAGGGCTCAGTATGCTGGCACTACCAGCAATGGCGGAGGTGTCGGCTCTGGTCCAGTTAACTCCAGCGCGGGTGATGCCCCTGGCGGAGCATTTGCGGGCTTATGGTACCGTGGAATTCGCGCCGGAGGGCGGTCGAACCTTGTCGCTGGAAGCGGAGAGTCTGGTCAGTCAGGTGCTGGTGGCGAATGGCCAGCGAGTACATCAGGGGGAAGTGTTGCTGCGGGTGGCGCCGTCCATCAATGACCAGCTCCAGTTGCAGCAGGCGCAGATCGGTGTGCGCTTCGCCCTCACCGACCAGCAGCGTTTGGAATCCTTGCGCGCCAGGCAGCTGGCGACCAATGCCGAGGTGCAGACCGCGCAGCAAACCCTCGCCAGGGCGCAAGCCACCCTCCACGATCTACAGACGCGTCTCAAGACCCTGCAAGCTGGTGCAGTGCGTGCGCCCATCAACGGCGTCGTCGAAACGGTATCCGTGCACCAGGGCGATCTGATTCCCGCCGGTCAGCCTTTGCTGCGCCTCAGCACGGGCAACACCCTGCGCATCGTGCTGGGTGTCGAACCGGAAGATCTGCCCCGCGTCAAAGTGGGCGACGCCGTGCAGCTCCGTCCCGTTTACGGCGCCCAGCCCCCGTTATCAGGCAGGATTCGGCAGATTTATTGGCAAGTCGATCCCAAAACACGTCTTACCCAGGTGGTCGTCCCCATGGCCGCCACTCCCAGTCTGCTGCCTGGGGCCATGGTGCGGGCGGAGATCACCCTGGGGCGCCATAAAACTTTGGCTATTCCCGACAGCGCTGTTCTACAGCAGGGCGGTCGCGCTTATTGTTTTGTGGATGTTCATGGTAAAGCGCGGCAGCGCTGGATTGAAACCGGCTGGCGCGAAGCAGGCTGGATTGCGGTCAGCAAAGGGCTCCAGGCGGGAGAGCAGGTGGTCAGCCTTGGTAATTATGAACTGCAGGATGGCATGGCCCTGCGTGTGGCGGGGAGATCCTGATGGGTGACTGGCTGCAACGGCACCGCCGTTCTCTGCTTTTCATGCTGGTGGTGTTGGTGCTGGCGGGTTTGTTGGTGGCGTTGAAAATGCCCGTGGCCCTGTTCCCGGATATCACCTTTCCGCGCATCGTGGTTTCCGCAGATTCTGGCAATATGCCCATCGCGCAAACACAAGTTGCCGTCACTCGCCCGCTGGAGCAGGCCCTGCGCGCAGTGCCTGGCGTCCAGCGCATTCGTTCCACCACGGCTCGGGGCGCGGCGGAGATCTCCGTGCAGTTTGCCTGGGGTACCAACATGACTTCGGCCCTGCTGCAGGCGGAGTCGGCCGTCAATCGCGCACTCCCGAGGCTGCCGCCCAATACCCGCTTCAGCGCCCGGCGCATGGACCCGACGGTTTTCCCCATCCTCGGTCTTTCCCTGACTTCCGATCGCCTTGATTCTGTGGCCTTGCGCCATTATGCCTACTATGACTTGCGCCCCTTGCTGTTGACTGTCCACGGCGTAGCGCAGGTGGATATTCAAGGCGGTGCGCAGGCAGAATATCAGGTGATCGTTGACCCCATGCGCCTGCAAAGCTACGGCCTGAGTCTCACTGATGTAGAACATGCCCTCGCCAATAGTAATATCATTACTGCGGTGGGACGTCTTCAGCGCCATTACCGCCTTTACCAGATCCTCAGCGAAAGTCCCCTGAAAAATGCCCGGGATATCGGCCACACCATCCTCAAAACCGGCGCAGACGGCGTGGTGGATCTCAGTGATGTGGCGCAAATCCACCTCGGCATAGTTCCCCAGTGGACCACAGTCACCGCCAATGGCAAGCCTGCGGTGTTGGTCAATGTCAAACAGCAACTCGGAGCCAATACGGTGGCGATTGACCGTGCCATACGTACTTTGTTGCGTCAAAACGTCGACAGCATCCCGGCCGGAGTAAAAATCAGCACCTGGTATGACCAGAGCCAGTTGATCACGGCGGCCGCATCCAGTGTCCGGGATGCGATTTTTATCGGAGCCGCACTGGCCGCACTGGTGCTCCTTGCTTTCCTCCGTAATCTGCGGCTGACCTTCATCGTTGCCATCGTCCTGCCCAGCGTGTTGCTGGCCAGTGTGCTGATTCTCTATGTGCTTCATCAGAGTTTTAACATTATGACGCTGGGCGGTATGGCAGCCGCGGTGGGGTTGGTGGTGGACGACGCCGTAGTCATGCTCGAACATATTATGCGGCGCATCAGCGAACACCCTGGGGAGCGTGTGCCGGTGCTGCATTCCGCGTTGGAAATGAGTAAGCCGCTGGCGGGTTCTTCGGCAGCGACGATCGTTATCTTCGCGCCGCTGGCCTTTTTGTCCGGGGTGACCGGGGCTTTTTTCCAGGCACTGGCCATCTCCATCTCCGCCGCGCTGATTATTTCCTTTCTGGTCGCCTATCTGGCGGTTCCCATTCTGGCGGATGTGTTGCTGACCAGTCGGGATGCCGAAAGGGCCGAGCGGCCGGGTCGCCTCCTGGGCTGGACCAGTTTGCATTATGGCCGAGTGCTGGAGAAACTCTTGCGACGTCCCATACTGCTAGTACCTATTTTGTTCGCTTTTCTGGCCCTTGGGGGCTGGTCCTATACCCAGGTGGGCAGCGGTTTTATGCCCTCCATGGACGAGGGAGGCTTCGTTCTCGACTACAAGGCGGCCCCTGGCACTTCCCTCGTCGAAACCGACCGTTTGCTGGACCAGGTGCAGCAGATTTTGGCTAAGACACCGGAGGTGGCGAGCTATTCCCGGCGCACGGGCCTGCAATTGGGGGGCGGTATTACGGAGGCCAATACCGGAGACTTCTTTATTCGCTTGAAATCCCATCGCAGTCGCAATATCTGGCAGGTAATGCAGAATGTACGCGACAAAATTAACAAGCAAGTGCCCGGTCTGCGGGTAGAGACCGGACAGTTGATGGAGGATCTGGTCGGTGATCTTACCGCCGTACCACAACCTATAGAAATCAAGGTGTTCGGTGCGAATCCCCAGACGTTGGAAAAAGTCGCAGGACAGGTGGCGCAGCGCATCGGGAAAGTATCGGGTGTGGCGGAGGTCTTTAACGGTGTGACCATTGCCGGGGACGCGGTGGATATTCATGTGGATCCGGTCAAGGCGGCGCTGGCGGGAATGACGCCGGGGCAGGTAACCGCGCAGTTACAGGGCCTGATGGAAGGTAGGGTGGTCAGTCTGATTCCCCAGGGGCAGGAGATGGTCGGGGTGCGGGTGCGTGCGCCCCATGATCTCTGGAATGAAATTCGCCGCTTGCGGCAATTACCCATCGTCGCGCCGGATGGCCATTATCTGGCCCTGGGACAGATCGCGCGGATTCAGATCAAGGCCGGACAGGCGGAATTGCAAGCCGAAAATCTGAAGCCGATGGTTGCCGTCACGGCACGCATCGAGGGGCGGGCCATGAGTACGGTCATGGGTGAGGTGAAGGCCCGGCTGGCCCATCTGTCCCTGCCGCAGGGTGTGTATCTGCAATACGGCGGCCTCTACCGGGAACAGCAGAAGGCCATGCACGAACTGGCACTGGTCCTGCTCGCCGCCATTTTGCTGGTGGCGGTTCTGCTGCTTTTTCTCTATGAGCGCTTCACCATCGTCCTCAGCATTCTGGCGACGGCGTTGCTCGCCCTCGGTAGTGTCTTTATCGGCCTCTGGATCACGGGAACGCAACGCAACATCACGGCGATGATCGGCATCACCATGATTGTCGGGATCGTTACCGAGACCGCTATTTTCTTCTTTGCCGAGGCGCAGAGTAGCGGCGTCTCCGAACTCGTCAGGGCGGGAAGGGTGCGTCTGCGGCCGGTGCTGATGACGGCCATTATCGCCATACTGGCCCTGATGCCCCTGGCACTGGGCCTGGGCGCCGGGGCGGAAATGCAGGCCCCACTGGCCATCGCCATCATCTCCGGATTGCTGGCGGAATTGCCCCTGGTACTGGTGGTGATGCCGGGTATCTATGCCGCTCTGGAGGCTTTTAGCCGACGCATGGCGCGTTCCTCCGTAGAAAAACCATAATTATTTATTCATGGATAATGATATATGGGCGTCATATGTTTTTGCTATGCTTTTACTGCGCCGACTGCTCAACCAGGCGGGCAACATGTTTCGGCGGACAGAAGCGATAACCAAAGCCAGGGATGGTCTCCAACCATCTGTGTACCCCCGTATCCTCCAGTATTCTCCGTAATCGGTAAATTTTTACTACCAGCGTATTCGGTGCGATATATATCTTTTTCCCTTCTGCGAGGACTTGGAGAAGCTGGTGATAAGATATCGCTTCATCGGGGTGTGTCACCATATATTCAAAGAGCCGGAAAAGTTGTTTTGGCAGATAAAGTTCCTGGTCGAATATCGAAACTCTGCGAGAACGGGGATCTAATTGAATCTGCCCTGGCAACTTTGCCAGTTCCATGCGGCGGATAGTCGTCTCGTCAGCAAGTCTGCGGAGATGGGCCATCAGGAGCCCTTCCCCGAGAGCCCACGGAATAAAGGCGGCGGCTCCCGCTTCAATCGCGGCGACCGCTATCGATCCACTGTTTGCTTCCGTATCATCTCCTATGACCAGAAAGGGCACTGTTTTATGCCCGACATCCCGCAGGAGCCGGAGATGTTCCCGAGAATCATCTGGCCATCCATATACCACAGCGTGGTATATTTCGACACCTTTTGGGAGCTTTTCCACATCCTGCTGGGAGGTGATCCTCTGCACGCGGTAGCCATTTCTTACCAGAGCGTATTCGACCTCCTGCGGACCTGACTGGTGTGCGTTGGGCGCAATCAGAAAAATTCTGCGCTCTTCCGGAGGGGTATGAATACATGTTGGCAGATGCAGCCATGCCAGGGTCTCCAGAGCTGCTGCATGGGCGTGTTGTAGATAGATGTTACCTAAGAGAATATTGAACATTAGAATGACTCCGCACTGGTTATCGCTGGATTATTCATATATTTATGGTAGCCTCCTAATGTGACAGTATCGTGTCAATTTTGTGACATTAAGATGACGATAGTGCTACGAGGATGATGAGGCGACTGCAAAATCGTGACCGCAGGGCTGCCAATTTGACCAATTCAGCTTTATGATGGGAAGAGAAGGCAGAAGGGAACCGCCATTTGAGCTATAGCGCCGAGCAATTTACCGTCCTCAAGGGGCTGGAGCCGGTCAAGTTACGTCCGGGTATGTACACACGAACGACCTGCCCGACCCACATCATTCAGGAAGTGATCGACAATGCCGCCGACGAGGCGCTGGCCGGGCAGGCGACACGCATCGATGTCACCGTCTGTAATGACGGTTCGGTGATCGTCGAAGATAATGGCCGAGGTATCCCAGTGGGCATACCACCCGGCGAATCCCGCCCGGCCGCCGAGTTGGCCTTCACCACCCTGCATGCGGGCGGCAAGTTTGATAAAATGGCCGGGGAATCGGCGTATCGCTTTTCGGGCGGTTTGCACGGGGTGGGCGTTGCGGTCACCAATGCCTTATCGCAAAGGGTGGAAGTCGAGATCAACACCCGCGATCCTCAGGGAACAGGGAATGGTCGCTATCGGTTAGCGTTTACCCAAGGCGATGTCAGCGAGCCGCTGACCCGACTGGAAGACTGCGGCCCGCGCACCCATGGCACGCGGGTTCAGGTATGGCCGAACGGGCAGTATTTCGACTCGGCCAAAATCAATGTCCGGGAGCTCACCCATCTCCTGCGCGCCAAGGCCATTCTCCTCCCCGGTCTGCAAGTGAACCTCACCCTCCCGGAGCAGGAACCCGTCGTCTGGAAGTACAGCGAAGGTCTGGCGGAATACCTCGCGGAAATCGTCGCTGATCTCGAACTGGCCACGCCGATTTTTTCGGGAGCCTCTTATCAGGATGGGGACACCAATGGTTTCGCCAAAGGGGAGGGCGCCGCCTGGGCCTTGTGCTGGAGTGGCAATGTGATGCCCAACCCGGAAACTTACGTCAATCTGATCCCGACATTGAACGGCGGTACCCACGAGTCGGGTTTCCGGGCCGGGGTCTTTGAGGCCGTGCGCAGTTTTATGGAGCACCACAGTCTCGTCCCCGCCAAGCTCAAACTGGTACAGGATGATGTTACCGGCAAGATGGCTCTGGTACTCTCCGCCCGGGTGCTTGATCCACAGTTTCAGGGACAGACCAAAGATAAGCTCACCAGTCGCGACGCCCATAAGTTGATGGCGCAGACGGTGCGTGATCCGCTCGAACTCTGGCTCAACAGTCATCCTGATGCGGGGAGGGCGATCGCCGAGTTGGCGATCCAGAATGCCCAGGCCCGGACCCGCGCGGCGCAAAAAATCGAGCGTAAGAAGGGCTCGGGCCTGGCGACACTCCCCGGCAAGCTGACGGATTGTGAAAGTGAGGATATTCAGCGCAATGAGTTGTTTCTGGTCGAAGGCGATTCTGCCGGCGGTTCGGCCAAGGCGGCGCGTGATAAGGAATATCAGGCCTTGCTGCCGTTGCGGGGTAAAGTGCTCAATACCTGGGAAGTGGATGCGGACCAGATCTTCAAAAACCAGGAAGTCCACAATATGGCGGTAGCTCTCGGCATCGAGGCCCACAATTTTCAGGCGGATCCAGATCGGATGCTGGCGGGGCTGCGCTACGGCAAAATCATGATCCTGTCCGATGCCGATGTGGACGGCAGCCATATTCAGGTGCTGATCCTGACCCTGTTCCTGCGGCACTTCCCGGCGCTGTTGCAGCGCGGCCATGTGTTCGTGGTCAAACCACCTTTATACCGGGTGGACGCCACCTGGCGCGGCCGGGTCCGCAAAATCTACTGCGAAGCCGAAGCCGAACGGGATGCGGCAATAGAGCGTCTGCGTACCGAGGGCGTCAAAGAAAGCGCCATCTCGGTGCAGCGTTTCAAGGGCTTGGGTGAGATGAATCCGGATCAGCTCTGGGAAACCGCCATGTGCCCTGATACGCGTTCCCTGGTCTCGTTGTCGATGACTGCCACCGATCAGGCTGCTCTGCATACACGCTTCGGTCTGCTGATGGCCAAGCAATCGGCCGCCGGGCGCCGTGAATGGATGGAGCGGGATGGTTGGTCAGCAGAGATTGATATTTAAGGCGAGGGTTTTCAGGCATGACTAACACCCGGGATCTTTTTGATCTCACCGGTAATGAGAAGCTACCGCCTCCGCCATCCGAGGGCGCGGAATCGGACTCCATCCAACCTCCCGAGCCGCCGCTCGCGGAATATGCCGCGCGTGCTTACCTCGCCTATGCCATGAGCGTGGTAACCGGACGGGCGATCCCGGCGCTGGCCGATGGCCAGAAACCGGTGCAACGGCGAATTCTCTATGCCATGCGCGACATGGGGTTGCAACGCTCCCCTAAGCATGTAAAGTCCGCCCGGGTGGTGGGCGAGGTGATCGGCAAATGGCACCCCCATGGCGACACCTCGGTGTATGACGCCATGGTGCGTATGGCCCAACATTTTACCTTGCGCTACCCGGTGGTGGATGGTCAGGGCAACTTCGGCTCTCTGGATGGCGATTCGGCCGCCGCCATGCGCTACACCGAAGCCAATCTGACGCCCATCTCTGAATTGCTGCTGGCAGAAATAGATGAGGGCACCGTCGATTTCCGCAGCAACTATGACGGTACCCTGGAAGAGCCGGTCACCTTGCCCGCCCGCTTACCTTTCCTGCTGATGAATGGGGCCTCCGGCATTGCGGTCGGCATGGCCACGGAAATTCCGCCCCACAATTTGCGTGAATTGGCGCAGGTCTGTGCGGCATTGGTGTTGCGTCCGGATATGGCCGATGACGAGATTGTGCTCCAGATTCCCGGCCCCGACTTTCCTGGCGGTGGCCAGATTATTTCGCCACCCCAGCAAATCCGCGAGGCCTATCTGTCGGGGCGTGGCAGTATCCGGGTGCGTGCCCGCTGGGAGGTCGAAAAACTGGCGCGCGGGGAGTGGCGTATCGCGGTACAGCAACTGCCGCCAGGGGTGTCCACCGCACAAATCCTCGCGGAGATAGAAACCCTTTCCAACCCACAGGCCAGAGGGGAGGCTAAGAAAAAGGCGCTCACCCCGGAACAGCAGGCGACGAAAAGCGCCATGCTCTCCCAGATTGATACCGTGCGGGACGAATCGGGCAAGGACCACGCCGTGCGTATCGTCATTGAGCCACGCTCGCGCAACCAGGATCCGCAGAGTCTGATGACATACTTGCTGGCCCGCACCTCGCTGGAATCCAGTCAGTCGGTGAATCTCACGGTACTGGATCTGGATGGCAAAGCGCCGTGCCTGCCGATCACTCGGATATTACGGCAATGGGTGCGCTATCGAGTGACAACCGTACGGCGGCGCAGTCAGTTTCGCCTCGATAGGGCCCTGGCGCGCATTCATATTCTCGAAGGCCGTTTACGGGTGCTGCTGGATATCGACGCGGTGATCCGTGTGATCCGCGAGTCCGACGACCCCAGGGCCGATCTCATGGCGCACTTCAATCTCAGCGAGATTCAGGCAGAAGACATCCTGGAAATTCGCCTGCGGCAACTGGCGCGTCTGGCTGGTATTGAGTTGGAAAAGGAACTGAACGATAAGCGGGAAACCGCTGATTACCTCGGCGCACTGCTGCGCAATGAATCGCAGTTGCGCGCCCTGGTTGCAGAAGAAATCACCGCCGATGCCCAGAAATTCGGTGATGATCGTCGCACTCTGCTGGAAGTGGATGCCGCGATCACCAACAAATCCATCCAGACCATCGCTGCTGCCGTCACGGACGAAGCGGTCACGGTGATCGTCTCCCAAAAGGGCTGGCTGCGTACCCGCTCCGGTCACGGACTGGATACGGCGGCTCTGGGGTTCAAGGAAGGCGATGCCTTGCTGCAAGCCTTCGAGGTGCGATCGATGGATACGCTGGCCTTGCTGGATAGCGCCGGGCGAGCCTACTCTATCGCGGTCGCGCAAATACCCGGTGGGCGCGGTGACGGCATTCCGGCCTCCAGTCAGGTGGACTTTCAGCGCGGCGCCGGGCTGGCGGCGGTAGCCTGCGGAGCCAGCGACAGCCTGTGGTTGGTGGCCGGAACCGGTGGTTATGGATTCCTGAGCACGCTGGAAAATATGACCGGCCGGAACAGGGCGGGCAAGGCGTTCTTAACCTTGAATGCGGATGAGCGGCCGTTGCCGTTGGTTCCGGTCACCGACCTTCAGGCCGAAACCCTCTGCTTGTCTTCCGATGGGTATGGTCTCCTATTCCCGCTGGCGGAGGTCAAAAATCTGCCCAAGGGTAAAGGCGTCAAACTGATTGCCCTGGGTGCGTCGGCCACCCTGCAATCCCTGTCGGTATATCGCGAAGGTCAACCCTTGCCGCGCGGGTTGCGGAGAAATCGCATGGAAGCTTGCCGTGGTCGACGGGGAGGGCGGGGCAGGGTGGCGCGTTGAACCTTTTGATCGGCAAAATGATGGCTCGACAAGGCATCGCCCAGTATGTACGAGAGGCACGTTGATCGCGTGATTCAGCTATATCAGGCAGCCAGCGCCATCACCTGTTTTGCGTAGGTAACTGCAGGGATTGGAATGACCCCTTTATCTGGTATGGCAACTTTTTGAACGAGGTTGTTAGCCCAAAGCAGTAATGTCCCCTTTGCGTGAGAAGAGTGTCGCGGGCTTGCAGGACGCAATGGTTACCCAATCGTACCTACTTTACATAAAGAACTTCATGCGGTTTACTGGATGCGCTGAACATCATGGGCAACCCGGGATAGAAGCAGGAGCTTGACGTTATGTGGCAATTACATCGCGCCGAAGAGCGCGGCAGAACCGGGGCAAAGTGGCTGAAAAGCGCGCATAGTTTTTCTTTTGGCGAATATTATAATCCGGAAGCGGTCAGTTTCGGGCCATTGCGGGTGATCAACGAGGATGTGGTTGCTCCCCAGTCTGGTTTTCCTATGCATCCCCATAAGGATATGGAAATCATCACCTATATCCTCAGTGGCGCTCTGGAGCATCGAGACAGTATGGGTAACGGCAGCGTTATCCGCGCCGGTGATGTTCAGTATATGTGTGCAGGAACGGGCGTGCGGCATAGCGAATGGAATCCCTCGGTAGATACGCCGGTGCATTTGCTGCAGATATGGGTATTGCCGCCACAAAACGCTCTACCACCCAGTTATGATCAGCGGCATTTTGCCGACATCGCGAAGCTGAATCGCTGGTGCCTTTTGGCAGCCCCTGATCACGAGGATGCGTTAGTGGTGCATCAGAATTTTCGGTTATATGCCAGCGTACTGGATCAGGGCGCAGAGCTTGGTTATCAGCCGACATCCGCGCGGCGTCTGTATTTACATGTGGTGCATGGTGTAGTGCAAGTCGGAGACCTTCTGCTCGGTGCTGGAGATGCAATCTCCGGCTCCGCGGGCTTGTCGGTGACAGCGACACAAGCGGCGGAGTTGTTGCTGTTTGACCTGCCATAAATGGCGGCCATGGCGTGTCGATTTTATGCGATTCCCTGGCAAAGTACGAGTCCTTTCCAATCCACAAATGAGTCTGAACAGGCGGGCTGAGTGAGTTTACTCAAGCGACCGGGGTCAGGGCTTTGTTAATGGTACGGAACAGTTTATCCCGTGCCGCGTTTAGGCGACGGGCTGCTTCATTATCGCTGAACCGATGGGCTTGTGCATCCAGGTCAGCGAAGCGGATGCCGGGTCTGAGGAACTGGCTGGCCTCAGGCAGGGACTTGAGCTTGTCGTAGGGCGTCATCATGGCCTCGTAGCGGTAACGTTTGCGCAGGCGGCCCTTGGCGTCGAGGTATTCCTCCGGGAAGAAGCAGGGCCGGTGGAAGTTCAGGTAGGGCGAGAGGACGGTGAAGGGGAAGGCCTGGATGAGGTGCTCCAGGATGGGGAGGAGGAAGCGCTCGCTGATGCGCTCGACGGCGCAGACAAACTGGAACTGGGTGACTTCGTCGACGGCGTTGATGAGGTAGAGGCCCTTGATGCCGTCCAGGTCGCACTGGTGCACGGAGTCGACGCGCAGCCAGCCGGGGTGGCCGCCGGGACGAGGCTTGCGCCGCTCGCCAACGCCGATTTAAAACTGACACACTGGGGGTGCGGCGGGTGCCTGCCCGCTGACCTTCATCAAGCCCTGAATCACGGCATTCAACTGACTGAAGTTTTAGAAAATCGACGCTGAAGCCCCTGTGAATGCTGGGGCAGCATTACGAAATAGGCGATTTTTGCCGATGAACTGTCGAACTCGGGGGCAGGTTCGACCAGTTGCATTTTCAATGCATATCATTATGTTACTTTTTATGTGATATAAAATTCTGATATATAATCCATGCGGCAATGCTTTCAGCTATTGAAATTGGCCAAGAATCAAGTCGAAATAATTATTGACCATGTTGTGTCTGATACATAACATAGTACATCAATGGCACATATATATGCTTATATATTGAATTGTGACATGATAATATCTATATAAATCAGCGTAGTGATGTATTTTATGGTAATCATTAAGCAAGGGCTATCTAATATGCCATCAAACAGTAATTATAATTACCTGTCCGGCGGCACCCCAGATCGGCCCGTAACATTTAATCTGGCGCATGCCGTACGTTTAATCGTACGTAGTCAGCTTATGTTCCCATTGTTGTGCTTCCCATGTGCCGCCACGGCCACGCCACAGCTCATCAGTGGTGGTGGTACGGTCATGGCTGGCGCAGGCAACACCAGTAATGCCGGGATCGTGGTCAATGCCTCCACTCTGGATATTGCCGCTGGCTCTGGTCTGGGTAGCGGGTTGCTCGACCTGCAAAATGGGGCGCTACGTACTTCCGGCAGCATGACGATCGATAACAACATTGCGCTGGATCAGGGTGTTCCACCCGCCGCCTTGACCTCTCTTTGCGGGGGCGCCTACTGCTTTGGGGTCGGCGACAGTATGACGTTGAATACGGTCGGTAATACCTATGTGAGTACGCCTTCCCTCCTGCAACAAATGCAATTCCCCAGCAACAACAAGGCGCTCGGCATATGGCTCACCAAAGGCTGGCAGGCCAACTGGATGGCAGGCATGCAAAAGTCTATGCAACAGGGTTCCGTACCCATCCTGTTTGATTATTACCTGGGTGACCTGGGCTCCATGGGTTCAGGTGCCTGGGGTTATGTGCAGCAAAATGCACAAGCGTGGTTGGCAAACACCCAACTGCTCGCTAACTATCTGTCCACGCTGAGTGGTACCGTGTCCGTAGTGATTCAACCTGAGTTCAATGTCCCTGGGGTAGGTAATCAGGCGCAATTCGGGGCATGGCTCGCCCAGGCTGCACAGATTCTTCAACATGCCCAGCATCCTGGCCTGACTATTCTCACCAGTGCTGGCGTCGGAGACTTCGGCGTTTATAGCGGCAGCACCGAAAACGCGTCCCAATGGTCCAGCTTTTATTCATCCCTGAGCGTCGCCGCGCCATACCTGAATTTCATCACATTTCAGGAAATGCGTGGCGCAGTTACCGGTGGCGCGGTGGTCAGTCCTCAGCAGGAGGGTATGAGCACCATAGCCGGTAGGGTTATCGCCTTTTCCCGCTATCTGCAAGCGACCTATGGCAAACCGTTATTGCTCGGGTACATGATGATGAATCCGTACACGCCAGCAGGCGATACCGCAAACTGGTCGGCGATCGCTGCCAAGGCCTATGCCGAAATCTTGCAGGTTTCTCCTGAGTTACAGCAGCAGGGCGTCTTTGGCAGTCTCGCTATGGCACTCTTCAACGACATGAATCACGCAACGATCAATGGCGTCGATTATTTCGGCACTTCTTCGGACTACTTCGGACTGGTGAACAGCAATGGCGCCCCGAACACGGCCGAGATTGGCAATGGACCCTATGTGCTCAACGCGAACGGGCAGGCATGGGTCAACGGTACGGCGAACGCCAGCACCGTACAGGAGATCCGCAATGGCGGAACCATTGATACGGCAGGAAATGCCGATACATTCAATGGTACTTTTTCAGGTAATGGGGGATTATTCGTGGTCGGTGGCGGTAGTGTGACGCTGACCGGGAACAATACCTATGCCGGAAACACCTATATTGAAGACTCCACCCTATTACAGTTGGGCAATGGTGGTAGCACGGGCCGTATTCTTGGCAACATTCTCAATGACGG
>Ga0315298_1000765_pt1 | contig 61546 bp, 50 predicted proteins | sample WHS_1_MG_FD_203077 | JGI IMG/M metagenome (GOLD analysis project Ga0315298, IMG submission 203077) | Extremophilic microbial mat communities from Washburn Hot Springs, YNP, Wyoming, USA - WHS_1_MG | ecosystem: Environmental > Aquatic > Thermal springs > Hot (42-90C) | place: USA: Wyoming...
GGGCCGGTCCGTCCGCATGCTCAGAAACGACGGCTTCGGGCCGGTGATTCTGGCGACCGGTCTCGGGTCGAGCCGCGTCGCCGTGGGGCGTGGTTTGGCCGCGAAGATCCGTGTCAAACCAGAAGAAGGTGACGGCCCAAACCGGGCTGAGAGTGTGGAGTCGGGAGAACGGTCATAGATGGAGCGTTTTTTTGCGGCCGAAAAGTTAGTCGCACCTAACCCGAGCGCCCGGTCGTCGGTCGCTCCGACCATCGCCCTGGTGGGCAGCCCCAACAGCGGCAAGACCACCATCTATAACGCCCTCACCGGGCAGTGGCGCGACACAGGTAACCGGCCGGGGGTGACGGTCGAGTGCGTCGAGGGGCGGCTACGCCGCAGGTGGACCGAGGCGGCCGGGGTATCGGCCCGGGACCTCGTGCTGGTCGACCTTCCCGGGGCCTACGACCTCGAAGGTTATACTGAGGATGAGGCGGTAACCCGCGATTTCCTTCTCTCGGGGCGCGCTTCGGCGGTCCTGAACGTGGTCGACGCCGCCAACCTGGAGCGCAGCCTCTACCTGACGGTGGGCCTGCTCGAGGCGGGGCTGCCGGTGGTGGTGGCCCTGAACCAGGTCGACCAGGCCCGGGCTCAAGGACTGCGACCGGACCCGGAAGCGCTCTCGCGGGCTCTGGGTGGAGTCCCCGTCGTCGCGACGGTTGGCCTGACCGGAGAGGGGCTCGACCGGGCGCTCGAGGCCGCCGCCCGCCTGGCGGTCCAGGCGCGGTCGGGGTCGGCCGGCGGCCGGGCAGGCCCGGTCTTCCGGGTGGATTACGGGCCCGAGCTCGCGACGGCGGCTCCGGAGGCCCGCCGGCTGGGGATGGCCGCCAGGCGCTTCGAGCTGGCGGCGCAGCTCGCTCGAGCCTGCCTCGGGGGCGGGGCCGCAGGGGAGGTCGCACCCGCCGCCGCGGCCGCCACGGCCGCCGCCCCCGCCGCGGTCCACAGCGCGACTGACGTCATCGACCGGGTCGTCACGCACCGCTACGCCGGCGTGGCGGTGCTCCTCGGCGTGATGGCGGCGGTGTTTAAATTCACTTTCGCGGTGGGTACGCCCCTGACCGACCTTGTCAGCGAACTTCTCGCCAGCGTCGGGCGCATCACGGCGTCGGTTCTCGAGGCCGCCGGTCTACCCGGGGTGCTGCGGTCGTTCCTCGTCGACGGCCTTTTGGCGGGGGTCGGTTCGGTCCTGGTCTTCGTGCCGCTCGTGTTCTCCCTTTTCTTCGCTCTGGCCGTATTGGAGGAGACCGGTTACCTGGCCCGGGCCTCCTGTGTGACCGACCGGTTCATGCGGGCCCTCGGCCTGGGAGGCAAAGCCTTCATCCCGCTGGTCCTCGGTTTCGGGTGCAACGTCCCGGCCATCCTGGCGGCCCGCACCCTGGAGAACCGGCGCGACCGCCTGGTTACTATCCTCGTCACCCCCTTCATGTCGTGTTCGGGGAGGCTGCCCCTTTACACCCTTTTCGCCGGGGCCTTCTTCGGCGCCCGGCAGGGGCTGGTGGTCTTCGGGGTCTACCTGCTCGGGGTGCTCATGGCCGTGCTCATGGCCAGGCTCGTGACCGCCCGCCTCCTGCCCGGCGAGAGTCCGGACCTTATCGTCGAGCTCCCCGCCTACCGCTGGCCGTCCTGGCGGAACGTCCTCCGCGGCGCCTGGTGGCGGACGCTGCAGTTTATCCGTAAGGCCGGCACCATCATCGCCGCGGGGGTAGCGGTGATGTGGGTCCTGGCGAGTCTGCCCTGGGGTGTGACCTACGCCGGACGCGAGAGCCTGCTCGGCCGGCTCGGGTCGGTCGTGGCCGTCGCTTTACGGCCCGCCGGCCTCGGGGACTGGGAGACGGGCGCGGCGCTTGTTTTCGGTTTCGCCGCGAAGGAGTTCGCGGTGGCGGCCCTGGGTCTGGTCCACGGTGCGGGGGAGAAGGCCCTCCCGGCTCTGCTGGCCGCCCACTTCACCCCGCTCACCGCCCTCTCGTTCCTGGTCCTGACCTTGCTCTACACCCCGTGCCTGGCCACCGTGGCCGTCATCCGCAAGGAGACCGGGTCGTGGAAGTGGCCCGCTCTGGCCGTCGGCGCGAGCCTCCTTCTTGGTCTGACGACGGCTGCGGCGGTCTACCAGGTGGGACGGGCTCTCGGGCTGGCCGGGTGACGGGATGGCCCGCCTCTGGGGGGCGGGGGGCGGTCAGGGTTCCGGCGGGACCGCCAGGCGGTAGCCGACGGCCGGTTCGGTGAGGATGTAACGCGGGCGCGAGGGGTCCGGTTCCAGTTTGTAGCGCAGCTGCCGGACGAACACCCGGAGGTACTGGCTCTCGTTGTCGTAGCCGGGGCCCCAGACCGCCCGCAGCAGCTGGCGGTGGGTGAGGACGCGCCCCGCTTCGGCGGCCAGGACCTTAAGCAGGGCGTATTCCGTGGGGGTGAGGTGGACCTCCCGGCCGGCTACGGTGACCTGCCGCCGGGCCAGGTCGAGGGTGAGGTCGCCGACTCGGATGACGGGCTCCCCCGCGCTCGGTGAAGCGCGCCGGAGGGCCGAGCGTATTCGGGCGAGGAGCTCTCCCATGCCGAAGGGTTTGGTTATGTAATCGTCCGCCCCGGCGTCGAGCGCCTTTACTTTCTCGTCCTCCTGGTGACGGACCGACAGCACGATTACGGGGACGGCGCTCCACTCCCGCAACCGCCGGATGACCTCGTGCCCCTCGACGTCGGGCAGGCCCAGGTCGAGGACGACCAGGTCCGGCCTCCAGGTGGCCGCCAGGCTGAGGCCGTCGCCGCCCGTGCGGGCGTCCCGCACCTGATAGCCGTGGGCGACCAGAGCGACGGCCAGCAGACGGCAGATGGCCGGTTCGTCGTCGATGACCAGGACGCGCGGGCCCGGCGCCATCTCCGCCCCACGGCCCGGTCCGGCGGTCGCCGTGTCAGTCTTCGGCACGGCCCTGGTCGCCTCCCACCGGCAGGGTGAACCGCACCGTGGTGCCGCCGCTCGGGTTCGCCTCGGCCCAGATACGTCCGCCGTGGGCCTGGACGATCCCCTTGGCGATGGACAGGCCGAGACCCCAGCCTCCGGCCCCGGCCCGCCCGGGCTCGGCGGTCCCGCCCGCTCCGGTCGTCCCACCCGGGCGGTAGGCCCTCTCGAAGACCTTCTCGAGTTCGCCGGGCGGTATACCCGGCCCGCAATCGCCCACCGATACTTCGACCTCCCGGGCCCCGCTTCTCCGGGCGCCAACGGTGACCTCGCTCCCGGGAGCCGTATACCTGGCCGCGTTGTCAAGGAGGTTGCCGAGGGCCTGCTGGATCAGGACGAAATCGAGGGACACCGGCGGAAGCCCCGGGGCGACCGCCACATGCACCGGCCGTCCCTCCAGGGCTTCCGCCCGGTCGCTCAGGGCGGCCTGGATGACCTCGGCGATGTCCCATTCGGCCCGGTTCAACCGGAGCGTGCCGCTCTCGAGCCGGGCCATGTCGAGAAGGTTCCGGACGAGGGTGTTCATGCGGGCGGCCTCTTGCTTGATGGTCCGGAGGAGCTCCGTGGTCTCCCGGGGTCCGTAGAGAGAGGGTTCCTCGAGGAGGGAGGTGACCGAACCCAGGACGGCCGCCAGGGGTGTGCACAGCTCGTGCGCCACCGCGTCGAGAAGAACGGTCTGCAGCTTCTCCGAATCGCGGGCGAGCCGCGCCGCGTAAGCTGCCTCCGCGAGCCGACGTCGGGCGACGGCCGTGGCCGCCAGGGCGGCGAAAGCCTCGAGCAGGCCGCGTTGCTCGGGGGAGAGGCAGCGGTCGGGCTCGGGTGGTTGCAGCCCGAGGACCGCGACGGGACGCCCTTCGGACACGGCCGGGACATAAAGCCCCGCGGCGGCCGAGAGGGTGGAGGTTCCCGCGCCGGCGACCTCGCCGTGGTCGAAGGCCCAGGCCGCGACCGCCCTTTCCTTCTCCGGGAAGGAGGAGACCGGCGGACAGGGCTCCGTGCCGGGCGGAGCCTCCCAGGCCCTGACCTCGAGCGGTCCGCGCGGTTCCCGCGGCTCGGCTCTCTCCGCCCCGCCCGCCCCGCCCGTCGCGCCCGCTCCGCCCGCTCCGCCCGTCGCACCTACGGCCTCCGCGGGCCCAGGCAGCAGGATGCACACCCGTCCCCCGAGGGCTTCGGCGGCGCGCCGGGCCACCAGCGTGACGAGACGGTCCAGGTCGTCCACGGCGGCCATTTCCCGGCTGAGCGCGTAAAGGGCCGCCGTCCGGTTCTCCCGCCGTTGCGCGCGGCGGGCCTGCTCCCTCTGACGGCTGGCCAGGGTGCTCACCAGGATACCGACCGCGAGGAAGACGACGAGAACGGTACTGTAACGGAGGTCGGCCACGCTCAGACTGAGGGTCGGAGGCACGAAGAAGAAGTCGAAGGCCAGGGCGGCCAGCAGGGCGGCCAGGACGGACGCCGTCAGGCGCCACCGCGCCGCGCCGATCAGCACCGGCACCAGGAACAAAAGAGCGACGTTGGCGGGTTCGAGCCGGTCGCGGAGGGCCACGAGGGCGGCGGCCACCGCCGCGACGAGAAAGACGACCTCGGCGGCCTCGCGGCCGGTCAAGGCCGGCTGCTCGCCGCCGCGACCCCCGGCCCGGCCGAGGCCCCAACCCGGGTCCCGGCCGCGGGACGCACGCGCCGCGGTCGGCCCCGCCGCCGTCCGGCGGCCCTCGCTGGGCCCGGGGATGACGTGCACGCTCATCCCCTGGCCGAGCCGGACGACCCTATCGACCATGGTGCCCGAAAGCAGTTCCCGCCAGCGCCGCCGCAGCGGTTGGCCTATAACTATCCCGGAGACGTTACGCTCCCGGGCCACGCGGACCAGTTCGGCGGCAATGTCGGCGGCCGTGACCACCATCACCTCGGCTCCCAACTCCTCGGCCAACTGGAGGTTTCGGGCCAGTTGTTCGCGGGCGGCCGCCGGTACCGGCGCCCATCCAGGGGACTCGACGTGGACCGCCAGCCACTGGGCCTGCAGACCCTCGGCCATCCTGGCGGCCGCCCGGATGACCTGGGCTGAGAAGGGCCCCGGTCCGACACAAGCCATCAGCCGCGTGGCCACGGGCCAGGGCCCGGGGATGGCGTGGGCCCGCATGTAGGTGGACAGGCTCGCGTCGACCCGCTGGGCCGTGTAGCGGAGGGCGAGCTCACGCAGCGCGTTGAGGTTCCCGGGCCGGAAGAACCGCTCGAGAGCCCGCCCGGCCAGCTCGGGGACGTAGACCTTGCCTTCGCGCAGGCGAGCCAGCAGCTCCTCGACGGGGATGTCGACCAGCTTGATTTCCGCCCCTTCGAGGAAGCTGTCGGGGACCGTCTCGCGGACCGTCACGCCCGTGATGCGGAAGACAACGTCGTTGAGGCTCTCCAGGTGCTGGACGTTCAGCGTGGTGAAGACGTCGAGCCCCGCGGCGAGGAGGTCCCGGACGTCCTGATAGCGGCGGGCGTGGACCGAGCCGGGGGCGTTAGTATGGGCCAGCTCGTCCACCACCACGACCGCCGGCCGCCGGGCCAGGACGGCCTCGTAGTCCGGCTCGAAGAGAGTGGTTCCGCGGTAGGTGAAGGTCCGGGGCGACAGGACGGGGAGACCCTTCAGAAGGGCCTCGGTCTCCGGTCGCCCGTGGGTCTCGACCCAGGCGACGACAAGGTCGACCCCCTTGGCGAGCTGTTCGTGGGCGGCCTGGAGCATGGCGTAGGTCTTGCCCACCCCGGCCGCCGCGCCAAGGAAGACGGTCAGCCGGCCGCAAGCGCGGTCGAGCGTCCGCAGCAGGGCTTCAGGGTCGGTCCGTCTTTCCTCGTCCGCCTTCGTCGTCGCCGCTCACCTTATCGAGGTCGAGATTGAGGAGAAGAACGTTCACTCTCGGCTCCCCGAGTAGACCCTCCCCGAAGGAGCCGAACGGAACCGCGATTATCCGCCTTTTCACCAGGTTGTAGACCGTTTCCTCCGGGAGCCCCCGAGCGGCCGCCACCCGCGGGACCTGCAGCAGAGCGGCCTCGGGCGTGATATCGGGGTCGAGCCCGCTGCCCGAAGCCGTGACCAGATCGCCGGGTACGGCTGAGCCGTCCGCCAGTCCGTTCTCCGCCCGTACGGCCGCCGCCCGGGCCCTGACCTGCCGGATAAGGTCGGCGCTGGTCGGACCCAGGTTGGAAGGGCGGGCCCCCAGCGGGTCGTAGTCGTTGACCGACGGGCGGGGGTGGAAGTAGGCGGGGGAGGAGAAGGCCTGGCCGATGAGGCGCGAGCCGACGGGGATGCCGTCGCGGTAAACGAGTGACCCTCGGGCCTGGGCCGGGAAAAGGGCCCCGGCCAGGCCGGTCACGGCCAGCGGATAGACGAGGCCGGTCAGGATGGTCATGAGCAGCCACAGCGACGCCGCCGTCCGAATAATCCCGCGCAAACCGCCGTCCCCCTTACCGCGTCACCGTGAGCGCCGGTCCTCACCGCGGGGCCGGGCGCGCCGGTCCTTACACCAGATGCAAGGCTGTCAACACCAGGTCGATCAGTTTTATCCCCACGAACGGGGCGATGAGCCCGCCCAGTCCGTAGATGAGAAGATTCCTCCGCAACAGTTCGGAGACGCTGGCGGCCCGGTAGCCGACGCCCCGCAAGGCCAGCGGTACCAGAGCGACGATGATGAGGGCGTTGAAAACAACGGCCGACAGCACCGCCGACCGGGGCGTCGCCAGGCGCATGACGTCGAGCACCCTGAGCGCCGGGTAGGGCGACCCGAACACCGCCGGGATGATGGCGAAGTACTTGGCCACGTCGTTGGCCACGCTGAACGTCGTCAGGGCTCCCCGCGTGATGAGCAGCTGCTTGCCTATCTCCACGACCTGCAGGAGCTTGGACGGGTTTGAGTCGAGGTCGACCATGTTCGCCGCCTCCTTGGCCGCCTGCGTCCCGCTGTTCATGGCCAGGCCTACGTTGGCCTGGGCCAGGGCCGGAGCGTCGTTGGAGCCGTCGCCGGTCATCGCCACCAGGTGTCCCTCGGCCTGGAGGCTCCGGACCAGGCGGAGCTTGGTCTCCGGAGTGGCCTCGGCCAGGAAGTCATCTACCCCGGCCTCGGCGGCGATGGCGGCCGCCGTCAGCGGGTTGTCCCCCGTTATCATCACCGTGCGGATGCCCATACGACGCAGCTCCTGGAAGCGCTGTCGGATGCCTCCCTTGACCACGTCTTTGAGGTGGATGACCCCGAGGACGCGGCCGTCGTCGGCCACCGCGAGCGGCGTCCCGCCCGAGCGGGCGACATCCTCGGCGGCCTGTCTGACCGCGGCCGGGATGTCGGCGCCGCCGCTTTCCCGCAGGAAACGTTCGATGGCGTCGACCGCCCCCTTACGGATACGGCGGGCGCCGACGTTGACCCCGCTCATCCTGGTGACGGCGCTGAACGGGACGAAGCGGGCCCCGAGCGCGCCGAGGTCGCGCTCGCGCAGGTTGAACCGGCGTTTGGTCAGGACGACGATGCTTCGCCCCTCAGGGGTCTCGTCGGCCAGGGACGCCAGCTGGGCGGCGTCGGCCAGCTCGGCCGGAGAGACGCCGGGCGCCGGGATGAGCTCGACGGCCAGGCGGTTGCCGAGGGTGATGGTCCCGGTCTTATCCAGCAGCAGTGTGTCGACGTCTCCGGCGGCCTCCACGGCCCGCCCCGAGTTGGCCAGGACGTTATGGCGCCAGAGCCGGTCCATTCCCGCGATACCGATGGCGGAGAGCAGCCCGCCGATGGTCGTGGGGATGAGACAGACCAGGAGCGCCGCCAGGACGGGCACACTGAGGACCGTCCCGGAGTACATGGCCAGGGGCTCAAGAGTGGCCACCGCGGTCAGGAAGACGATGGTCAGGCCGATGAGCAGGATGGTGAGCGCCAGCTCGTTGGGCGTCTTCTTCCGGCGGGCCCCCTCCACCAGGGCTATCATCCGGTCGAGGAAGGTCTCGCCGGGGTCGGCGGTTATCCTCACCTTGAGCCAGTCGGAGAGAACGACCGTCCCGCCGGTGACGGCGCTGCGGTCGCCCCCCGACTCGCGGATGACCGGAGCCGACTCGCCGGTGACGGCGCTCTCGTCCACCGAGGCGATACCTTCGACCACCTCGCCGTCCCCCGGGATGACTTCTCCGGCCCGGACCAGGACAAGGTCGCCGCGCCGTAGTTCGGTCGCGGGAACCTCGACGAAAGCCTGGCTCGTGCCGTCCGGGTCGCGGAACTTGCGCGCCCGGGTTTCCGTGCGGGTGCGGCGGAAAGAGTCCGCCCTGGCCCGGCCGCGCCCTTCGGCGAGGGCCTCGGCGAAGTTCGCGAAGAGGACTGTCGCCCAGAGCCAGCCGGCGATAGCCAGGTCGAAGCCGGCCTGTCCGGTCCGGTCGCGGAGGGCGAAATAGGTGACGAGGACCGCTCCGACCTCGACGACGAACATTACGGGGCTGCGCCACTGGACCCGGGGGTCCAGCTTGGTGAACGCATCGCGCACGGCCCGCGCGGAGAGGGCTCGGCCACGGACGTCCCGACCGCGGGCGTCGCGGCGAGGCTCGGCCGGCGGCATCAGAAGGTCCTCCCGGCGAGCATGAGCAGGTGTTCCAGCACCGGTCCCAGGGCCAGGGCCGGGAAGAAGGTCAGGGCGCCCACGATGAGGACCACCCCGGCCAGAAGCCCGGCGAAGAGAGGGCCGTGCGTCGGGAAGGCGCCGGCTCCGACCGCGGCCGGACGCTTGCCGGCCAGGCTACCCGCGATGGCCAGGACCGGTACGATGACCCCGAACCGCCCTACCAGCATCGCCAACGCCGTCCCTATGGCGTAGAAAGGTCGGGCGGCGGCCAGGCCGCCGAAGGCGCTGCCGTTGTTGGCGACCGACGAGGCGAAGGCGTAGAGCATCTCGCTGAGTCCGTGGGGCCCCGCGTTACCGAGCGCTCCCGTGCCGGCGAGGGTTACGGCCGCCGCGGCCGTGCCCAGGAGAGTGGCCACCCCCGGCACCAGAGCGGCGACCACGGTCAGTTTCATCTCGGCGGCCTCGATTTTCTTGCCGAGATACTCGGGCGTGCGTCCGACCAGCAGGCCCACGATAAAGACGGTGAGGATGACGAAGACGAGCATCCCGTAAAGGCCTGAACCGACTCCGCCGAAGACGACCTCGCCCAGAACCATCTGCACTATCGGGACCAGCCCGCCCAGCGGGGTCAGGCTGTCGTGCGAGGCGTCGACGGCCCCGCAGGAAACCGCCGTCGTGGCCGTGGCGAAGAGAGCCGAGCCGAACGGCCCGAAGCGGACCTCCTTACCTTCCATGGTTCCCGCCGCCGTCTCCATCGCCGCCTCCGTTCCGCCTCCGGCCGCCGTCTCCGCTCCGCCTCCCGCCGCGGCCTCCGTCCCGCCTCCCGCCGGGTTCCCCGATGCGCCCCACGCTTCCGCGCCGACGGCCCCGGACGGGGCCCCGCTTGCCTCACGGACCAGCGGGTTGCCCCAGGCGACCTCGGCGGCCGAGGCCAGGGCGAAGAAGACCACGAACAGGGCCGTCATGGAGGCCAGCACGGCCCTGCCCTGGCGGCGGTCTCCGACCATATGACCGAAGGAAAGCGGCAAAGCCGCCGGGATAATGAGGATGGCCAGGACCTCCAGAAGATTGGTGACGGGGGTGGGGTTCTCGAACGGGTGGGCGGAGTTGGCCCCGAAGAACCCGCCCCCGTTCGTACCGAGGAGCTTCACGGCTTCCTGCGAGGCTACCGGGCCCGTGGGCAAAGTCTGCGTTGCGCCCTCGAGGGTGTGGACCGTCACGTAGGGCCCGAAGTTCTGGATGACCCCCTGCGACACCAGAATCAAGGCCAGGACGAGGGAGGCCGGCAGGAGCACCCAGAGGACGGCCCGGGTGAGGTCGCGCCAGAAGTTACCGATGGGGCTGTGGGCCCGTCCGGGGTCCTCCCCCGGTCGCCGTTCCCGACGTGGGGCGGGCGGGAGCTCCTCCGGGCCGGCCTCGGGCCGGGCCCCCAGCCCGCGAACCAGGGCCACGGCCACGGCCAGCCCGGTCGCGGCCGAGAGGAAGTTCTGCACGGCCAGGCCCGCGTATTGGCTGAAATGGCTCAGAGTCGTCTCGCCGGCGTAGACTTGCCAGTTGGTGTTGGTGACGAAGCTCACGGCGGTGTTGAAGGCGACCAGGGGCGGTACGGGGCCCAGGTGGGCGGGGTTCGACGGCAGAAGAGCCTGCAGGCGCAAAACGGCGTAAAGAAGGCCGAGACCCAGGCCGTTGAACGTGAGTAGAGCCGTGGCGTACTCCCGCCAATCCATCCGGTGTCGTTCGTCGATACCCGCCAGGCGGTAAAGGGTGCGCTCGAGCGGTCGGAGGACGGCGTCGAGGAAGGTGCGCCGCCCCTCGAAGACCGCGGCCAGATACCGCCCCAGCGGGGCGGCGAGGAGGAAGAGAACGGCCAGGAAGGCGGCCAGCCGGCCGAAGGCCAGACCGGTCATTCTAGAGGTCCTCCACCTTGAGCAGGGCGTAAATCAGGTAGGCCGCCAGGCCCACCGTCACCGCCAGGGCCAGCCACAGGTCGGACAAATCCATCACCCGCTTCGTCGAGTCAAGGTTTCCCTGAAGCGACTTCTCGTTCTCACGGTTCGTTCCCGCGCTTCGTCACCACGCTCGTCACCCTCGTCGCGCTCGGACCTCGTTCGGGGGGTCGACGGCGCGGCCGGCGACGGCGCGGCCTTATTGTCGGTCCAGGACCGTAAGGAGAGTGTCAAAGCCTAGGTTCGGGACGTAAAGAAAGTGTCAAAAGGCCCTGACCCCGGCGGGCCGCGCGGCCTATAATACTAGCCGTATACTGCCGCGGCGGCGTCGACGCATCGTCCGGCCGACCCGGCGGCTCGGGAGTTGACTCTTGGCTACAATCCTTATTCTTGTTGTATCCATCGCGGCCGGTGTCGTCGGGGCCATGACCGGGCAGGGCGGCGGCGTGCTTCTGGTGCCGTTCCTCACGCTCTTTATGGGCGTGCCCGTGAAGACGGCCATAGCCGCCAGCATCGTTTCGGTCATCGCGACGAGCAGCGGCTCGGCCTCCGCCTACGTGCGCGACCGGGTCTCCAACATCAAGGTCGGCATGTTCCTGGAGATGTTCACCATCGTGGGCGCTCTCGTCGGGGCCAAGATAACCCTCTCCTCCGGCGCCCACGTCATCTATCTCATGTTTGGGGCCGTGCTCCTGGGGTCCTTCGTCGTCCTGTGGCTGCAACCCCACGCCGGCGAGGCGGCGAACACCAGGCAGGACAGGCTCTCCGCCTACCTGGAGCTGGAGGGCTCCTACTTCGACCAGGCGGCCGGCCGGAACATCTCCTACAAGGCGACCAACGCCGCTCTGGGCGGCACCCTAATGTTCGGGGCGGGGCTCATCGCGGGGATGCTGGGCATCGGGGCCGGGGCTCTGAAGGTCCTCATCCACGACCTCGTCATGCGGCTGCCGCCCAAGGTCTCCACGACCACCAGCAACTTCATCATCGGCGTCACCGCTCTGGCGGGGGCGAGCGCCTACCTGGCGGCGGGGCTCGTCGACCCGGCCATCGCCGTGCCGGTCATCGTCGGTGTGACGGCGGGCTCGCGGGTCGGGACCAGAATCCTCGTAAAGATGTCCAACGCCGCCGTGCGCAAGTTCTTCATGGTCGTGCTCTCGATACTCGGCACGGAGATGGTCCTGCGGGGGGTGGGCCTGCTGTGAGCTCGACTGACGGCCGAAATGACCGGACGCACCGCCCGCCCGAAGGACGGGAACGGGAGAGGGGCTCGGGCCGCCCGGGGGGGCGGCGCGGGCCCGACATTGAAATCGTCATCAGCTACATCCTTATCGCCGGGGTCCTGACCAGTCTCGTCCTCATCGTCGCCGGGCTCGGGGTCTACGCGGCCGAGCGCCGGAGCATCGTGCCGGACTACACTTTGCCGAGGGACAACCTTTACGCCTTCATCGCCTTTACGTTCAGGCGGCTGCTGGAAGGGCGGCCGACGGGCGAAAGCCTTATGGACCTCGGCATCATCGTGCTGATGCTGACGCCGTTCATCCGGGTGCTGATGTCGGTGTTCCTCTTCGCCTTCGCCGAGCGGAACCGCAAGTACACCCTAATCACGCTCTGGGTTCTCGCCGTCCTGGCCTACAGCCTGTTCCTGCGGGGGTAAAGAAGAGCGGTCGCACGGCGCCGCGGCTGTAGCCGGACCCTGTTACCGCTCCGCCAGCAGGCCGCGGAGGGCCTTCTCGTTCGTGAGCCGGAGCTTCCGGTAGCCCTCGGTCTGGAGCCACCCCCGGTCGCGGAACTCGGAGAGGCGGCGGCTCAGCGTCTCCGGCGTCATGCCCATCATGGCCGCCAGGGTGGCCCGGCTCACGGACAGAGTGACCTCGCGGCCGCCGGGGGTGACTCGGCCCTGGTTCTCGGCCAGGGTGAGGAGCAGTGCCGCGGCCCTTTGGCGGCTGTCGTAGCCGGCCAGGTCGAGGAGGATGCCTTCGGTCCGGGCCAGGCGCTCGACGAGGCCCACGAGGAGGCTGTAGGTCGTCCGGGCGTGGGTGAGAAGGTGCTGCTCGAGGCGGTCGCGGGGGACCGCGCAAACCAGTCCGGGAGCCAGCATGGTCGCCGTGTAGGGGGAGGTCTTCTCCCGGAGCACGGAGAGTTCCCCGAAAAACTCGCCCGGTCCGAGAACACGGAGCACCTGCTCGGAGCCGCCCTCATCCAGGTGGTAGAGTTTGGCCTGCCCGTCGTAGATGAAATAGAGGGCTCCCAGCGGGTCCCCCTCTCGGACGACGTCGTCGCCGCGGCGGTAACGCCGGTGGACGACAAGCCGCTCCAGGGCCAGAATCTCGTCATGCGGCAGCTCCGAAAAAAGAGGGACGGTGCCGATGCAGCGGCGCCCGCAGTACCGGCAGAGGACCTTCCCCGCCTCCCCGCCCTTCGTGTCCGCCGGGTCCAGACCGTCCACCCCCGCGCCCGCATTGTGACTCCGATTGACCGACCGAAGATTGCTGTTTTGATTGTAACAGATGAACCGCAACCGAATGGTAACGGAGAGGGACCGATAGCTCCGTGTCCATCGGTCCCTCTCCTTACGGCATCCATCGGCATCGGCCGTCTTTTTACGACGGACTAGGCCGCCGTCGTGGGCCGCTTCCCCGGGGTGAAGCAGCAGTAGCCGACGCGGTCGCACCGCTGCCTCATGTCCTCCCACAGCCCCGGGTCGGTGATGGTCTGGAGGGCGGTGGGGTAGAGGATGTTGTCCTCCTTGAAGATATGGTCGCGGAGGTTGAAGACGATGAACCGGGCGACCCGGACAATCTCCCGGCGCAGAGCGGCGAGGGCGGCCTGGTCCTCGGCGCCTTTTCCGCCTTCACCCGCGAGCTGGCGCGCCAGCTCCAGAAGACGGCGCTTGGCCGGGCGGAGCTGGTCGTGTTCCAGACGCATTATCCGAGGAGGACCGTCGACGCCCCGCCTTTCCAGTTCAGGGAACAGGACCTGCTCCTCGCGAAGGTGGTGTTTCTCGGCTCCGACGAGGTGCTCCGCCAGGTGAACGAGGAGCGCGTTGTCCGGGTCCAGCGGGTCACGACTGGACTTGCCCTCCAGCCGGGCCGCCAGCCCGTCGAGCTTGTCGAGAAAGCCCAGGATTTCGGCGTGCTCTTTGTACAGTGTGTCCAGCACGTGTCCTTCCGGCAGGCCGGCGCGGAGCGGCGCGGTCCTCCGGTCGAGCAGCTTGAGATGGATGTCGCAGGCCGCCCGAAGCTCCTCCGGAGCCTTCCCTTCCTCAATCAGCATCTGCTCGGCGGCCGAGACCTCGGCGGGCGTCGCTTCGGCCATGAGCTGCTCGGCCCGGCGGCGCACGGCCTCGTCGGCGCCCGGTTCGGCGACCTCTCTCAAGACTCTTGCCAATTCGCGCGTATCGACCATCTTCATTTCCCCCTTCCTTCGGTTCCCCCGGTTCCCGCGCTCATTGTAGGGGGAGGAAGGGGTCGGGTTCCTTGACCGAAATCATGAAACAGGAAACGATACCGTGGCCGCCCTCCCCGGAAGGGCGCAGGGCTGCCGTGTCGAACCTGCGGCGTGGCCGCCTGGCATCCGCGGCGCGGCCGGTTCGGACCGCGGCGCGGCCGCGGCCGACTGGTGCAGTCACTCTCGGCTCCGGCCTGCTGAACTGCGGCCTGGAGCTATGGCTGAGACTGATTCCGCGGAACGCGGAACTGGAGCGATATGCGTATGGCTGGAAGAAGGACCGGAACTCTGGAGCGATGCCCCCGCTGCGGCTCGGACGACGTCGACTTCACGGACCGCAAAAGCGAATTGAGCGGTGCCGCCGGCGTGATTGTCATCGGGCTCATCCTCGCCTTTCTCTTCCCGCCCGTCCTCATAATCGTCGTGCCGGCCGGCGCCTATCTGGTCTTCAAGGCTCTCCGGGCCCAGCCCGAGTTCACCTGTCTCAGCTGCCGCCACCGGTGGACGGCCCGAGATTCGGCCGCTGCTTCCGACGGTGGTGAGGCGGGGGGTGGTGAGGCGGACGGTGATGAGGCGGGGCCGGACGAGCGCGGTTCCGGGTGAGGCGCCGCGGCGCCCGTGCGCGCGTCCGTGCTTCCGGCCTCCGCGCCCGTGCGCCCGTGCGCCTTTCGCCGCGAGCGCTTCTGTGATATCATGTTATTGAGTCTTCGTGCTCCGAGTCGGTGAACCTCGACGTCGTTGCCCACCTCTAGGTATCGGGGTGCGGCGGGCGTGGTTCCCGACCGGTTCCGGTGCCGCTAGAGCGCCGGACGAGGGTGCCGTGGGAAACCGCGGCGCCTCCCGTGTTCGGAAAGGGGCCGAGCCTCGTTCGTGAGCTTGCCTTTCGGGCCGGCGCCTTTCCGCGGCGCCGGTTTTTTTGTTGGCCGGCGCCCGAGGAGTCCAGCCGGAAGGAGTGGAGGGGCGAGTTGACCGCCAGGGCCACCGTTGCGTTCGAGGAGCTGACCGCGGCCCTCCGGGCCGAGGCCGAGGACGGCCGGATCAGCTGCGCCGCGGCCCTTTCCCTGGCCCGCCGTCTGGGGGTCAATCCGGCGGCGGTGGGAAGGGCCTGTGACGAGCTGGGGTTGAAAATCGTTTCCTGCCAGCTCGGGTGTTTCGGACGAGGGTCGAAGGGAACCTGAGAGGAGGAACCGTAATGACGAAGAAGGTCGTCTCGGCCGTCTGCGCCGTGGCGTTCGCCGGACTCGCGGCCTGGGGCGGTCTTTATTGCCACAGTGCCTACGCGCGGGCCCATACCCTCATCCTGGCCACGACCACCAGCACCCAGGATTCGGGCCTGCTCGACGTTCTGCTCCCGCCGTTCGAGAAGGAGGCCAACGCCAGGGTGGACGTGGTCGCCGTGGGTACCGGTCAAGCTCTGGAGATAGGTAAAAGGGGAGACGCCGACGTCCTTATGGTCCACGCTCCGTCCCAGGAGCAGGCCTTCATGGACGCGGGTCACGGGCTTATCCGCAAACCGCTGATGTATAACGACTTCGTCCTCGTCGGGCCGGCGTCCGACCCGCTCGGAATCGCTAAGGCGGGGGACCTTGAGAGCGCCCTCAAGACTATCGCCGCGGCCGGAGCCTCCGGCAAGACCGTCTTCCTTTCCCGCGGTGACGGCTCGGGCACCGACACCAAGGAAAAGGGCCTTTGGACCAAATTCGGCATCGACCACTCCGGGGCCTGGTACCAGGAGATTGGCGCCGGAATGGGGGAGACCCTGAAGATGGCCGTCGACCGGGGCGCCTACACTCTCTCGGACCGGGCCACCTACCTCGCCCTCTACGGCCCGGGGTCGGCGGGCGCCGGCAAGCTGGCCATCGTCTTCCAGGGGGACTCGGCGCTTTACAATCCTTATGCGGTCATCATCGTGGACCCGAAGAGCCATCCGAACGTGAACCTGGCCCTGGCCCGGAAGTTTGTGGACTACCTCTTCTCCGACGAGGGCAAGAGGATTATCACCACCTACGGCCAGGACAAGTACGGGCAGCCGCTGTTCAAACTCCTGCCCGAGGCCTCGGGCAACTGAACGGAGACGGCGCGGATGCGGCACGAACGCCGGCGGTCGTTCCCGCGGCGCGGCCGTGCCGCTGCGGGCACGAACGCCGCAGGCACGACCGCCGGCAGGACGCGGGACCGGAAAGACCGGAAAGAGGAGTGGGCAAACACCTGTGGTCGGAAGCACGCCCCTGACTGAGCTGGGCGGTATCATCCTCCTTTCGCTGGCCGTCTCCGGCACGGCCGTTCTGCTGTCCACGGCCGCGGGCCTGCCTCTCGGCGCCCTGCTCGGCCTGTCGCGGTTCCCGGCCCGACCGCTCGTGATGCGGGTCGTTTACACCCTCATGGGGCTGCCGCCTACGGTGGCGGGCCTCGTGGTCTATATGGTCCTGACGAGCCAGGGGGGGCCGCTGGGGAGCCTCAATCTCCTGTTCACCCCCGCGGCGATGGTCATCGCCCAGTGGGTGCTGGTCACGCCTATCATCGTCGGTCTGGTGGCGGTCGCGGTCGAGGACCGCGACCGCCGCTACCGCGAGACGGCCACGGTCCTCGGGGCGACGCCGTGGCAGACCAGGTGGCTCATCCTGCGCGAGGCGCGCCCGGCCGTCTTCGCCGCCGTCGCTACGGGGCTCGGACGGGCTCTGGCGGAGGTGGGCGCGGTGGTCCTCGTGGGCGGGAACATCCGTTACCAGACCAGGGTGATGACGGCGGCCATCATGCTCGAGACCAGACGCGGGAATTTCGGAGCGGCGCTCATCCTGGGGGCGGTCCTTTTGGCCATCGGTTTCGTCCTGAACTCGGTCGTTTACCGGCTCTCCGCTTCGGGTGGAAGGGGTTGAGGGGTTGCCCGGTACGGACGCGGAAATCGTCATGTGGACCGAAGGTCTGTCGAAGAGCTACGGGTCCCGGACGGTCCTCGACATCGGCCGCCTCGAGCTGCGCCGGGGCGAGATTCTCGCCGTCATGGGGCCGAGCGGCGCGGGCAAGACGACCCTCCTCCGCCTTCTGGCGACACTGGAGAGGCCGACGTCCGGAGTGGTCCGTTTCGGCGGGCTTTCCTGGCCGGACGGTCGGCCGTCGGAAGGTCGGTCGCCGTCTCGGCCGTCGGAAGGTCGGTCGCCGTCTCGGCCGCCGGACGGCGGGCACGGCGGCGGAGAGCTTTTGGCCTGGCGGCGCCGGCTGGCCTTCGTCCCGCAGAATCCCGTCCTCTTTACCGGTACGGTCAGGGACAACGTCGCGCTGGGGCTGGGCTTCCGAGCGCCGCGCCTCGGCCGCGACGAGGTGGACCGTCTGGTCGGGGCCACGCTGGAAAGGTTGGGACTCGGCGGACTCGCTTCGGCCCGGGTGGGGACACTGTCCGCGGGGGAGGTCGAGCGGGCGGCTCTGGCCAGGGCTCTTGTAACGCGGCCCGAAGTCTTACTCCTGGACGAACCGACGGCCAACCTCGACCCGTGGAACGTGAGCGTCATCGAAGCCGCTCTGGCGGCGGCCGCGGCCGACCCCGACCGGCGTCCGGCCGTGCTTCTGGTGACCCACAACGTGTTCCAGGCTAAGCGACTGGGCCACCGGGCGGCGCTTCTGGTCGCCGGCCGGATAGTGGAATTCGGCGAGACCCGGCGGATTTTCGAGAACCCGAGCGACCCCCGGACGGCCGCCTTTGTGAAGGGAGAGATGGTCTGTTGAGCTCTGCCGGTCCCGACGCGCGGGCCGACTACAGGGATGTCGTCAGCCCGGCCGAAGCCGGGCGGCTGGTCCGGGCCGCCCTGGCCCGGTCGGCGGGCCCCGCCCGCCCGAGCGAGGCCGTCCCGCTGGCGTCGGCCGCGGGGCGCGTTCTGGCCGCCGCTGTGGTGGCCGCTGAGGATGTCCCGGGCTTCAAACGGTCCACCGTCGACGGCTACGCCGTCCGCGCCCCCGACACCTTCGGGGCCGGAGAAGGCGCGCCGGTCCTTCTCACGGTGGTCGGCCGCGTGGCCATGGGCCGGGCCGCCGACCTCCGCCTGGGGCCGGGACAGACCGCGGCGGTTCCCACCGGGGGCATGTTGCCGGAACCCGCCGACGCGGTGGTTATGGTCGAACACACCGTCCCCGCGGGTGAGGATTTGGTCGAAGTCCTCCGGCCGGTCGCCCCGGGCGAGAACGTCGTCCGGCCCGGGGAGGACGTCGCCCGCGGGACGGAGGTGCTGCCCGCGGGGAGGCGGTTGGGGCCGGCGGACCTGGGGGTCCTGGCCGCGCTCGGCGTGACCGAGGTCGCCTGCCACCCGAGGCCGAAGGTGGCCGTCATCCCGACCGGCGACGAAATTGTCCCCGCCGGAACGTCCCGCCTGGCGCCGGGTCAGGTCCGGGACATCACCTCGGCGGCCGTCGCGGCCCACGTGACCGGGGACGGCGGCGAGCCCACCGTATTCGATGTGGTACCCGACAATCCGGAACTTCTCGAGCGGACGCTCGAAGCGGCCGTGGACCGGTTCGACCTGGTGCTGGCCCTCGGAGGCAGTTCCGTCGGGGCCCGGGACAACACGGCCGCGGCCATCGACAAGCTTGGACCTCCCGGCGTGCTCTTCCACGGCCTGGCCCTGAAGCCCGGTAAACCCACCATCTTCGGCCTTGCCGGCGGGCGCGGCGTGCCCGTCTTCGGCCTGCCGGGTCATCCCGTTTCGGCCCTGGTCGTCTACCGTCTTCTGGTCCGTCCGGCCCTGCGCCGACTGGGCGGGGAACTGGCTCCGGGCTGGCGGACGGCCGCCGAGGAGCAGGGGACCGCGCTCGAGGCCTTCCTTCCGGCCCGGCTCACGACCGCTGTCTCTTCGGACCAGGGCCGCGACGAGTACCTTTGCGTGCGATTGGTATGGTCGGACGGCCGGCTGTGGGCCGAGCCCGTCCACGGGAAATCGGGTCTCATCACCATGCTGGCCCGGGCCGACGGCCTGGTCCGGATTCCGGCCGGCCGGCGCGGGCTCGACGCCGGGGAGAACGTGGAGGTGGTCCTTCTTTGAGCGGACCCGACGTTTACGGACCGGGCGTCTACCTGCCGGCCTCCCCGCTGGCCGAGGCCCTCGACCGCTTTCTGGCCGCGGTCGCTCCGGCGCCGCTCGAGGCCGAGGAGGTGGAGGCCGCGGCGGCTCTCGGCCGGGTCACGGCCGGCCCCGTCTTGGCCGCCTTGTCTTCACCGCACTACCATGCCGCGGCCATGGACGGCTACGCCGTGCGGGCCTCGTCCACTTACGGCGCCTCCGAAACGTCGCCGGTGCGTCTTCCGGTCCGGGACGCCGTCTCGGCGACTGAGCCCGGCGCGGTACGGGTCGACACGGGTGACCCCTTGCCCGCCGGCTGCGACGCCGTAGTGCCCCTCGAGGACGCCATCGCGGTGCCGGTCGGCCGCCCGGGGGGAGCCGGTGTCGAAGTCCGCGAGGCCGTAGCCGCCGTCACCGCCGTCGCCGCGGTCGAGCTGCGGGCCGCCGCCTACCCCTGGCAGCACGTGCGCGTGCAGGGCGAGGACATCGTCGCCGGCCAGGTCCTTTTCGGCGAGAACCACCGCCTCGGGGCCGTGGACATCGGCCTTCTCCTCGGTTCCGGCGTCTTCCGCGTGCGGGTGCGGCGCCGGCCCGTCGTGACCATCATTCCGACCGGCGACGAGATTGTCAGTCCATCGGCCTTGGCGACGGCTCTGGCGTCGGCCTCGACGCCGGCCGCGCACGGCCGCGGGGGAGCCGTCGCCCCGGCCGACTCCGCCGCGGTTCCCGCCGTCGCCCCGGCCGACTCCGCCGCGGTTCCCGCCGTCGCCCCCGCTCCGGGTCAAATCATCGAGACTAACGGCACAGTCGCCCGGCTGACGCTCGAGGCCTGGGGGGCCGCGGCGCGGCTCGTCGAGCCCGTCCCGGACGACCCCGTCCTCATCGGTCGGGCTTTAGACCAGGCCCTGGCCGAATCCGACCTCGTGCTCATCGGGGCCGGGTCGTCCGCCGGGCGCGGGGACTTCACCGCCCGCGTCGTGGCCGAGCGCGGTGAAGTGGTCGTCCACGGCGTGGCCATCCGCCCCGGCAAGCCGGTGGTCCTGGGGGTGGTCCGCGGCAAGCCCGTAGTGGGTCTGCCCGGCTACCCCGTCTCCTCGGCCTTGGCCCTTGCCCTTTTCGTCCGCCCGCTGGTTTTCGCCTGGCAGGGACTGCCGGTGCCCGAGCCCGACCGGGTTACGGCCAGGCTGGGGCGGCCTCTTCCCTCGGCCCTGGGCGTGGACGAGTTCGTCCGCGTGAAAGTCGCCCGTGTCGGACCGCCCTCCCGGCCCCGCCTTGAACGACCCGACGGCCCTGTGGCCCCGCCGGAGGCCGCCCCCGGGGAAGACCCGGCCCGGGGTACTTCTTACGTGGCCGTCCCTCTGCCCCGCGGGGCCGGACTGCTGTCGGCGCTCTCGCAGGCCGACGGGACGGTGGTCGTCCCGGCCAACCGGGAAGGCCTGGCGGCCGGCGAGACGGTGACCGTCGAGCTCACGCGGCCGCGCGCCGCCGTCGACCGGGCCTTGCTCGTCATCGGCAGCCACGATCTTCTGCTCGACCTGCTCGGCTCCCGTCTGGCCGCGCGGGACCCGTCTTTGTCTTTATCCATCGGACGCGTGGGTAGCCTGGGCGGTCTCGGGGCCCTGCGCGACGGCCTTTGCCACCTGGCCGGGACTCACCTCCTCGACGAGGCGACGGGCGAGTACAACCGCCCGTGGGTCGTCCGCGTGCTGCCCGGGCGCCGGGTCCGGCTGCTCACGCTGGCCTGGCGGCGCCAGGGGCTCATGGTCCGTCCCGGCAACCCCGCCGGCATCACCGGTCTCGGCGACCTCTACCGCTCCGGGGTCGTCTTCATCAACCGGCAGCGCGGCTCGGGGACACGCGTCCTTCTCGATTACCTTTTGGCGCGGGAGGGACTGGACCCGGCGGGCATCAACGGTTACGAACGCGAGGAGGGTTCCCACCTCGGAGTGGCCTCGGCCGTCGCCTCCGGGGCCGCCGACGCGGGTCTGGGCATCCAGGCGGCGGCCAAGGCCCTGGGCCTTGACTTCATCCCCGTGGCCGAGGAACGGTACGACCTGGCTTTCCCGGCCGAGCTCGGCGACGACCCCCGCATCGGACTGCTCCGGGAAATCGTCCGGGAGGACGAGGTTTTTCATGCGGCCGCCCGCGAGCTGGGCGGCTACGACCTTCGGGACACCGGCCGGGAGGTGGAGGTCCCTTGACGAACCCGGGACCCCGTGCCACCTATCTGCGGGTGTCGGTGACGGACCGCTGCAACGAGCGCTGCCTGTACTGTATGCCGGCCGAGGGCGTCCCCCTGAAGAGCCACGCGGACATCCTCCGCTACGAGGAGGTCGAGACCGTCGTCCGGGCGGCCGTCCGGCTGGGGGTGAGGTCGGTCCGTCTCACCGGCGGGGAACCGCTCGTTCGCCGCGACATCGTCGACCTGGCGGCCAGAGTGGCCGCTGTCCCCGGGGTGGAGGACCTGTCCCTGACGACCAACGGCCTTCTGCTCGAGCGGTTGGCTGTCCCGCTGCGGCGGGCCGGAGTGCGGCGGCTGAACGTCTCGCTCGACACCCTGCGGCCCGACCGTTACCGGGCGATAACGCGCGTCGGCGACTTCCAGCAGGCCGTGGGCGGTCTTGGGGCCGCGCTCGCGGCTGGTTTTTTGCCCATCAAAGTGAACACCGTCGTCATCCGAGGACTCAACGACGACGAGATAGAAGAGATGGCCCTCGTGGCGGCCGGACGCGCGCGGGTCCCGGGTCTGGGACCGGCAGGGCCGCTGGTCTGGCGCTTCATCGAGCTCATGCCGCTCGGCGAGGGCCACGCCCTGGGCGACAAGGCCCTGGTCCCGGCGGACGAGATTGTCGAGCGCCTGGCCGGCGTGGCGTCGCGGTCCGGGCTCGGTTTCGAGGAAGAGGGGCCGCTCGAGCCGCCCCTGGGGGCCGGGCCGGCCCGCTATTTCCGGTTGGGGTCGGGCCGCGTCGGGGTCATCAGTCCCATGACCCACGGCTTCTGCTCGAGCTGTAACCGCCTCAGGCTCACGGCCGACGGCAAAATCCACCCCTGCCTGGCCTCGTCCGTGGCCGTGGACGTGGCCGGACCGCTCAGGGCCCAAGCCACGCTCGAGGAGATAACGTCCCTTCTGGCGCGGGCCGTGGCGATGAAGCCTCAGGCCCACCGGATGGCCGAGCGGGGGCCGGAGCTTATCCGGCGGCGGATGTCGGAAATCGGAGGTTAGGGCCATGCAAGAGGGGCCGGCCGGCGGCGGCTTGACCCATCTGGACGAACGGGGCCGGGCGCGGATGGTGGACGTCGCGGGTAAGGCCGAGACCGCCCGCGAAGCGGTCGCCCGGTGCCGCGTGCGTATGGCGCCGGCCACGGCCGAGGCCCTCCTCGGCGGTCGGCTGGCCAAGGGGGACGCTCTCGCGGTGGCCAGGGTGGCCGGAATTATGGCCGCTAAAAGGGCCCCGGAACTTATCCCGCTCTGCCACCCCCTGGCCCTGGCGTCGGTCGAGGTGGACTTCTCCCCGTACCGACCCGCCGCGGACGCGGGGTCGGCGGCCCAAGGGCGGGCCGCCCAAGGGCCGGCGGCCGAGGCCGGCATCGACATCGAGGCCCGGGTCCGCCTGGTCGGCCGCACCGGCGCCGAAATGGAGGCTCTGACGGCCTGCGCCGTGGCGGCCCTGACCATTTACGACATGGCCAAAGCCATCGACCGGGGCATGACAGTGGAGGCCTTGCGGCTGGTTCGTAAGTCCGGGGGCAAGAGCGGCATTTGGCAGAGGCCGGGAGAGCCTTGAAACCGAGCCAGGAAAGGTGAGGAGGCCGGGTGGACATGCCCAGCGGGGGAGAGGCCGTCATCCGGGCGGTCTGCGTGAGTGAGAAGAGGGGGACCCGCAAGAAGGACGTCGGCCGCGGAGTGCTTGTGGCGGGTCACGGCCTCGAAGGGGACGCCCACGCCGGCGACTGGCACCGGCAGGTCAGCCTGCTCGCCGTCGAGAGTGTGGAGAAGATGCGGGCCAAAGGGCTCGACGTCGGTCCCGGGGACTTCGGCGAGAACCTCACGACCGAGGGGCTGGACCTGACCTCTCTGCCCGTGGGGACTTTGCTCGTCGTCCGGGCCGCCCGGGGCGGGACGGCCTCCGAGACCCCGCTGCTCGAGCTCACCCAGATTGGCAAGGAGTGCCACACGCGTTGCGCCATCTACTACCAAGCTGGGGACTGCGTGATGCCCCGTGAGGGCGTCTTCGTCCGGGTCCTGCGCGGCGGTCCGGTGGCGGTGGGGGACCGTCTGGAGGTGCTGGCCGGAGCCTTCCGCGTGGCCATCCTGACCGCCAGCGACAAAGGCGCGCGGGGTGAGCGCGAGGACGCCAGTGCCGCGGCCGTCCGAAACATCGTGGAAGGCGAGCTGGGCTGGCCGGTGGTGGACTACGTCGTTCTGCCCGACGAACGCGGGCTCATCGCCGCCAAGCTCGCGGCCTGGGCGGACGAGGGGCGGGCCGACCTGGTCCTGACCACGGGGGGGACGGGCCTGTCCCCCCGCGACGTGACGCCCGAAGCCACGGCCGACGTGGCCGAGCGCCCGGTGCCCGGGCTCGCCGAGGCCATGCGCGCCGCCGGCCTGGCGAAGACGCCGCGGGCCATGCTCAGTCGAGGGATAGCGGTTATCCGGCGGCGCACCCTCATCGTGAACCTGCCGGGCAGCCCGAAGGGCGTCCGGGAAAGCCTCGAGGCCATCAAACCCGCCCTGGGCCACGGCCTGGAAATCCTCACGGGAAGGACCGGCGAGTGCGGCGAGCCGTAGTGCCGCCCAGAACATGGCGCCGGTAATGATTGAACCCTCATCTGGGGACGCTTGACGCGGCCCCTTCCTTTTCGGTATCATGCTCTCGGTTAGCACTCACTCCAGGCGAGTGCTAACATCCTTTTACGCGTCGGTGAAGGAGGGGTCGGTTTGAAGCTTAAACCCTTGGCGGACCGTGTCGTCGTCAAGGTCATCGAGGCCGAGGAGAAGACCAAGGGCGGCATCGTTCTTCCGGACACGGCCAAGGAGCGTCCCCAGCAGGGTGAGGTCCTGGCGGTCGGTCCCGGGCGCCGGCTGGACGACGGCACCCTGGTCGCCCCTGAGGTGAAAGTCGGCGACAAGGTCCTCTTCTCGAAGTTCGGCGGTATCGAGGTCAAGCTTGAAGGCGAGGAGTACCTCATCCTCCGCGAGGATGACATCCTCGGCGTCTTGTGACTCAAGCCGCTAATCCCGGTCCCGCCGGTCGGCCCGTTCCGGTCGGGGTCCGCCGCGCCGCCGGCGGCTCTCGGCCGGCTGCTGTTGACCGGCGGCTCTTCAAAGAAGGGGGAGTGTTGATTGGCCAAACAGTTACTTTTCGACGAGCAGGCCAGGCGGGCTCTGGAGCGGGGCGTCAACGCCGTGGCCGACGTCGTCAAGGTCACGCTCGGCCCGCGGGGCCGCAACGTAGTTCTGGATAAGAAGTGGGGTCCGCCCGCCGTCACGTCCGACGGCGTGACCGTGGCCCGCGACATCGAGCTGCCCGACCCGTACGAGAACTGCGGGGCTCAGCTCATGCGCGAGGTGGCCACGAAGACGCAGGACGACGCCGGTGACGGCACGACCTCGGCCACCGTCCTCGCCCAGGCGATGGTCCGCGCCGGGCTGAAGAACGTGGCGGCCGGCGCCAACCCCATGCAGCTGTGGAAGGGCATCCAGGCCGCGACCGCGGCCGCCGTGGAGGCCATGAAGAAAGCGGCTAAGCCGGTCGAGACCCGGGAGGCCATCGCCCAGGTCGCCTCCATCGCCGGCAACGACCCCGAGGTCGGCAAGATTATCGCCGAAGCCATGGACAAGGTGGGCAAGGAGGGCATCATCACCGTCGAGGAAGGCAAGGGGATGACCACCACCTGGGAAGCGGTCAAGGGAATGCAGTTCGACCGCGGCTACATCTCCGCCTACTTCGTCACCGACCCGGAGAAGATGGAGGTCGTCCTCGAGGAGCCCTACATCCTCCTGACCGACCGCAAGATAAGCGCGGCCAAGGACATCATCCCTCTCCTGGAGCGCATCTCCCAGGCCGGCAAGCCCATCCTCATCGTGGCCGAAGAGGTCGAGGGCGAGGCCCTGGCCACCCTGGTCGTGAACCGGGTCCGCGGCACCATCAGCTGCGCGGCGGTCAAGGCTCCCGGCTACGGCGACCGGCGCAAGGCCATGCTCGAAGACATGGCCGTTCTCACCGGCGGCCGCGTCTTCTCCGAGCAGCTCGGCATCAAGTGGGAGAACCTCGGCCTGGACACCCTCGGGCGCGCCCGCCAGGTGCGCATCACCAAGGACGAGACGACCATCGTCGAGGGTTACGGGAGCCAGGCCGAAATCGACAAGCGGGCCGCCCGCATCCGTAAGGAAATCGAGGAGACCGATTCCGACTGGGACCGCGAGAAGCTCCAGGAACGGCTGGCCAAGCTGGTCGGCGGCGTGGCGGTCATCAAGGTCGGCGCGCCGACCGAGCCGGAGATGAAGGAGCGCAAGGCCCGCTTCGAGGACGCCCTGTCCGCCACGCGGGCGGCGGTGGAGGAGGGCGTGGTCCCGGGCGGCGGCCGGGCCTATCTGGACGCCGCGAAGGCTCTCGACGACCTCAAGCTCGACGGCGACGCCGCGGTCGGCGTGGCCATCGTCCGCCGGGCCCTACAGGAGCCGCTCCGGCAGATTGCCGAGAACGCCGGCTATGAGGGTTCCGTCGTGGTCGAGCGCGTGGCCGCCTCCGAGCCGGGCTGGGGCTTCGACGCCCTGGCGCGGGAGTACGTCGAGCTGGCCAAGGCGGGCATCCTCGACCCGGTGAAGGTCACCCGCACCGCCTTGCAGAACGCGGCCAGCATCGCCGGACTTCTCCTGACGACCGAGACGGTCATCGTCGACAAGCCCGAGGAGGAGAAGGCCCCGCCCAAGCCGGGCGGCATGGGCGGTATGGACGAAATGATGTGAGCGGCGGGACGAGGTAAGGGACGAGGTTAAGGGATGAAATAAGGGACGCGGGCCTAATCCCGGCTGTCGCGGCGGCTCCAAGGTCGCCGCGACAGTTTTTTCGTACGCTCGTATGACGCCGGGGCCGCACGCTCATGTGTGACTTGTCGCCGGCCCCGCGGTCCGTCATCGCCGTCTGCGCGGGAGGACGGAGGAAAGGCCGGAGGCGGCGGTTCCTGAGGTTATGTGCTATCATCGAAAGGGCGGCGGGTGGCGGGAGGCGTGAGGATGGGCGACCTTAGCGACAGGCTTCTGGAGATGGCGCGGCAATACGCCGAGGCCGCGAGAACTGTGCTGGGTGACAGGCTCGTCTCCGTTGTCCTCTTCGGTTCCGTGGCAAGACGGCAGTGCGGTCCAACGTCGGACATCGATTTGATTGTGGTCCTGCGGGAGGCCCCCCTGAGCGCCCGGGCCCGCCGAGCCATCCTGGAGCCCGTGCGGGCCAGGCTCGAGCCCAAGCTTGAGGAGCTCTGGCGGGAGGGAAAGTTCACCGACTTCACGGAGATCGTCTTCACTCCGAGCGAGGCCCAGAAAACACACAGCCTCTTCCTTGAGGTCCTCGAGGACGGCGTAATTCTCTACGATGCCGGCGGCTTTTTCGCCGGGGTTATCCGGCGCTTGAGGGATACTCTGCAGCGCCTGGGCGCCCAGCGCAAGACCATAGGCCGCCTCCGCTATTGGGACCTCAAACCCGACTTCAGGCCCGGGGACGTGGTGGAACTGTGACCAACCATAGCGCGGCCGACAAAAGCTTCAAGCGGGCGAAGGTCGTGTTGGACGAGGCCGAAGGCCTGGCCGCCGCCGGTCACTGGAACCTTGCGGTCAGACGCTCGCAAGAATGCGTGGAACTGGCGCTGAAGGGTGCCCTTCTCTGGGCCGGCATAGCCGTCCCCAGGGTGCACGACGTAGGGCCCTTGCTGAAGCAGTCCGCCGACCGCTACCCGGCCCAGTTCGCTGTGACCATTCCGCAGCTTGCCTCGATATCGAGAAGTCTACGGGCCGAGCGCGAGGTCAGCTTCTACGGGGACCCCGAGAGCGGTATCCCTCCCGAGGACCTCTACGGTGCGGACGACGCCCGGGAAGCCCTCCAAAAGGCAGGGTTCGTCCTGGAGCAGTGCCGGACTCTCCCGACCGGGCTCTGATTGGTCGGCGGGCCGGCCGACCCGCCTACTGGCCCGCCGGACGTTCCCGCAAAGTCACCCGCAGCTCGAGCTGCCCCACTCCCACCCGCCGCAGGGTGAGGACCACCACGTCACCCACCTTGTGGGACAGCAGGATTCCCGAAAGGTCGGCGATGGAGTGGGTCGGTTGGCCGTCTATGGCGATGAGCTCGTCGGCGCTTCTCACCCCGGCCGCCTGCGCCGGACCGCTCGGGTCGACCGCGACCACGGTGAGCCCCTTGTCCGTCGGCAGGCCGTACCGAGCTTCGGGGCTGGACTGAACACTGACGCCCAGCCAGGGCCGGATGACCCGTCCGTGCTCCTTGAGCTCCGCGACGATTTCCCGGACCACGTTCGACGGAACGGCGAAGCCGAGTCCCTCCAAAGTCTCGTCCACCAGCTTGGAGTTGGTCATCCCGATAACCCGGCCGGCGGCGTCGAGCAGGGGCCCCCCGCTGTTGCCCGGGTTGATGGCGGCGTCGGTCTGGATAGCCGGGTACCAACTGTCCTCCATCCGGCGGGCCGCCCCGCTGACGATGCCGGACGTGACGGTGTTCTCAAGCTGCATCATGGCCGGGTTGCCGATGGCGATGACGGGCTCGCCCACCCGGACCTGGTCCGAATCGGCGAAGGTGAGCGGGCTCAGTCCGCTCACGTGGAGCTCGATGAGGGCGATGTCCGACACGCTGTCGGCCAGGATGTCCGTCCCCACGTCGTAGGCCCGGCCGTTGGGGAAGAGGACCTTGAGACGGGTGGCCCCGGCGACCACGTGGGCGCAGGTGACGACCTCGCCGTCGGAGGAGATGACGAAGCCGCTTCCCCACGAGTCGATGGTTTCCTCGCCGTTGACCAGGGCGTAGTGCAGGATGGCCACCACCGACGGCGCCGCCTCGGCGTAGGCTTGGCTGACGTCGACCGCCCGGATGCCGGAGCCGCCGGCCGCCGCTTCCTGGGAGGAAGCGCCGGCGGGGGCCGACGCCGCCTGGGCCGATGTGACCACGACCCTCCGGCCCGCCTGGTCCCAGGCGACCTGGCAGCCGAGGGCCTCGGCCACGGCCCGGATGGGAACGAGGACCCTGCCGCCCACGTTCTGGGGCGGAACGTCGCAGGGAATGACGCGGCCGTCCACTACGAGGGAGACCGGCGACGCTCCGGCCGCGACCGTTCCCGCCAGAAGGACAAGCACGAGGACCAGCGCGGCGGCCAGCCTCGACTTCCGGTATATCTTCCTCGTTTCAGAGGTCATCGCTCACTCACCTCGGAGCTCGGAGAGTTGGTCGACCCATGGGTCGGGTTGCGGTCACAGTCCCGACCCCTGGGCGGTGACGGTTACCTTGAGCCTGTAGGTGCCGGTGCCGTCCCCGCCGGAATTGTCACCGGCCGCCGGAGTGACGCGGATATAAACGGGACCGTCCGCAGCTTCCCGGCTTACGGCGGGCCCCCGCCGCCGGTGTGGGTGAAGACGACGGCGTAGGTGCCCGTTCCGTCGTGAGCGTCGTCGAGGTAGACCGGGGTCACGCAAATGTAGACCGTGCCGCCGGCCGCGGCCGTCCAGCTCGCGCGGGAGGCGGGGTCGTCGGGCGCGGCGTCGTCGTTGGCCGCGAGCAGGCGCCAGGAGGAATCGTAGACGGCGACGTCCGTGTCGCAACCCGGGCTGAGGTCGACTGTGGCCACGGTATAGGTCAGGCCGGCCGCAACGGGGGCCTGGAACCAATCGCGGTCGCCCTCCAGGAGCGACCGGGCGACGGCCGGCGCGCCGGCCCGGAGAGACGGGGCGAGGAAAGGCGAGCCGTCGTCCTCGGGGTGGGTGGTGGTCACGGAGATGGTGTAGCGGCCGAGTCCGGTCGGGACGTCGGCCCAGGGGTCGGTCGGGCCGACCGAGACCTCGGCGAAGACGAGCCCGTCGTACGGGGCCTCCAATGTGGCCAGGCAACCCGTTCCGGGGAAGCCCAGGCCCGGCGCGGGACGACCGGCGGCCAGGCGACCGCCGTCCCAGCCGTAGAGGGTGAGGGCGGTGACGGCAGCCCCGGTGCCGGTGTCGGTCTGGACGTAATAGCGTCGGCCGCGGCTCACGGGGAAAGAGAACCATTCGTGGGCCGAGCCCGAGGTGAGCCAGGCGCTGTAGGCCGTATGGTCGGGCGTGAGCATGACTGCCTTCCGCAGGTCGTCGTTGGCGGCCGGAGCGGCCGTCTTGACCGTCACGGTGTAGGGGCCGTATCCTCCGTCGAGCGAACCCACGGTCAGGTAGTAGCGACCGTCGGCCGGGCAGGTCCACAGGATTTCGTCGGTCGCCGGGCCGGCCGGTCCGCTGCCCGGGCCGTCGGGCTCAAGGGCGGAGGCGTCGGCCGAGGCCGAGGTGTCACCGCGGACCAGCACGGTCCCGGCGGCGTCCAGGACCTGCACGGCCAGCTCACCCGCCCGGCCCCCGTCGAGGGCGGTGACGTCGACGGAATAGGTCCGGCCGGCGACGGCCTCGAAGGACAGATAATCCACGTCGGACGGGGCGTGGAGCTCGCCCACCGCGGCGGCCTCGGGCGTGAGGTCGACGGCCCCCGCCTGGGTGTCTTGAGGTTCGGTCACATCCTCCACGGTGACGGTGTAAGCGACGGGTCCGCCCCAGCCGCCCCCGACCTCGGTCTGGACGCGCAGGTAAAGGGTGGTCTCGTCTTGGCCGGCGACCGCCTCGAGTTCGGCGACCCGCGGACCCGACGGCGGGGCGCCGGCCGCGGCCGCCACGGCCGAGCCGGGGTCGCGGCCGGGGTCGACCACGGCCAGCACGGGGGCGGGCCCGTCCCCGTCTCCCGTTCCGGCCGAAGAGCCCACAGCGGTCGCGCGGATGCGGTAAGTGCGGCCCGGGGTGACGGCGCAACGGAAGAAGTCGGCGTCCCCGGGCCAGCTGAGGACGTAGGTCTCGGCGGGGCTCTCGATGCGGCTCCCGCTGCCGCTCCCGACATGGGTCTCAGCGCCGCTCCCGGCGTGGGTCTCAGCGGCTCCCGACGACAGAGGGCGGGCCTGCTCCGGCGTCGCGTCCTTATCGGGTAAGGTCACGGCGACGCGCTTTGCGGCCGGGTCGTAGTCGACCGTCGCCCCGAAGGCCTCAGCCACGAAGCGGACGGGCACGAGAGTGCGGCCGTGCTGGAGCACCGGGGGAGAGGTCAGGCCGACCTGGCGGCCGTCGACCTCGGCCCGGGTCTGGCCGAGCCGCAGGACCACCGTCCGGCCGTCCAGGACGGCGGTGACCCGCTTGTCGGAGGCGCTGTAGTCAACCCTGGCGCCCAAGGCCGTGCCGACGAACCGCAGCGGGACCATCGTGGCGCCCTTCACCACCTGGGCCGGGGCGTCCAGGGTGACCGTCTTGCCGTTGACGGCGGCGGTGGCTTGACCAAGCCGGAGGGTGATTGAGACGCCCGCCGAGAAGGGGGTGGCCTTCACCGGGCCGGCCGGTCCCGACAGGGTCCCGTCGGCCAGGCGGGCGGCGACGGTGTAAGCGTAAGTCACCCCGGACAAGACTCGATAATCGGTGTACCCCGTCGTCCCGGGCGGGAGGAAGACGAGGAGGCGCCGGTTCCCGTCCTCGGTCCGGGCGGCCCCGTCCTCGATTCGGGCGGCCGGCGGATTGCGGTAGACCAGGTAGGCCACCACGGGTACGGCCGGGTCGGAAGGGGGCGGGGCCCACTCGAGCCGGACCGAAGCTCCTTCGGCGCGGGCCTTGAGGCCTGCGACCCCGGGTGGCCCCGGGGGCGGACCGGAGGCGGCGGCCCGGACAGAGAAGACGGGGGCGGTCCCAAGCCAGAAGACGGCCGCCAGGAGGAGTAATGACAATCGACTCCGGTGCATGGAGCGGCCTCCTGTGTCCAGCCTACGGGTCCCGCGGGGGATTGGGCAATTCCGCATAGAAGCGGCAATTCCTGCCCGCCATTGTACTTCTCGTGGGTCTTGTGGGGGAAGTCGACCAACCTTCTTCAGCCGTCGCTCCGCCCCGGCCGCCGCGGCCGTCCCGGCTGCCCCCTCCCGGCCGCCCCGCCCCGGCAGGACATCTTGGGCGCGCGGCCAATTGGGGCGCAAAGCCCGTAGAGTGGGAGGCAGCAAAGTCTTTAGGGTAGGAGGCAACAGAACTTGGCAAGCTACCTAGACGACGTCCAGCAGGAGGTCCTCCTCCCGGCCGACGTTATCCAGCGAAGGGTCGAGGAGCTCGGGGCGGCCATTTCCCGGGATTATCAGGGACAAGAGGTCTTTCTGGTGGGGGTGCTCAAGGGGGCCTGGATGTTCCTGGCGGACCTCGCCCGCCGCATCACCGTCCCGGCCGCCTTCGATTTCATGAGCGTTTCCAGCTACGGCGCCTCGACCAAGACCTCCGGCGTGGTCCAAATCATCAAGGACCTTGAGGAGAGCATCGAGGGCCGTCACGTGCTCATCGTGGAGGATATTGTCGATAGCGGTCTCACCCTGAGTTATCTGCTGTCGATGCTCAAGACCAGACACCCGGCCTCCCTCAGGGTCTGCGTCCTCCTCGACAAGACGGAGCGCCGCGTGACCAGCGTGCAGCTTGATTACGTCGGTTTCCGTATCCCCGACGCCTTCGTCGTCGGCTACGGGCTCGATTACGCGGGCCGCTACCGGAACGTGCCCTACGTTTTTACCCTCAAGCCCGAGGTCTACGCCCGATGACGCCTTCGGGTCCTCACGAAAGGCCGACCGGCCCGCAGGCCCCGGGCGGCCCGGCCAGCTCCGCCGGCCCGACCGGCCCGACGGGCCCGGGCGGCGACCTCGTCCTCATCCTCGATTTCGGCGCCCAGTACAATCAGCTCATCGCCAGGCGGGTGCGCGAACACCGCGTCTACTGCGAACTCGTCCCCTGGACGACCCCTCTCCGGGAAGTCCTGGGCCGGCGGCCGCGGGCGGTCATCCTTTCCGGCGGACCGGCCAGCGTCTACGGGCAGGGAGCGCCCCGTTACGACCCGGCCCTCTTCGACGCCGGCATCCCCGTCCTCGGCATCTGCTACGGCATGCAGCTCATGGCTCAGCTCCTCGGCGGGAAGGTGGTCCGGAGCGAGCGGTCCGAGTACGGGCGCGCCACCCTCTTCATCGACGAGGTTCCCGGTTCCGGCGAGGCGGCCGGGGCGCCCGGGACGGCCGGGGCGCCTGCGACGTCCGAGGCGGGCCGGGCGGAACTTTTTGCCGGAGTCGAGCGGCCGACCGAATGCTGGATGAGCCACGGCGACCTGGTCCTGGAGCCGCCGCCGGGCTTCGCGGTCCTGGCCCACACGCCGGACAGCCCCGTCGCCGCCTTCGCCGATTACCGCCGCCGTCTCTACGGGGTCCAGTTCCACCCCGAGGTGGTCCATACACCCCGCGGCCGGGACATCCTGGGCAATTTCCTTTTCGGGGTCGCCCGCTGCCGTCCGCTCTGGACGCCCGAATCGATGGTCGAGGCGGGGGTGCGCGAGGTTGCCGAGAAGGTCGGCCCCGCGGGGCGGGCCATCGTGGCCCTGTCAGGCGGGGTCGATTCGGCCGTGGCCGCCGCGATGGCCCACCGGGCTTTGGGCGACCGGCTCACGGCCGTCTTCGTCGACCACGGGCTGCTGCGGAAGGGTGAGGCCGAAACGGTCGCGGCGACCTTCCGGGCCCGTCTGGGCGAGCGTTTCGTCCTCGTCCGGGCGGCCGACCGGTTCCTGCGCCGGCTCCGGGGCGTGCGGGACCCCGAAACCAAGCGCAAGATTGTGGGCGAGGAGTTCATCCGGGTTTTCGAGGAGCAGGCGACGGTGCTGGGACTCCTGGGACCGGGGCCCGGGGCCGCCGCCCGGGGCGCGGGCGGCGTCCACCTCATCCAGGGTACCACCTATCCCGACGTCATCGAGAGCGGCGGGCTCACGGGGGCGGCGGCGGTCATCAAGAGCCACCACAACGTGGGCGGACTCCCGGAACGCATGGCCCTGGGCCTGGTCGAGCCGCTGCGGAACCTGTTCAAGGACGAGGTCCGCGCCGCCGGACTGGAACTCGGCCTTCCCGCCGAGATTGTCTGGCGTCAGCCCTTCCCCGGCCCGGGGCTGGCCATCCGCATCATCGGGCCGGTGACCCGGCGCCGGCTGTCCATCCTGCGGGAGGCCGACGCGGTGGTCACCGAGGAGATAGAGAAAGCGGGTCTGGGCGGGCCGGGGAGTGCGTGCGGCGACGGGCCCGGCCGTCCGGGAGGGCCCGGCCGTCCGGGAGGGCCCGGCGGCCCGCGGCTCTGGCAATACTTCGCCGTCCTGCCCGGCGTGCGGAGCGTCGGGGTCATGGGAGACGAGCGGACCTACGGCGAGACTATCGTGGTGCGCGCCGTGACCAGCGAGGACGGCATGACGGCCGATTGGGCCAGGCTGCCGCCCGAGCTGCTCGAGCGCATCGCTTCCCGCATCATCGGTACCGTGCGCGGCGTCAACCGGGTCGTCTACGACGTGACCTCCAAGCCGCCTTCCACCATCGAGTGGGAGTAGCTCGGGAGATGGTGGGCGGCCAGGAGGGCCTGCCGGAGAACCTCGCGGTCGTCCAAGATTTCCACGCGCGAGCCGAAGACCAGCTTGACGTCGTGGCCCCGCCCCGCGACCACGACCAGGTCCCCGGCCCGGGCGAGGGCGGCCGCCCGGAAGATGGCCTCCCGTCGGTCCTCGATGACCTCGTAGGTGGCCCGCCGCCGCAGACCCGACCAGCCGACCTCGCGGGGCGGGAGCACCTCGCCCCGCAGCCCGACCTCTATGTCGTCGAGAATTTGCCGCCCGTCTTCCTGGAAGGTGTTGTCCTGGGTCAGAATGACGTGGTCGGCCAGGCGCGAGGCGATGGCGCCCATCACCGAGCGCTTGCCCCGGTCTTTCTGCCCCTCGCACCCGAAAACGAGGATGACCCGGCGTCGGGCGACGAGGCGGGCGGTTTCCAGGGCCCGGACGAGACCGCCCGGATTATGGGCGAAATCGACGACCCCGACCACGCCGTCGGGGCTGTGGACCACCTCCCAGCGCCCCCTCACGCCGCGGAACGATTCCGCGGCGCGGCGGGCCGCCTCCCAGCGGCACCCCTCGGCCCAGGCTACGGCCAGGGCCGCCAGGAGGTTGGCCACGTTATGGCGTCCCGGGTGCGGGAAGAGGAGGGCGGCCGTCTCCGGCCAGTCCGGCGCCGGGTCGAGCCAGTCCGCGGGCGGCAGGCCGCGCGGTCGCCGGCAAAAAGCGACGCTCACCCTCGAGCCCGTCACTCCCAGAACGGCGGCGGTGAGCTTGACGTGTCCGGCCCGCACCGCGCCGTAGGCCAGGTACGGCGCCGGTAGCGCCGCCCGGAACAGGTCGAAGAAACAGTCGTCGCTGTTGAGGACGGCGTAGACCGGGCCGCGCTTCGGCGGAGCCGGCGAGCGGAACCGGCCGTCGCCCGTCCCCATCACCCGGCCGAGACTTTGGAAGAGACGGAGCTTGGCCGCCGCGTAGTCCTTCACTGTCCCGTGGAAGTCCAGGTGGTCCCGGGCCACGTTGGTGAGGGCGGCCACGTCGACGGCGCAGCCGTCCAGACGACGGCCGACCAGCCCGTGGGAGGAGACCTCCAGGCAGGCGTACCTGAGTCCGGCCGCGCTCATGGCGGCCAGGCCGGCCTGAATCTCCTGGGCGTCGGGCGTGGTGAGGTCGGAGGGGACGCTCAAGTTCCCGAGGTGGTTCTCCACCGTCCCGATAAGTCCCGCCGGCCGCCCGTCCTCCCTGAGGATGGCCTCCACCAGATGGTTGACCGTGGTCTTGCCGTTCGTCCCCGTCACGGCGAAAAGCCTCAGGCCGGCCGCCGGCTGACCCCAGAAGGCCGCCGCGGCCAGGGCGAACGAGCGTCGGGCGTCGGGGACTATGACGGTCGTGACGGCCGGCTGGACCCGGGGGAGAGAGGGCGGGAGACTCTCGGCCACGACGGCGACCGCTCCGCGCGCCGCCGCCTCGGGCGCGAACTCACGGCCGTCGTGACGGCGGCCGGGGAGGCAGAAGAAGACCGTTCCGGGCTTCACGCGGCGCGAGTCGTGGGTGAGACCGCCTACAACGGTGTCCACGGTGCCCGAGAGGCACCGAAACGGCTGTCCCTCGAGAAGCTCGGCTAGCCGCATGCCCCGCCCTCCGTACTCCCGACCCCCGGGACTCTGTGGGCCCGGTGGGCCGCCGCCCCCGTGGTCCCACACTATGCCGCGAGGGGGGAAGGCGTGGGCGCTTGGAGGGGACCCGCCGGGCGGGAGTTAGTGGAAACCTTGCCAAGCAATCATTCGGCAGGATTCGACAACGCGTGAGCGAATGAGCAATGGCCGGGCGGTATGACCATCGGACCGACTCGACCTCCTCCTTGCGCCGGGTCGGTCCCGGCCCTGCGGCGTTCGGACGGCGGCTGAGATGGGGGTCCGGAGAGATTGAGACAGCTTGTCCGGGACCGGTTGTCGGAACAGGCGGCCCGCGAGTTGGAGCAGATGGTCCGCTCGGGGGAACTCGCCCCCGGCGCGCGACTTCCCTCTGAACGCACCCTGGCCGCTGAGTTCGGTGTCAACCGCCTGGTCGTCCGCGAGGCGCTCCGCCTCCTGGAGGCCAAGGGACTGGTGGCGACGCGTCCGGGCGAGGGCAGTTTCGTCCTCGGGACCGACCCCGGGCGAGACCTGCGCGCGACCGTCGCCGCCCTTCTCGACCGGGACCGTCTTGACCCGGTCGTCGTGGACGAGCTTCTGCTCATGCGGCGCTTCCTGGAAATCGCCCTGGTCAAGATGGCCGCCCGGACCGCGACGGCCGCCCTTCTGACCGAGCTGGACGCCGACCTCGAGCTCTTCGCGCGCGGTGTCGCCGCGCACGACCCGGATACCGTCGCCGCCGCCGACGAGAGCTACCACCGCCACATCGCGGCCGCGAGCGGCAGCAAGGTTTTGTCGCGTCTGGTCGAGGTGCTTTGGGCTTCTCTCTCCACTTACCAGAGACTTTATTTCCAGTATTGTTCGGACCCCGCCAAGGTGCTCGATGGTCTGACCAAGGTGACGCAGGCCCTGCGGGCGCGTTCGCCCGGCGAGGCGGCCGCGGCGATGGAGAAGGTCCTTCAGGCCGGCGACATCGAGTTCGCCACCCGTATGCTCGGCAGACCGCCCGGGCCCCAGAGCCCGGAAGACTCTTAACCCGCGGGGCCCCGGCCCCGCAGAGAGGGTGGTGCGCTTGAAAGCGGCGGTATGGAAGAAGAAAGGGGTTCTCGAAGTCGACGACGTCCCGGTCCCGGAGGTGAAGCCTGATGACGTGAAAATCAAGGTCGAGTACACCGCCATCTGCGGGTCCGACCCCCACATTGTCGAGGGAACGCTGCCGGTGTCGAACCCGCCGCGGATTATGGGCCACGAGATGTCCGGCACCGTCGTCGAGCTCGGGGCCAAGGCCAAGCTTCGGGGCCTCAAGGTGGGCGACCGGGTGACGGGCAACCCCGTCCGGTACTGCGGCGTCTGCGACTACTGCCGCAACGGCCAGGAGCACTACTGTCTGGCTTTGCCGACTCTTTTCCCGCCCGGCACCATGGCCGAGTATGTGGTTTGGAACGAACAGCAGGTGTTCAAGCTCCCGGACGGCGTGAGCCTCGAGGAGGGCTGCCTGACCGAGCCGGTGTCGGTCTGCCTCAGAGGCATCGACCTCGGCAACATCAGGGTCGGCGGCTCGGTGGCCATCCTCGGCCTCGGCGGCATCGGCCAGATTCTCCTCCAGCTGGCCCTGCACGCCGGGGCGGCTAAAGTCCTCGTGGCCGACCCGGTCGAGGCCAAACGTAAGCTGGCCCTCGAGATGGGCGCCGATTACGCCCTGGACCCGACCAAGGAAGACCTCTGGTCCACGACAATGAAGCTGACGAAATACCGCGGTTTCGACACCGTTTACGAGGCGTCGGGTAACCTGACCTCGGCCAGGCAGGCCATCGACATCTGCGGCAAGTGCGGCACCATGGTTTACTTCGCCGTCTACCCGATGAACTTCGAGCTGGCCATCAAGCCCTTCGACCTCTACGCCCGGGAGCTGACGGTCCGCGGTGTTTTCATGTCCCCCTACCTCTTCCCGCGGGCTGTCTCCATCCTGCCCAAGCTAAAACTCAAGCCGCTCATCACGAAGGTCTATCCGCTGGACGACGTGGTCAAGGCCTTCGAAGACCAGCGGAGCGCCCAAAACATCAAAATCCTCATCAAATCCTAGCCGGGGGGCGGCGCGGATGGGCGACGTGACGGCGGAAGAAGTAAGGCGGCTGGAGAACAAGGCGGTCGACATACGGAAGAAGATTGTGGAGCTCACTGTGGTCGCCGGCGGCGGCCATCTCGGCGGCGCTCTCTCCATGGTCGAGGTCGTGGTGGCCCTCTACTACCACGTCCTCCGCTTCGACCCGTCACGGCCGAAGTGGCCGGACCGCGACCGGTTCATCCTTTCCAAGGGGCACGGCGCGCTCTGTCTCTGCCCGGTGTTGGCCGACGTGGGCTTTTATCCCGAGGAACTGATGGCCAACTTCAATGGGCTGGACAGTCCTTTCGGGATGCACCCCGACATGAACAAGATTCCGGGCATCGAGATGTCGACCGGGTCGCTCGGTCACGGTCTGTCCGTGGCGGTGGGGGCGGCCCTGGCCGGCCGGCTCGACCGGGCGGACTGGCGCGTCTTCTGTCTGCTCGGCGACGGAGAGTGCAACGAGGGGATGGTCTGGGAGGCGGCCATGAGTGCCCGGCACTTCAAACTGGGCAACCTCGTGGCCATCGTCGACCGGAACGGCCTCAGCCTCGACGGCCCGACCGAGGAGATTATGGGCCTGGAGCCCCTGGCCGACAAGTGGCGGGCGTTCGGCTGGAACACGACGGAGATCGACGGCAACGACATGGAGGCGGTGCTGAGGGCCCTCCACGATTTGCCGCCGGTCGGCTCGGACAGGCCGACCTGTATCATCGCCCGCACGGTCAAGGGTAAGGGAGTCTCGTTCATGGAGAACGACCCGGTCTGGCACTACGGAGGCCTGGACGACGAGAAGGCCGCGGCGGTTCTGGCGGAGTTGGAGGCCGGCCGTCCCGGCGACGGCCCCGGCTCGCGCGCGGCGGCCTCCGGAACCGGGAAGGAGGCGGCCGGCCGTGCCTAAGGGTTTCACCTTCAACGTTCTCGACGTGGACCGGTTCGCTACGCGGGAGATGTACGGCAAGGTCCTGGCCGAGATAGGGCAGAGGAACCCGGACATCGTGGTCCTCACGGCCGACCTCATGCGGTCGAACAAGACCGGTGACTTCGCCAAGGTCGTCCCGGAGCGCTTCTTCAACTTCGGTATCGCCGAACAGAACATGATGGCGGCCGCGGCCGGTCTGGCCGCGAACGGCAAAATCCCCTACGTCTCGACTTACGCGGCCTTCGCCTCAATGCGCTGTTGCGAGCAGGTCCGGACGGACATCGCCTACCCCAAGCTGAAGGTTCGCATTGTCTCCAGCCACTCCGGCCTGTCGATGGGCAACGGCGGGACTACGCACCACGCCACCGAGGACATCGCCATCATGCGGAGCATGGCCAATATGACCGTGGTCGTGCCGGCCGACGCCAACGAGTGCGCCAAGGCGGTCATCGAATCGGTGGATTACCCCGGTCCTATCTACATGAGGGTCGGCCGCGGGGCCGAGCCCATCGTCTACAAGACCGATTACGAGTTCAAAATCGGGCGGGCGGTCACGGTGCGCGACGGTCGGGATGTCGCCGTCATCGCCTGCGGCATCGCCGTCATGGCCGCCGTTAAGGCGGCTCGGAAGCTCGAGACCGAAGGCGTCGGGGTCCGCGTCATCGATATGCACACCATCAAGCCGCTCGACACGGAGGCGGTCCTCAAGGCGGCCAGGGAGACGGGCCGCATCCTCACGGTCGAGGAGCACAACATCATCGGCGGTCTGGGCGGGGCGGTGGCGGAGACCATCGCCGAAGCGGGCCTGGGCGTCAGGTTCCGCCGGCTGGGCCTTCCGGATATCTACTCGACCATCGGGCAGCCCGACGACCTTTACCAGCGGTACGGACTGGACCAGGACGGTGTCTACAAAGCCGTCAAGGAGCTTCTCGCCTGAGAGTCGGGCGGACGGCGACGGGCCGGGACCGAGCCGGGACGGGCCCGGGGCCGGGCCGGGACCGACCCCCCGAGCTTGAGCGGAACCCAGGAACAGTCACTTAACGAGAAAGGGCGAGGTGGCAACCGCGATGTCGGAACTGGAGAACATTCTGACGGGTCTTCTCGAAACCGCGAACAAAGACCCCGAGCGCAAGGAAGGTCTGGCCCGCTGCATGGGGCAGACCATCCAGCTCAAGGTGACCGACGGCGAGGACATGGTCATCGTGGCCGACCAGGGCAGGCTCTCACTTCAGAAGGGCACGGTTCCCGAGCCGACGGCCACGGTGCTCGGGGACGAGCAGTCTTTCATCGACCTGTTCAACCAGGAGCTCGACCCGATGGGGGCGGTCATGAGCGGTCGCCTGGTCCTCAAGGGTGACGTGACGCCGTTCATGGATTTGAAGCTGTTCTGAAGACCAAGCACCCGGTGAGGGCCGGCTCTGGAGATTCGGCCGGGGCTCCGCGAGTTGCGGCTGGCACGCCCGCGCGTACGCCCGCGCCGCGGAGCTACCGCGGGTCTGTCCGGGCTATGAGTTCGCCTATGTCCGGCCAGACGTAAGCTGTCTCCTCCAGGTCGGCCCCGCCGATTCTCTGGACCTGCCGGGCGCCCGCGCGGCCGCCGAGGGAGCTGTAGAAATCCCTGTAGGGGTTTTCGGTCAGGGCCCAGAGGATTACGGACCGGACGCCCTGCCCCGCCATCCGGCGGGCCGCGCGGCCGACCAGGCGACGGCCGATACCGCGGCGCTGGTGGGCTTGGAGGACATAGAGGGTGTAGATTTCCCCGACGGGGGGCGCCTGGGTGCCGGTCAGGGTGCCGGCCGTGCGGCTGGGTCCGGCCGACACGAAGGCCACTATACCGTCCGCGGGGTGCTCGGCGACGAGGATGAAGCGGCCGAACCGGCCGGTCTCGACGCCTTCGGATTCAGCGATGAACTTTTCCCAACGGACGCGGCTGGTCTGGTAGGACAGGCCGGCCAGGAAGGAAGCCGGCACGATTCCCCGGTAGGCGCTCCGCCAGGTGTCGACGTGGACCCTGGCGATGCCCGGGGCGTCCTCAACCTTCGCGGCTCTGACGACTATGTCCTCGCGGCTTGGCTCCAGCCCCATCCGGACTCCTTGTCGGTGTATCGCTCTTTGCCTGTCGCTCTCTGGCTGTTCCGTTCCCATTCCGTTCGGCGCGCAGACGGGCCCTTTCCTGCCTCCAAGTCCCGGCCCGCCCCCGGTTCCCGGGGCGAAAGGTCCGCGACCCCATCGGCGCGAAAGAGTGCGCCGGAGGAGGGGAGCAGGAGGAAGGTGGCTTTCCAGGTCCGCGGCGCTCATCCGGACGACCTGCCGGCCGTCCGGGACATCATCAGTTCCGCCTGGGAGAACCCGGAGGACGAGCCGGCTCTCTGGGATTACATCGCCTCCGCTCACCCAGGTTTTTCGCCCGACGCGGTCCGCGTGGCCGTCGCCGGCGGTCGGCCGGTGGCTTGCGCCGTCGTCCTTCCGTGCCGGTTCCGGACCACTCGGGGGCTTGTGCCGGGGGCCGAGCTTACCCTGGTGGCCTGTCGGCCTGAGTACCGCCGTCGAGGTTACGGCGGGGCCGTAGTCCGCGACGCTCTGGAGTACATGGCCGGTCGGGGCCTGGCCCTGGCGGTCTTCAGGGGCGACCCCGCTTTCTACGGGCGCTTCGGCGGCGTCCCGGTCCTGCCGGGCTACCGGACCACACTCGAGGTCGCGGGTCTGGACGCGGGGACGGGGCCCGGACCCCGCCTGCGCCTGGACGACCAGAGTGACGGCCAGGCCCTCCGGCCGGTAGACGAAGGCGACCTCCGCGCGGTGGCCGCCCTCTACCGCTGGGGTCTCAGCGCCTATATGCTGGCCGCTTCGCGCCCGGCCGAACCGTGGCTGTGGCGGGTCCGCAACCGGCGTCTCCACGCCCTGCTCGCCCTACCCGACCTGGCTGGCTACGCTTTCGTCTCCGAGGCGCGAGAGGCGGGCGCTCTCATCGTCCGCGAGGCCGCCGTGGCCGGAGTCCCGGGGGGCGGCCCGTCGCCCGGTCCCGCCCCGCAATCCGCTCCCGGGCCGGTCGCCGCCTCCGCTCGGCGCTTGCTGCGCGGCCTTATTCAGGAAGCGGCCGAGCGTGGACTGGGCCGCCTGGAAATCATCCTTCCGCCCGATAGCCTGGTAGCCCGGCTGGCCGCTGCATGGGGGGCCGGGCGAATATGCCGCCCGCCCAAAGAGGGCCTGGGCGTCGTCACCCTCTGGGAGGCGCTCCTGCCTCAGGGGTGGCAGGTCGTCCGCGGTCCGGGTGAGCGTGCGGACGCCATCTGTGGTCTCGCGCTTGGGGGGCGGATGGCCCTGAAGGTCGGCCCGGCGGTTCTCACCCAGCTGGTGACGGGCTGCCTCGGCATCGACGACGCTCTTCTGGCCGGACAGGCCGAGCTTCTGGGCGACCAGGCGCTCGACGATCTTCGGGCCGCTTTCCCCGGCGGCTATACGTGCTACTTCGAAGCTCCGTACTTCTTCTGGCTGTAGCGGACTGGCCGCGGCCTGGCCATCGACCGGCCGTGCACGGGCCGTGGACCGACCGGGGCGGCTCCGGGCGGTCCTAGGGCGAGCAAAGCCTGACGATGGCTTCGGCCAGGATTTGGGCTCCTTCGACGATGCTCGACACCGAGACCCATTCCTCGCTCGAGTGGGCCCCGCCGCCCTCGGGTCCGAAGATGACGGTGGGGATGCCGGCCTGCCCGAGGAGGGCCGAATCGAGCCAGGCGGCCGAGCCCCCGTAGCCGGGTTCCCGGCCCGTCACGGCCGCCGTGGCCTCGGCCAAGGCCTGGACGACCTTCTCCTTGCGGTCGACCTCGTAGCCGCGCCGCACCAGACCCAGGGTCACCCGGGACTTGAAATCGGGGTCGCCCGCCGCCAGGTCGGCGCAGATTCTCTCCAGCTCCGCGGCCGCTACGGCCGGGTCCTCGCCCGGCAGGGTGCGGCGCTCGAACTGGGCCGTGCAGTGCTCGGGGTAGGTGCTGAGTTCCGTTCCCCCTTGGATGAGGGAACCATGGATGCAGCGGGGCCCCGCGAGCGGGTGGCCGGGCTCCGCCAGAAAGCGTCGCCCGAGCTCCTCGACGGCCACGAGCACTTTGCCCATCTTGGTGATGGCGTCGACGCCCCGGGCGTGGTCCGAGCCGTGGGCGGCCCGCCCGAAAGTCTCGACGGCGACCCAGGCGAACCCCTTATGGGCCAGATGCAGAGCGAGGTTGGTCGGTTCCATGACCACGGCCGCGTCGGCCCGGTAGCGTCTCACCACGTCCTGGGTGCCCAAGCTCGCGTACTCCTCGTCCACGACCGCCGTGAAAAGGACGGAGCGGGCGAGCCTCGCGCCGGAGCGTTTTACGGCGGCCAGGGCCAAAAGGCCCATGACCAGTCCGCCTTTCATGTCGAAGGCGCCTCGTCCGTAGGCTTTTCCCGCGCGGAACTCGGCCTTTAGCGGGTCGCCCGGCATACCGGCGAGCCCCACCGTGTCGGTGTGGCCGTTCAGCAGAAGTCCGTGCCGGACGGTGAAGGGGTCGGTTCCGGCTTCGCCCCCGGCCTCGCCCCCGGCCCCGCCCTCGGCCGCGGCCTCGGCCGCGGCCGGCAGGACCCCGACCGCGTTAGGCCGGCCGGGCGCGACCTCGTCGAGCCGGGCGGGAAGGTCAAGCCCCCGCAGATACTCGACGACGTACGAGGCCGCCGCGGCCTCGCCCGCCCCGCCCGGCACGAGGGACGGGTTCACCGAATCGAGAGAGATGAGGTCCCGGAGGAGCCGCCCGGCCTCCTTTTCATCGACTTCCCATTCTCCGGCCGTCAACCCGGCCGTTAATCCTGTCGGCATCCGCCTGGCCTCCCGCGCCTTTCTGCTTCTCCATCTCCCATTCGCGGAGCAGACGCTTCATGGGCTTTCCGGCGTAGTTCACCGGGATGGCCTCGATGAACTCCAGCTCCCTTATTCTTTTATAAGGCGCCACCCGCGTGGCCACAAAGCTCATCAGTTCCGCCGGGGTGGCGGCCACGCCCGGCCTGGGCACGACGAAGGCCTTGGGGAACTCGCCGACCCGGGGGTCGGGCTTGCCGATGACGGCGCAGTCGGCGACCGCGCGGTGGCTGCGGAGGATTTCCTCGAGCTCGCGGGGGTAGACGTTGAAACCGTTGTAGATGAGCATGTCCTTCTTGCGGTCCGAGATGAAAAGATAGCCGTCGCTGTCGAGAAGACCGATGTCCCCGGTGTGGACCCAGCCGCCGCGCAGCGTCGCCTGCGTTTCCTCGGGACGGCGCCAGTACTCGCGCATCATCTGCGGGCCGCGGACGCAGACCTCGCCGAGTTCGCCGAAGCCGATTTCGATGTCCGGGTCGTCCAGGTCCACAATCTTGACGTCGGTGTCGAAGACCGGGATACCCACCGAACCCAGCTTGCGCAGGCCGGAACGGTTGGTCGGGTTGGAAGTGACCCCCATGGCCATCTCGGTCAGACCGTAGGCTTCCGTCACGACGGCCGCGGGCAAAAGCCGCTCCATCCCCCGCAGAACCTCGTTGGGCAGAGGGGCCGCCCCGCTGGGGACCCACCTGACCCCCGAAAGGTCGTAGCCCTCGATTCCCTCGAAGGTGAGCACGGCTTGAAGGAGCTGCGGCGCTCCGCCGAAAACGTTGGCCTTGTGCTTGACGATGTCGGCGACGTAGGCGGCCGGGTCGAAGCGCGGGTGGACAATCATCGTCGCGGCGCCGTAGACGGGATTGTTGAGGTAACCCACAGTGCCCATGGCGTGCGACCACGGGACGACGACGAGCGTTCTGGCCGTAGTCGGGCCGGGGAGGGGGAAGTCCCAGGAGCCGTCCGGCTCGGGCTCCGGAAGGTCTTCCGAATCGAGAAACCCGTCCTCGCGCAGAACCGGGCGGCCGCCGCTCGACCAGTGGGCGTACTGCATGGCGTTGACGGCGACGGCTTTGTGGGTCAGCACCACCCCTTTCGAGACGCCCGTGGTCCCGCCGGTGTAGGCGAGGTGGGCCACGTCCTCCTCGGGGTCGATTTTCACCGCCGGCGGTTCCGGCGGGGTGTCGGCCAGGAGCCGGGCGAAGCTGTAGGTATGCGGGCCGTAGGGTTTCACGTCGACGGGGGTGAAAGGCGGCAGGTTCTCCTGGACGCCGGTGACGATGACCCGACGGAGTTCGGTATCGTGGCGGATGGACTGGACCGTCGGCATGAACATGTCGAAGGTGATGATAGTTCGCGATTGGGAGTCGAGGAGCTGATGCCGCAGCTCGTTGAGGCTGAGCAGCGGGAAGCAGGGCGAGAAAACAGCCCCGACCAGCAGGGTCGCGTAGTAGGCGATGGCGAACTGGGGACTGTTGGGCAGGTGGAGGGTGACGACCTCGCCTTTCCTTACTCCCAGGCGGTGTAAAGCCGTGGCGAAACGACGCACGGCTTCCCAGAGCTCGGCGTAGGTCGTCACGGTCTCGCCGACCTGGTAGATGATGGCCGGGTGGTCCGGGTAGCGGTGGGCCGAGCTCTCCAGCAGCTTGGGGACGGGGACGAGCGGGTAGTCCAGCGAGACGGCCAGCTTCCGCGGCCAGTGGGCGTACCAGGGTCTATCCTCCATGAGGGGACCCTCCCTGTCGGAAGAGGTCGAACCACCGTCCATTCAACGCAAAGAGGCGAAATCCTCCGTCAATTCGGCCGACTCGGGTCAGATGCGGTCGATGGGGTCGCGGAAAGCGGAAATCGGTTGCGGTCGCGGAGCGGGCGGGGGAACGGGCTCAAGCAAGCCTTTTAAGGAAGGACTGATGACAAATCCGCAGCGTCTGCAAAGCCGATTTCATCTTCCGCGGCGGGCCGGTCTTCACCGGCGTTGCCGGGCCCCCGCCCGCCGACTTCGTCGACTTCGCCGACTCCCCAGCCTCGCCCGCCGGTCCCGACCCGCGGGCCGAGGCCGTCGCCGTGCGCGGCCGGCGCATCGCGGCCGTCGGACCGCTGGACGAAGTGATGGAGCTGGCCGGCCCCGCCACCGAAGTCGTGGACCTGGGGGGTCGCCTTCTCCTCCCGGGGTTCATCGACGCACATTGCCACCTTGTCGCCTACGGTTTCTCCCGGCTGGAGGCCGATTGCCGTTATCCGGCGGTCCGCTCCATCCGCGACATCCAGGACCGGATAAGGGAGAAGGCGCGGACGACCCCGCCCGGAGGCTGGGTCCGGGCCTCCGGCTACGACCAGTCGCGGCTGGAGGAGGGGCGTCATCCGACCCGGTTCGACCTCGATGCCGCCTGCGCCGACAAGCCGGTCCTGCTCACGCGCGCGTGCGGCCACATCGCCGTGGTGAACACCAGGGCCCTCGAGCTGGCCGGCCTGGGCCCGGCCTCCCCCGACCCGCCGGGCGGCCGCCTCGACCGCGACGAGCGCGGGCATCCCAACGGGGTCCTGCGGGAGACGGCCGTCCAGGCTGTCCTGGCGCTTGTCGCCCCGAAACACGAGGAGCTTGTCTCGGCTATCCGCGCGGGGATGCGCGATTTCCTCGCCCTGGGGATAACCTCGGTGCACGAGGCCGGCGTGGATGCCGCGGCCTTCCGGGCCCTGCGCGAGGTCGCCGGGGGCCCGGGCTCCGCCGCCGGAACCCCGGAAGCGGGTCCCGCCGCCGGAACCCCGGAAGCGCCGAGGCTCCGCGTTTACGCGATGCTCGAACCGAGCGACCGCGCCTTCCAGGAGACCCTGCTCCGGTCCGGCCTCGGGACCGGCTTCGGCGACGAATGGCTCAGACTCGGTCCCCTGAAGCTTATGGTCGACGGGTCTTCGAGCGGCCCCACCGCCGCCACCCGCGAGCCGTACGCCTGCGACCGGACCGACCGCGGCCTCCTCTACCTCTCCCAGGAGGAGCTGGACGAGCGTTTCGCCGCCGCCGCGCGGGCCGGTTTCCAGCTCACGGCCCACGCCGTGGGCGACCGGGCGGTCGAGATGGTCGTGACCGCCATCGAACGGGCGACCGCCGAGGACGAGGCCGGCCGCCCGCGCGGTGCGCGCGGCGCGCCCGGCGCCCGCCACCGCATCGAGCACTGCGCCATGACCGACCCCGCCCTCCGGGAGCGCATCCGCAGACTGGGTGTCGTGCCGGTCCTGCAGCCCGTCTTCCTGCACGAGTTCGGCGACGGTTACCTGCGGAATTACGGCCGGGAGCGGGCCTCCGGTATGTTCGCGGCGGGGTCCTTCCTGCGCGCCGGGGTCCGTTTCGCCCTGAGCAGCGACTGCCCGGTGACCTCGCCCGACCCGATGCTCAACGTCTACGAGGCCGTGACCCGCCGCACGATGGGCGGCGAGGTGCTCGGTCCCGAGGAGGCGGTGACCGTCGCCGGCGCCCTCCGGGCCTTGACGGCCGACGCCGCCTACGCCTCCTTCGAGGAGGGCCTGAAGGGCACGGTCCAGCCGGGTAAACTGGCCGACCTGGTCGTGCTCTCCGGTGACCCCTTTCGGGCCGGACCCGAGGAAATCCGGGAAATGAAGGCCGTCCTGACCATGGTCGGCGGGCGGGTCGTCCACCGGGCCTAGGGCCGGGGGGCGGCTACCCACCGGGCCTAGGCCGGCGGCACGTCGAGGCTGACAATCTCGTTGCGGTCGTCGTAGACGATGAGTTCGCCGTAGCGGCCCCAGTCGATGGCCGTGTCGAGCTGGCGTTCGGCCACTTCGTCGGGGAACTCCGGCCGGAGTGCCGTGAAGAACACGCGCCAGGGGAGACTGTGGTCGGGCGCGGCCTCCAGCATGTCCATCATCCAACGGATCATCGGCAACCGCCGCACGCGGCTGCCGAAAATCTCCTTGCGCGTCAGGATGGAGGCCTCCGCGTAGGTCTGCCCCAGCGGCGTGATGTGGATGTCGCCGGCGCTCACCTCGGCGAAGCCGAGCATCTCGGCCATCTCGATGGTCTGCATCAGGTCGGGCATCTCCGTACCCAGGTCGTCGTCCAGACGGTAGACGTCGTAAGGCCCCTTGGCCTGGTTCAGGTGCTCCAGCAGACCGGCCAAGGCCTCGACCGAGGCGTGCGGCAGGATACGGGTCGGACCCGCGGTTCCGGGGGCGGCGCCGACTTCTTTCTCCTCGGGCTCCGTCCGGCCGGCGATGGCGGCGTAGACCTGGTCGACCAGCACCTCGAAGCCCCTGACTTTCGGGGAGCGGGGGTGCGGGAGGTCGACGCGGAACTCGCTCACGATGCGCCCCGGCTCCTTCTGCATCACGATGACCCTGTCGGCCATGGAGACGGCTTCCTCGATGTTGTGCGACACCATGAGGATGGCCTTGGTCGGCAGACGTTTGTCTATCCAGAGTTCCATGAGCTCGCCGCGCAGGGCCTCGGCGCTCAGGACGTCGAGAGCGCTGAAGGGTTCGTCCAGGCACAAAAGCTCGGGCTCCACGGCCAGGGCCCGGGCGAAGCCCACTTTCTGGCGCATGCCGCCCGAGAGCTCCCGAGGGTAGGCGTCTTCGAAGCCGTCCAGACCCACCAGGTCGATGAGCTCCTCCGAACGCCGGCGACGTTCCTCCAGCGGCACCCCGCGCGCCTCCAGAGCCAGGGCGACGTTGTCGCGCACCGTCAGCCAGGGAAAAAGGGCGAAACTCTGAAAGACCATGGTGGCGTAGGGATTTACGCCGCGCACGGGGCGGCCGCGGTAGAGGACGGAGCCTTTCGTCGGAGGGATGAGTCCGGTGATGATGCGGAGGAGCGTACTCTTCCCGCACCCGGACGGTCCCAGAAGAGCGACGAACTCACCCCGGTGGACTTCGAAGCTCACGCCCTCGATGGCCGCGAAGCGGCGCTCGCCCTGGCCGTAGACCCGGGTGACCCGTTCCACGCGCAAAAGGACCTCGCCCTTCATCCGGTTCCCTCCCTCCTTGATTTTCCTTGATCTTCGGCCGCCTCGGGCCGCCTTGCATCTTGGGCCGCCTTCCATCTTCGACCGCCTTGGGCCGGCGGGGCCGGCGGGGCCGGCGAGGCCTGTGCGGCCCCGGAGCCTTCCCGCCTACTGGTCCAGCCGGTAGCGCTCCTCGGCCAGGCGGTAGAGCCGCCGCCAGACCGCGCGGTTTATGGTCACAACCAGCCCTATCATCACCAGAGTGGACGCCAGCAGAAGGGCGTAGTCGCCGGCCGCCGTCGACGAGGTAATGAGGGCCCCCAGCCCCACGACCCGGCTCGTCCGGCCGCCGAAACTCGCGTACTCGGCCACGATGCTCGCGTTCCAGGCTCCGCCGCTGGCGGTGATGAGCCCGGTCACAAGATAAGGAACGAGAGCCGGCAGGATGAGGTTTCGCCACTTGAGCCGCCGGCCGAGCCGCATCAGCTCGCTGGTATACTTGAGGTCCTGGGGGATGGAAGCGGCCCCGGCGATGACGTTGAACAGCAGGTACCACTGCGTGCCGAGCAGCATCAGGAGGACGGCGGCGATGTTGGGCCCGCCGCGCACGTTCACCAGCCCGAGCAGGAGGACTGGGAAGAGCGCCGTCGCGGGGATGGCCGCCAGGACCTGGACGACCGGCTGCAGGACGGCGGCGGCCCGGGGGCTGGTCCCGATGAGGACGCCAACGGGCACCGTCCACAGGAGACCGATGGTTACGGCCAGGGCCACCCGGCCGAGAGTGGCCAGGGCCCCCACGGCTATCCGGCCCCACGTTTCGGGCGGCAGCGTAGCCACGAGCCAGACGGCCCGGGCGGCCCCGTAGAGAACGGCGACGGCGGCCAGGGCGATGACGACCCGCTCGAGCCAGACGCGGAAGGCCCTTGTCCGACCGGCCGCGGCGGTCGGCGGCGTCCCCGGGGGGCCCGGTTCCGGAGCCGTCCCCAGGCGGGTGAGCCTCCGGTCGAGCCAGGCCACGGCCGGTCTCCAGAGGTATCGCGAGAAGGCCGCGGCCAGGGTCGACCGCCGGAGGCTGTCGAGGAACCACGAGGTGGGCGGGTTATCCTCCTCGACCAGCGAGACCTTGAACCGTTCGGCCCAGGCCAGAAGCGGTCGCCACACCAGCTGGTCCAGCAGCACGATGACCGTCACCAGGGTGACGAGGCCCATGACCAGGGCCCGCGTGTCCCCCCGCCAGGCCGCGAGCTGGAGGTAAGCCCCGAGCCCCGGGAGCCGGAAGTCGCGCGAGCCCAGAGTGAAAATCTCCGCGGCCATCAGGAAGAACCAGCCGCCGGCCCAGGACATGACGCTGTTCCAGATGAGACCGAGCGCGGCGAAAGGCAACTCGAGTTTCTTGAGGCGCAGCCACGGGCTGAACCGGAAGACGGCGGCGACCTCGCGCAGTTCCGTCGGCTCGGTGCGCAGCGACTGGTAGAAGCTGAAAGTGAGGTTCCAGGCCTGGCTGGTGAAGATGAGAACGATGGCCGCTGTCTCGGTGGCGGCGCGTTGCGGCAGGACCGCGACGAGTCCGAGCAGCACTACGGGTAGAAAGGAAAGAATGGGCACCGACTGCAGGATGTCCAGGAGCGGCAAGAGCACCCGTTCGGCCTTGCGGTTGCGGGCCGCGGCGTAGCCGTAGACGAGGGAGAAGGCCAAAGAGAGAACGTAGGCGGCCGCCATGCGCCCCAGAGACAGAGCGGCGTAATAGGGCAGGGCCGCCGGCGCCAGGGTGATGGCCGGGCCGCGGATGACGGCAGGGGTGCCGAAGGCCAGCCGTACGCCGAGGTAGAGGACGGCCGCCATGATGAGGAGGACCACGGCGTCCCCGCGCCCGAAGCGCGGCCGTTCAGGCAATGCGAAACCGAAGACCCGGACGCGGCGCGACCGGGTCTCATTCTGGCGAACCCTGTCCCCGTTGGATGGAAATCCGGCAATATCGGGAAGCACCGTAACATTATGCTCCCCGGGACGGCCCGCGGCAAGACTTTGCGCCAGATTCAGCCGCCGGCCTGCGGCTGGACCGAACCGGTCGGGGCGCAGCAAGCGCGCCCAGCAATCCCGCGCAGGAATCCGCGGTCAAACGCGGAAGACTTGTTGTTCTCGGCGGGTTAACATAACGCACGGGTTAACATAGACCGGACAGTTCGGTGGTTGCTCCGTGGAGTCGGGTGAGGCGTGGGTATAACCGTCCGCGAGGCCTTGAACATCGGTATTCTGAGACAGGCCCGGGTGTTGGCCGGCGCCAGGGGTCTCGGTCGGGTCATCGAGCACGTCGACGTCATCGAGATGCCCGACATCCGGAAGTGGCTGCGGCCCAACATCTTCTACCTGACGAGTTTCTACGCCGTGAAGGATGACCCGGCGGCCCAGGTGGAACTCGTCCGGCTAATCGCCGACAGCGGCGGGGCGGGCCTGGCGGTGGACGCGCACTCCTTCCTGCAGGGCGTCCCGGAAGAAGTGGTGAGGACGGCCGAGGCGCACGGTCTGCCCCTGCTGGAGCTCCCCGACGAAGGGGGCTACGTGGACATCATCACTCCCCTGCTGGAAGTCGTCCTTTCTCAACGCCATTTGAAGAACGAGTTTCTGGGCGACTTCCTCCTCGGCAATTTCCGGTCCCCGGACGCCATGCTCCACCGGGCCAGGCTCCTGGGCTGGCCCATGGGCGACAAGCGCATCGTCCTCATCGTTGACCTCGACGGCTTCGAAGATTACGTGGTCCGGACCCACAAGACCGAGAACGAGGTCCAGCAGGTCAAAAGGTGGCTGGAGACGGTCGTCACGGGGGTGCTGCAAGCCGAGAGCGCCGGCGAGCATATCGCTCTCGAGAGAAGCGACAGTATCATTGTCCTGCCGTCCTGCTGCGGTTCCGGAACGGAGGAGGTCGAAGAGACGGCCTCCGACCTGGCCGATAAGATAAGGAGGCGCGCCGAGGAGGTCTTGAAGGACATCACCGTGTCCGTCGGCGTCGGCACGGCCTACTCCGACCCGGTCGACCTGTGGCGCAGCTTCCAGGAGGCGAGCACCGCCCTGGCGGTGGGTTACCGCATTTTCGGCCCCGGCCGGGTCTACCGCTACCGCGACCTCGGCGTCTACCAGTTCCTGGCCGAGCTCGGCGCCGACGCTAAGCTCCAGGAATTGTCGGTTCGGATTCTCCGGCCGCTTCTGGACTACGACCGGACCCACGGAACGGAACTCGTCGCCACCCTGGAAGCCTATCTCGACAGCGGGCAGGACATGACGCGCACGGCCCGCCTTCTTTACATCCACCGGAGCTCCGTCAAATACCGCATGGCCAAAATCAAAAAGCTGCTCCGGACCGAGGACTTTACCGGCGACCAGCTCGGGGCTTTGTTGTTGGCGACCAAGGGCCTGCGTTACCTCGCCGCGGTCGGGCGGTCGGACGGCGGCCGTCCCGGCACCCCCGCCTCCCGCGCCCCCACCTCCGGCTCCGGCGACCGACGCTGACAGTCCGTGGGCCCGGAGGCCCGCCCGGCAGTCCGGTCCCCGGCCCCGGCTCCCGGTTTCCGGCCGCGGCTCCCGGTTTCCGGCCCCGGCTCCCGGTTTCCGGCCCCGGCTCCCGGTTTCCGGCCGCGGCTCCCCGGTTTCCGGCCCCGGCTCCCCGGTTTCCGGCCGCGGCTCCCGGCCCCGGTCTTTGGTCCATTATGGTCTGCCGAGAGGCCCGAATTTTGTCCACCGTGTCTAAGCGAGCGCGGGCGCACCGGTTTTAGAATTACGGAAACAACCCGGATAGGGGGAAATGCCTGTGAACGGACGATTAGCCAGAGTCCTTGCGGCAGCTGTGGTTGTATCCCTCGTAGCCGCCGGCGCGGCGGCCGGTTGCGGTAAAACCACCAAGACCCCCACGGTCGCCGTCTACGCCAGCGCCAACCAGCCGATTGTCTTCTGGGACCCGTCGGACAGCTACTCCAACGAAATCATCGTGATGAACAACATCTACGAGACTCTGCTCCGCTACGACCCGGCCAAGGACAAGCTCATACCCGTGCTGGCGACGTCGTACCAGGTCTCGCCCGACGGGCTTACCTGGACCTTCGAGCTCCGTAAGGGGGTAAAGTTCCACACCGGCAACGAGATGACGGCCGACGCCGTCAAGGCTTCCATCGAGCGGACGATGAAGCGGGGCATGGGCGCTTCTTTCATCTGGTCCGCGGTGAAGGAGATAAAGGTCCTGGACCGCTATAAGGTCGAGTTCGACCTGAGCTACCCCGCCCCCCTCGACATGATCTGCGCCTCGGGTTACGGCGCCCATATCTTCGACCCGTCGGTGGTCCAGGCCAACGGCGAGGATTGGTTTGCGGCCGGCCACGAGGCGGGGACCGGCCCCTACATGCTGGAAAGCTTCACCGGTAAGGAAGAGGTCGTTCTGACGAAGTTCCCGGACTACTGGGGCGGCTGGAAGGGTCAGCACTTCGACAAGATTGTCTTCCAGGAGGTCTCCGAGGCCTCGACCAGAGCCCAAATGGTCCAGGCCGGGCAGGCCGACTTCGTCGACAACCTCCCCATCGAGCAGATCGACCGTCTGCGCAGCGACCCCAACGTGGCCATCACCCAGACGCCGTCGTTCCAGAACCTCCTCGGCTTCTTCAACACGGCCAAGCCGCCGCTCGACAACGTTCTCGTCCGCGAGGCTCTCTCCTACGCCGTGCCCTACGACCAGATTATAACCGAGGTGATGAAGGGCACCGCTACTCAGGGCCAAGGTCCCGTGCCCAAGGGGATGTGGGGCCACGACGACAGCCTACCGCAGCCGACCTACGACCTCGCCAAAGCCAAGCAGCTTCTGACGCAGGCCGGCTTCCCCAACGGCGGCTTCAAGCTCGTGCTCACCTACGCCTCCGGCGACGAGACCGAGCGCCGCGTGGCCGAGCTGTACAAGGCTTCCCTCGCCCAGCTGGGTATCAACCTGGAAATCCGGGGCATGCCGTGGGAGCCGCAGTGGGACCTCGCCAAGGCGACCAAGCCGGCCGACCGGCAGGACATCTTCGTGATGTACTGGTGGCCCGACTACTGCACGCCGTACAGCTGGCTCAACGCGATGTTCCACTCGGAGGACACCATTAACTTCAACCTCGGGTACTACAAGAACCCCGAGTACGACAAGCTCATCGACGAGGCCCAGAAGCTCTCGGGCTCCAACCGGGCTCAGGCCGTCGAGGAGTTCAAGCAGGCCCAGAAGATCCTCTGCAACGATTGGGTGGCCATTTACTTCTTCGACCAGAACTACGTCCGGGCCATGCGGGCCGACTTCAAGGGCTACGTGGATAACCCGGCCTATCCGCACGTGGTGTTCTTCTACAACACTTACCGCGGTTCGAAGTAGAGACGTAAAGACGGGGGAACCGCGCGGACCCGGGCGCGCGAACACTGATCGAGACGCGAACACTGATTGAGACAGGAGGGTGACGGGACGGTGCGGGCGTTCATCGTGCGGCGCCTTCTTCTGGGGCTGGTGGTTGTACTCGGCCTCACGGTCGTCACGTTCTTCATCGCCCGCGTCGTCCCGTCCGACCCCGCCGCCCGCTGGGTGGGGCCGCGGGCCACCGTCGAGCAGATTGAGCGGGCCCGGGTGAAGCTGGGCCTGGATAAGCCCATCTATATCCAGTATTTGCGGTACATGGGCGACCTGCTCCGGGGTGACTGGGGCGTCTCCATCGTGACCCACCAACCGGTCCTGCGCGATATCGCGACCTATCTGCCGGCTTCACTGGAACTGACCTTCTACGGGATGCTGCTGGCCATCATCGTCGGCATCCCGCTCGGCGTACTCTCGGCGGTGCACAAGGACCGGGCGGTCGACCATCTCAGTCGGGCTTTCTCCATCGGCGCCGTCTCACTGCCGACGTTCTGGGTGGCGATGGTCTTCCAGCTGGTGTTCTTCGGCTATCTCCATATTCTCCCGCTGGGCGGTCAGCTGGATATGGCCGTGAAGCTGGCCTACTCCATCCCGCGGGTGACGGGCATGTACACGGTCGACGCCCTTTTGGCCGGTAATTGGACCGTCTTCCTCAACGCTCTCGAGCATCTGGTTCTGCCGGCCGTGACCCTGGCCACCTACCCGGTCGGTCTCATCACCCGAATGCTCCGTTCCTCGATGCTCGAGGTCTCCAACGAGGACTACATCCGCGTGGCGCGGGCCTACGGACTTCCGGAGGGCAGAGTCATTTACGTCTATGCCTTGAAGAACGCCATCGGGCCGACCATCACGGTCATCGCCCTCACCTTCGCCTACTCCCTGGCGGGGACTTTTCTCATCGAGGCCGTCTACAACTGGCCGGGCCTCGGGCACTACGCGGCCGACGCCGTCCTGGCGGCCGATTACCCCGCCATTATGGGCGTGACCATCGTCGTGGCTTTCTTCTACGTGCTTTTGAACTTGCTCGTGGACATCATCCACGCGGTGCTCGACCCGCGTATAAAGACGGTCTAGCCCGGTCGGCGGCGTCGTGGTGCGGCCCCCGCCGGGCCGGGAGTTCGGTCGGCCGGTGCGGCTATCCCGTGCGGCGGCCGCCGGCCGCGGGACTTCGGCCGGCCCGTGCGGCCACTCCGCGTGACGGCCGCCGGCCGCGGGCTTACGGAAGGGAGGGGAACGATTTGATGGAGCGGGCCGAAGGACTAAGTCCGTCGGGTCTTAGTCTGGCCTGGAGGGTGATGCGTCGCAACGCCCTCACCTTCACCGGCTTCGTCCTTGTCGCGGCCCTGGTCCTCATGGCCCTTCTGGCCCCGGTCCTGGCCCCCTACCCCGGCGACGCCTTCTCCGACGTCCACCCGGACCAACAGCTGCTCCGCCCGAGCTGGCAACACCCGCTCGGGACGGACGAGCTCGGCCGGGACATGTTGAGCCGCATCCTCTTCGGGGCCCGCATTTCCCTGGGCGTAGGGGTCATCGCCATCGGTCTGGCCTTGCTCATCGGTGTTCCCCTCGGGCTTATCGCCGGCTTTGCGGGCGGTTTCCTGGACGAGCTCATCATGCGGGTGACCGACATCTTCCTCAGCTTCCCGTCGCTGCTCCTGGCCACGGCCATCGCGGCGATGCTGGGGCCCAACCTCACCAACGCTATGATCGCCATCGCTTTGTCGTGGTGGCCGTGGTACACCCGTCTTATCCGGGGTCAGGCGGTCTCCCTCCGGGAGCGCGGGTTCGTCGAAGCGGCTCGTTCGGTGGGGGTCTCGCCCTTCAAGATAATCACCCGGCATATCCTTCCGAACGCCCTTTCGCCCGTCATCGTCCAGGCCTCGATGGACTTCGGCTCGATTATCCTCACTTCGTCGTCTCTGAGCTTCCTGGGCCTGGGGGCGCAGCCGCCGCAGCCGGAGTGGGGGCTTTTAGTGAGCATCGGCCGGAATTTCTTCCTTTCGAGCTGGTGGTACGTGACCTTCCCCGGGCTGGCGGTCTTCCTCACCGTGCTGGCCTTCAACCTGGTGGGCGACGGGCTCCGGGAAATCCTGGACCCCAAGACGAGGGAACTATGAGGGAACTATGATGTCGGCGACGTCCTCGGCGGCTTCGGCGGAGCGAAGCGCCGCCAACGATACCAACGATACCATCCTCGAGCTTGAAGACCTTCGGGTCGGCTTCCGGACTCTGAGCGGTCCGGTGCAGGCGGTCGACATCGACCACCTGGCCGTCCGTCGGGCCGAGATTCTCGGCCTGGTGGGCGAGACCGGCTCGGGTAAAAGCGTGACCGCCCTGTCGGTGCTGCGGCTCTTGCCTCCGCAGAAGACCAGGACGGAGGGCAAGGTCCTTTTCAAAGGACGGAACCTGCTGACCGAGACCGAGGCCCGTATGCGGGCCATCCGCGGCCGCGAGATAACCATGGTCTTCCAGGACCCGGCCTCCTCGCTCAACCCCGTGTTCCCGGTGGGCGAGCCCTTGACCCGCATCATCGCCATCCACCAGGGGCTTTCGCTTCGGGAGGCCCGGGAGAAGGCCGTGGAAGTTCTGGCCCGCGTCCGGCTGCCCAACCCCCGGGAGATTCTCGGCCGCTACCCGCACGAGCTGTCCGGCGGTATGCGGCAGCGGGTGATGATTGGGATGGCCCTGTCCTCGAACCCCGACCTTCTGTTCGCCGACGAGCCGACGACGGCTCTGGACGTGACCATCCAGGCCCAGATTCTACGGCTGGTCCGCGAGCTGCGGGCGGAATTCTCCGCGTCCATCGTTTTTATCACTCACAACCTGGGGGTCGTCGCCCAGCTGGCCGACCGCGTGGCGGTGATGTACGCGGGCCGGGTCGTGGAAGTGGGTCCCGCGCGCGACGTCTTCCGCCGCCCGGCTCACCCTTACACGGAGCTTCTGCTCAAGGCCGTCCCGCGTCTGGGGCAAAAGCGCGACCGTTTGCCGGTCATCGAAGGGACCGTGCCGGTCATCCGTTCCCCGGCTCCGACCTGCTACTTCGCGCCGCGATGTCCGAGGCGCTCCGAAGCGTGTACCGCCGTGCGACCGCGCCTGACCGAGGTCGGCCCGGGACATGTGGCGGCCTGCCTGCGGCCGGCTGACCTGGCCGCCGACCGGGCGGTTGACCTGGCCGCCGACCGGGCGGTTGAGCTGGCCGCCGACCGGACGGTTGACCCGGCCGCCGACCGGACGGTTGGCCGGGCGAAGGGCGGCTAGGCGGGAAGGGGGGAGACGCCTTGGAGAACCTCGTCGAAGTGAGGGGCCTCCGCAAGTACTTCCCCGTGCGCGGAGGAGTGTTCGGCGGCGTGCGCGCCTGGGTCCGGGCCGTCGACGGGGTCGACCTCGACATCGGTCCCGGCGGGGAGACGTTCGGCCTGGCCGGCGAGTCCGGGTGCGGCAAGAGCACCCTCGGCCGGGCCATCTTGAGGCTGGTCGAGCCGACGGCGGGGGAGGTCCGCTTCCGCGGCCGCAATATCCTTGCCTTCCGCCCGCGCGAGCTGCGTGTTCTCCGACGGGACATGCAGATGGTGTTCCAGGACCCTTACGAGGCTCTGAACCCCAGGATGACCGTCCGGGCCATCATCGCCGAACCGCTCGTGACCCATCTCCGCCTGACGCCCCGCGAGGTCGACCGGCGCGTCGAGGCTCTGCTGGAGGAGGTCGGGCTCGACCGGACCTACGGCCGCCGTTACCCGCACGAGTTCAGCGGCGGCCAGCGGCAGCGGGTGGTCATCGCCCGGGCTTTAGCCCTGGACCCGAAATTCCTCGTCCTGGACGAGCCGACGTCATCCCTGGACGTATCGGTCCAGGCCCAGATACTGAACCTTCTGGCCTCGCTCCGGGACCGGCTGGGCTTGAGCTACCTCCTCATTTCCCACGACCTCAGCGTCATTGAACACATGAGCCACCGGGTGGCCGTGATGTACCTCGGCAAGGTTGTCGAGGTGGGGCCGGCCGAGGAGGTCCTGCACCGGCCGGTGCACCCCTACGCGCAAGCCCTTCTGGCGGCCGTCCCGGTCCCCGACCCCGATTACGAGGCGCCCCAGGTCATCCTCGAGGGCGGCGTCCCGAGCCCGGCCTCCCCGCCGGCGGGTTGCCGCTTCCATCCGCGCTGCGACCGGAGGACGGCTGTCTGCGAGAAGGACGAACCGGCTCTGGTCAGCGTGGGAGAGGGTCACCGGGTGGCCTGCCATCTGGTCGAAGCATGAACGCCCCTTAGGAGGTTATCTCGGTGCGGGTTCTTTCGCTGGAGACTGTAGAAGACATCCTGCTCGGCTGCGCCGTTCTCGGCACCGGCGGCGGCGGGAGCCTGGCGCGCGGGCTCGAGACGGTCAGGGCTGACGCGGCGGCGGGGAAAACCGTGCGCCTGGCGGCTCTCGACGAACTCGAACCGGACACGCTCGTCGTCTCGCCCTACTTCGCCGGCTCGGTCTCGCCGCTGTCCCCGGAGCAGGTCGCGGCCTACCGTCATCTTCCCGTTGCGGGCGAATCGGCCTGTCTCATCGCCGCGCGGGCCCTGGCCGAATACCTCGGACGCCCCGTGGGGGCGGTCGTGGCCACCGAGCTGGGCGGCGGCAATACGGCCAGCGCCCTTTCGGCGGCCGCCCACCTCGGCGTGCCGCTGCTGGACGCCGACCCGGCGGGACGGGCGGTCCCGGAGCTCATCCATTCCACCCTCTTCCTCGCCGGGGTCTCCATAACGCCCATGGCGGCGGCCAGCCAATTCGGCGACGTCACCATCATCACCCGCGTGGTCGACGACTTCCGGGCGGAGGCCCTGGTCCGGGCCATGGCCGTGGTCAGTCAGAACAAGATGGGCGTGGCCGACCATCCGGCCCCGGCGCGGGAGCTCCGCGGCAAACTGGTCGAAGGCTCCGTATCCCACGCGGGCCGCATCGGCGAGGCCATCCGGAAGGCCCGCGCCGCCGGGGCCGACCCCGTCGAGGCCGCCCGGGCGGCCGGAGGCGGGCTGCTTCTCTTCCGGGGTACCGTGACCCGGGCGTCCTGGCGCGACGAGGCCGGCTTCACCGTGGGCGAAATCGACATCCGCGGAACGGACGCCGACGCCGGCTCGACCTACCACATCCGCTTCAAGAACGAGCACATGGCCGCCTGGCGCGACGGCCGGGTGGACGTGACGGTCCCCGACCTCATCGCCGTGCTCGAAACGGTTACGGCCGAGCCGGTCCTCAACCCCGAGGCCGCCCCGGGTCAGGCTGTCTCCGTCCTGGGGTTCCCCGCCCCCGGCCACTGGCGTACGGCCAGGGGCCTGTCCGTCTTCGGTCCCCGCTACGCGGGGGTCGACGCCGATTATGTCCCCGTCGAAGAGCACCGGCGGGCGGGCGGCGGGACGGCTGACCGGGCGGCCGCCCGCGGGAACGGCGGCCCCGCCGGCGGTCGCGCGGCCGGCGGGCCGGCGGCGCGGAGGAGGGGATAAAGCGTGCGTGAACTGGACTTCCAGGCGGTACGCGACATCCTGGACGGCTGCACGACCCTGGCTACGGGCGGAGGAGGCGACCCGGCCCGCGGCCTGGCCTTGCTCGAGGCCGAGTACAGCGCCGGGCGGAAAGTCCGGCTGATGGACCTCGACGAGCTTCCCGACGACGCCCTGACCTGCTCCCCCTATTTCACCGGGTCCATCGCGCCGGTCTCCCCGGAACGCGAGGCCCGGCTGGCCCGCCTGCCCAGGGCGGCCGAACCCGAGGCTTACCTGGCCCTGCGGGCCCTCGAGCGTCACCTCGGTATAAGCTTCACGGCCACGGTGTCCATCGAGTACGGCGGGATGAACACGGCGGTGGCCATGGCGACGGCGGCCCGGGCGGGGATTCCGGTCGTGGACGCCGACGCCGCCGGGCGGGCGGTCCCCGACCTCGAGTTCTCCACCTACTTCATCAGCGGTCTGCGTATCGACCCCATGGCTCTGGCCACCCGTTTCGGCGAGACCGTCGTCCTGGAGAACGTGGTGGACGACTTCCGGGCCGAGGACCTCGTCCGCTCCCTGGCCGTGGCGAGTGGGGGCATGATAGCCACCGTCGACCATCCCGCCCACGGCCGCGACTGCAAGGCGGGGGCGGTCATCCGCGGAGCCCTGTCCTATGCCGAGCGGGTGGGTCGGGCCAAACGCGAGGCCCTGGCGGCCGGGCGGGACCCGGTCGAGGCGGCCCGCGAGGCCGGCTCGGGTCAGCTTGTTTTCGAGGGGGTCGCCGAGCGGGATGCGAGCTGGGAAGACCGCGGCGGGTTCTGCTACGGCGAGACCCATCTCCTCGGGACCGGGCCGTTCGAGGGCAGCCGCTACCGTATATGGTTCAAGAACGAGAACATGGTCGCCTGGCGGAACGACGAGGTGGACGTGACGGCGCCGGACCTCATCTGCGTGCTGGAGCGGGATACGGGCCGTCCTGTGAACAACCCCTGGGTCAAAGAGGGGATGCGGGTGGCCGTGCTGGCCTTCCCGGCCCCTAAAGAGTGGCTCACCCCGCGCGGTCGGGAGATTCTGACGCCGCGCTTCTTCGGTTTCGACTTCGACCCTCGACCAATCGGCAAGAGGACGCCGGCATGAACTCCGACGCCGCGGGCGGCCGCCGCCGTCGCATCCTGGTCATCGACCCGGTGGGCACGGACCGGTGGGTGGAAAGCGACTCGGCCTACGTCCGGTCCAGGGCCCGCGCCGGGACGGTCATCGATTTCGTGCCGCTCGAGGAGGGCCCGCTCTCGCTCGAGTCGGCCGCGGACGAGGCCGGGGCCGTCCCGGGCGTCGTCCGGCGGGCGCTGGAGCTGGGCCCGGGCCACGACGGCATCCTGGTGAACTGCTTTCTCGACCCCGGTGTCCTCGCTCTCCGCGAACTCTGCGGCGTGCCGGTGGTGGGGGCCGGCGAGGGCGGTTTCACCTTCGCCGCCCTGCTCGCGGACAGGTTCTCCGTGCTCGCCGTGGCCGAGAACCTCGTCCCGCGGCACCGCCGCCAGGCCCGCCTCCTCGGGCTGGAAGACCGTCTGGCCTCGGTCGAGAGCATCAACGTGCCGGTCCTCGCCTTGGAAACGGACCCGCCGGCCACCGTGCAGGCGGCGGCTGCGGCCGCGCGGCGGGCCGTCGAACGGCACGGCGCCGGGGCGGTCGTCCTCGGCTGCACGGGGTTGGCCCGTCTGGCCGAGGCCGTCGGGGAACGCTGCGGGGTGCCCGTTGTCGAGCCGCTGGCGGCCGCCCTGAAGCTCCTGGAGACGCACATCGACCTCGGGCTGGGTACGAGCCGGGCCGGGCTTTACCGCCGGCCCGAGGTCGCCAAGGTGACCGGCTGGGGCTTGCCCCCCGCCGAAGGCGGCCGGGCCGGAGACGGCCCGCCCGGGGGCGGCCCGCCCCGAGGCGGCCCCGCCGGAGGGGAGGTACCGTCGCGGTGCGCGAAGTGCTCGTAGTCGCCCCGGTGACGGCGGCGGAGGTCGTGGAGGCGGCCCGACGGTATGTGGAAGAGCTGGCGGCCGGGACGGACATCCGGGCCGACGTCGTCGGACTGCGGAAGGGCCCGGCCTCCGTGGAGACGTTCTTCGACGAGGCGTTCGCTGCGCCCGGCGTCCTGGACGTCGTGGTCCGCGCCGCCGGACGTTACCAGGGGGTCATCGTGAACTGCTTCGCCGACCCGGGTGTGGAGGCGGCCCGCGAGCTGGTCGACATACCGGTGGTCGGGCCGGCGGAGGCCTCGATGCTCCTGGCCCTCACCCTGGGCCATAAGTTCGCCGTCGTCTCGACCTTCGCCAATTCCGGCCCCTGGGTCGAGCGGCAGGCCCGGGCCTGGGGCCTCTCCTCGCGCCTGGCCTGGGCCACCGGGGTCGAGATGCCGGTGCTCGAGCTCGCGGCCGACTCCGCGACATCCGCCCGTCTCATCGGCGACGCCTGCCTGGAGGCGGTGAGGCGGCGCGGAGCGGAGGTAATCGTGCTGGGGTGCACGGCCATGGCCGGCCTGGCCGAGACCATCCGGCGGCGGCTGGCCGA
>Ga0315298_1000766_pt1 | contig 61532 bp, 38 predicted proteins | sample WHS_1_MG_FD_203077 | JGI IMG/M metagenome (GOLD analysis project Ga0315298, IMG submission 203077) | Extremophilic microbial mat communities from Washburn Hot Springs, YNP, Wyoming, USA - WHS_1_MG | ecosystem: Environmental > Aquatic > Thermal springs > Hot (42-90C) | place: USA: Wyoming...
TACATCAAGGGGTGCGACATCGTCTCGTTCGACATCTACCCGGCGGTGCACGACCGGCCGGCCGTGGCTGGCAAGCTGTGGTACGTGGCCCGGGGCGTGGAACGTCTTTGCCGGTGGACCGAAGGCAAGAAGGTGGTGTGGAACTGCATCGAATGCACGCGGATAAGCAACGTCAAGGTGAAACCCACTCCCGCGCAGGTCAAAGCTGAGGTGTGGATGGCCTTGGTCCACGGGTCGCAGGGGTTGATCTACTTTTGCCACCAGTTCCGGCCGCAATTTATCGAGGCGGGCCTCTTGGCGGACGAGGAGATGGCCCAGGCCGTGGCCGCCCTCAACCGCCAAATCCACGCGCTGGCCCCTGTGTTGAACAGCCCGGCCGTGGCCGACGGCGTCACGGTAACCTGCGAAGCCAGCCAGACGGATGCCGAGCGAGCCCGGCTGCTGCAGAGTGGTCCGATTGCCGCGGTGCTCAAGCGGCACGGCACGGGTGCCTATGTGCTGGCCGTACGCATGGAAAACAGCCCCGCCAAAGCCCGTTTCGAGCTGCGCGGAATGCGCGGCTCGGCCGCCGCCGAAGTGCTTGGCGAAAACCGTCGCGTCGCGGTGCAGGACGGCCGGTTCACCGATGAGTTCGCGCCCTACGGCGTACACCTGTACCGCATCGAACTGGGAGGATCCAAAGGCCCGTGAGCCGGCCACGAGCCGCTGGCACCCTATGGGGTAATCCGCGGGCGCGGCCTGCCCACGCGGTCCGCAGCTATCGGGTCGAGAACCGGTACACGGTGCGACTGCGGTACTCTTTGCCGGGCTCGAGAATGGTCGAAGGGAAGTGGGGCTTGTTGGGCGAGTCGGGAAAGTGCTGCGTCTCCAGACAGAACCCGTAGCGGTGCCGATACACCTTGCCCCCCTTCCCCACGTTGGTTCCATCCAAGAAGTTGCCGCTGTAGAACTGGATTCCCGGCTCGGTTGTCAGCACGTCCATGACTCGCCCCGTGCTCGGTTCCACTACCCGCGCCGCCAAACTCATCTCGCCGGGCTTCTTGTTGAGCACGAAATTGTGATCGTACCCCCGGCCAAAGCGGAGCTGCTCGTCGGGCTGGTCGATCCTCTTGCCGATGGCTACTGGCGTGCGAAAGTCGAAGGGCGTGCCTTCCACCGGCCGGAGTTCGCCTGTGGGAATCAGCTCCGCGTCCACCGGCGTAAAGCGGTCGGCGCACAACATGAGGTGATGGCCTAAGATGTCTCCCTCGCCCTGGCCCCGCAGGTTGAAGTACGAATGATTGGTGAGGTTGACCGGTGTCGGCTTGTCGGCCGTAGCGCGGTACTCGATCTCCAGGGCATTATCGGCGGTCACCCGGTAGGTGACCGTCGCCTCGAGATTGCCCGGATAGCCTTCTTCGCCATCCCTGCTGAGGTAAGAGAGCGTTAATTGCGGCCCATGAGGGGTCTCAGCGGGTTGAGCCTGCCAGATGACCTTGTCAAAGCCCTTGATGCCGCCGTGCAGATGATTGCCGTGGTCGTTGGCCGCCAGCCGATATTCCTTGCCGCCCAGCGTGAAGCGGGCCTTGCCGATGCGGTTGCCGTACCGTCCGATGATCGCCCCGAAGTAGGGGCTGGCTTTCACGTACTCTTCGACCGCTGGATAGCCCAGTACCACATCGGCCAGCCGGCCCTGGCGGTCGGGCACCCACAGCTCGACCACGATGCCGCCGTAATTGGTAATCGCCGCGCGCATTCCCCGCGAGTTGGTCAGGAGGAACAGATCCACAGGCCGGCCCTCGACCCTCCCGAAGGCTTTGCGAACGATGCCCGGCTTGGGCGCCTCGGTTGACGCGGCGCCGGCGGCGAAGAAGGCGGAACCGATCGCAGCCGCGAACATCGCCGCGGCAAGCCACCGGCTGCCCCCTATCGCTTGGCGTCGTACAGATACCAGCCGACCTGATCCGAAATCCCAATCGCTCCACATCGCTGCAAGATCCTGCTGTGAGAATCAACCTGCGGCCTGAACGTCAGGCGGTCCATTATACTTCCGTGCTTCACGCCGGCCAAACCGGCCGGCCCCACCGAAAAGAAGGACGCCCAAGGGCAGCCAGCAGCGGTGTACATCTGTTGTGAACCACAAGGGTGCGCCCGAGTATCCCTTTTTCCGCGGGTGGCGCACAAAGTGGTCTGGCTTGTTGGCCCCGGCGAGGTATAATAGATTTCGTACGACGTCGCCAGAGCCGGGCTTTCCCCGGGGATGGCGGGTCCGGGTAAAGGCGTGCAACTCGGCCGAAAGGCCGGAGGGCGCCGGAGCCGATATATTCTTTGGACCGAGGAAAATCAGGCCTCCCGAAATCGTTATTCCGACGGAGGTGCCAACCCTTTAGCGTGAGCCAGGACCATCAGTGGCTTGTGCATAGCACGCCCGGTCCTCGCTCGTCTCGCAGCGACGCATCCGGTCGCAATGCGACGGGAGGCATGATTCCGGACGCCGCCGCATCCAAAGCGGATCGTGGCGGCGTTTTTTTGCGCCTTGTGCGACGGGGCGGGCGGCCTTCTTGCCAGGGCAGCCTCCGCTTACCCAGGCCCTTGCCGAGCCGCTTAGCGTTTGGGGGCTTTCGGATTGCTGCTTGCGGCTAGAAGCTGGCGGGCATTTTGGCTGGCAATCGCACGGCGCTGCTGGGGCGAGAGTTGCGATTCCTCGAGTTTGCCCGCTGCCGACTCGAAGTAGAACATGGGCATAAATGATCCGAAGAGGATCCGTTCGGCGGGCAGGGCCGCCAGCAGGCGCTCCAGCCCGCCTACGCCTTCAAGCATGGCGATTTCCGCATAGACCTGGCCGGCACGCATCAGGGCCGCCAGGGCCGGCTCGCGCACTGTCCGCATCGCATTGACCAGCACCAGCCGCAGTGCGGGAGTCTTAGTAAGGAGGGCCTTAAGGGGCGAAAGGTCCACGGGGGGCACGCGTCCCAGCGGATGCATCATCCGCTCGTCCTCCATGATGACCACCAGTTGCACGATCAGCCGCCGCTTTGCGGCCAGGTCCAGCAATCGGGCCAATTCCGGATGCTCCAGCCCATAACCGTGGTAGTTGGGATGCAGCCGGATGCCGGGCATCCGGTGCACCTCGACACAGCGGCGAAGGTCTTCGGGCCAGTCGGGCAGCAGGGGATTGATGGACCCCATCGGAAGCAGCAGCCCCGGGCCATGGCGGCGGCAGTCCTCGGCCAGCCGGGCATTGGCCCCCGCCACGTCTTTGTGGAACAAGCCGTCCAGCGTTCCCGCCCACGCCTGAACCACCCCGTGTTGCCGAAGGCATGAGACTAGCGCCGTGGGTTCATCGTACGGATAGCGGCGGAACGGCCATCGCGAAAGATACACGTTGGTATCCACCAAGTCCTCCGGGGCCGCCGGGGGCGCTGCGCACAGTGGCCGTGCGGCGACGGATGCCGAAGCCCCAGCCGCCGCCTGAAGGAATGCCCGACGCCCGAGGCGCAAAACACGGCTGGTCATACGCGAATCCCTTTGCTCTCCAGGATCGGCCGGAGCATGGCTTTCAGGTTCCCGGCCAGAATGCGGCGCTTAGCGTTTTCGTCGATCTGGGCGCCCAGGACCTTGGCCAGTTGCGAGGCGAAGCTCCGGCCGCCCCCATCGCTGCCGTAGAGCACCCGGCCTGCGCCGAGTTCGCGGACTGCCATTTCGGTTACGCCGGCCACGGGGTCTCCCCCGCAGAGTTCGGCCCAGATGTTTGGACATGCCCGCAGGGCCCGCAGCCCGATCTCCCAATCTCCCCCGCTATGCGCGGCAATGAAGGTCGCCTGGGGATGCCGCGCCGCCAGGGCAGCCAAGTCCATGGGGGTCGATTCCCCTGGCAGGTTGCCGGTAATCTTCAGCCACGTGTGCTGCAACACAGGAGCTTTCAGTTCAGCCGCCCGTTGAACAATGGGGTCTAACACGGCCTCGTGGCAGCGGACCGCCACCCACAGTTTCACGCCCACCATCGGCCCGTCGCGCACGCAGCGGTTCAATTCGTCCAGGCTCGCCTGAGTGTGCCGGGGATTGAGGTACACGAACCCGAAGGCCCGATCCGGAAACCGCCGCACCGCCCGGAGCACCTCATCGTTTTGCTGCCGCAGATCGGCCGGGCTGGGATCGTAGCTCCATCGCATGCCCATGAACACGCACAGCCGGGCGATGCCCATGCGGTCGGCATATCGCAGCAGCTTCTCCAGCCGCTCTTCGGGCGTCGTGCCGCTCACGCCGGAAAGGTGAGTGTGTGCGTCCCAGATTTCGTAACTCATTACCGGTTCCCTGCGCAAGGACAGATTGCCGGGCTTGCCACCGCCACATGCTGCGCCACCCATTCTCGGCGCGGGCTTAGCCGCGTGCAACCCCAGCCGGGGGTTTTGCGAAGGGCGGGAGCCGCGGCGCGGCAGCCTTCGCGATACCGCTACCCTTGGCCGCCCTTGCTTGGTAGAGTCACTGTTGGCGGTCACGACGCTGGCGGGCGGCGAGTTGTGGGACGATCGCTTGCCCGCCGGCCCGGGGAGCGGGCTGTTCGGCAATCGGTGGCTGCACTCCATGCGAATGGAAGTCGAGCAGAAATTTCCGGTCGCGGACTTGGATGCGGTGGCTTTGCGCCTGGCCGCCCTGGGAGCCGCATGGGGAGAGGTGCGGCATGAGTCGGACCTCTATTTCGCGCACCCTGCGCGGGACTTCGCCCGCACGGACGAAGCCCTGCGCATTCGCCGCGTGGGATCGCGGGCCTACCTCACCTACAAAGGCCCCAAGGTGGATACGACATCCAAGACGCGGCACGAGATCGATCTTGCCTTGCCCGATGCGGCCGCTGCTCCTCACTGGCAGCAACTGCTCGAAGCCCTGGGGTTCCGCCCCCTGGCCGAGGTCCGCAAGACCCGCCGTAAGGCACTTCTGCCTTGGCTGGGGCGCCAAGTGGAAGTTTCGCTGGACACGGTGGACGACGTGGGCACGTACGTCGAGCTGGAATTAGTGACCGACACCCAAGGGGTCGAGCCGGCCAAAGAGGTGTTGCAATCGCTGGCCGCGCAACTCGGCCTGCGGGCCAGCGAACGGCGAAGCTATCTGGAACTGCTTCTGGAACGGCGTGCGGGATCGGCACTCGGCGGTTCGGCCGGATGACCGGCAGATTGCGGATGCCCAGGCCCCTGGTGGGGCGCGGGCGGTGGGGCGCTGGCCCGCCATTCAGCCGTTGGGGCGCGGGGCGATCTGCTCTATATGGAGGGCCGCGAGCCGGCCATGAGCCAGGAAGCTTTGTCTATTAGTCATCCTCGCGATGATATTTAGATACTCCCCATCGACCCAGGTCCACCTAAACTAGCTATTTTTCCTGTAGTTCCCCGGTTCGCTAGCCCTGTGGGTGGTGAAGGGGGAGGGTGCGTGGTCGAGCGACTCCCGGTTGTGCTCTTGTGCTCGCCCACAGGGCAACTGGGGTCGTTTTGGCCAGCCTGCCGCGATATAATCCGCTGTTTGGGCTTCTCCTATGGAGAATTGGTCGGCGTTTGTCGAGGTGGTTGCAGGCGTTTGCGGGGTTTGTGATGAGCCACACTGATACGCTTCCGTCCGTAGGCCCGCGGCCGTGGTCTGCGAACCTCCTGGCTGCCGAGACGTTGTACGACAAATGCATGGCATTGGCCAGGAACCTGTGGTGGAGTTGGCAGCCCGAGGTGATCAACCTTTTCCGCGATCTGGATCCCATCCGTTGGCGCCAGCTTGACCATAACCCCATCGCTTTGTTGAGCGAGTTCACGCCCGAGCGTTTGGAGATGCGGGCGGCGGAACTGGTGCTGTATAGCCGGATTAACCAGGCGTACCGCCGCTTGAAGGAATACACATCGGTCACGCCAGCCTGGGGACGTACGCACGCTGGGGTGCTGGGGTCCAAGCCAGTGGCGTACTTCTCGCTGGAGTTCGGGGTACACGAGTCGGTGCCCATCTACTCGGGTGGGCTGGGGGTGCTTTCGGGCGATCATATCAAAAGCGCCAGTGGCCTGGGCGTGCCGCTGGTGGCGATCGGGCTGTTCTACGACCAGGGCTATTTCAAGCAGCATCTGGACATGAATGGCTGGCAGCACGAAGAGTACCTCGACACCAAAGTCGAGAACCTTCCCATGGAGCCGGCTTTCGGGCCGGATGGCCGGCCGGTTACCGTGGAGATTCAAACCCGCACGGGCAAGTTGTTTGCCAAAGTGTGGCTGATGCGCGTGGGCCGGGTGAATCTGTACCTGCTGGATTGCGACGTGGAAGGCAACAGCCCCGAGGACCGGGAGTTGACCTCCCGGCTGTACGGGGGCGACGTGCGGACCCGCATCCGCCAGGAGGTGGTGGCGGGCATCGGGGGCGTGCGGGCACTGCGGGCTTTGGGCATCACCCCGGGGGTGTATCACCTCAACGAGGGGCACAGCGCTTTCGCCACCCTGGAGGCGATCCGCGAGCGGATGAAGGACGACGGCCTGAGCTTCGACGAAGCGCTGCGCGAAGTGGCCGAACACACAGTCTTCACCACGCACACACCGGTGCCGGCCGGCCATGACCGCTTCCATGGCGGCCTGATCGAGGAGCACCTCGGGCCGTTGCGGGACGAGTTGGGCATCTCGTTCGAGCAGTTGATGGGCCTGGGCCGCGTCGAACCCCAAAACGAACACGAACCCTTCTGCATGACCGTGCTGGGGCTGAAGCTTTCGCGACGCGCCAACGCCGTGAGCAATCTCCATGGCCGCGTCACCCGGCGGATGTGGGCCAACCTCTGGCCCTGGCGGGTAGAGGACGAGGTGCCCATCGGTCACATCACCAACGGCGTGCATATCCTCAGTTGGCTGGCCTACCAGATGCTTCAGTTGTACGACCGGAAGTTTCCGGCCGGCTGGCAGGAGCGGATGGGCGAGCCGGAGATCTGGCAGCAGATTCACGACGTGGACCCGGGCGAGTTGTGGGAAACGCACCATGCCCTGAAGAACTTGCTGCTGGCGTTTGTCCGCCGCCGCGTGAGCCGGCAATGCCGCCGCCGGGGCGAAAGCGACGAGGCGGTGGAAGCCGCCCGCAACATGTTCGACCCCAACGTGTTGACCATTGGCTTCGCCCGGCGGTTCGCCACATACAAACGGGCCGACCTGATCTTGTACGATCTGGACCGGCTGGCCGCCTTGATGAACGACCCCGAGCGGCCCATGCAGCTCATTTTTGCGGGCAAGGCGCATCCAGCGGACGAGCCGGGCAAGCGCCTCATCCAGCGGATCGCCAACCTCCGGCACGACCCGCGCTTCGCCGGCAAGATCGCGTTCGTCGAAGACTATGACATCAATGTGGCCCGCCATCTGGTGCAAGGGGTCGATGTGTGGCTCAACACGCCCCGCCGCCCCCTGGAGGCTTCGGGGACGAGCGGGCAGAAGGCGGTGCTCAACGGCGCGCTGCACCTGTCGGTGCTGGACGGGTGGTGGGCCGAAGCCTACGACGGCACCAATGGCTTTGCCATCGGCAAAGGGGCCAGCCACGTCCGCGACGAAGTAACCGATGCCCGCGACGCCGCCTCGCTGTACCGCGTGCTCGAACAGCAGGTCATCCCCCTGTACTATGACCGGGATATCGACGGCCTGCCGCGGCACTGGATCAAACGCATGATGAACTCGATCAGCTCGCTGGCCTGGCGGTTCAGCGCCGACCGCATGGTGGCCGACTATGTCCGCTACGCCTATCTGCCAGCCGCCGGCGGGGTAAGCTGCTCCATGCATTTCCGTTGATGCCCGCGGTCTTCGATTTCCCGCATACGGTCCGGCCGGAAGAGATCGACGCTCTGGGCCACGCCAACAACGTCGCCTACGTGGCGTGGATGCAGGCGGCTGCGGTGGCCCATTCCGAGGCCCAGGGCTGGCCCGGCGTCCGCTATCAGCGCCTCGGCCAGGGATGGGTCGTCCGCGCCCACCATATCGAATACCTCCAACCCGCAGAACTCCACGACCGTATCCTCATCCGTACCTGGGTGGCCAGCATGAAAAAGGCTACCTCGCTGCGGCGCTACCGCATCCTCCGGCCGGAAGACGGGGCCTTGCTGGCCACCGCCGAAACGCGCTGGGCCTTTATCGACTATGCGACCGGCCAACCCGTACGCATCCCTGCGGAAGTCGCCCAGGCCTTCACCGTGGTCGAAGCCGACCCCCCTTGATCCCGAGGGGACTCGGTTGCTGGGCCGCAATGGCCGCAGTCAGGGCCATGGGTGCGCCAGCGGCTCGGCCTAAATGGCCGCCGCAAGAGCCGCATAACCCGCGATCACCCCGCGTTCCCACGCTGGCCCGCCGAATCTTCGGCTCGCACCCCCTGGACCCGAGGCGCCGGGTGCGCTACATTTTGCGTGGTCACGAGCTTCGGAATCGCTACCGGGTTTGCCACCATGAACGTCTTGGTCATCCTCGGCCATCAACATGCTGGGAGCTTCTGTCACGCCATTGCGGCCGCGGTGGTGGAGACCCTTCAAGCGGCAGGTCACCACGTCGTTTTCCACGACCTGTACGCCGAGGGGTTCGATCCTGTTCTGCCCCATGAGCAGATCCCAAAGGATGCGCTGTTGCCCCCATCAATCCAACAGCATTGCGAGGAGGTTCGGCGGGCCGACGGCTATGTGATCGTCCATCCCAACTGGTGGGCTATGCCCCCGGCCATGCTCAAAGGCTGGGTCGATCGCGTGCTCCGCCAGGGCGTGGCCTACGACTTCGGCCCCGAAGGGGTGATCGGTTATTTGAAGGGGAAGACCGCTCTGGTGTTCACCACCTCGAACACGCCACGGGAGGAAGAATTGGCCCGCTTTGGCGACCCTTTGGAGAACCTATGGAAGACCTGCATCTTCGGGTTCTGCGGCATCGAGCGGTTCTGCCGCCGCAATTTCGAGCCCATCATCCTCAGCACCTACGAGCAGCGGATCCAGTGGTTGGCCGAAGTCCGCCAACTGGTGGCACAGTGGTTTCCGGCGACGGGGCAAGCCCGCTCGGCATAGATGATGGCCCAGAGTGCGAGGCCGCGCCAGGGCTGCACTCCGCACCTCCGCCGCGGTGCGTCCTATATGACCGTGGCACACTATGGCGTTTTCAGGCCTCGGGTGGGCGCACCCACACAACAGAAAAATACCCGAGTTGGCCGAGGCGAACCGTAACCGCCGGCCCTCTTCCCTTTCGTGCTCCCTTTTTGGTCGAGTTACTTCAAAATGACCTCGCCTTCCGACCTGCGCTACGTGTTGATTACCGGGGCCTCAAGCGGCATCGGGCATGCCTGTGCCCTGGAACTTGAGCGCCGGGGCTTTCACGTGTTCGCGGGGGTGCGCTCGGAGGAGGCGGCCGAAGCGATCCGGGCAGCCGGCTCGCCGCGCCTGGTAGCCGTTCGGCTGGACGTAACCGATGAGGCGTCGATAACGGCGGCCGCCGCCGAGATCGAGACAGCCACGCGCGATGCCGGCCTATGGGGCTTGGTCAACAACGCGGGGATGGTAATACCCGGTCCGCTGGAAGTCCTGCCGCTGAAGCTCCTGCGCGACCAGTTCGAGGTCAACGTGCTGGGCCAGGTGGCGGTCACTCAGGCCATGCTCCGGTTGATCCGGCGCGCGCAAGGGCGGATCGTCAACATGGGTTCAATCAGCGGGCTGGTGGCCGCCCCTTTTTTGGGCCCTTATGCCGCCTCGAAACACGCGCTGGAAGCCATAACCGACGCCCTGCGCGTGGAGCTGGCGCCGTGGGGGATTGGTGTATCGATCGTCGAGCCGCAAAGCATCCAAACACCCATCTGGCACAAAGCCCGCGCTACGGTCCACGCCATGTTTCAGCAGATGCCGGCTCAGGTTGAAGAGTTGTACGGCAAGTTCCTCCGCGCCGCCCGGCAGAGTGTGGACCGATTCGAGGCGCACGGCCTGCCTGTAACCCGCGTGGTGAAGGCCGTGGTCCATGCCCTTACCGCCAAGCACCCCCGGCCGCGCTACCCCGTAGGTCTTCAGACCCACGCGGTGTACCGGCTGTGGCGTCTCTTGCCTACCGGCCTGCGCGACGGCATCATGCGGCGCGAAATGGGATTACCGTGACCCGGCGGACAGCCGGCAGGCCCGCATTGGCCGCGCCGCTGGGATTTCGAACATGGGGTTTGCAACCCAGCGGCGCCCCGGGTTGGGCTCGGTGTGAAGGGGCTACCTGGGGCAGCGGTCGTTGCCTCAGCACTCGGGCGTCGCAGGGACCGCCGGCTGCCCAACCTATGCCGGTTCGGCAGCCGCATAAGAGCCGAGAATCTCCAGTCGCAGGGTTTTCTCGGCCAGGCTCCGCAAGGCCCGCCGCACGCGCATATCGCTTTGATGCCCTTCGAGTTCGACGAAAAAGAGGTAGGCACCCTTGGTGCCGGGCACGGGGAACGATTCGATCCAGGTCATGTTCAGCCGGTTGCGTTTGAACACATTGATGGCATCGGCCAGGCCGCCGGGGCGGTGCTCCACCTGGAACATCAGCGCGGTTTTGTCGTGTCCGGTGCGTGGGGCTTCCTGGCCGCCGATGATGGCGAAGCGGGTGGTATTGCCCGGGTTGTCCTCGATCTGGTCGGCCAGCACGTTCAGCCCGTAATGGATGCCCGCCTGGACGCTGGCGATGGCGGCAGCGCCCGGCTTTTCGCACGCCAGTTGGGCGGCCGTGGAGGTACTGGTAACCTCGATGGTTCGGGCGGCAGGCAGGTGGCGGGCCAGCCAGTTGCGGCACTGCGACAAGGCCTGGGGCCGGCTGTACACTTCTTTGATCTCGCTCCGCGGACACCGGGCCAGCAAGGCGTGATGGATGGCCAACTCCACCTCGCCGCAAATGCGCACCGGCATGCGGGCGAACATATCGAGGGTGTCGGCCACGCGGCCGTCCGTGGAGTTCTCCAACGGCACCAGCCCAAAATCCGAATGGCCGCGATGCACCTCCTCGAACACCGCCGCGATGGTTCCCACCGGTACGAACCGCACGCTCTGTCCGAAGCGGTGAATGGCCGCCAAATGGCTGTAGCTGTACAATGGTCCCAGGAAGGCAACCGAAGGCTCACGGACCAGGGCGCGGCAGGCGCTGAGCAGTTCGCGGAAAACGGCCTGCAGGGCGTTGGCGGGCAGCGGACCTGTGCTGGCGGCGGTTGCGCGGGCCAGCGCGTCGCTGGTACCGACCAGCGGGTCCAAAGGCGGGGCCGCCTCGCCTGGGCTTGCCGCTCGACTCGCTTGGGCCAGCTTCACCGTCAGGCTGGCCCGCTCGTTGATCAGCCGCAACAGCGTTTCGTCGAGCTGCTTCAGCCTGGCCTGAAGGGCAGCCGCCGAGGAGGGCTTGCCTCCCCCAGCAGGGCTGCGGTCCCCGCCTTTGACGCTGCGCTTCGATTTGGACATCGCACGGACCCTTTATAGCCAACAGGGGGGGCTGGTGGGGGCGGTCTGCAGTAAACACGTGTACCACAATTCCTTGTACTTTGCCCGATTTGGGGTGTCAACGGACCGGACAGGCTCGGCGTGCCAAATTGGCAGCCGGATGCGCGGTCCCCAGGGGCCCTCTGCGTGCCATCGAATGGATAGGCGACGTAACCTGACGGAGGACAATCGTTTATGTTAGCATCCCTGCATTGTCTAGCAATCGGCACAGGCTTTGCTTGAGGTAGTCAAGTAAAATGTACCTCTTGCGAAACCCTTCCTATTTGGGATGACGATATACCCAGAAAGGAGCTGCTCATGGCGCAAGGCGAACGAATCATCGGGATCGACCTGGGGACCACGAACTCCGTCGTGGCGGTGATGGAAGGCAAAGAACCTAAGGTCATTCCGAACGCCGAAGGCAACCGGTTGACGCCCAGCGTGGTGGCCTTTACCGACAGCGGGGAGATATTGGTAGGGGAGCCCGCCAAGCGGCAGGCCGTTACGAACCCCAAACGGACCATTTACTCGATCAAACGCTTCATGGGCCGGCGCCACAGCGAGGTCGCCGTAGAAGAGAAAATGGTTCCGTACCAAGTCGTCGGCGCGCCGGAGGAATACGTGCGGGTCAAGGCCGGGGACCGGGAATACACCCCGCCGGAGATTTCGGCCATGGTGCTCCGCAAGCTCAAAGAGGCCGCCGAAGCCTATCTGGGGCACAAAGTCAACAAGGCGGTCATCACCGTACCCGCCTATTTCAACGACGCCCAGCGCCAGGCCACCAAGGACGCGGGCCAGATCGCCGGCCTGGAGGTGATGCGGATCATCAACGAGCCCACGGCCGCCTCGCTGGCCTACGGCCTGGACAAAAAGGAGGCTGAGAAGATCTGCGTGTTCGACCTGGGAGGCGGCACGTTCGACGTCTCCATCTTGGAGGTGGCCGAAGGCGTCTTCCGCGTCATCAGCACTAACGGCGATACGCACCTGGGGGGCGACGACTTCGATAAGGTGCTCATCGACTACGTGGCCGAGGAGTTCAAACGCCAGCAAGGCATCGACCTCCGCAAGGACCCCATGGCGCTGCAGCGGCTGCAAGAGGCCTGCGAACGGGCCAAGCGCGAGCTGAGCGTGGCCCAGGTGACGGACATCAACCTGCCGTTCATCACGGCCGACGCCAGCGGCCCCAAGCACCTCCAGATGCAGATCACCCGGGCCAAGTTTGAGCAGTTGGTCGATCACCTCATCGAGCGGTGCCGCGGACCGGTGTACCAGGCCCTCAAAGACGCCAAGCTTACGCCGCGGGATATCGACGAGGTGGTGCTGGTGGGCGGCTCGACCCGCATCCCCAAAGTCCAGGACCTGGTCCGCGAGATCTTCAAAAAAGAGCCGCATAAAGGGGTAAACCCCGATGAGGTCGTGGCCGTGGGCGCGGCCATCCAGGGCGGCGTGCTGGCCGGCGAGGTCAAAGATGTCCTTCTCTTGGACGTCACGCCGCTGACCCTGGGCATCGAGACCCTGGGGGGCGTGATGACCCCGCTGGTCGAGCGGAACACCACCATTCCTACGGAGAAGAAGCAGATTTTCAGCACGGCCGAGGACAACCAGACGGCCGTTACGATCAAGGTATACCAGGGGGAACGTCCCATGGCGGCCGACAACCGCTTGCTCGGGCAGTTCAACCTGGAAGGCATTCCGCCCGCGCCGCGGGGCGTCCCGCAGATCGAGGTGACCTTCGACATCGACGCCAACGGAATCCTCAATGTGTCGGCCAAGGATTTGGGAACGGGCAAGGCCCAGAGTGTGCGGATCCAGCAATCGGCCGGTCTGTCGAAGGAGGAGATCGAGCGCATGCGCCGCGAGGCCGAGGCGCATGCCGAGGAAGACAAGCGCAAGCGGCAACTGGCCGAACTCCGCAACCAGGCCGACAACATGACCTGGCAGCTCGAGAAGCTCATGAAGGAGCACGAGTCGAAGCTCCGGCCGGCCGACAAGGAGGCGCTCACGTCGGCTATCCAGCGGGTGCGTGAGGCGGCCAAGGGCGATAACATCGAGGCCATCAAGGCCGCCCTGAGCCAACTGGAGCAGGCCTCGCACGCTTTCAGCAAGAGCCTGTATGAACGGGCCGGAGCGGCGGCTGGCGCGCAGGCCGCCGGCAGCGACGGGGGCTCCCGCGCCTCCGGCGGCGACGAGGATACCATCGACGCCGAGTTCGAAGTCAAAGACTGAACCCTCAGCCCGGGCACAGCTTCGGGCCTCCGCGGCCCATCCTGCGCCGCGCCGCTCCTTTGGCTTGCGGCCCGCGGGGTCGTGGGCCGGGAGCCGCCGGTTCGGCCAAGGCGTGTTGCTTTTGCCTTGAAGGGATACCCGTATGGCCTTTCGCTTCGACAAACTGACCATCAAAGCCCAGGAGGCCGTGGCCCAGGCGCAGTCGATCGCCACGGAGCGCGGCCATCCTGAACTCGACCCCCTGCACTTGCTGGCGGCCCTGCTGGCGGAGCGGGATGGTATTATTGCGCCGCTGTTGGAGCGGATCGGGGTCAATCGGGCGCAACTGGAGCGGATCGTCGAGGCGGAACTGGGGCATTTTGCCAAAATCCTTTCCGGGGGCAGTGCTCCGCAGCCGAATCGCGACTTCCAAAAAGTGCTTGATGCGGCGCAGCGCGAGGCCGACACGCTCAAGGACGAGTTCGTCTCCACCGAGCACCTGCTGCTGGCTTTGACCAAGGTCGATTCCAAGGCCCGCAGTGTGCTCCAGCTCAACGCCGTCGGACCGCAGGAAGTGCTCCAGGCCATGCGCGCCATTCGCGGCAGTGCCCGCGTCACCGACCCGAACCCGGAGGCCAAGTTCCAGGCCTTGGAGCGTTACGGCATCGATCTGGTGGACCGGGCTCGGCGGGGCAAGCTTGACCCGGTCATCGGCCGCGACCAGGAAATTCGCCGCGTGATCCAGGTCCTCTCGCGCCGCACGAAGAACAACCCGGTGCTCATTGGTGAGCCCGGGGTGGGCAAGACGGCGATCGTCGAGGGGCTGGCCCAGCGCATCGTCGAGGGCGACGTGCCCGAAAGCCTCAAAAACAAGCGGGTCATCGCGCTGGACCTGGGGGCCCTGGTGGCGGGCACCAAGTACCGCGGCGAGTTTGAAGAGCGGCTCAAAGCGGTGCTCAAGGAGATCGAGGACGCCGGCGGGCAGATCATTCTGTTCATCGACGAGTTGCACACGGTGGTGGGGGCTGGCCGGGCCGAGGGCGGGGCAGACGCGGCCAACCTGCTCAAGCCCGCTTTGGCCCGCGGCGATCTGCGGTGCATCGGTGCTACCACGCTGGACGAGTACCGCAAGTACATCGAGAAGGACGCGGCCTTGGAACGCCGGTTCCAGCCCGTGATGGTCGGCGAGCCTACGGTCGAAGACACCATCGCGATCCTCCGCGGACTGAAACCCCGTTACGAGGCGCACCACAAAGGGGTGAAGATCAAGGACTCGGCCCTGGTGGCCGCCGCCCAACTGGCCCACCGCTACATCACCGACCGCTTCCTTCCCGATAAGGCCATCGATCTGGTGGATGAGGCAGCCAGCCGGCTGGCCATGGAACTGGAAAGCGTTCCCGCCGAGATCGACCAGGTGCAGCGCCGCCTGGTGCAATTGGAGTTGGCTCACCGCCAACTGGCCGGCGAGACGGAAGAGCACGCTGTCCAGCAGCGGGCGCAGATCGAAGAGGAGATGGCGGCGCTCCGCGAAAAACTGGCGACCTTGCGCGCCCAATGGGAGAAGGAGAAGAGCGGGCTGGGGAGCGTCCACGATGTCCGCCGCCGCCTGAACGAGGTCGAGCATCAATTCAACCAGCTTGCGGCTTCGATCAAGGAGCGGCAGTCCCGGGGAGTTTTCGTGGGCGAGGAGGATTACCAGCGCCTGTACGAATTGGACCTGCAGCGTAAGCGGCTGGCGGAGGAAGCCGAACGCATGGGGACCGCCGAACCAGGGGCCGATGGCCGCCGCCTGTTGCGCCAGGAAGTCGGTCCCGACGAGATCGCCGAGATCGTCAGCGCCTGGACCGGCATTCCCGTCTCGCGGATGATGGAGACGGAGCGGGCCAAGTTGCTGGTGCTCGAAGAGCGTATCCATCAGCGGCTGGTGAACCAGGACGAGGCGGTCCAGGCCGTTTCCGATGCCGTGCGCCGCAGCCGAAGCGGCCTGGCCGACCCCCATCGCCCCATCGGGTCGTTCATCTTCCTCGGCCCCACAGGCGTGGGCAAGACCGAGCTGTGCAAGGCCCTGGCCGAGGTCATGTTCGACGACGAAAACGCCATGATCCGCCTGGACATGAGCGAATACATGGAGCGGCACACAGTCAGCCGGCTCATCGGGGCGCCGCCCGGCTATGTGGGATATGAAGAAGGGGGGATGCTCACCGAAGCGGTCCGCCGCCGTCCTTACGCCGTGATCCTTCTGGATGAGATCGAGAAGGCGCACCGCGACGTGTTCAACATCCTCCTCCAGGTGCTGGACGACGGTCGGCTGAGCGATAGCCACGGCCACACGGTCGATTTCACCAACACGATCGTGGTGATGACCTCGAACATCGGCAGCCAGCAGATTCAGGAGATCAGCCGCCGCGGCGGCAGCGAGCGGGAAATCCGGGAGGCGGTAATGGAGGAACTGCGTGCCCGATTCCTCCCCGAGTTCCTCAACCGCATCGACGAGGTGATCGTCTTCCACCCCTTGCGCCGAGAGCACATTCGCAAGATCGTGGAACTCCAGATCGGCCGCCTCCGGAAGCTGCTGGACCAGCACCATCTGGGGCTGGTGGTGACCGATCGGGCCCTGAATGCCATTGCGGCCGAGGGCTACGATCCGACCTACGGGGCCCGGCCCATCAAGCGGCTCATCCAGCAGAAGATCCAAAATCCGCTGGCGGTCGAACTCTTGAAACGAGAATACCCGGAGGGGAGCCAGGTGCGGGTGGACTACGTCGACGGCGAGTTCACCTTCGAGCGGGTGGATGAGGCCGAGCCGGTTGGCCAGGCGGCCAGCCGATGACGGCTCTCGCAGGTCCAAGGGAGGGAGCACCGCTGCGGACGCCGGCCCGCGCCACGGCCCGTCCGCCCCCGGAAAAAGCCGTGATCCACGATTTGTTTACTCCGGGCGGGGAGGAAAAGCCCCGCCCGCTCTGTGCGCCCAAGGAGTGCCTCATGGTCAGGTCGGTGACGGAACATCATCTCAACGACTCCGTGACCCGTCATGTGCATCAGAAATTTATCCGCTTGCATGCCGGCCAGACGGTCGCACAAGCGCTCCAGCACATCCGCCAAACCGGCCAGGAGGGCTGGATCGTGTACTTTTACGTGGTCGACGACGAGAACCGGCTGGTGGGGGTCATCCCAGCCCGGCGGTTGCTGCTCAATCCCCCGGAGGCCCGCATCGCCGACTTGATGGAGCGGAAGGTGATTGTCCTGCCGGCATCCGCCACGCTGCTGGATGCCTGCGAGTTCTTTGTGCTGCACCGGCTGTTGGCCCTGCCCGTGGTGGACGACCACGGCCGCATGGTGGGCATTATCGACGTAAAACTCTATACCGATGAGATCACGGACCTTGCGCGGCGGGAGGAATACGAGGACGTTTTCCAGCTTATCGGCGTGCGTCTGGCCGAGGTCCGCAGCGCAGGGGTGCCGCGGGCCTTCGCCGGGCGTTTTCCCTGGCTGCTGTGCAACATCGCTGGCGGGTTGACCTGCGCGGTGATCGCCGCCGGCTTTCAGAACGTGCTGGCCCAGCGCGTGGTGCTGGCCCTGTTCATCCCCGTGGTGCTGGCCCTGGCCGAGAGCGTCAGCATCCAGTCGCTCACCCTGGCCATCCAGATCCACGAGACGGAACCCTGGGCGTGGCGCCGTCTGGGGCGGCGCTTCACCCGGGAGTCGCTGGTGGGAGTGCTGCTCGGCCTGGCTGCGGGCGGGCTGGTGGCCGCCGTGGGTGCAGTATGGCATGGAGCCGTGGGTGTCGGCGGTGTGCTGTTGGGGGGCATCGCCCTGGCGGTGACGACCGCCGCCCTGTTGGGCCAAGTGATCCCCGTGGCAGTCCGCGCGATGCACCGCGACCCCAAGGTGGCGGCCGGTCCGATCGCCCTGGCCATCACCGATATCGCTACCCTTTTCTACTACCTGGGGCTGGCCACCTGGGTGCTGTGACCGGCGTGCCCTGGGGTACTCACGGGCCCACCTGCGAACGCACCGCCACAAAATAGGCCACCAGCACTGCGGCGATGACATACATCAGCCACTTCACGTCGCGATGCCGGCCCGCACACACCTTGAGAATGGGGTAGCTGATGAAGCCCAGCGCCAGCCCGTCGGCAATCGAATAACTCAGCGGGATTCCCACGATGATAAGAAAGGCCGGAACCGCCTCGGCGAAATCGTCCCAGGCCACGCGCGTGATCCCGTGCATCATCAGCGCCCCGACCACCACCAAAGCCGGTGCCGTGATAGGCGGGTAGCTGCCGACCATCGCAATAATGGGGCTGAAGAATAGCGACAGGAGGAACAAAATGGCCACGACCACGGCGCAGAGGCCGGTGCGGCCGCCCTGCTCCACGCCCGCGACGCTTTCGATGAAACTGGTCACCGTGCTGGTGCCGCAGGCCGCGCCCAGCACCGTGGCGGCCGCATCCGACAAGAATGCCTGATTGGCCCGGGGCAATTCGTCGCCGCGGAGCAGGCCGGCCCGCTCGGCTACACCCACCAGCGTTCCCAGCGTGTCGAAAACCACCATGAACAGGAAAATCAGCACAAAGGGGATCATGGGGGGCGCCATCGCCCGCACCAAGTCCATCTTCAACAGCGTGGGGGCCAGCGAGGGGGGCTGGGATAGGGCCGCCTCCGCCACGCGGAACCGCGTCATCAAGGCCGACTGGGCCACGGCCGGCCCCTCCTGCCACTGTGCCGGAGCGTGGCGCAATCCGTACTGCAAGGCCGCCGCCAGGGCGGTGCTAGCCAAAATTCCCCAGAAGATCGCTCCACGCACCCGCCGGGCCATCAGCGCCGCGGTCAACAACAGGCCGAAGAAGAACACCACCAGGTCCGGCGACCCGAAATGCGGGTTCAAAGCGATCTGGGCGCCCGAAATCTGGATCAGCCCGGCGTTGCGCAATCCGATGAAGGCGATAAACAAACCGATGCCCACTGCAATCGCGTTGCGGAGACTGGGATTGATGGTATCCAGCAACGCTTGCCGCAGCCCAGCCAGCGTCAACAGAAGGAACAGTACCCCCGAAAGGAAGACCACCCCCAGGGCCACCTGCCAGCCCGAGGTGGTTCCGGGCGCCAACTTGCCGCTGGCAACGGCCGCGTCCACCATGGCCCCGGCCGCCGGCACCACCGTCAAAATAAAGAAAAAATTCTCGCCCATGCCCGGCGCCTGGGCGATGGGGTACCGGGCGTACAACCCCATAATCAAAGTGGCCACGGCCGCCGAAACGCACGTGGCCGTGGTCACCGCACCAAAATCCATCACCTCCGGCTGCATGCCGAACATTCGCCCCGAAAGCACGGCCGGCTGCAGGAAAATGATGTACGCCATGGTCAGAAACGTCGTCAACCCCGCCAGCACCTCGGTGCGGACGCTGGTGCCGTGTTCCGAGAGCCCAAAGAATCGGTCGAGCATGCACCGAACTCCCCGGCGGCTTGGCCCGGCAGCTTACTGCGCCAATTCCACCGTAAAGCTTTTCACCACCGTCTTGGGGCCGCAGCGAATGGTGTAAACCTCCCGGGGCGAGCGGGCTACGTGTTCGTGCCGCCTTTCCTTGCCACCCTCCTCCCACACGTAGGTGATCTTGACGGGCCGGAACCCGCCGTGCGGCTGAAGATAATCGGCATCGATCCGCAGGCCGAAGAGCATGGTGGTATTGTATTGCTGGCCAACCAGGCGGATATGGGCAGCGCGGCAGCCCGGGGGCACGCCGTCGATGGTAAAGTACCGGGATTCCCCCGCCGTCGGGCCGCCCAACCGCGTCACCTTGCGGAACGTTGCTCCCTCGTCGAACGAGACCTCCACATCGTAGCCGTCGCGCTTATCCCGTGCCCGCCAAAAGGCGTTCATGCGAAGGCGAGTCATTTCGCCGGGCGTGGCAACAGGAAAGGTGATGCTGCCTTTGCCCTCGATCCTCATGCCGTCGGTCCGCACGTTGCCGGCCGTAACGGGGTGGAAGGCCGTATAGAAGAGGTTCTTCCCTTTGTCGCGGAAATTGACGGTCGTCGCTCCTTCCAGCGTAACGGTTCCCTCGTAGGGCCCGGCGGTGAAGGTGATGGTGTTATCGCCTTCGAGCAAAGCGGGCAGCGGGGCCTGCGAGTGTTGGATATCGTGCCGCACGCGAAGGCGGTCGAGGCCGGTGCCCCGGCCGCGAAGCTCCAGCCGCAACCGGTAGTCATACCGGCGCAGGCACAGCTTGCTGAGATCCAGTCGGGCGGCGCCTGAGCGGTCGATGCGGGCCACGGGAGTCCAGTCCAGTCCGTGGTTGTCGCTGAAGGCCACCGCGATGGATCCGCCCGGCCCGACCACAGGCTCCAACACCACCTCGCCGGTCAGGTACACGTAGCTGGAGGGCATGTGGAAGACCAGGATGGCGGGGCGTGCCGGGTCGGCCACGTGGACCGCAGGGGACTGCCCATCCTCGGCTTGGGCGGCCAGGTTCTCGCACTGGAGGGCCCCCAGGCGGAAGGCCCCGCTGGCCAGCGGCAGGTCATACTCGTGCACGCCGTTGCCCACGCGGCCTGGCGCCACGTCGCCCAGTTTACGGCACATGCCCAGCACCGCGGTGGTCTTCAGCACGTCGGGCGCCTCGCCATCGAACATGTTCACGTGGAGGCCGCGGTGGAACCAGTTGCGCGTGATACGCTCCCCCTCGCGCAACTGCACGTTCAACTGGTAGCCCATCGAACCGCCGTAATCGAAGATAAACTCCTTGCAGTCGTACTCCTGCATGGTGGAGGGCCAGCCGTGCCAGCCCGCCATGTTGATACCGTTATTGTCCCAGAACCGGTCGCCGGTGGACAGAAACAGCGTGGGCCCCTTGCGCCACCCGCCGTCGGCCGCAAACTTCCGCAGCTTGACGTCGTTGCCGCGGTACCCCGGATTCCGGGCGTGCCAGTCCATGACGGCTTGCTTGATTTCGGCCACAGAGGCAATCTGCCCCTTTTCGTTCAAAAAGTAGTTCATCAGCGAGGCATCCAGCATATGCCACGCGCCGTCGTAGTACACCTCGGGCACACTATGGGCGGTAATGCCCCATCCCCGGGCCGGCATGCCGATGTAGCGGGCCAGCGTCTCCACATGACTGGCCGCGCAACAGCACATCCCGTAACCATATACGTGGATCGTCTTGAACACGTCATGCACGTTATCCAACAGGTACTCATTGGGCGGGGCGGTCTGGTGCCGGTACTTGACCACGGTCCGCCAGATGGCCAGGGCCTTTTCCTGGTCGGTCATGCCCGGCCGGATGTAGGTCTGCTTCCACGCCTCGGGACTAGACACGTCCTCGACCTTGTCGGAAAGGACTTTGATGTGGCTGACGACGCCCACCCGGCCGGCCGGTGCAGCCGCCAGGGCCAGGGACGCCCCCAGGTTCAGCGCCGCCGCGATCAAACCAACAAAACCGCGTCGCCTCATGGGACTCTCGCGCTACTGAATCTTGTGCTGGAACTAGGTGCCGGCTTTCGGGGCCCTCGTGCCGGGCCACATCCAAATGCCTATACGCCGCTGGAGTGCGCCGATATCTTCGCACGGTCCGCGGGCTGACGCAATCCTTTAGGCGCAACCGCGTGCTGGGAACCGCTTTTTGGCTCGGATCGGCTTGATTCCTCGGTCGCTCCGTGCGACACTGTTGCAAACTGCCCGAAACTGTACTACCTCGCGCCGGAGGACCCTTGCCATGACTGCGTCGCAAAAGTTCCTCAATTGGGCTTCGATGGCTTTGGTGTGCGTGGGGGTTGCTGCGGCCTGCCTGGCTGCGGACTCCCTTCCGCCCGCAAGCTTGGTGCCGGCGGGAGTGGCCAAAGTGGACATCACCCCCGAGATGCCGGTGCGCATGTACGGCTATGCGGCGCGCAAAACGGAGTCCGAGGGGGTGGCAGGCCGGCTGAAGGCCTCGGCTCTGGCCCTGGGGAGCGACGCCGAGCCGGGCCCCGCCGTCCTTTTGACCGTGGATTGCGGCGCCGTGCCTGACACGCTCCGCCAGGAGGTGTTTCGCCGCGTGACCAGCCGGTTCCCCTTACGGCCTGAACGCTTCGTACTGTGCAACTCGCACAATCACTCCGGCCCCGACCTGAAAGGCATGCCCGCCATGACGGGTACCGAGCGGGAACATCTGGAACAGTATGCCCGATTTCTGGCCGACCGGCTGGAGTCCGTGGTGGTCGAGGCTTTGCAGACCCGCCAGCCAGCCCAACTGGCGTGGACCATTGGGAGTGTCCCTTTTGCGGCCAACCGGCGGGTACTCAAGGACGGCAAGTGGACCGGATTCGGGGCGGTGCTGGATGCGCCGGCCGATCATTCCCTGCCCCTGCTTCGGGTAAGCGATGCGCAAGGCAAACTTCGGGCCGTGGTATTCAACTACGCCTGCCATAACACGACGCTTCGCGGCAACTTCAAGCAAATCCACGGCGACTGGGCCGGCTGCGCGCAGGAGTATATCGAAGCCGATCACCCCGGCGCCGTGGCCCTGGTTACCATTGGTTGCGGCGCCGATGCCGACCCCTATCCCCACGGCACGGTCGAACTGTGCCAGCGCCATGGCCGACAAATCGCCGACGAGGTTAAACGCCTGTTGTCGGGCCCCCTGCGGCCGGTACGTTTCCCCTTGTTGGCCCGGTCGGCCACTCTGGAGATCCCCTTTGCGCCGCTGCCGACCAAGGAAGAACTGCAAGCCCTGGCCAAACGCTCCTACCCCGCCCAGCGCATGCTGCGTCTGATCGAACAAGGGGAGAAGCCGCCGGCCAGCCGCAGCTACTGCATTACCGTCTGGGCCTTCGACGACGATTTGGCCATGATCTTTTTGAGCGACGAGGTGGTCGTCGATTACGCGCTCCGCATGAAGCGGCAATTCGACGGCAGCCGGCTATGGATCACCGCCTACGCCCACGGCGTATCGAACTACATCGTGTCCAAACGGCTGTTGGGCGAAGGCGGCTATGAGGTGAACAATTCGCTGAGCAGCCTGGTAACCTTTGGCCGGCCGGAGCAATTGCAGCCGGCCATGGAGGATCGCATCGTCCAACAGGTGGTTAAGCTGCTTCCGACACAGTTCCTCGCTCCGCGAGGGCCCGAGAGGAATCCGCAGTGAAGCACCGGACTGGGCCTTGACAGGCCCGGCTCGCCAGACCCCGTGTGCCACTCTTGCCCCAGCCTCCGGTGTGCCACTGCTTGCCGCAAGGCAAGCAGTGCAGTGTAGCGGCGGGCCAGAGGCACTGCTTCTGACGAAGCAGTGGCACACGGCCGAGACCTGTCACCTCTTACCTGTCACCTGACACCCCGCTGGGTGTGCCACTGCTTGCCGCAAGGCAAGCAGTGCAGTCTAGCGGCGGGCCACAGGCACTGCTTCTGACGAAGCAGTGGCACACGGCCGAGACCTGTCACCTCTTACCTGTCACCTGACACCCCGCTGGGTGTGCCACTGCTTGCCGCAAGGCAAGCAGTGCCGCTAGACTGTTCACGCACTGCTTCTGACGAAGCAGTGGCACACCGCCGACTCGCGTGCATGGCGTCCACCCTAGCATTGCCCCCGGCCTTATGGTAGGGTGACGGTGGACCGGCAGAGGTGTTTTTCTGGTACGGATTGGGGAGTCAGCTTGCGACTTTCTGGTTTGCAGAGGTGCTGCCCATGACTCATGCGACCCGCAGATGTTTGAGCCGTCGGAAACTGCTTGGGCAGGTGGGGGCTGCGGCGGCCAGCATGGCCTTGCCGCTGGCCGTCACGGTAGCCTCAGAGCGGGCCAAAGGGGCCAACGACCGGCTGGGGGTAGGCTTCATCGGGACCGGCGGCCGCGCCCAGGCCCACATGGATATCTGCCTGAAGTTCAAGAGCCAGGGGCGGTGCGACACGGTGGCGGTGTGCGACGTGTATGCTCCGCGGGTCCAGGCAGCCGCCCAAAAGACCGGCGGCAAGGTCTATCGCCATTTCCAGGACCTGCTGGCCGACAAGAACGTCGATGTCGTATGCATCGCCACGCCCGACCGGCACCATGCGCCGCAGGCCCTGGCCGCTATTCGTGCCGGCAAAGACGTGTACGTGGAAAAGCCGCTGACCCACTGGTCACAGATGGACTTGGCGGCTCAGTTGGGCGACGAGGCCCAACGGCTTAAACGCATCGTGCAGGTGGGCACCCAGTACGTGGCCGACGATGCCTACGCCAAGGCCCGCCAGCTCATCCAGCAGGGTATTGTGGGCAAGATCGTCCACGTGCAGCTCGGCTACTTCCGCCGCGGCGACTGGGGCGAGCGCATGCACATCCCCGACCCGAACGCCAAGCCCGGCCCCGACCTGGATTGGGAACAGTTCCTCGGCGATGCCCCCAAAGTGCCGTTCAGCGTGTCCCGGTTTTTCCAGTGGCGGCTGTACTGGGACTATGCGGGCGGGCCGGCCACCGACCTTTTGGTCCACGCCTTTACCCCGGTCTTCTGCCTTTTGGACTTGGGGTTCCCGGAGCGAGTCCTGGGCGGAGGCGGCACCTTCCAGTATCCCCGCGAGGTGCCCGATCAGTGCAACATCATCGCCGACTACCCCGGCGGGCCCAGCGTAGTGATGTGCAATTCGCTTTCCAACTACACGGGAATCCAGACCATCCTGCGCGGGACCGACGGGGCCATCGTGCTGGGCGATCTGGACCATCCCGGGCCGGGAATCCGCATCGTGCCGGTGGGCAAAGACGCCAAAGAGGTCCTCATCCCCTGGAGCGGATTCGGCAGCACCGAGAAGCTCTGGGACAATTTCCTCCAGTGCGTCCACACGCGGCAGCGTCCTTACAGCCCCATCGACATCGGTGTGCGGGTGCAGGCGCCGTTGAACATGGGCATCCTCTCGCATCGCGAGGGGAAGGTAGCGCGGTTCGACCCGGCCAGCCGGAAGATCGTACTGGGCTAAGCAGCGCCGGTGGGCCGCTGGTCCCGTGCCCTACGCCGCGCCGTTGCGGCGTTTGACCAGCGTTACCTGCCGGCCCCCGTGGTCGAAGCTGATATCGTCCATAAACATGCGCATGAGGACGACACCCCGGCCGACCCCTTTTTCCAAAGGCGAAAGGTCGGTGGGGGCCGGCAATAGCGAGGGGTCGAATCCCAGCCCCTCGTCTCGGACAGTGAAGGTGCCTTCTCGTGGGGTAAGCGCCACGGTCAGATGCAGCGAGCGGCTGGCATACGGCGGGATCTTGCGGCGGTGCGCGAACATGGCGGCGTATTCCTTTTCCGCCTCCAAGCCGGGCGTGGGGCCCATCTCCAGGTTCCCATGGCATAGGCCATTCCACAGCGCTTCGTATAAAGCCATGCCCACCCGGGTGCATTCGCCCACATCGCACAGCTCGGCCATCAGGATGATCTCCTGCACATACGCGATGGCCGCCCGCAAGGCCTCCGGGTCGTTCTTCAACAACAACTCGCAGCGCAACTCGGTAACCGAGCCGGGTTCGGGGCCGTTCGGCCGCGGCCGAGCTACCAGCGACATCACCCGGGTAACAATCTCCACAAGCTGCCGGGGCAGCAACCGCTTGGGGATGTAATTGACGGCGCCGGCCCGCAGGGCCAGCATGGCAATCCCCTCGTTGCCGCGCGAGGTCATCAGGATGACCGGCACACGGGGGCATTTCTGGCGGACGGCAGTGACCAGCTCCAGCCCGTTCATGGCGGGCATGACCAGATCGGTCAGCATCAGATCGAACGCGCTGTGCTCGATCTTCTCGATAGCCTCCCGACCGTGCGTGGCATATTCGACCTCCCAGCCGCCGGCCCGCTTCAACAGAAAACCCACGACCCGGCGGTCGGTGGTCGAATCCTCCACAACCAACACGGTTGGCATGCATCCCCTCCCATGCCGGACCCCGGGGCCCTCCGCCGGGGTCTGCCTATTCCCCTGCTCCGAATCGCTCCCGACCGAAAAATCTCACCGAACCGCCACGCCCTGCCAACCCCGCAGCGCCACGCTACAGAGGGGTATATCGGCCCGCGGTCCTCTCGTGCCCATTATGCTTAGCCCGACAAACGGCGCCAATCTTCTGGCACCACGAGCGGCCGCAAACCCGCCGGGCGGTGTGCGACGCCCGCTTGCCGGCGATCGGCCCACTCGGTTGGCGCCATGCTAAACGTCTTTCAGTTCGTCTGGACACAGCCGGCCGTAATCGCTACTCTTGCCACCCGATGCCCAGTCCGGAGGACACGCCGAGGGTCCGTTTTCGCCCGATGGCTGGCCGGGCGGGTGGGTACGACCGCGAACTCGGAACGAGTGTAACCGGCGTGGCGGTCGGGGCCGGTTGGCCCCATGGTCCGCAGCGTCGCACGGAGGATGACCTGCGATGAGTTTCAATTTCTTTACGTGGCTTCGAGAGGGTGTACGGCAGTCGGTGCTTCTGGGGGTTTCCGATGCGGTGCAGGTCCTTGGCTCCCCCCGGGAAAATGACGACGTGCAACAACGGTTGATGGCCTTTTTGCAGCAACCCTCGGCCGCTGCGCCCAAACTGGCGCCCCCGCGGAAAAAACTGGGCCGGACCCTTGAAGAAATCCAGGCGGCCACGGGGAAGCCCGCCCCATGAAGCCTACGGAAAGATCGGGGGACGGGTGGCCGCACGGAGCAGGGAGCGGGGAGGAAGCAGACTCCAAGCTCCCTGCCCCCTGCCCCCTGCTCCGTGCGGCTAGCCCGACGCCCGCAACCGCTCCACGTATTGGTCCAGTTCGTGCAGCTCGCGGGCAAACCCGCCCGAAAGGATCGGGAAGCGGCACCATGTTTTGGGGTCCAAGTTTTCGTCGTCCACGTGGAAACATGGGGCATAGCGCTCGCGTTTCCACTGGTTGCGGCACCACAGGCGGAAAAACCGCCCGACCCACAGGTGCAACTCGTCGATCGAGTACTGGGGAAACTGGGTGCGCATGAGGCGGAAGGTTTCCAGCGGCGATTGTTTGTCACGGATCGCAGCCCGCTCGATGGCGTCCAGTACCGGATAGGGCATCAGGTCGGCCTCGTCGGTCTGGCCAGCTTCTGGGGGCCGCAATTCCGCCGTAGGGGCCTGGCGATTGACCGCGGCCAGGGCGGGAATGGCGAACAGACCTTGCGGCCCTTCGGTCTCCACCCAGCGCAGCCACTGGCGCAAGAACGCCTTGTCGATGCCCGCGATCGGGCTCAAACCGCCGGCCGTGTCGCCATCCATGGTCGCATAACCCACCGCCGCTTCGCTGCGGTTGCTGGTGGAAAGGAGCAAGGCGTTCTTCAGATTCGCCAGCAGCCAGACACTGGGGGCCCGCACTCGGGCCTGGATGTTTTGCAGTGCCAAATCGTCGGTTTCCCACGAGAGTTTTCGGCCCAGCACGCCCTCGATCGCGGCGATGTATTGTTGGACCATCGGTTGGATGTCCAGCACGCTCATCTGGCCGCCCACGGCTTCGACCACCTCGCAAGCGGCCTGGCGGGTGGTGTCGCTGCTGTGGGCGCTGGCCTGGTACACCCCGTGCAACAGCCGCCGCACCCGGTCGCGGTGGGTGGCGAGTTCTTTCAAACCCGGGATATACCCGAGGGCCTCGTTGAAGCCTTCTGGCCCGAGTTCCTGAGTCGCCAGGGCCACCATCATCCCCACCAGGCAGACGATGGCCGACGAATCGGCCCCGCCGCTGGTACTGACCACGAACCCGTGCGAGTGGCTCTTGCGCAGGTAGTCGAATAATCCCAGCGCTACCGCCCGCGTGAACTCTTCCTCTTTGAGGTGCGGACTGGACTCCCAGGCCGGGATATCCAGGCGCGGAACCTCCGGTTCCACCTCAGGCCAATCGAAGGGGCATTCGACCACCGCGGTGCTCTGGCTGGCCAGCGAAGGCTGGAAACTGCCCGCGCGGGCATGACTCATGCGTGTGGCGGCTACGTCCACCACGGCGGTGGTCACCCGCACCGGGGCGAAAGAGAAACGGGGGCCCTGGGCCACCAGCCGGCCGGCTGACGCCATCAGCACACCGCCATCGTAGATGATCCGCCCTGCCTCATTGCCCAAAAGGTTGGTGTACACGTAGCTGACGTTGAATGCCCGCGAGCCCTCGATGACCATCCGCTTGCGGACCTCGAACTTGCCGAAAGCGAAATGGCTGGCGCTGGGGTTCAAAATGATGTCCACACCCAAAAGCGAAAGGTCGCTGCCCGGCCGGGCTGCTACCCACGCATCCTCGCAGATCTCGAACCCGATGCGCACCCCGCCGCAATTGAACACGAGGTCGCCGATGGGGTATTCGCGGCCATTCCACTCCGTGGTGTCCCGCACGCCGCGGGGCCACGGCTTGAACCACCGGGGCTCATAATGCAGTCCCTCGCCAGCCAGGAACCGCTTGGCCGCAAAACCGGCCACGCGCCCATCGACCACCATCGCCGCGCAATTGAACAGTGCGCTGCGATGCAGCACCGGCAGCCCCACCGAGACCACCATCCCCGCCGTGTGGGGCGCGATCTCCGCCAGGACCCGGCGCGCCGTCTGCTCCACGTGGGGACTATGGAAAGCGTCCTCGCACCCGTAACCCGTGATGCATAGCTCAGGCAGGCACAAAACAGTGGCACCGGCGGCCCTGGCCTGCTCGATCGCCAAGACGATACGCGCCTGGTTGCCGTGCCAGTCCAGAGGGGTCTGGTTGAGCACGGCTGCGGCAATACGGATGCGTGTCATCAACAGAACAGTTTACCACGCCGGAGACGCGGGGGGACAGGTGTCGGGCGACGGGTGTCGGGTGTCAGGTGACGAGTCTCGGCTACTGTCACCCGTCACCCGACACCTCTGTCACCTCTCACCTAGCACCTGTCACCTAAAAGTTCCCCAACGTCTCGTTGCCGCGGATGGTGCTCAAGGCCCGCCACGTGTTGATGTTGATGGTGTCGGAAATGAACCGGGCCGAACCATCGCCCAACAATACCTGCACCCCGCCCGGGTGCCGGCTGCGGGCACCGAACATCGTGGGGTCGGTGGTGGTGGATACGTCGCACGGCAAGTTGTCCTGAGGACGATTTTTGCAGTAATACGCCGTGTAAATCCGGTCCGGAATGGTGCTATTGGGCGGCTGGAAGGTCTGGAAGCCGCAGGCATCGCTCCACCAACTGAAGCCCCGCAAGTCGCCCGGGCCGCCAATGAGCACCTCGCCGGCCAGCATGGTATTGCTCAGGCCGTCGCGGATCTCCGAGAAACCGTGCCAGTGCGCCGGGTTGGTGGGGTTATCGGTCCACGTGGTCTGGAACGGCGCCCCCAGAAACACCAGACCATTCCAGGGAGCCGAGATGGTACCGCCCTGGGTGTAATATGTGTTCCCGTAGTTGGCGGCGTAGTTGTGCGACCAGATCCCGGCGATGCCCTGATCCGGTTTGTCGCTTGGGCAGTGGAAGGTGGAAATCATGGTGCCAACCACCGTGCGGTTCTGGTGCGGCGGCGTGCAGGTGGGGCAGTTGGGGCTCGAGTAGCGGTGCAGGTTAGTCGAGTCCCACGTCCACTTCACCGGCGAGTACAAGTCGTACAAGCTCTTTTGCTCGATGTACGGCAGAATGGAAACCTTCCAGGTGCCCCAGCAGCAGCTCCATGCACCTACCATGAGGCTCTTGTAGACGTCATGGTAGTTGTGGAACCCCAGCCCGAGTTGCTTCAGATTGTTCGAGCACTGGCTGCGGCGGGCGGCCTCGCGCGCGGCCTGGACGGCCGGCAGCAACAGCGCAATCAGAATCCCGATGATCGCAATGACCACCAACAATTCGACCAGGGTAAATCCCCGACGACGACGGCACATGACACTACCTCCTTAGAGACAAAGATGAGAAAAACCGAACGCGGCCTGACAGCTTTCGTGACACAGCCACGCCACGACCCCTCCCCCGAAGAGTTCGCAACCGTGCCGGGCCACTCGTGCTGTCATTGCCGCACCCAACACGCTTAGTCGATGTGAAAATCGAACTTGTTCGCTCCCCCTTTTTCCACGGTAATTTCGTGCTTGCTTTTGGTGTTCCAACTGGCGGGGATCCTCTCCTCGGCCAGCTTGCTGGACTCGCCCGGGGCCTCGCCCGGGCCCACCTCGGCGCCCCCAGTGGGTGAGGAAATCTGCACGCGGTACCTGCCGGGCGGCAGGCCCTGAGCCGCCGGCAAGCTGAACTGACCGTTGGTGATCGTGGCCCCGCCCATCCCCTTGCCTTGGGGATCAGCCGGTAGAAATGTGATGGTACCTTTGTCCAACGGCTGGCCCTTGAATGTTACGGTCCCCGAGACCGCCTGGCGCTCGAGCGGATCACCCCCGCCGCAACCCGCCACAGCCACGATTGTGAGGCACACCAGTGCGGTCCAACCAAAGCACCTCTTGCACATAAGGTCTCCTCCCCGGGAACGAAGTTGCGATCCAGTACGCACGGCTGGCACTATTTTCGAGGATGGCCGGCCGACATGTCAAGTACTTGCGAACCCGGTCCATAGGAAAATTATGGTGCCAGCCGTTATGCGCGAGGTCCCTTGGCCGCGCCGAGGCGTTCGGGGCAAAATCGCGACGCAAGCGCAACGGCCCACCATGGCTCGGCGTCGCAGTAAGACTAATAGGTGGTAGCGCATAGACCCACAGAGGGATCCCTCGGTCTTCGGCGGATTGGGGTTAAAAGCCGATTTCCGCGTGGTAAACCCTGGATTTCGTGAGCGGCTTCTGCGACAATATAGGTGCAAGGGCTGGGTTTGCTGTTCCCCGGGTCGTGGGGCCACGCAACGGGCGCGTGCGGTACCCGGTCTTGGGGGACGATGGGAGAAAGGACATGGTTCGCCAAAAGCGAGGTTTTACCCTGGTCGAACTTCTGGTGGTGATCACCATCATCGGGATGTTGATGGCCCTATTGTTGCCGGCGGTACAGAACGCCCGCGAACAGGGCCGCCGCACGCATTGCACCAATAACCAGTACCAATTGGCCAAGGCGGCCCAGAGCTTCGAAACCCAGTTCCACTACTTCCCGCCCTACGCCAAGACGCTGTTCACCAGCAAACAGAATCAGGCGGACAATGAGCCCACCGGCCCGCAGGTCAACGCAAGCTGGATCGTGCTGTTATTGCCGCATATGGAGCGCCGCGATGTGTACGACCTGTGGCAGGACCAGAGCGTTACTTACCGGCATCGCTTGAACCTCGGATTCACCACGTGCCCCAGCAACCCGCCGGACATCGACCCGCAGAACCCCACGCCGTTGGCCTACGTGATCAATACGGGAATCCGGGACGGCACAGCCACCCATCCTTTCGGTTCGTCGAATGCGGTAACGCCGGATGGCAACCGGACCGGCATCGCGTTCAATCACCAGATCAACTCCACTTTGTTTAACGGCGTGAAGGTGTCGGCGGACTGGCTCACGCAGCGCGATGGGTCCTCCAACACGCTTTTGATTTCGGAAAACGTGCAGGCCACGCGGTGGGTGCCCCAGGGGCAGAACACCTTCAGCCTGCCCGATGGCACCGTGTGGCGGACGCGCCGGGAGATTGTCGAGGCCGATGTGGGCATGATCTGGGACGGCGCGATCGTCACCCAGCCGCCCACCGATCCGGAGGTGCCCAGCCTGGCCATCAACGCCCAGGCCGACGCGCAGCAAGACCCCACCGCTCCCAGTATTGCGTTTGCCCGGCCCTCGTCGCGGCATCCTGGGGGAGTGGTCGCCACGTTTGCCGACGGGCATTCTGTCTTTCTCCGCCAGGACATGGACTATCAGGTCTTCCGCCACATCATGACGCCCGACGGCAAGAACGCCGGCCTGGTGGGCGTGTTCAATCCCGATAGCCTGTAATGGCTGCGCACCGGGTGGAACTGCCCTTTGCGCCACATTGGGTGGAGTGCTGGCCATAAGAGCCGCGACCGCCAGGGAGCGGTTCGGCCACGATGGGTCGCGGCCCTCCACGACGCCCCAATTTGGGTTTGCGATAGCGCTTTAGGTCCGCGCCATGGGGCGATTGGCATCCTCAGAGCACCGATGCACCTCTATGGCTGAACGTTACTTGTTGACCGGATGTGCGGGCTTCATCGCGGCACGGGTTGCCGAGATGCTGTTGGACGCCGGGCATGAGGTGGCGGGGATCGACAATCTGAACGACGCCTACGATCCGCGGCTGAAGCGGTGGCGTCTGGCGCGGCTTTTGGGCCGAGCGAACTTCCAGTTCCACGAGCTGGACATCGCCGACCGAGTACAACTGGAGCGGTTCTTTGCCCACCAGGCCAAAAGCCGGGGGCAAGCGCTGCGGGGGGGTGAGCGGCCGGACCCGCTTTTTGCGGCAGTCATCAACCTGGCCGCCCGGGCAGGGGTGCGAGCCTCGGTCGAGGATCCCTGGGTGTATTACCGCGCCAACTGCGACGGCACGCTGAATTTACTGGAGCTTTGCCGGCGCTACGGTATCCGGAAGTTTCTGCTGGCCTCTACGTCGAGCCTTTACGGGGCGCACAACCCGGTGCCGTATCGCGAGGATGCGGATACCAGCCGGCCGCTGTCGCCCTACGCCGCCTCGAAGAAGGCGGCCGAAACGCTGGCGTACACGTACCATTACCTGCACGGGCTGGACGTATCCGTGGTGCGGTATTTCACGGTGTACGGACCGGCGGGCCGACCCGATATGAGTGTCTTCCGCTTCGTCCGCCGGATTGCCGAGGGGGAGCCGATCGTGGTGTTCGGCGACGGCTCGCAGCAGCGCGATTTTACGTATGTAGACGACATTGCGCGGGGCACCTTGGCGGCGCTGGCACCCTTGGGCTACGAGATCGTCAATCTGGGCGGGGACAGGCCGGTGGCCCTTTCCAGCGTCATCGAGCAGATTTCGGCGCTGGTGGGCCGGCCGGCCCAGGTCGACCGCCGGCCGCCCCACCCGGCCGATGTGCCCGCCACCTGGGCCGATATCACCAAGGCCCGCACCTTGCTGGGCTGGTCGCCCCAGGTGCCGCTGGAAGAGGGGCTGGCCCGGTGCGTGGCTTGGTACCGCCAACACCGCGACTTCGTGCTGCCCTTGGCCCTGGGCGACCGCCCCTGAAGACCGGCCGCGCATGGCCCACTTGCTCTCCGCACAACATGCCATCAACCCATGGTAGGAGCGCTGAGCGGTTCCCGCGGGTACAAAACCCCAACGCTCAATGCAGCACGACATAGGCGCCAGGGGCGAGTGTCAGGGGGGTCTCGGGGAAATCCAGGCCGGGCAGGACCATGGAGCCCCGCAACGTGGTGCGGATCGTGTGGTCGGTAGGATTGTTGACCGACACGTGCCAGCGGTGCGGCTGGGTGGCCACATGAGTAACTTGGATGAACAGTTCTCGGCCTTCAGACCCGGCGACGATGGGGTGGCCTGCCACCACGTGCGTCAATTCGGCGTAGTCGGGGTACAGGGGGACGTAGGCAGCGCCAGCCAGGTCCACTCCCAGGGGGCGGTACCGGTTTTCGCCGGGGCCGTACTCACCTTTGACGTAGCCTTTTTTCTGGAACAGGCCGGCCGACCACCGCGGGTTCAGCCCACGGATGCGGCACGGGACGGTCAGCCCTAGTTTGCGGGGCGGTCGGGTCAGCGTGAGTTCCACAGCCAGACCTTCGTCCGGCGCGAACTCGATCAGGCCTGGGTCCTCCAGACGGCGGCCGCGGAGCACCGCCAGCCCCACCGGGGCCTTAAGATACTCCACGTACTCCTGGAGGTCTGCTGCGCTGCCGACGGGCACATTGACGGGGAAGCCGATTCCGGCAATTTCCATGACGAACGCCTCGCCGCGTTTGACCACCGGTTGTTGGCGCTCGGCTTGGAATTGCAGCAGCGTGCCGTGCTTTTCGACGCGGATTGGGCCGCCCCGGTTGAAGAACAGATTGCTGTTGGCAGGCTTGGCCGCAAACAGGCCCAGCCAATCACCCCGGCGGAGCACCACCGCGGCGTCCTGGCCCGGCTGGCCGACTTCGAGCACCTTGAGGCTGCCGCCGGCCGAAACCACCAGTTTTGCCTCGGGCTTGAGAAAGAAATGGCCCAAGGCGAGCCTCTTGAGGGTCAGGTCGGTTTTGAACCGGATTTCCTGGCGAAACAGGCTGGCATTGGTACCTTCGCGCACACCGGGGGCGGCCCAGCCAGTCTGGGGCGTTCCCACGGTGGGCGGTACGTATTCGCGGTACTGCTGGGTGTATTCCATCAGTCGCGAAGGACCAGCGATGGGGCCGTAGGTGTGCCACGGATTGACCACCGCTTTGAGTTTGTCATCGAAAAGTTCGAACCGGGGGCTGGAGACCGCCAGGGCCCCGTCGTCGCTGAACTCGAGGATAGGGACTTGATCGAAGCGCGAGCCGTCCTCGGTGCCCTGGTCGCACTCCAGCACCGGCGCGGTAGCCTGGTGGGCCACCAGCGGCAAAGCGCCCACCGGACCGCCGTCCCAGGTCTCGCCCGCCACGTCGGTGGGCAGCGCGGGGTGGCGAATCCAGGGATAGCTGAACGGCCCGTGGGTCAACGCCATGGTCCCGTCGTTCACATGGTCGGAGCAGAAAGAGACGGCCAAACCGCCATCTTTCCAGCATCGCCGGGCAAAGGTGACAGCCCGGCCGCCTTCGACATCCTCGGCCACCAGCACCAGATTCTTCTGGATCGATCCTTCCAGCACCAGCGTTTGACGGAACTCGTGCGCACCGCCCGGCAAGAACCGGCGGTATAGCTCCCGCCCATTGTAAAGGCGAATTTCGCGAAGCCCCTTGTCCGAGACCACGACCAGGGGCGAGGGCATGACGCTGCGGCCGGTAACAAACTCTTCGGCTCCGAGGGTCCAAACGCGGTAGCAGGCGGGCCAGGCCAGCACCCGCGGCCCGTCAGAGACCGATACATTAGGAGCGTCGTATTGATGGGTCCAGCGAAGCGCCTCGGCAAAAACCCGGTCCAACGCACTGGCCTGGGCATATACCAGGGCGTGGCCGGCACGGACCTCGGCCACTAGTTCGGCCGGCGTGACCACCTCGTTGACGCTCACTGGCGCCGGCGGAATGGTGCAGTGGGCGGTGAGCAGATACGCATCGAGGTTATCTTCCACCCTCCGGCCGTGGCGGTAGTACCGGACCGCCGCCATGCCGTACAGGCGGAGGTCGTGCATCCTCATGCCATGCGGGCTGGCGGAAAAGTCGAAGTAGCCGACCTGCCCCTTGTCCACGTGGTAAGCGTTGAGCACCCAATCGAGGAAGGGAGTCAGGTAGCCGGTGAATCCGCCTTGGCCGTCTTCTTCCTGGATGTAGAGAGTCTTCTTGCCTGGCCCCGTCAGGCAGTAGTCGGGTATCCAGGCCGGTTCGGGACTGAAGAAGAACATGCGGTTGCCGATGTTGTTGCGGACGGCAAACCCGGGGAAAAGTTGGAGGCGTGAGTGGGAGTGCTTTCGGCACTCGTGGGTCAGCTGGCGGAGTTTGTCGGCATCGAGCCGCTCGAATTCGTCCATGAAGACCAGAAAATCCAGAGCCGCTTCGGTAGCTGCCCGGGCGTACTCCGCCACCGTGCCCTGGCCTCCGCCGAGGACCGTTTTCGCGCCGATCAATCCGCGAAAAAGCTTTAGGTGGGCGGGCGGTGCTGCCGAACCCAGGGCCTGGCGGTCGTAAGGCCAGAATTGGTCGGCGTACTGCTGTTTGACGCGCGGGTGGGCATTCGGGGGTACGAGCTTTTCGGGAGGAGTGATATAGCCTCCGGGCCGGCCAGCCTGGAGCGAAGGGGCGGCCAGCCAGCGATAGGTGTTTTCCAGCAGCCGGGCGAAGTCGCTGGGTTTGCCCGCCGCCCCTGCGCAAAGCACCTGCCGCTGGAAAATGAAGCGCGTGCCCGACCCGATCGAAAACTGCCGCCATTGGCTTACCAAGGCAATCCGGCCCTTCTGGTAGCTGCGGACAGCGAACAGCGGCGGTTCGCCAATGCTCGCGCCGCGATACACCGGGTTGGCCAGAACAGGCATGGTGGACTTGGCAAGGTCGATCGCGCGGGTAACTGCCGTCTTCGATGCTTTGACCACTACCTGCCAGTTCGGGTCGAGAAGCAGGGTCCCCGTCATCTGCGCGTTGTAGGCAGGATTGATGGGGTACCAGATCTGCTTCACGCCGTCGCTGACCGGCGAGGGCAGCACCTGGTCGGTCCAGGCCAGCGGCACGTGTTGGCTGGCGTGCGTAAGCGCGCCGAGTTTGGCGGGGTCCTTCTCCTCGATCCGTTCCAGCGGCAGTTTCGCGCCCCAAAGATCGGTGAGATCGGCCACCTGCTGTTTGAGCAGGTTGCACTCGGTGGGCATGAGCAGTACGCCCCCACCGCCGGCCACGTAGGCATCGATCATCGTGGCGAACGCTTTGGCCTTTTCGGGCGAAGACTTCATGCCGCGGTTGGTCACATCGAAGGCGTCGGGCGTGGCGTAGATCACCAGCACGTTGTACCTTTGGATCCGCGCGGGCGTTACCTCGGCCAGGTCCTCGGTGTAATCGATTTCGAAACCCTTCGCATGCAGCTCGCGCGCATACTGGAGGTCCAGCCAGCCCCCCGAAAGCCCCTGCGGCGAGCAGAACAAAAGGGCCGGACGGGGTGCCGCCGCAGACGCCATTGCCACCATGGCCAAAACACTGGCCAACCCGATCGCAAGCCGAACCTTCATCACCGCGCTCCCTATAGCCGATGGGCGCCTCCGCAGCCAAATCCCCCGGATACCTGCGGATTACAGTAGCGCACCGCGGGGCGTCGGGCAACACCCAGGCGACGGTCCTCTTGACTGGCCATTGCTCCCGGCGGCAAAACTTCGTGGACTCCGCCGCCCCATCGGGCCAAGTCCGGCAAATGGCTTGATGCTTTGGGCCCCGCGGGGCTAAGATTCGCACTTGGCAGCGGCGGCCCGGGGGCGGTCAAACATCGGGGGTGTTTCCCGTCGCCCGGTCCGTCAGGGGCCACTGCAATCGGCAAAGCACCAGGGCATCGTATGTTACGGCTATTGGTTCCCGACCTGCGGGTCCACAGCGTCCAGGAACTGTCCGCGGAGCGGCTGCGGCACATGGGAGTCGATGCGGTCCTCGTAGATGTGGACGGCACGCTGAAGAATTACCGCGCCGAATCGCTCCCTCCGGAAGCGGTGGCCTGGATCGAACGTCTTCGTGCAGCGAACATCGGGGTGTGCCTGGTGTCCAATGGCCGCACGGGACGCATCCGCGCGGCGATCGAGCGGCTGGACGTCCCCTTCGCCTCGAAGGCCCTCAAGCCCCTGCCGTTCGTCTGCCGCCGCGTGATGGGGCGGCTGGGTTTCCACCCGCGGCGTACGGCCTTGGTGGGCGACCAGATCTTTGCCGACGTGCTGGCGGGCCGCCTGGCCGGGCTCCGTACCATTCTGGTCCAGCCCATCCATCCCGAAGAGGAACCGTGGTTTACGCGCATGAAGCGGCCTGCGGAACGCCTGGTGCTGCGCTGGCTGGACCGCAAGGCGGCTCGGCGCTTGGCACATACGCGGTCCAGTGAACTTCGCGGGTCAGAAGGGTACCACGCCGTGGCGCAGGAAACACCGTCTCCACCTCGAGCAGCCAAAGGTGACATATGAACGCCAAAATGGTATGGCTCGGCGCCGCACTGGCGCTGGGGTTGGCAACAGCGGCCGTTTGCGGCGACCCCGCTTTGGACATCGGCTCGCGGAGAGAACTATTTGTCGATGATTTCCTGGTGGATCGCTTCGGAGGCGACGCCCGGCTGGAACTTCAGCGCCCGACGCCCCGGGAGGTCGTGCTGGTAACCGATCGGCCCTGGGAAGGAAACACCTCGGCGTACTTCACCGTGTTCCAGGATGGGCGGCGCTATCGCATGTACTACCGGGGTTCGCACTTCGATGAAAAGAACCGGCGGGCCACTCACCCCGAGGTAACCTGCTATGCTGAAAGCAGCGATGGCCTCCATTGGACCCGGCCTGAGCTGGGGTTGTTCGAGTTCGGCGGGTCGCGGCAGAATAACATCGTGTGGGCAGGGCCGGGCACCCATAATTTCACCCCGTTTTTGGATACGAATCCTGGCGCGGAGGCTGAGGCCCGCTACAAGGCTCTGGCCTCGGACGGCGCGGGGCGCAAACCTGGGCTGTACGCTTTCCAGTCGCCGGATGGCATCCACTGGAAGCTGATGCAGGAAGAGCCGGTAATCACGGCCGGGGCCTTTGATTCGCAGAACCTGGCCTTTTGGGATCCGGTGCGCAAGCAGTATCGCGCGTACTGGCGGATCTTCACCGAGGGGGTTACCGCCGACGGCGTGTGGCGTCCCGGCGGCTACCGGGCCATCCGCAGCGCCACTTCGGCCGACTTCCTGCGGTGGGGCCCTCATGCCGACTTGACCTATGCCGACACGCGGCTTGAGCATCTCTACACCAACGCCATCCGGGTGTACGAGCGAGCCCCGCATTTGTTTATCGGGTTTCCCACGCGGTTCCACCCGGAACGCGGGGAGCAGGTCGAACCCATTTTCATGTCCAGCCGCGACGGGGTGCATTTCCGCCGCTTTGCCGAGCCGGTCATTCCCGTGACTGCCCCGGAGGACCGCGGCGGCAACCGCAGCAACTACATGACTTGGGGCCTGGTGCGCCTGCCCGGCGACGATCGGCACTACTCGGTGTATGCCACCGAGGCTTATTATCGGGGGCCAGCAGGCCGGGTTCGGCGGTTCACATATCGGGTAGACGGATTCGTGTCGGTGCGGGCCCGCCAGGGCGAGTTGGTCACCAAGCCGCTGCGCTTCCAAGGCAACTGGCTTTCGGTCAACTACGCGGCACCGGCAGGCGAAGTGCGGGTGGAAATTCAGGACGCGTCCGGGGCGCCCATCGAGGGGTATCGCGCAAGCCAGTGCGTGGCACTGCGCGGCGATGCCATCGAACAGGGCGTGGCGTGGCAGAAGGGTGCGGATGTGGGCCGGCTGGCCGGCCAGCCCGTGCGCCTGCGGTTCGTGTTGCGCAACGCGGATGTTTTCGCGTTTACCTTCGGTGCGGGGCCCCATCCGTAAAAAAAAGGCCGCTTGGCTGGGGCCCGGTGCGGCGGTCCGACCATCGCAGTGTCCCGGACCCGGGATGAGGCTGGATCATGAGAAGAGCGACAGGGAAGAGGTGGTGGCGGTTACAAGGCCCCGCGGCCTTACGTTTTGCATGCTCCGGGGCTGCGGCGGTGATAGTGATAGCCGGGGTGTTGGCCTGTGGATCGGTGTGGTCGGCCACTCCACCGTCGCCGCCCGACGCCGGCCCGCTGGCTGGCAAACAGGCCGAGGCTCCGCCTGGCAAGCCGCCGGATGCCGCGCCGGGGGCCAATGGGCCGTCTCCAATTGCCATCCCTGGAAGCTTCGAGGATTTCGACGATCGCGGTGGCTATCCCACTGCGGAAGAACTGCGCAAAGCACTGCTTCCGGTGGCGGGCAATCCGCTGGAAATCGCCGAGGCCCGCAAGCATGATCGACCTATCCGCCGCGTGGGAGGCTTGGCGCGCTTGGGTATCCCCTGGCCAGCCGGACATGCGTTGCGGCTTGGTTTGTGCGATGCCAATCCCTTTCAAATCCACCTGTGGAACGGCCAGGACGGCATAACGCTCCGCTACCACCCGGAGTTCCTGGTGTGGGCGGCGTATGCTACCCAGCGCCAAGAAGGAGGTTTCCGGCCGAGCGACTACGTTGTGCTTTTGGCCACTAGCGGCGATCTTTACTCGCGTAGCGGTTTGGGCACCGTCGAGGTGCAATATCGCCAGGGCCGGCTCTATCTAGCGCGGGGCGAACTGGTGCTTTTGGACGTGCCCTGCTCGTTTGTCCCCGCAGAAGTGTACTTTGATGGAATCGCCTTGCTTCGCGGGTTGGCGGTGGTGCCTGCCAAAGAGCCTCCGAGCGACCCCGGGCCGTGGCCGCTCCGCCGCCCCACACCGCCCTCGCCACAAAGTTCGGCGCTGGCGGGCCGCGCTTGGACCAAGACGCCCGCCGATGGCGTGCATGTGGATACGCTGGCCACCGGTGGCGTGGAGCTTTGGGTGGATGGCAAGACGCCTTTGGTTCAGGCCGGGGTGCCGCTGGGCAGGCCGGAACTCTGGGACCTGATGTTCGAAGTCGAGTCGCCTTCCCCCGGCACGGGGATATATCTAGGCGATGCGGAAGGTCGGCAGTTGGCCCGCGTGGGCTTCCTCCGCCACCGCGAGACAGGCAAGGTGGTATTCGACTTGGTTCCGGCGTGGTCCAACGAGGCCGAAAAATCGTACAACCTGAACCGGCAGCCCGTGCCGTTTTTCGGCAACCGGCGATGGTTGCGCGTGGTGTGCGGGGCGGCCGTGGTCCGCTTGTGGACCAGTGTGGACGGCAAAAGCTGGAGTCCCATAGCACCACTCAGTCTAGGGCTGGAGGGGCCTTGTTCAACCGTCGGGCTGTATTGCCTGCCCGGCCAGGGGAAGCGCTCTATCCGCTTGCACGCTTTGGAGGTGGCCCGGCTGGATGCGTTCGACAAGTGGGACCATCCTGCCGCCGAAGCGGCTGGGCCCGCGCTCCGCAAGGCTGCGACCTTGGAGGCATGGCGAAAAGCGGTGTTGGAGGCGCAGCCGGCCGACATTCCCTGGCACCGCTGGTGGCGTGCCTGCGCGGTTCGGACGCTGGCGGAGAATCCCCGGCGGAATGTGGCCCAAGGGGTGCTGGACCGGCTGGTCGTCGCCGAGTTGCAAACGCCTGGCCAACTGTCTGAGCGCCTGCGTCTGCTGCGGCAGGCGGTCGCGCTGCTGAGCGGTGAAGACACGGTGGCCAGCGGCGAAGCATGGAGGGCCGCGGAGCAATTGGATCACTGGGCCAAAGTGCTGGGGGGGACCATGATGCGCGGCGGCCACCCCCGAGTGTTCACGGAGATGTCGCGGGCCTTGATGGGATTGCCCTATTGGCACGGGCGGCGGTTCTCGGTGTTTTCGGAGGCGTGGCTGCGGCAGGAGCTGTTTGCGGCGATGTCAGCGGGCCGCTGGGAGGACATCCGAGCGTTGGCCCAGCGCCTGCGCTACTACGGCGGCGGAGCGCTCCGCGAAGGAGAACCCCTGTGGGGCCCCGCGCTGGAATACCTTTTGAGCTGGGCCGAGACGGCCGTGGGGTACTATTTCGGCCAGGCGGAATCCAAGGCGCCGGCTGGCGGCCCGCGCCGCCCCCAGCGATGGTTGCACCCCTTCCTCGAACCGTCCGAGCGCGAGGCATTCAACACGCTGGCCGAGTTCTACTCGGCGGTGGACAGCCAGGCATGGAGCGAAGCGTGCCAGTTGCTGGCTGGCGTTGGCGAGCCTCAGGCCCTGGGGCTGCACGCCGACCGACGCGACCCCCAATGGTTGTTGAGCTTTCCGTTGGCCGTGGAACTGGCCGCGCGAGCGCAGCCGGCCCTGCGCCAGATGATGCAGGAGAAGTTTGGGGGAGTCGGTCGGCTGCGGCTGAAGCAGGCCGCGGCTTCAGGCAGTGCCCAGGCCGTGCTGGCCGTAGTCCACCAGTTTCCCGGGACGGAAATCGCCGCCGAGGCCCGCCGCTGGCTGGGCGACCGCGAGCTTTCGGCTGGCCGAGCAGTGGAGGCCCTGGCCCATTACCGCCGCGCCTTGCCCGACACCCCCGCGGAAGAACGCGCAGGGCTTTCGGCCCGCATGCGTCTGGCAGCGGCCATGATGGGCATCGATCTGGGAGGCCCGCCGGAGCGAGGTGTGCAACTCGGCGGCACCTGGTTCTCCCCAGCCCAGTTCGAAGCCATGGTCCAACAGGCCCGTAAGGCCCATGCTCCATCCGCCTTCGCTCTCTCGGGGGACAAACCCTCGGTCACTTTCCCCCCGGGGCGGTACGAAGCCCGGGCTGTGGCGACGTTCGAGCAAGCCGCCACGCCGCGGCCGGCTTGGATCGGCCCGCGCATGGTGGATTGGTTCGGCCAGCAACTGAACGTTGCCCTCACGCCGGAGGGCATGGTGGTGGGCACGCGGGCCAGTCTGGCTTTGTTGCGGCCTGCCGATGGGCAGTGGCTGTGGTCCCAGCGCGCCGAAGTCCGCGAAGACCGGCACCAGCCTGTCCTGGTGCCCATGCAGCTCCAGGTGGTGGGCAAGCGGGTGTTTGTCCGCCGCTTGTCCAACGAAGGGACGGAATTGGCCTGCGTGGATCTTGCCGAGGGCAAGCTCCTCTGGAGCGTGCGGCCCGACAGCTACGCGGCCTCGGACCCCGTGTTCATAGGGTCGCAGCTTTTGGCGCTGACCGCTGCCCACGAGGGTGCGGAAAAGGTCTCGCTGTGGCTGGCGAACATTCGTCCTGCCTCGGGTCGGGTGCGCCTGCGGCACCACCTGGCTGATTTCCGCGATGCAGCCAATTGGCGATTGGAGTGCCAAGTGGCCGTCAGCAATGATCTATTGATTGCCGTAGGAGGCGGCGTGGTGCTGTGTTGCGATTCAGTCGGCCGGGTCCGCTGGGTGCGACGCCAAATCTGGACCCCTCCCCCTATGAAAGAGTACTCGGTAGCCCGCGCCTGGTTCGACCACCTCCCCGAACCCCCGTTAGTGCTCGAGGGCAAAGTGTACGCCACCCAGCCCGGGGTGTGGGGGCTGGAGGCCATGGATCTGGAAAGCGGCCGGCTGCTGTGGCGCGTGCCGATGGGAACGCTGCTCCGCATGGCGGGCGGGGCCCAAGGCCGATTGGTGGTTCAGACCGCCGACGGCGTGGTAGCCATGGACGCCAACAGTGGCGCGTGGATCTGGGACCGCGCTTGCGGCCCGTGTTTCGACGTGCGGCTGTGCGGTCCCGCGGGGCCGGTAGTCGTGCTTGTGCCACCTCAGAGAGAGACCAGGCCGCCCGGACTGCCTGAGGTTGAGTGGTTCGACCTACACACAGGCCGTCCTGTAGGCCGGTCTGAACTTGCCCTGCCATCGGTTCCCCCGGGGCGAGTGGAGGTGTGGCTGCGCCCGCTGGTATTCGGCAATTCTCGCCAGTGGTTGCTTGCGGGCACGCCGCGCAACCCCGCCCAGCGGAAAATCTACGAACTGGTTCGCGTGGGTGAAGTCGGGCCCCCGGTGGGCGAAGATTCAGAGCCCTGACGCCCCGTTTCGAGTAAAAGTGGCGCGGGATGCAGGCCGATAGATTTCCGGCAGGATTCGGCGCGCCAGGGTAAGCGATTCCCACCTATGGACGGGGCATTTACCACCTAGATTACTTGGTAGGCCGTGACCGGCGAGCGTCTTGACTTATCGAGCCATCCTCATGGCCAAGGGGCGGGCCGTCGCTCTTTTACCGGCCGCCCTTTTTTGGGCATTCGATTCGCCTGTTGTAGCGTTTACACAAGGATTTACGTCAATTCGGCCGGCACGGCCTATGAGGGACGGTGCCCCCGGTGTCTGGCCAAGGTGCGGGTGCCCATTGGCCCCGGAGGCACCACTGCGCGGTTCTTTACTGCCTACTGAAGGGGGGTGAGAGCGCTGAGTCGGATTGAGACGAAACCTCGTTTTGTGTACCCTCTGGGGTCCGACGGCCTTGGGGTGGGGGCCTGGAACCGCCGTTGGTCCCGGCCAGAGATGCAAAGCACCGAGCCGGGTTGTGTCGAAATCGGAATAAAGCTCATCGCTCCGGCGTGTGTTGTAAGGCCCTCTATGGAATACGACATCCAGCGATGCTCGCGGCGATGTGCAGCTACAGGCCGAGAACTGGCACCTGGCGAGCCGTATTACTCCGTCCTGGTCGAACAGGGGGGCACGCTGCAGAGAGTGGATTATTCGGTCGAGGCTTGGACCGGGCCGCCGGAGACCGCCATAGGCTGTTGGCGGGGGTGTTTACCCGCGTCGGACCGCGATCGGCCCCAGCCACCGCCCAACGAGCGCCTGCTTCAGATTTTCGAGGAGCTACAGGACGAGCCCCGGCGGGCGGACTTCCGGTACCTGCTGGCCTTGCTTCTGGTGCGCCGGCGGTTGCTTCGGCTGGAGGAACAGCGGCGGGATACGGAGGGGCGAGAGATCCTGGTCCTGTATTGTCCCCGCCGTGATGCGACGTACCACGTGCCGACGGTCTCTTTGGAGCCGTCGCGGGCCGAGGTTCTGCAAGCAGAATTGGGCCGGTTGCTGGCCGGCCTGGCGCAAGACACTCCCCCCCATGCCCGCCAAGGAAGCACGTCATGAGAACAGTGCCCCGGTGGCTGGCTTTGGTGGGTGTGGCGGGCATGGTGAGCCTCTCGGGGGCACAATGTGCTTTTTTGCGGCCGCCGGGCGAGGACTACAGCTACTTGCCGCCCGCTTTGCCTCCTTCGCCGACGCTCCAACAGGTGATGGAGGCGGTCAACGCCAATGCGGCACAGATTCACAGCTTTGCCACCAATGATGCCACGTTAAGTGGCACGGGTTTCCCGGCGCTGCGGGCCAGCGTGGCATTCGAACGGCCGCGGCGGTTCCGGCTTATCGCCGGCACGGGCGTTACCGGTCCCGAGGTCGATCTGGGAAGCAACGATGCGGTGTTCTGGTTCTGGATTCGCCGCAACGAACCGCCGGCGTTGTACTATTGCCGCCACGACGAATTCGTCACCAGCCCGATCCGGCGGCAGTTGGCGATCGACCCGTACTGGCTGATCGACGCCTTTGGAATCACGGGGCTGGACCCGGCCCATGCGCATTCCAACCCCACTGCCGTACCCGGAGGCCGCTACGAAATCCACACCCGCCTGGAGACACCTCAAGGGCCGGCCACCAAAGTCACGGTAATCGACGGGGTGCGGGCGTGGATATTGGAGCAGCGGATCTATGACGCACAAGGTGGGTTGTTGGCCAGTGCCACGACTAGCGGCTTCCGCCGCGACCCGCTTTCCGGCGCATTTTTCCCCACGCGGATCGAGGTCCGCTCGCCCCCCCACCAGTTCGCCATGCGTTTGGACTTGGCCTCGGTAACGGTCAACCGCTCGCTGGGCGATCCCGAGCGGCTTTGGGCCGTGCCGCACTACCAGGGTTGGCCAGTGGTCAATCTGTGTAGCGGCCCACAGTAGCCGGCTCGGGCAATGGCGGCCGGAGAAAGCGAGAATCGGCCGAAGCGGCCTGGCCAGCCAGCCGCTCATCCCTGGCGGCCGAAAGGCAGCCGCGGCGTGTATTGCCCCGGCGTTTCCTGGGTGGCGTGGTACATCTCCATGCCCAGATACTTGCCCAGCGCCTCCCAAAGCACATCGCCCACCGCGCCGAAACTGACGGCCACGTGGTGCGGGAAATGGCAGAGCAGCACATCGCGGTACAGGCGTTGCAAATGAGGCACCCGGCACCACCCATAACTGCCGCACGTCTGCGCCGGGGTATCCTCGAAGGCCCCTTGGGCCAGCACGGCTTTCCATCGACCTTCGGCATCGAGGGTGATACGGCATAAGGTGACGGCCAGGGGGTCGGCCACCAGTTCCAACACCCCCTCGGCGCGATCGGGCGGGGCTCCGCCGCCGGCCACCATCAGTTCGTGCACCGCCATCCGTGCCCCGCGCGAACTGAACGATGCCGGAAACACCCCGCAGTGCCAGAGGTTTACCAGTTCGTCGTCCTCCGGGTGCAGGTTGTTCCAGTCGGCCAAGGCGGCAGGCCGGCCGCTGGCCAGCATCACCGCGTGCATCGACATCGCGCCTAGAATGTCGGCCTCGCAGGCGCAGGGCCAACCCTCATCGCCCAGCCGGGCCATCGTCGTGCAACTGCACACCCCGAAGTTCCGCTCCAGGGAGATCCAGCATTGGATGGCCAGCGCGTCTAGGGCATGTTCCTCGCGAAAGCGGCGGAGGAAGACTTCCAGCTTGGCGCTGCGCAGCAGGCTTTCGTGCCGCACGCCGGAAACGTCAGCGTAAGCGGCGACGGCCGAAATGGTCCGCTGCACCTGGGGGTCGCTATCGGCCAGGGCGCTGGCTCCCGCAATGGCCTCCGACAAATCGAGCACCACGGTCGTGGGGCCCAGACGCTGCAAGCGCTTCTCGTCGAATCGGCAGGTCCAGAACACGTCGGGGCGGGTCCCCACTTGTCCGTACCTGGCCCGCCGAATGCCGTGTACCACCCGGCACACCCTGGCGAACCAGTCCACCGCCTGGGCGAAAGCCGGGTCGCGGGGAAACAAAATTGGCCGCGGGGCCACCGAATAGGGCACCCCGATCTGCCGCATCACCTCGCCGATCGACAGCAGGCCGCAAAACGCGTCCCGCCGCGCCATGCCGCGCCGCAGCACCCCTTCCTCCTGGCATCCGAAGAGCATCACCGGCACGTCCAGACGGGCTTGGCGCACCGCCCACGCGGCGGCCTGCTCCTCGCCAAAGTTCACCGCCCCCACCACGATTCCTTGGACGTCGGCCCGGCGGAACAGCTCGGCACAGCGCTCGGCTTCGCGGAGGTTCTCCACGCACCCCACCTTGGTGTCCTGCGGCGAAGGCACCACCACCTCGATACCGGCTTTCTGCATAGCCTCGACAGCCTCGTCCCGCATGGCCGCCGCCAAGCTGTCGCTAAAACCCGCCCGATTGGCCGGAACAAACCCCAGACGAACCGGAGGAAACGAAATCGGCATGGCATGACTCCCTGGCCAGACCCCGAGTGCGACCAGAAACCGAGATGATAAGGCCCCCAAGGGCGGCTGTAAACAACCGCCAGGTGCCGGCTGCCCTCGACCGCCTGGGCCAGCGTAGCGTGGATGGCATCGCGCAACGCCACTCGGCCGTCGCCATGTGGGGCGGAATTTTCTACAATGCGTCGTCTGGGCTTCAGGAAGGGAGAGACGATGGCACAGGCTAGACGGCGTCAGATAGCGATCACCCGAATTATCGGCGGGATGTTCGTATTGGGGTTGTGGGTGGGCGGACTTTTGGCGGACCAGCCGACCGGCCCGCCCGCCAAGCACGAGGTTGCCCAACCTGCGGTGGCGTCGTCCCCCAGCCCGACCCCGGACGCCTACCATAAACTGATTGCCGCCGAACCTGACCTGGTAGCGTGGTGGCCTTTGGACGGCGATTTGCGGGACGCCAAAGGCCGACTCCACGGAGAGTCGCGCGGCGGGCGGGAGCGGTTTACCGAAGGTCCTGCCGGGGGACAGGCGCTGCTGCTGGCCGATGGCCGATTCGTTACCATGGGCCGCACGCCTGAACTGGACCTTCCAGAAACCACCATCGAGTTGTGGTTCCGTCCCGATTTCGTGCCCAACCCAGGGTACAATCCGTGCTTGATTGCCAAGCGCGCCGATGGTGATCACAGCCGAACGCGATTCAGCCTGCACGTGATGGGCGACTACTCGCAGTTGGCGGTGTGGAACGGCCAGACCGTGATGCTGTTTCGCGTGGGAGACAAGCCGATCGAGCGCGGCCGGTGGTATCACGTTGTCCTGAGTTACGCGGGGAGACAAACCCGGCTGTGGGTGGACGGGGTGCCGGCAGACCTGGAGGGGACCGACGATGGCTTTAATCTTCAGCAGCAGGGGCGGCCCTTGTGCATCGGCTCGTCGCAGCCGCGTGGGGCGGAACTTATGGCGTGTGCAGTGGACGAAGTGGCGGTGTACCGAAAGGCCTTGCCCGAACGCAGCATCCAGGCCCACGTCGATGCGATGGGCTGGCAGGCACGTCGCGAGGCCCTGGGGCAGGCCCGCCGATCGCGGCTTAGGCGCCAAGAACTCGAGCGTCAAGCCCAGGAACAGCGCCGTCAGCGCCGCCGTGCCGAGTTGCTGTCCGATCCCGCCCTGTTCGCCCGGGGCCAGCCCACGATCTACCGCGGCAAGTATCTCGAGGCCATCCGATTCACGGTGGGCGGCATTGGGGCCGGCTCGATCCAACTAGACGGCAAGGCTCGGCGGGCCAGTTGGCATATTTTCAACAACCACCGCCAAGTAACCGTGCCGCACAGCTTTTTCGCGGTGCGCGTGGCCCCGACGCCCGGCCCGGCCGTGGTGCGAGCCCTGCAGACCGAGCCCGTCGGCCCCTTTGCCCCCATGCGCGAACTGGCGCTCCGTGCCGAATACCCGCTGGCATGGTACACGTTTTCGGACCCTGGAGTGCCCGTACGCATTTCGCTGGAGGCATTCAATCCGCTGGTGCCGCTATGCGCTCGGGACTCGGCCATGCCCTGCGCCATCTTCAACCTTTCGGCCGAAAACCCCACCGATCGGTCGGTGGAGATAAGTTTTCTGGCGGCGCAGCAAAATGCGGTCGGTTTCCTGGCCGACAAGCCCATCGATGGACGGCGCTATCCCGGTTACGGGGGCAACCGCAACCGGGTGCTCCATGAAGGCGAGGCGGCGGTGCTGTGGATGACGGCCGACAAACCGCCGACCGCGCCCGGCCAGGGGGATATGGCCCTGGTAACCGCGGCCGAGCGGACCACCGCCAGCGCGGCCTGGAATACACTGGAAGGGCTGGCCAACGACTTCGCCGATGGCAAGCTGGAAGGGCCTTTGGCCTCGGGGCCTTCTGCGGCGGGCGAGACCATCGACGGCGCCTTAGCCGCCACGTTTATCCTTGCACCCGGCCAGCGGCGGACCATCCCCTTTGTGCTGGCCTGGTACTTTCCCAACGTGCGGCACGGGATCGATGCCTGGCACACTTCGGGCAACTGGTACCAGAATCACTGGTCCAACGCTTTAGGGGTGGCGCGGGAGGCGGCCGGGAGACTGGACGAACTGGCCGGCGCCACCCGGCTGTTCCACGATTCGCTGTACGAAACCAACCTGCCGTGGTGGATGCTCGACCGCATCAGTTCTCAACTGGCGGTGCTCCGCAGCCCCACGTGTTTTTGGGGCAAAGACGGCTATTTCGGCGCCTGGGAAGGCTGCGGCACCCAGGGGGGTTGCTGCCACGGCAACTGCAATCATGTGTGGCATTATGCGCAGGCCCATGCCCGGCTGTTTCCGGAGATCGCGCGGCAAATGCGGCTCCAGGAGTTCCGCTACCAGAAGGGCGACGGGGCGATCCCCCACCGGCAGTTCGACTCGCATCCGGCGTTCGACGGACAGTGCGGGGCAGTGCTCAACTCCTACCGCGAGCACCTCATGTCGCCGGACCAGAAGTGGCTCGACGCCCATTGGCCGAAAATCCGCCAGGCCATGGATTACACCATCACGACCTGGGACAAAGACGAGGATGGCGTGCTGGCCGGCCCGCAATGGAATACCTTGGACGGCGCGTTGGGGGGCAGTACCTCCTGGCTGGGATCGCTGTACTTGGCGGCCCTTTCGGCGGCCGAGAAAATGGCCCTCCTAGAGAACGACCGCCAGGCAGCCCAGCGCTATGCTTCCATTCGCCGGTCGGGGGCCGACAAACAGGACCGCACGCTTTTCGACGGTGAATATTACATCCAGATTCCCGACCCCGAGCCGCGCGAGGATTACGGTACAGGCTGCTTGATCGATCAAGTGCTGGGTCAGTGGTGGGCGCACCAGCTCGATTTGGGCTGGTTGTATCCGCCTGCGCATGTGCAAAGCGCCTTGCGCTCGGTGTTCCAATACAACTTCCGGGGTACCATGGAGGGATTGCGCCAGGCGCCGCGGAAATTCGTGGACGACCAGGACCCCGCCACCCAGATGATCACCTGGCCCAAAGGCCCGCGCCCGGCCAAAGCGACGCGGTATGCCGACGAGGCCATGACGGGTTTCGAATACTCGGCTGCAGCGGCCATGATTCAGGCCGGGCTGCTCCGCGAGGGCTTTGTGACGGCCCGCGCGGTGTGGTGGCGCTACGACGGCCGGCTCCGCACCGGTCTGACCCCCGGCGATTTCGCCTCCTGGGGCTACAGCGGCAATCCCTTCGGCGATGACGAGTGCGGCAAATACTATGCCCGGGCCATGAGCGCGTGGTCGTTGCTGCTGGCGGCGCAGGGGTTTGTGTACGACGGGCCGGCCGGTCGCATCGGCTTCCGCCCCCAATGGAAGCCCGAAGACCACGTCTCGTTCTTCTGCGGTGCCGAAGGCTGGGGAGTTTTCGCCCAGCACCGTACCGCCGCCACCCAGCGCGAGGAGTTGAAGCTCCGCCGCGGCCGGCTCGGGGTCCGCTCGCTGGTGTTCGAATTGCCGCAAACGGCCACCTCTGCCCGTTGCAACGTAGAAGTTCGCCCGCCACACACTGCCGCAAAGGCCCCCCAGGCCGCCCCGCTTCCCGCCAGCCTGCAAGTGGACCGCGGCCAGGCCATTGTTACCCTGGAAAACCCGCTGATCCTCCAAGCCGGCACGACCCTTTCGGTGGTGTTTAGCTGGTGAATGCTGGCCGGCGGAAAATGGCTGCTTGGCCACCGTGACAGCGCACCCGTCAGCTCGCCGGTGTCGCCGGCGTTCCTCTCGGCCAAGTATAATCGCTTTTTGGAAGTGGCGGCGAAACCCCCGGCAGCCCCTTTATTCTCGCCGCGTGCGAAGGCGTCCGATGTGGAAGCGGGTTATTGCACCCATCGTACTGATCAGTGTGTTGTGGATCGCGGTCAGCGTCCCCACCACCATCTACATTTCGTGGCTCTCTGACGCTTACGCCCGCATGCTGGTCGAAAATATGAGCGCCATTCGGGCGGCCGGTGCCATGCAGCACCTGCTCTGGCGCCTGCTGGACGCCACGTTGGAGCCCCCGGAAAAACAAGATAGCGAAAGCCGGGCAACCCTCGCCGAACTGCAACGCGAATTCACCGAGCGCCTGGCTGATGCCCAAGCTGCGGCTTTCACCGCGGAGGAGCGGCTGTTGCTGGAGCGCATCGAAAAAGCCTTTGAGGCGTACACGCGCCACTTGGAACGGCGGTTAAGCGCAGCCGAAAGAGGCGAGGACCCAGGGGCCCGGTTGGACCGCACCATCCGCCTGACTCTGGCGGTCGAAGAGCCGTGCCGGCAATTGATGGAACTTAACGAGCGGCTGGTGGCCGAACGGGCCGAGCAGAGCAAACGCTACGCCGCCTGGGTGACGGTGGTTCGGCTGGCGTTCCTGGTGGCCGGGCCGCTGTTGGGCGTCCTGCTCGGGCTGTGGGTGGCGCAATGGCTGCACCGCACCATTTCGCAGATCACCATCACCCTTCAGGATGCGGCTGGGGAACTGGAGCAGGAGGTGGGGCGGGTAACGATTACGCCCCGCGGCGGACTGCCGGAACTTCAAGAACAGGTGCAGGCCGTTTCCGCACGCATCCGCCAGGCTGCCGAGGAACTCCAGCGCACGCGGCGCGAAGCCATCCGCGCCGATCGGCTGGCTGCGGTGGGCCAGCTTGCCGCGGGCGTGGCCCACGAACTCCGCAATCCCCTCACCTCGGTGAAGCTCTTGGTGCAGGCCGCCGCCCAGCGCCGGCCTGTCCGGCCCCTAGACGAGCGGCAATTGCATGTCCTGCAGCAAGAGATCACCCGCATGGAGAACACCATCCAGGGGCTGCTCGACTTTGCCCGACCTGCCCAACTCCGCCGCGTGGTGCACGATCTCCGCCAGACGGTTGCCCGGGCGCTGCATCTGGTCGATGGCCGCGCCAAACAGCAAGGCGTCGCCCTGGTCCGCCAGTTCCCCGATCACCCCCTTCCCGTGGAAGGCGACCCGGAACAACTTCACCAGGTGTTCGTCAACCTGGCGCTCAACGCGATCGAAGCGATGCCCCACGGCGGTGTGCTGGACGTGCGTCTGGATGACGATACCTCCGCCCAGCGCTGCCGCGCCACGTTTTCCGATACCGGCACCGGGATCCCTTCGGCGGTCCTCGCCCGCATGTTCGAACCGTTCGTGACCAGTAAGGAGCGCGGCACGGGCCTCGGCCTGGCCATCAGCCTGCGGATCGTTCAGGAACATGGCGGCCAACTCCGCGGCGAGAATCGGCCGGAAGGAGGGGCAGCCTTTTTCGTCGAGCTGCCATGCGCCACGCGCCAAGCCCTCAGCCATGGGCCCACGCGCGCGTCCCAAAGTACCAGGGATAACATTTCCGAGAGATAGCCGGCCTATGTCCACCCTGCTGGTCATCGACGACGAATCGAACATCCGCTTCAGCATCGAACAGGTCCTGGCCGGTCAGGGGCTCGAGGTGCTGGGTGCCGCGTCGGCCGAAGAAGGACTTGCCTTGTGCGCCGAGCACAATCCGGACGTTATTCTGCTGGACATCAAGCTGGGGCAGCGTTCAGGATTGGAACTCTTCGATGAACTGCGCCGGCAGAGCCCGAAAAGCCTGGTGGTGTTCATCACCGGCCACGGCACGACGGAGACGGCTATCGAGGCCATGAAACGGGGCGCCTACGAATACCTCGTCAAGCCGCTGGATGCGATTCAGCTTCAGCAGGTGGTGGCACAGGCCCTGGAAATCCGGCGGCTGATGCATGTGCCGGCCATCGTTGAGGAGACGGACCGCCCGGAGGATGCCCCCGACCGCCTCATCGGCAGCGGACCCGCCATGCAGACGGTCTGCAAGCAGATCGGCCGCGTGGCCCCGCAGGATGTCAATGTCCTTATCCTCGGCGAAAGCGGCACGGGCAAGGAACTCGTGGCCCGCGCAATCTACCAGCACAGCCGCCGCAGCGGCGCCCCCTTCCTGGCGATCAACTGCGCGGCGATTCCGGAGTCGCTTCTGGAAAGCGAGCTGTTCGGCCACGAGCGGGGCGCCTTCACCGGTGCCGACCGCCGCCGCATCGGCAAGTTCGAACAATGCCACGGCGGCACCCTCTTTCTCGACGAAGTGGGCGACATGGCCCCCGGCACTCAGGCCAAAATCCTCCGCCTGCTCCAAGAAGGCCACTTTCAGCGCGTGGGCGGCACCGAGTCGATCTCGGTCGATGTGCGGGTCATCGCCGCCACCAACCAAAACCTCGATGCGCTGATCGAACAAGGCCGGTTCCGCAAGGACCTGTACTATCGCCTCCGCGGAGTAACCATCCATCTACCCCCCTTGCGCGAGCGGCGCGAGGACATCCCCGAGCTGGCCCACTACTTCCTCTTTCGCTATAACCGCCAACTGGGCACCTCGGTCCACAGCATCTCGCCAGAAGCCCTGGAAGTTCTGCAACGCTACGACTGGCCTGGCAACGTCCGCGAATTGCAGAGCGTGATCCGCGAGGCGCTGATCGTCTCGGCTGGCGTGACTATCCTGCCTGAGTTCCTCTCGGCCGAAGTGCAGCGGGCCACCGCCGCCGACGCAGAATCCGACCTTCCCGAAACCAGCCTCCCCGACCCGCAATGGCAGGAACTTGTCGACTCCATCCAGGAATGGCTGGCCGCTGGACAGCGCGACATCTATCGCCGGGCCCGCGAGCAGTTCGACCGCCTGCTAATCCTCGGGGCCATGCGCAAGGCCGGCGGAAACCAGAATCGCGCCGCAGAAATCCTGGGACTGAGCAAGGTTACCCTCCGGGCCAGACTCCGCGCAATGAACCTCGGCGTGCAAAAAGTGGTGGTTCCCCGCCAGGCACAATCTTAGCCACGCCAGTGCTGGGAGCGTAACCCGCAGCCGGCACCGTAAACTCCCGGTGGCCTCGGCAGGTGCCTGCGTCACTTCCACCGCTAGCTTAGGGTGCCGGCAGGTCTGCCGCGGCTTCCCCAGAAGCAGTGCCCCGATTGCGAACGGAGAACTCCCGATGCCCTGGCCCTTGACCCGCCGCGCGTCGGCCTTATAATCGCCGGCCTGTGTTCCCCAACGGGAGAGCCCGTATGGGTATATTCCGCCGCCTGTGGCAACGCCTGAAAGGCCGCCGTGTTGCTGGCGACCTGCCCGAAGAGCCTGTGTTCTGGACCCTGGCACGGGTGTATTTGGCTCGGGCCTATTACGTGGCGGCCGAACTGGGTATTGCAGACCTCTTAGAAGAGTGTCCCCGCGGGGTGGACGAACTGGCCGAGGCCACCCGCACTGATCCCCGCTTTCTGTATCGGCTGTTGAGGGCATTGGCAGCTTTCAACGTGCTGGCCGAGGACGACCAGGGCTGCTTCCGACTTGGCCCTTCTGGCCAGGCACTCGTCACTCATGCTCCCGGGTCGGTCCGCCACTGGACCATGCTGGTGGGCCACCGTGCCTGGCAGCAGGGGCTTGCCCTGGCTTTGGAGGCGATGGGCCAGGGGAAGCCCGGGTTCGAGTTGGCTCATGGCCGGCCCTTCTACGCCTATTTGCGCGAGCATGGCGACTATGCCAGAACGTTCGTCCGGGGGATGAGCGCCTGGAGCGACTGGCACGCACCGCAGCTTGTGCGAGCCTGTGATTTCTCGCGATTCGCCACCATCGCGGATATCGGCGGCGGCAACGGCAGTCTGCTGATTGAAATCCTCCAGCGCTGTCCCCAGGTGCGGGGCATTCTGGTGGATCAGCCCGAGACCATTGCGCAGGCCAGGCCGCGGTTCGAGGCCCGGGGGCTGGATCGCCGCTGCATCCTTGTGTCGGCCGACATCCTGCAAGCGGTCCCCGAAGGCGCCGATGCCTATGTGCTCAAACACGTGCTCCGCGACTGGGCCGATCCCCAGGCCGTGCAGATCCTCAAAGCGTGCCATCGGGCCATGCCTGCCCACGGGCGGCTGCTGGTCATCGACGCCCTGCTCGACCCAGCCAACGGCACCGACCGCCTGGTGAAACTCATCGATCTGGAGCAGATGTTCATCCTTCCCGGCGGACTTCGGACCCAGAAGGAGTTGGAGGGATTATTGGACCAGGCGGGTTTTCGCCGGATCGATGTACGGCGCACTTCTATCGCCGACGCCGCAATCCTCGAGGCGGTCAAACACTGAGCCGTTCAGCCCGGCTCCGGGCGAACTCCCTGCCGGGTGGCGCCGGTCAAAGACGATGGCGTCTGCATTCTTCCCCGATCCCTGCGGAGCGGCGATCCCAGCAGCTACGGAACGGGGTACCGCTCGGGCGGTTGAAGGGTCAGGCGGACGCGCAACGGCAGGGTGGCGGATCCTCCCACCCCGAACCGTACCGTATGCTCGCCCGGCAAAAGCTCTAGGTTGGGCACTGTGGGGCCCGATTTGTCGGGGGCAGAAAGCGGGGGACCGTACCGGGCCGCCGGCTCGCCAGGCCACAACACGAGGTATTGTCCGGCCGCAAGGCTTCCCTGCCAGGCCAGCCGCTTTCCGCCCACCTCGACCCACGGATCGACCACCCGTGGTTCGTCCAGTTGTGCGAGCGCTTTGACGTCGTCGATGCCGCAGGCTACTTCGGTCTTCGCCGGAAGCCCATTGTAATAGAACATCAAGCTCCGCACGCGGGAGTAATCGATTGCGTCCTTTTCGGGCCGGGCGAGTTGCTGGTATCGCCATCCCACAAAATTGTTGGCGATATAGTAATCCATGGCTTGCTTACCGTCGGTCAATTGCAGTTTGAACAAGCCGCCCTTGCCGTCGCCGCAGAGCCAGAAGCCGATTCCACGGTGCCACGAGAGGTCCAAGGGGGGATCGAAGGTTTTGCCGATGACCGACCACCCGTCGGGCGTCCCTCGGCTGCTGATGGCGCGATAGCGGGCGTAGTGTTTGCCTTCTGGGCCGCCGCTTTCGCGGGTAAGGCGGTGGGTGACGCCGGCTAGGGTGCTGCCTCCCTGGCCCGGACCGATCTCTGTAACGCTCGTTCGGCCCTGGGCGGCGGTGGCATAGGGGGCCAACTCGTCGAAGGCCTCCAGCACCCGCGCCTGGGCCGCCCGATATGCGGGCCCCGCAGAAAGCCAAAGGCCGCTCCGGGCGTGCACTTGCAGGCCCACACGAGCCGGCCCCTGCGCCACCTGCACGGTGCAGGGGGAAGAAATCTCGCCGGCCGAACGGATCTCGCGCCAGGGCGTATACACCACGCGCTGGAACGCTTCCTTGCCTTCGGCGCCCACCAGGCGGTACTCGCGCCGGAAGTGGAGCATGGTCCCCTGGTCTTCTGGCTTTTTGCCAGCCAATCGGGGATCGACCCGCAGCCGGGCCCGCATCTCGGCAGGTACGCGCCCCGAAAGCCGCAGCCGCTCATACCGCGAAATCAAATCGAGGATTTCCCGGGTGAACGGCTGGCGCTGGGCCGCCGAGACCGATACTTGGAACGACATCGACGCATCGTAACCCAGCGTGGCACAAAGGATATACTCGAACTGGTCAGGTGTAGCGTCGGGGTCGTAGCCATAATACCAGCCGATGTCCAGCGGCATGCCGTCGCGGGCCAGGGCATCGAACCAATCGGCCCGCTGGTCGAGGTAGCCCTTCAGGTCGCCGTGGCCGTCGGCCGAAGCGCTCCGGGCCATCAAGTGCCACGAATAGTGGCTGTAACTGCTCCCTTGCAACAGCAGGTCCTTGTTGGCCAGCTTGTCATAAAAAGCTTTTTGCAATCGGGCATTGTAGTACCAGTGGTCGCCCTGAAGGCGTTCGGAACCATCGAAATAGATCATGTCGATGCCGCAGGCATTGGCCACGCGCGCGAAGTTGGTGGTTACTTCATCCAGAAGCGTGGTGTCCATATCGAACATGTGATAGCCGTAGGAGCGGACCAGGTGCCTGACCGCGTCGCCCTTGCGGTGCGGGGCAGGCCGCGTCCCCAGGTACCCCCGGCGGCACTCGGCAAACCCGAAGGGTGGCGTTATGGAGCGCCGGCCGTACCAGATGAGCTCCTCGCCCACCTGAAGCACCGTGCCTTGGCCCTCGTAGCCGCCGTCCTCGGCCGGAAACTCCTTCGGCGGTTCAGAAGTGGGAAGAAAATCTGCTTTGACATCCACATCGGCCGCCAGCGTCGCTGCCGCACCTTTGACCAGCCGCGGATCAGGGACGGGCGTCAAATACGGGTCGGGCGGATAGATTGAAGGGGCCAGGAAGTGCAACCCCACACGAAAACCCGCGCCGTGAAATCGCTCGACCGTGCGCTTCAACCCTTGTAACCCTTCGGGGAACCGATCGCGGTTGACCTCGTAATGGCCCGTGGAACGGCACCACGATTCCTGGCCAATCAGAATGGCATGAAACCCGCCGCGGCGGGCGATGGCCAGCGCGTCGTCGAATTGCGATTCGCGGAAATCGGTAAGGAAAAAATACGACCGCTTGACCCATGGCGATCGTTTATTCCACACGCCACCGGGGCGTGGGCTGGGCACTCCAGCCGCCCGCTGGAACCGCTCCACCGCCGCAAAAAAATCATCACCTGGAACAACCACCAGCCCGAAGGCGGCGGGATCGTGGCCATACCGCCTGAGCGTTTCTACACATAAGAGCTGCGCCGGCGGCGTAAATAGTGGAGAGTGCGCCGACTCGAAGTCCTCCAGAAGCACGCTCCAGGGCTTGCCGTCGCGTTGTCCGAGGGCCTCGACCGCGTCGATCAGGCACTGCACCGACTGTCCGGCGGGCAAACCATTGTAGTAGAAGTTGATGCCCGTTACGTGCTGGCGGCGAAGCGTATCCAAGGGGCTTTGGTCCACGGTCACCTGCTGCCACCCGCTGAAAGTGATGGGGATGTAGGTGTCGCGGTAGCCGCCCCGGCCGTCGCACAGTTGAATCTTGAGTTGCTGGCCCTTGCCGTCGCCGTGGACCCAGGCGCGCAGGGCCTCCAGGCCGGTCAGGTCCAGCGGCCGGGGGAAGCGGCGACCGTGCATACTCCAGCCGCCGGGGGTGGCATCGCAGGAAGCGATAAATCGGGCAGCACGCCGGCCCTGTTTGGCCTCATCCACAGCCACGAACTCGTGACGGCAGCCGGGCCGATCGCCGGCGCTGGCGCCGTTGGGTTCGGTCCACGCGCGGACGTTGGGTTCGGCCGCCATCACCGCCGCCCGCCACGGCCCCAAAATGACCGAATTCAGCACTCCAGCCGGCTGAGCCTCGGCGGGCGCGGCCAATTGAAATAACCGCACCCGTTCTGGTGTGGGTCCGGGCATCGCACCCGCCCGCCGAAACACCAGGACGCCGGGCTGACGCACAACCGACCACTCCAGCCTCTGGGTTTCTCCAAACGTAACATGCAGCCGGTCGCCCTCCAGGCGTGCCGCTGTGGGCACGCGCAGGCCTTCGGCGGTTTCCAGCGCCATCAAGGGGCGGTGGCCCTGTTCCCATCGGGTGCCGTCGCTGAAAACCAGGGCCTCCATGGTGCCCGTTTCGTCCAGCACCAGTCGGGCGGTGCCCAGGTCCAGCACCATCGAGGCGCCACAAAGCGGCCAAGCACTACAAATCGTCAAAAGGATTGCCGCAAGCGCAGCTCGTCTCACAAGCGTACCCTCCCATGCCCGCGGTTGTTTCCAAGACGTGCCGGTTGGCACAATCCGGCAGCGCGTGCAAATGTAGCCGCCGGGCAGCGGGTGGGCAACCGCCACTTTTGCGCCCGAGTGCGTTTCCCTCCATGCGGCGATCTTCGGCGCCGCTGGGAAGCCTCGTGTGCCTTATGGGGTCAAAGCGGTCAGCAAGGCCTCGACCGCGACCGGTTTATTGAGCACGGCGGTGCCGCCAGCAGCCAGGGCGTGCTGGCAATCCTCGGGTCGCGGCTGGCCTGCAAGCACCACCACCGGTCCCCCGCGCACTTGGGCTGCCAAGGTACGAAGCTCTGCCCATCGGCTCTCCGAAGATTCCTCCCACCCATCGGCGTCGAAGATGGCCTTCCACGGTCCGTCGAGCCGCAACCGCTGTCCGGGCCGGGACCACACCGTGGCATACCCCCCGTGCTGGCAAATGGCCGATATCCACTCGTAACAAGCTGCTTGAGGCGTCCCGATGACCACCTGACCCTGGCGGCGTACCACCGGCAGTTGGGCCGCCGCCAGAACCCGCTCCTCGTCGCTGGCCGTGGCGGGCAGCATACAAACGGCGCCGGTAGCCTGCCCCAGGCAAAAGCGATTCCACTCGTCGGATATCTGGCGGGCCGCTTCCACCCACGACACGCGATGAACCCCCGCAAGGGGCCGGCCGCTCCGCCACGGCCCTGCGCTCCAAGGGCCCTCGATTACCACTACCGGCGCCAACGGAGCCGCCCGGCGCAGCCGTTCCACCTCATCCGGGCTGAATTGCCCAGGATACGCTTGGGCCAACACAATCCATACCGGTTCCAGCGGGCCAGCCGAGGCTCGATTGCATGCAGCCTCCAGGGCAGTAAGCGCCTGGGCCGGGCATTGAGCAACCAGGCACGGCGCGCAGGCTTCCAACGCTGGGCGCAGGGTTCGAAACTCTTCGCGATCGAGGTCGCCAATCAGAAGGATCACAGAAGCCTTCCAAGGGCCCGCTTTTCAGGGAAAGCTAGCCTCTACATCCAACGGCTTGCCCGGCTGCCAGTGAAAACGAGGATCGCCCGGTTCGAGCTTCCCTGGCGGCCTGGCCCCTTTGGCCGGCATCTTGCGCGCTGAGTCGCCCAAGTCGGCCCGCATGGCGTCGGCCAGGGCTTGGATCTCTTTGACCACCTCGGGATGCTGGCTAGCCACGTCGATCGTCTCGCCCGGGTCCGACTCCAGATCGAATAGGGCAAGCCCAATGGAGGCCTGCTGGTAGGCCGCCGGCTTGCCGCCGCGCCCGGCCGGCCGCCCCCCAAGGGTCGGATATGTGTGGGCAAAGTGCAGTTTCCATTTGCCCATTCGCACCGCATGAAGGGCCTGCCCCCAATAGAAATACAACGCCCGGTGCGGGCTCTTGGCTCCCGGCTGGCCGCAAATCAACGGCCAGATGTCTTGTCCATCGATCTTGTGTTCGGGCAACTTCGCCCCCACCCGATGGGCGATAGTAGGCAACAGATCGATGGTCATGGCCGGCTCGCGGCAGACCGAACCTGCCGGCACCACGCCCGGCCACCACATCACCGTCGGCACGCGGCACCCCCCGTCAAACATCGTGCCTTTTCCCTCCCGCAATGGCTTGGCCGACCCCGCATGATCGCCATAGGCCAGCCAGGGGCCGTTGTCGCTTGTGAAGATCACCAGCGTGTGGTGCTCCAGCCCATTGCGCCGCAGGCATTCGATAATCTGCCCCACCGACCAGTCCACCTCCATCACCACGTCGCCGAACAGACCTCGCCGGCTCTTCCCCGCAAACCGCTCAGAAACGAACAGCGGCACGTGCACCATGGAATGTGCGAGGTACACCAGGAACGGCCGGTCCTTGTTCCGCTCGATGAACTGCACCGCCCGCTCGGTGTAGCGGGTGGTCAGCAGGCGCTGGTCTTCGGCCGTTACGTCAGGGTCGATGACCCGTGTACCTTCGATCAGCGGCAGATTGGGGAAGTTCCGGCCGGCCGAGGGATGCCCCGGCCACATGTCGTTCGAGTAGGGCAAGCCGAAATACTCGTCGAACCCGTGCTGGGTGGGCAAGAACTTCGGATGATGCCCCAGGTGCCACTTGCCGATGCACGCCGTGGCGTACCCTTTCTGCTTGACGATCTCGGCAATAGTCACCTCATTGGCGTGCAGGCCGTGCGTCGCTTGATGGTTCAGCGCGCCGAAAATCCCCACCCGCACGTTGTAACAGCCCGTCATCAAGCTTGCTCGCGATGCCGAACACACGGCCTGCGCGACGTAGAAATCGGTGAACCGGCGGCCCTCGCGGGCCAGGCGGTCCAGATGCGGCGTCTCGTAACCCTCGGCCCCAAATGGACCGATATCGGCATAGCCCATATCGTCGATGAAAATGATCACGAAATTGGGTAGCCGCGGAGAAGCCGCCATCGCCGGCTGTACCGCCAATAGACCGCTCAGGACCGCCGCCACAATACACCCCAAGATGCGATGCATGACGTAACCTCCTGACACTGGCTGCTGGCCCCCCCCACACACGCCAATTACCTGACCGGCCCCCCGCTACCGGCACCCGCACCACCCGCTTGGACCGCGGAAGCTCGGCAAACGTGCGACCAGTGTAACACCCGCGGCCCGTGGCCTTCAAGAACAACCTCTCTTCGGGGACGGGGCGCATCGTCAGTCCCCGATCTCCGATTTCCCGGGAAGTGTCGGCCTGGGGCCCCCGATTACAAAATGGTTCCCACAAGGTTCTCAGCACGGGTCCCGCGAGGTACGCTGACCAGAAGAGACAGCATTACCCCTGACGGGAGAAACCTGATGCGAGTGGAAAACGGCGGGAATATTGGAGCGGATGGCCGGCGAGTCTGGTTCTTGCTGGTTGCCTCGGTAGTCGGGGCAGTGGTAGCGGTACTTTCCGCATGCAGGGGCGGTCGGCTGGCCCCCGGGGATGGGGCGGCTTCGAGCCCGGCTCGAGAGTTTGCCATCGAAGGCATGACCTGCCAGGGCTGTGTGGAGACGGTAACCGAGGCCTTGGCCAAGCTGCCCGGCATCGAGCATGTGGAGGTATCGCTTCAAGATAAGCGGGCTCGAGTGGTCGCCGACGCCTCGATCGTGCCCGATTCCGCCATCGAAACCGCGGTGGCCGAGGCAGGCTACCAGGCCCGAGCCATGGCATCCCGGCTTGCCACGCCCCCAACTCCGGAAAACCCTTGACGGATGGAGTGACGGCGCAACGGGCGAAAGCCGGTGCGATGCGCTGCATCATGCCTGTCTTGCACAGCGTACATCGTCGCTACCCCGCATCTTTCCTGGCGGGACATGAGATGCAAGAAGCGCCGATCCAGCCGCGGTGCCCTTATTCCGTGGTATAGTGAAAGGCAGAGGCGCGAACCGCCGGAATCCGCTTGCCTTGGCAGCTTCGGGAGGCAGCCGAACTATGTCCGATCTCTCGCCGCAACAGGTGGCCGGCCAGGACATTCGCTGCGTAGGCCGGCTTTGGTGTTGGGCGACCACATGGGTTGCCGTCGCGCTTTGGGGAGTGCTGGCGGGCATTGCCGCCGGCGGTCAGCTCCGCCGCGACTGGACCGCGTTGCGCCACGAGATGGTCGAGCGGGAGATCATTGCCGCCGGCATCACCAATCCGCGGGTAATCGAGGCCATGCGCAATACCCCCCGGCACGAGTTCGTCCCCCCGAGCGAGCGGGCCAAAGCCTACCTCGACATGGCCCTGCCCATCGGTCATGGCCAAACCATCTCGCCCCCTTTTATCGTCGCCTACATGACCGAGCAGATCGATCCGCAGCCTGAGGACCGCGTTCTGGAAATCGGCACGGGCAGCGGCTACCAGGCGGCCGTGCTCAGCGGCCTGGTCAAAGAGGTGTACACGATCGAGATCGTAGAA
>Ga0315298_1000768_pt1 | contig 61102 bp, 55 predicted proteins | sample WHS_1_MG_FD_203077 | JGI IMG/M metagenome (GOLD analysis project Ga0315298, IMG submission 203077) | Extremophilic microbial mat communities from Washburn Hot Springs, YNP, Wyoming, USA - WHS_1_MG | ecosystem: Environmental > Aquatic > Thermal springs > Hot (42-90C) | place: USA: Wyoming...
TTTCTAAGGAGCACTGGTGGGCCGGGGGCAACCCCGTCTCCCACCTGCCTCCTAGGTCGATTGTGCATCTGTCACTGTTCAGTTTTCAGGGTACCCGCCACCCTTTACGGCGCTCCCCGGGAGCGCCGTTTTCGCGGTGCCACCCACCTGCATTGCGGCGCTCAAGGGCACACGCGCTCGCTACGCGCTGCTGCGAGCCTGGCTACCCGCCTCCCGATCCCACCACTCCTCCCGGGCGATGCGGCCCCTGTTCGACAGAGCCAAGGGCTCAGCGTTACGCTTCGTCCGTCGTCTTCCCGTGCGGACTCTCCTGCCGCTTTGGAGTTGACAAGACGCGGCCCGCGCCGTAACTTAAGGGAGTGCCGAAGTGGCGGAATGGCAGACGCACCTGACTCAAAATCAGGCGGGGGCAACCCCATGCGAGTTCGACTCTCGCCTTCGGCACCAACCCCTCCCCACATGCCCTTGTCCCAGCCACAGCACCCCCATGTCGCTTTGTCCCTCAGCAGGCATTTCGAAACTCTGCGCTGCCGCCGTTGTGTCATTCCGAGCGGTAATCCTGAGCGCAGCGAGGGATCCCCGTCGAGAAATCCCGCTCTCCTCTCCCCCTTCTGAGATGGCCCACGTTTAGGTCCGCTGTTCTCCCGACCCGGTCGGTGATCGCGCCCGAGCCCCCCGCCCCTCCCCCGGCAGGAGCGCGTTGCCCCGCCAGCGAAGGTGTTGCCTCTGGCGGCATCCCGCCCTCATCCTGCAAGCAAGATGGAGGTTGTAATGGCACTCAGAGTCGCGTTCCTGGGCTGCGGCGGCATCGCCAACGCACATATGAGATCGCTCGCCAAGGCCGGCGGGGGCAAGATGGTCGCCTTCTGTGATGCCGACGAGGCGCGCGCGGCCAAGGCTGCCCAGGACTTTGGTGGCAAGCCTTACACTGAGTTCGATAAGATGCTCCAGGCGGAGGCTTTGGACGTGCTCTGGGTCTGTCTGCCGCCCTTTGCCCACGAGGGGCAGGAGATCAAGGCCGCCAGGAAAGGCATCCACCTCTTCGTCGAAAAACCCGTCTCCCTCTCCATGGACTACGCCGGGGAAGTGGCCAAGGCCATCGCAAAGGCTGGCATCCTCTCCTGCGTCGGCTACCAGATCCGCTACTGCCCCCATGTCACCGAAGCCCGCAAGATCCTCAAGGGCCACCGCATTGACATGGTCGCCGCCCGCTATATGTGCGACATGACCGGCATGAAGGGCTGGTGGCCCGTGATGGCCAAGTCCGGCGGCCAAGTCGTCGAGCAGTCCACCCACGCCCTGGACCTCATGCGCTACCTTGCCGGAGACGTTCTGAATGTCTATGCCCGCTACGCCCAGCGCGCAGTGGTGGGCCAGCCCCACTGGGACGTGCCCGACAACCACGTCCTCGCCATGGACCTCGCCTGCGGTGGTCTGGCCACCCTCCACAGCAGCGCCTCCATCGGCGGCTGGGATGCCGGCGTGCGCATCTTCTGCGACGACCTCGACGTGGATTGCACCTTCTCCGCCCTGCGCGTGGTGCGGGGCAACGAAACCCGCGAGATCCGCAGCGCCGGCGACCCCATGGTAATTCAGGACGGCAACTTCCTCGCCGCCATCAGGAAGGGGCGCCAGGATATGGTGCGCTCCTCCTATGCCGACGCCGTCAAGACCCTGGCGGTCACCCTCGCGGCCAACGAGTCCGCCGCCAAGGGTCAGCCCGTCAGCCTGTAGTGGATAGGCACGCCGCAGGCCCCGCCTCGCGCCCTCCGGTCAGCCCGGGAGGCAACATGAGCCGCCCCAATATCCTCTTCGTGTTCAGCGACCAGCAGCGCTGGGACACCGTGGGCTGCTATGGCTATCGGCCCAGCCTCACTCCCGAGTTGGACCGCATGGCTGCCGAGGGCGTCTGGTTCGAGCACGCCTTCACTTGCCAGCCTGTCTGCGGGCCGGCCCGCGCTGCCCTGCAGACCGGCCGCTACCCCGCCGAGATTGGCGTCTTTACCAACAACCGCCTCCTCCCGCCCACCGAACGCACCATCGCCCACGCCCTGGCCGACGCCGGCTATGAAGTGGGCTACGTGGGCAAGTGGCACCTGTCCTCTTGCGGCCCCAGGGACGGCCCCGACAGTTTCCGCACCCGACCCGTGCCCCCCGAGCGCCGGGGCGGCTACCGCGACTACTGGGTCGCCTCCGATACCCTGGAGTACACCTCCCACTCCTACGACGGGCACATGTTCGACGCCGACATGCGCCAGGTTGACTTCCCCCCTGGCCGCTTCCGCGCCGACTGCGTCACCGACTTCGCCCTCGACTTCCTGCGCCGGCCCCACCCCCGCCCCTTCTTTCTGTTCATCTCTTATCTCGAGCCCCACCATCAGAACGACCACCAGCGCTTCGAGGGACCCCACGGCTCCCGCCAGCGCTTTGGCCACTACCCGGTCCCCGCCGACCTGCTCGGCCACCCGGGGGATTGGCAGGACAACTGGGCCGATTACCTGGGCTGCATCAACAGCCTGGATACCAACCTCGGGCGGCTGCGGGCCGAGTTGGCCGCCCAGGGCCTGGCCGAAAATACCCTGGTCATCTACACCAGCGACCACGGCTGCCACTTCCGCACCCGCAACGGTGAGTACAAGCGTTCGTGTCACGAATCCTCGCTACGCATCCCCCTGATCGCCTGCGGCCCCGGCTGGCAGGGCGGCCGCAAGGTATCCGACCTCATCAGCCTGATTGACGTGCCGCCTACTCTGGTCACGGCAGCAGGGATGAAGCCCCCGGCCACCATGCGCGGGCGACCCCTGCAGGAGCTGCTGGATGGCACCGCCCGCGATTGGCCCCAGGAGGTCTTCGCCCAGATCAGCGAGTCTCACGTCGGCCGGGCCATCCGCACCGCCCGCTGGAAGTACTCCGTCCGCGCCCCCGAGCCCCGCGGCGACCGCCCCGGTAGTGACGTTTACCTGGAGGATTTCCTCTACGACCTCTCCCAGGACCCCTTCGAGCAGACCAACCTGATCGCCGACCCCGCCTATGCCCAGACCCGGCGCGAGTTGGCGGCCACACTCAAGCGGCGCATGGTTGAGGCCGGCGAGAAGGAACCCGAGATCCGGCCGGCATAGTGCCTCCTTCCCCCCCTCTCCCCGAAAGAGGGTTGGGATGAGGGGCTCGCAGACCAATGGCGCACCTCGTTGTCTGCTACCCACGCCGTGCCGGCCCCCTATCATTCGGAACAGTGGCGGATATCGCTCCCTCCGGTTCCCAGTGGCCCCGTAAGGCGCGTTGTCCCCCTGTGGGGTGGGTGCTCTGCCGTGCTATCGATTGCAAACAATTGTTTTTCGAGGCAGCAGGAACGCTCGCCCGGCCGCCGTATAGAGTACAGAGGGGGCCTTTCCCTGCCCTTCCCCAGGGAACAGGTGCTGTTCCCTGGCTACCGCACTTCATGTCTTCTGGGGGTGACCGGTGAGGGCTGATTTGTGCACCCTGCTTCTGCTGTGGGGTAAGACCAATCGTGACGACCCGCGACGCTACCACCCCTTGCTCTGCCACATGCTCGATGTGGCGGCGGTGTGCCACGCGCTTCTCCAGGTCCATGGGCCGGTTGCCGACCTGGCAAACGAGTGGAGCGTGTACCTGGCCGCTCTCCATGACGTGGGCAAGGCCGACCCCCTGTTCCAAAACAAGAACCCCGAGCAGGCCGCGCGCCTACGTAAGGCCGGCGTTGACTTGCCACAGACCGTTGTTCCCTTCCGCCATGAGGCCCGCTCGGCCGATTGGGTACGCGGCCACTTGCTGAACGACCACGGCTGGAACACGTCTGCCGCCGTCGCCGTTGCCCAGGCGCTTGCCGCCCACCACGGCAACTTCCAGCCGACCCTTGAAGAAGCCGGCGGAAAGACTTCCGCTGTCTTTCAGGGCTTCCGGTCCGATATCGCCCGCTGGCTTGCCGGGACCCTCTCCCACGTGCCGCGCGCGCCTTCTCTTGCCAACGCCAGCCGCACAGGCGCACAACTCGCAGGCCTGGTTGTGTTTGCCGACTGGGTGGCGTCGCACAACGGCCTTTATTGCCCGCCGGCCGTATCATCTGCTACGGACGATTACCTGGATGCGGCCCGGAAGGAGGCAGCACGGGCACTTGCACGACTGCGCCTCGCGCCCGCGCGGCGACTTGCCCCGCCTCAGCGTTTCGCCGACCTCTGGCCGGCTATCTCCTCTCTGCGGCCCGCTCAGAGGACGATTGAGGGTCTCTGCCGGGAAGGTCTCGGCCCCGGGCTCGCTATTATCGAGGCCCCCACCGGCGACGGCAAGACGGAGGCGGCCATCTACCTGGCCGAGCACTGGCAGCGCATCTCCGGCCGAAACGGCCTCTACCTGGCTTTGCCCACCGCGGCTACCAGCAACCAGATGCATGCTCGCTATGCGTCCTTCCTTGACCGCCGGCAACCCGGCACCGCTCCCCCCTACCTGGTTCATGGGATGGCGTGGCTGGTGGACGAGGTAGCGCCCCGGCAGTCTGCGAATACCGAGGACGGCGACCTCGCCCGGGACTGGTTTCGCAATCGCCGCCGCGCCCTGCTCGCCCCCCACGCGGTGGGAACTGTTGACCAGGCCATGCTGGCCGCGCTCCATGTCAGATTTGGCTTCCTGCGTCTGTTTGGGCTTGCCGGCAAGGTCTTGGTGGTGGACGAAGTGCATGCCTACGACGAGTATATGACCACCATCCTGGAGCGTCTGCTGCAGTGGTGCCATGCCCTCCAGGTCCCGGTCATTCTGCTTTCCGCTACCCTCTCCTCACGGCAGAAAAGCCGCCTCCTGGCCGCCTACGGCGCCACTCCCTCTGCACCCGTCTCCGCCCAGTGCTACCCCCTCGTCACGCATGTCGATATGGCCGGTGCTGTCTCCCGCTTCCCGGTCGCTGACCCTCGCACCAGGCAGGTCGCACTGCGCCGTCACCCGGGGCTGCTCCAGGATGCGGCCGCCATCGCCGACCTCGCGGTGTCATTGGTCAACCGTGGCGGCTGCGCTTGCGTCCTGGTCAACACGGTGACGGCCGCTCAGGAGATCTACAGGGCTCTCAAGCGCCGTCGCCCGGCCGGGCTGTCCTTGCACCTTTTTCATGGACGTTTCCGTGCCGAGCGCCGCCAGGAGATCGAGGGCCAGGTTGCCGCCCTCTTTGGCAAGGAGGCCGGCCCGGCCCGGCCCCAGCGGGCGATCCTGGTGGCCACCCAGGTGGTGGAGCAGAGCCTTGACCTTGACTTCGACGTCATGGCCAGCGCCGTGGCGCCGGTGGACCTGCTCCTGCAGCGCGCCGGGCGTCTGCACCGGCACGAGCGCGGTACTCGCCCCACCGGTTCCGAGGCCGTGCTTCACTTGCTGCTGCCTGCAGAGGGCACCTTCTCCTTCGGGCCCTCGGAGCGCATCTATCACCGCCTGCCTCTCCTGCGCACCCTCGGCCTGCTTGCCGGCATTGACCGCTTCTCCCTCCCGCACGACTTTCGGGTGCTGGTCGAGGCCTGCTATGGCGATTCCCCGGTGCCCGGAGTTCCGGATGACTTACTCGCTCATGCCGATACACAGCGGCGCTCCTGTCTGGAGGAGTACCGCACCAGGGCGCGTCAGCACTTGCTCCCCGAGCCCACCCCTGACGTTTTCGCCCTGGCCTGGGCTCCCTACCGCCCGGTTGAGGAAGCGGAGGATGGCGACCGCGCGAATTACCTGCACGCGCAGACTCGCCTGGGAGATGAGCGGCGCCGTGTGCTGGTGCTGCACAACCCGGCCGACTTGGCGATAGCCCGGTCTGCCACGCCACCCTCGCGAGAAGACATCAAGCGGCTATTCATGCAGATGGCGGACCTGCCCTCACGGTGGCTTGATCGGGTGGAGCCCGACAACCCCACCGACGAAATCTGCCCCGCCCCGGACTGGCTGCGTGGTTTGCATATCGTCCCCATGCAGGGTGGCACCTGGCGGGGCCGCGACAGCAGTGGCCGCCAGGTGGCGCTCGTAGACGACCCAGAACTGGGCCTGTGCCGCATCGCTGCTGACAAGGAGAACGTAGATGCCGACGTTTGACCTGCGAGAGGAGCCCTGGATCCCGGTAGTGTGCCAGGATGGCAAGACCGAGGAGGTGGGCCTGCGCCGGGCCCTGGTGGAGGCACACCTCTTCGTCGAGATCTCGGACCCCATCCCAATTGTGGAGTTCGGGCTCTACCGCCTGCTCGTGGCCCTCGTCATGGATGTCTTTGAACTGCGGGGGATACGGGGCCTGCTGTCCTTGCTCGAGGCCGGGCGCTTTGACCCCAACCAGGTTGACTCGTACCTCGAGCGATGGGGAGACCGGTTTGATCTCTTTCATGCGCAATACCCGTTCTTGCAGACAAGCAGCAGTGGTGGCAAAACCAAGCCACTGGCGGCACTGCTTCCGGCCATCCCCTCGGGCACTAACGCGCTCCATTTCCACCGGCACACGGAGGACGAGTTTGCCGCCTGTCCTGCGGCGGCTGCTCGCCTACTGGCTACTATCGCTCCCTTCATGACCGCGGGCGGCACCGGGCTTTCCCCGTCAATTAATGGCGCGCCCCCTTGGTATGTCATGCCGCGGGGAGGGGCCCTCTTCGAAACAGTTTGCCTGAACTGCTGTGTGCTTCCTTTGCCAGGGGATCGCAAGGACGCACCGCCTGCCTGGCGCGACCCCCGCCCGGCGTCTCCGGGGCGCCGAGCAGGCGCCAGCCTACTTGAGGCCCTTTCTTGGAGACCGCGCCAAGTCCGCCTGATTCCCAGCGACGCTGGTATCTGTTCCCTGACCGGTCGGGAAAGCAGCGTGCTGGTTTGCACCATGCATTTCTCACCGGGAGCCTCCAGCGGCTTCCTGTGGACGGATCCCAACGTGCCCTACCGCATCACCAGCGAGAAGGTCACCCCCCTTCGCCCCAAGGAGGGCAGGGAACTGTGGCGTGACACCGGCCCCATCTCCCTGCTCCAGGACAAGGACTATGAGAGTCACCATGGGCGGGGCATTGTCCGCTTCAACCGGCCGGTAATCATGACCCAGTTCGCGCATATGGCCAGCACTGGTCTGCTGCCCTGCCGCCCCAAACTCGATCTGGTTGCATACGGTATGCGCACCGACCTGAATATGAAGGTGTTCGAGTGGCAGCGCGAGGCCCTCGCGGTGCCTGTTCCCCTCCTCTCGCGGAGCAGCCTCTGTGCCGAAGCGCAGCGTGCCAGTGAGCAGGCTGAGGCTGTGGCGTCCGCCATAGCCCAATGCGCGAGGGCTGTGTACCCTAGGGGCGGTGCAGACAACCGCGCAGGCTTCGGCAGGCGCATCGCCGCGGCTCACCGCCGCTACTGGGCCGACTTGCGTAGCGATTTCGAGACCCTGCTGTGGGCGCTCGCCGCTCTGCCTGTACATGCCTCCATAGACGAAGCCCAACCCTGCTTGCGCCACTGGCGCGACCGCCTGTGGCAGGTGGGCATGGCCGCCCTGGAGCAGGCCATCGGCGACCTTGATACAGACGCCGCCTTGCTCGCGCGCCAGGTGCACGCCCGCTCTGATTTCCAGGTCGCCTTTCCCGGCTGCTGAACGATCACCAAACCCCGACCGATGGTGAAAGGAGGGACAGATGAGCGAACAACCTCGTACCGAAGATCCTATGCTCGGCCCGGCCCGCGCCTTTGTCGCCCGCGTGCAGGCGCTCGACCGGGCGGAACTGGCCTCGCTCAAGCGCAATGCCGGCCGCACCCTGGGCGAGGCCCGGGGCGCCCACTGGTTCTACCGCCTGCTTGACGACCACGGGTGGCGCGACCCCGAGATCCACTTCCTGGTTGCCACCCTGGTGGGCCTCAACCAGCCCCCCTTCGCCGGCGACTTTGGCAAGACCATGCGCTGCCTCGCTGCCCGGCAGGCAGACGGTCGTGATCTCCAGACCACCCCTGCCGCCCGGCGCTTCGCCATCCTGCTCGATGCCGAGTTTGAGCGGGTCGACAGGCATTGGGGCGGGGGCGAACTCGCCTGGCGGTTGCGCCAGACGGTGCGCCTCGCGGCCTCGCACGAGGTCGGGGTGGACTGGCCCCAACTCCTGGTTGACCTGCGACAGTGGCAGCGCCCCGGCCGCCCGGTCCGCCGCCGCTGGGCCGAGAGTTTCTACGCTTCACCGAACCCCAACCCCGGGCAGCACACCACCATTCACAAGGAGGCCTCCGATGCTGATTGAGATTCACATCTTGCAGAACCATGCCCCCTCCAACCTGAACCGCGACGACACCGGCAGCCCCAAGGACTGCGTCTTCGGAGGCATCAAGCGGGCTCGCATCTCCAGCCAGTGCCTCAAACGCTCCATCCGCCGCTCGGACCTCTTCCGGTCCCTGCTGCAGGGCCACCTCGCATGCCGTACCCGTAGGCTCCCGGAACTGGTGCAAAACCGCCTTCTGGCCGAAGGTATGGACCCCGCGCTCGCGGCCGTCGCCGCCAAGAAGGCCACCGGATTCGGTACGGAGAAGGGCACCGAGAGAAAGGACCTTCGCACCGCCCAGACCATGTTCCTTACCGAGGCAGATGTTGCTGCGGTGGTGGACACCTTGCGCGCCGCCGCACAGAAGGCCGGCACCCCTGCCCAGTTCGATGAGGTGCCGGCGAAAGACCTGCAGGCTAAAGCCCAGGAGCGGGGCTTCCGCCCTATCACCGTTGACATCGCCCTCTTCGGGCGCATGGTTACCTCCGCTGCCTTCCGCGACGTGGAGGCCGCCGCCCAGGTGGCCCATGCCATCTCCACCCACAAGGTGGATCAGGAGTTCGACTATTTCACCGCTGTTGATGACCTCAAAGGCCCGGCGGAGGCGGAAGACGAGACCGGTGCCGGCGCCGACATGCTGGGCGATGTGGAGTACAACTCCGCTTGCTACTACAAGTATTTCGCGCTCCATCTCTCGGCATTGGTGGACAACCTCACCGCGGCAAGCGCGGGGCGTAAAGACATCCCCCCGCAGGAGCAGGCGGATGCGGTCGCACTTGCCAAGAAGACGGTTGGCGCTTTCCTGCAGGCGGCCGCCCTGGTTACCCCCACCGGCAAGCAGAACTCCTTTGCCGCCCACCAACTACCCGCCGCGGTGCTGGTGGAGGTGCGCCCCCACTGCATCCCCGTCAGTTACGCCAACGCCTTCGTCGAGCCCGCCCGCCCCGGCCGGGATGGTGACCTGGTCACCGCCTCCCTGGCGAAACTGGGCCGCCACGTGGAGGCCCTCACCGCCGGTTTTAACCTGCAGGCGGTCGCTCGGCTGCTGCTGGCCCCTGAGCACCCCGATTTCCATATCGCCGGCGTGGAACGCGTGCCCGACCTCAAAGCCATGTGCCAGCGCCTGCAGGAGGTGATGAACCATGGGTAGGCCTGTCCTCCTGCTGCGCCTGGAGGGGCCACTGCAATCCTGGGGCACGCGTGCCCGGTGGGACGTGCGCGACACCGCCCCCGAGCCCACCAAGTCGGGTGTCATCGGCCTGCTCGGTTGCGCGCTGGGTTACCGGGTAGGCGACCCCCGCGTCGAGGAACTCGACCGTGGACTCGTCTTCGGCGTCCGGGTGGAGGCGCCCGGGCGGATAGAGGAGGACTATCAGACCATCACCGACTACCTGCCAACCGCTGAGGGCACATATCGCCACAGCGGGGTAGGGACCGCGAGATCGCTTATAGGGCTGCTCGACAAGCATGCAGTCCCGTCCACCATCGTGTCCCCGCGGGCCTACCTCCACGACGCCGCCTTCCTGGTGGCCTTGGGGGAGACCGGCACCGTGCCCGGCCTGCTCGAGCGCTGTCGCGCCGCGCTCGAGCGGCCGGTCTGGCCGCCCTACCTCGGGCGCAAGGCCTGTATCCCGACCAGGCCCATCCTGGAGACACTCACCGAAGAGTATGAGGGGGTCGAGGCGGCCTTGCGCAAGCACCCCTGGTCTTGGCTGGGGACCGCGGCGGGCCGGCGTGAGGCCCCCACGCATGATCTCCTGGCCTATGTCGAGAACGAACACGGCGACCTCGTCCGCCAGGACGCTGTACGGACTAACGCCGCCCGTCTCTACGGCTTCCGCCGCGCCCGCGCGCTCCGCATTCCCCTGGCAGCCGTCTGCCCTGGAGGTGAGCGATGATCTACCTCTCTTCACTGCTGCTGGACCCGCGCAGCGCCCAGGTCCAGGCCGAACTGCGCGATCGCTACCAGATGCACCGCACCCTTGCCCGTGGCTTCGGCACCCAACCTGGCCAGTTTGCTGCTGCCCGCTGCCTCTTCCGGGTGGACCGGCGCCCGGATAGCGATGACCTCCAACTGCTGGTGCAGTCATTAACACAGCCCAACTGGCAATCGCTCGCAGGCCGGCACTACCTGGCTGCCTCTCCCCAGGTGAAAGCGTTTATGCCTGCCTTCACGGAGGGGGAACGGCTGCGCTTTCGGCTGCAGGCCTGCCCTACCAGGCGCCTGCCCGCTCACCATGACCCCGAGCGTGCCGACGGGCGCAGGGTTGCCCTCTACGGTGAGCGCGAGCAGCGCGCCTGGCTGGAGCGCAAGGGCAAGGACGGTGGCTTCATCCCCTGCGCATACCGGGTGGCCTGCCGCGGCCTGGTGACCAGCCGTCAGCGCGCCGACGCGCCCGCGCGACACCTGTGCGTGGACTACGACGGCCTCCTGGAGGTCACCGACCCCGAGCGCCTCGCCCAAACGCTCCGCTCGGGCATTGGCCCGGCCAAGGGATTCGGTTTTGGGTTGCTCTCCCTTGCCAGGAGGTAGCCATGCCGCTCGACGACCTGCACCGACTGCCCAAGTTTCGCGATGCCCTCTCCTATCTGTACCTGGAGCACGGTCGCATCGACAGCCATGAAAAGGCGATCGCCTTCCATGACGCACAGGGAATGGTGCCCATCCCGGCGGCCTCGCTGTCACTCCTCATGCTGGGGCCAGGAACGTCAATCACACATGCCGCCATGGTGGCCCTGGCCGACAATAACGTGCTCGCTGTCTGGGTGGGCGAAGAAGGCGTACGCTGCTACGCCCACGGAATGGGCGGCACCCGTAGCAGTGCGGCGCTCCTGCGCCAGGCCGCCCTGGCCAGCGATGAGAACTCCCGGTTGCAGGTGGTCCTGCGCATGTATCGGATGCGGTTTGCCGAGGACCTACCCCGCACGCTTACCGTGGAGCAACTGCGAGGCATGGAGGGCCGACGCGTGCGGGACGCCTATGCCGCTTCCAGCGCCCTCACCGGAGTCCCCTGGAGCGGCCGGTTCTACGAGCGCAACGACTGGCAAGCCGCCGACCCGGTGAACCGCGCCCTCTCTGCCGCTAACTCGTGCCTCTATGGCCTGTGCCATGCCGCCATCATATCGGCAGGTTACAGCCCGGCCATCGGCTTCATCCACACTGGCAAGCAACTGTCTTTTGTCTATGACATCGCCGATCTGTATAAGACCGAAATCAGCATTCCCCTGGCCTTCGAGATGGCGTCCAAGGGAGGACCGCAGTTGGAGCGCAACACCCGCCTGCGCTGCCGCGACCTCTTCCGGGAACGTAGACTGCTCGCTCGCGTTGTGCCCGACATCCGCAAGGCGCTGGGCGATCAGGAGCCGGAGGATTTTGCCCCCGATCAGGACCCGGCCCTGCCCACCCCGCTGTGGGATCCATCCACCCTGCCGCCTGGCGAGAAGGAGGGCTAAGCCATGGTGGTCCTCATCCTCGAGCACGTGCCCGCCTCCCTCAGGGGTGAACTCAGCCGCTGGATGATCGAGCCGCGGCCGGGGCTTTTCGTCGGTACCATCTCGGCGATGGTGCGTGACCGCCTCTGGGAATATGCAATCGCTAAGGCTCCCCAGGCCGGAGCGGTGATGCTGCACAGCGCCCCCACCGAACAAGGGTTCGCCATCCGCGCCTATGGAGATACCACCAGGCAGGTAGTGGACTTCGAAGGATTGGCCCTCATCCAGCGGCAGGACCCGCACCCCCCATAGCAAACGTGGGTTTTGTATTGTCCCCACGCACGTGGGGGTGAACCGGCCTACTGGTATCTGGCCGACATGAGTGCGCTATTGTCCCCACGCACGTGGGGGTGAACCAGCCCGACTCCGTCTCGCACCGCAGCAGCACCCCATTGTCCCCACGCACGTGGGGGTGAACCGGCACCTGGGCCGAGATGAGCCGCAATGTAGGAATTGTCCCCACGCACGTGGGGGTGAACCGTTGCCGTCCTCGTTCATGTACCAACGGTAGTCATTGTCCCCACGCACGTGGGGGTGAACCGAACCCCAGCCCGCCCGGTCGCAGGCATTCCCTCATTGTCCCCACGCACGTGGGGGTGAACCGGTGCGCACCGCGTCGGGGGTGGGGGTAGTAGCATTGTCCCCACGCACGTGGGGGTGAACCGCGAACCCCCGGCTCCGTGGTATCCTGGCTCACATTGTCCCCACGCACGTGGGGGTGAACCGTCTGATGGCAAGCCGTTCTGGGCTTGCAACCGATTGTCCCCACGCACGTGGGGGTGAACCGCCTACCTGCATGCAGACTCCCTGCGGGTGCACATTGTCCCCACGCACGTGGGGGTGAACCGGCCAACGACTTGGTCGCCTACGCACAGGTGACATTGTCCCCACGCACGTGGGGGTGAACCGGAGAACCTCGCCTGCGCGATCTCCTCTGCGGTGATTGTCCCCACGCACGTGGGGGTGAACCGGTGACGGGCCGACTCAAGCACCTGCCGCTGGTATTGTCCCCACGCACGTGGGGGTGAACCGCCTAATAACACGCGCGAGCGGCCACCGGCAGCATTGTCCCCACGCACGTGGGGGTGAACCGAAGCTGCCGATGTCCTTCCGGGCGCTGGGCACATTGTCCCCACGCACGTGGGGGTGAACCGTTCCCGCACCCCATCCGCCAGGGCCGTAAAGAATTGTCCCCACGCACGTGGGGGTGAACCGTACCCGCGGCGGATGCCACCACCGAGGCCAAGCATTGTCCCCACGCACGTGGGGGTGAACCGCCCCAAATCCTCGTCATAGGCCACTATCACAAATTGTCCCCACGCACGTGGGGGTGAACCGCCCCAGGCGGTCAAGGGACACTGAGGTGTGGAATTGTCCCCACGCACGTGGGGGTGAACCGAAGGACGTGCAACTCGAAGCCCGCTCCCTGCGATTGTCCCCACGCACGTGGGGGTGAACCGCCTTGGAGGGGTACCTGGGATACCGCACATACATTGTCCCCACGCACGTGGGGGTGAACCGGAAGAGGTGACGACGCGGCCCCACGCGCCCGTATTGTCCCCACGCACGTGGGGGTGAACCGACCTTGGTCAGCAGGGGGTCGTTCTGAAACCCATTGTCCCCACGCACGTGGGGGTGAACCGGGGGCGGGGACTGGTTCGTGATTGTGGAAGGGGATTGTCCCCACGCACGTGGGGGTGAACCGTGAGCCGCCCGGAGTTCCCGCACCCCATCGGCATTGTCCCCACGCACGTGGGGGTGAACCGGTATTTGGGAGGGACGCGGGCGCGGCGCCTGCATTGTCCCCACGCACGTGGGGGTGAACCGGCGTGCGGGTCATGCTGGTCCACGTAGCGCAGATTGTCCCCACGCACGTGGGGGTGAACCGCCCTGCTGCGGGCCGGGCTGGCACCCGAGCGTCATTGTCCCCACGCACGTGGGGGTGAACCGGCACTCGGCAGGTCCGGTATGATAATGTCCAGATTGTCCCCACGCACGTGGGGGTGAACCGAGCACGCGGCTCAGGTACGACCCACAGATGCAATTGTCCCCACGCACGTGGGGGTGAACCGGGCCGGCAGGCGTTCGGCGGCGCGAACTATTGATTGTCCCCACGCACGTGGGGGTGAACCGTATGGCTCCCCTCCGCTCCCCTCCGGATTGACAGCGACGGTGGCTGCCGCTACAATGCAAGGCGATTTCCGCAGGAGGTGCGTTTTGGGAGTCAGTGCCAACACCAAGGTGAAGACCTGGAAGAAGCGGGGCGTTGGCCCGTATGGCAACGGGGTGGTCCGGCCCAAACCCCCCAAGAAGAGCCAGGAACACACCAAGTGGCAGTTGAAGGATCCCCGCCCCACGCGGCCGCGCTCCGCGCCCAAGCACGCGCAGTAGGCCGCAACTGTTACCTGAAGGACTGGGAAAGAAAGGGAGGAGCAGGTCGCTCCTCCCTTTCGCGTTTTCTGGGGAGACCTGCGAGATGGCGGCCACTGCTCGCCACGCTCACAGTCACAGGCGGCTGTCAGTTCGCCTGTTGGCTGACCCCTTCGCCGTACGGTTCCAGGAAGTCACGCCACTCCGGGTTGCGGATGGCGGAGACGAACTTGGTGTAGGCAATATAGGGGATGTACTTGGGCCGCCGGGGGCGCCGGCGCAGCCGCATCCCGGCTTCTTCCGGGGTGCGGTTGCCCTTGATGTTGTTGCACTTGGTGCAGCAGCACACCAGGTTATCCCAATCTGACCCGCCGCCCCTGTCCTTGGGGATGACGTGATCGATGGTCAGCGCGCCGTGGGTCTCCCCGCAGTACTGGCAGGAATGGTCGTCCCGGGCCAGGATGGACTTGCGGCTGGGGCGCAGCACGGGCACCGGCCGCCGGATGTACTGCCGCAGGCGCACCACCGTGGGGGCCTCCACCACCATCTTCTCCGCACGGAACACGACCGAGTCCGTCCGCACCACCTCGGCCTTGCCCAGGTAGAGCATGGCGATCGCCCGATTCACGTTCGTGACGTTGAGCGGCTGATAGTTGTTGTTCAGGACCAGTACTTCCATCCAACTCTCACCGGGGCAACAAAAAACCCGCTCTGCACAGGCGTAGCGGGCGGCAGGAGGTCAGGGGCAGGCTTGCCGTAGGCTGTGGCGCGATTGCCACGCCAGCACCTGTCTCAATCTCTCCCTGCCGCCAAACGCACCCCAGATGGGCATGTTGCACACCGTTCCCGTGCTTGGTCTGGTACCATCTTACCTGCTTCGCGCCCCGATTGTCAAGGCAGATGGCCGCGGCCTGCCGTCCGGGCAAAGCAGAGAGTAGATAGTGGAAAGGCGAGGGATCATGTTGGCCGCCGCCTCCTGCCTGTCGGTATGGAATAATGGATTGGCTGGCCTCCCCCCGGGGTGGATGCCTCCGTCACCTTAGTCACAGGAGGACCGACCGATTCCATGTGCCCCCAATGCTCAGACCCGCGTACTATGAGCCGTGAAGGGGAGGGGGGGGCGCTGCCGCACCTGGTGATCGGCGGGGTCATGCCCTGCCATGCCTTCACCGATAAGACGCTGCTGCTGGCCCAGGGCGAGCGCATCGGCAGCGCTTTGCAACTGGAGCGCTTGCTGCGGGCGGACGTGATCTTCGCCCAGGAGCCGCCTCCGCACCTGGCGGGCGCGGTGGCCGAGCGCCAGCGCGCGCTGGGCATCGCGCCCAGCGCCACCTCCGCGCCCCCACCGCGTGCGCGCCCCCTGTCGCCCCCCCGCCAGGACGGGCCGGCCGACAGCGAGTTGGCTGCTTGGATGCCCCCGGGATGGCCGGTGCCTGCCCCCCGGAACCGCACGCGGGTCCCTTTCCACGTGGAGATTGCGGAAGCCCAGAACATCCACCGCGAGGCCTTGCGCCAGGTCAGAGAGCTCACCGAGCAGGCGCGCAACCGGCGCTCCCTCAACCTGGAGCCCGTGTACGATACGGTGGGCCAGGTGGTAACCAGCCTCGAGCGCAACGAACAGGCCTTTGCCAGCCTACTCTGGGTGAAGAGCCGGGATGATGCCCTGCACAAGCACATGATCAACACCTGCGTGCTGGCGGCCATGCTGGCCGAGCCGGCCGGCTTGCGCGAGCATGCCCAGGCCTTGGCCCTGGGTGCATTGATGCACGATATCGGCAAGGTCTGCCTGCCCACAGAGGACCTACGGGGCCACGATGGGCTGAGTGCCGCCCAAGGGGAATTTCAGGAGCACCCAGCCATCGGCGCCGCCCTCGCCGCCCGCTGTGGCCTGCCGGCGGTAGTCATGGAGGCTATCAGCCAGCACCACGAACGATTCGACGGCTGTGGCTACCCACTCGGGCTGCGCGGCGCGGCGATATCCCCGGCCGGTCGGGTGGTGGCGGTGGCCAACGCCTATGACGCGCTGACTGCCGAAAGCCCCACTCATACCCGCATGCTCGCTTCGGAGGCCATGCGGGCCATCGCCGCGCAGGCCGGCAAGGCCTTCGATCCCCAGGCGGTGGGCTCCCTGGTGCAGGCCGTCGGTCTCTTCCCAGTGGGCAGCGTGGTGGCACTCAGCACAGGCGAGCGGGCCATCGTGGCAGCGCTCAATGCCTCCGCCATTGCCCGTCCTACCGTGCTGGTGATCGCCAATTCCCCCGGGGATACTAATACCAAGCCCTATCTGCTCGATCTGAGCCAGCGCTCGCACCTGTTCTCCGGTCGTGAGATTGTGGATATGGAGAACCCGTACTGCTCAGACGTGGACGTAGTGGGTTGCCTGGCCATGGTGCCTGAGCTGGCAGCCCAGGCGCAGCCCTCGCTGTCCAGCCTGGCATAGCGAGTGGCCGCCGCCGTCCGCGAGGAACGGCTGAAAATCCACGGAAAATCGTTGTTGACCGGGTCGCCCCGGCTGTGCTAACATTTCTGATTAATAGGAACCCCTTTAACCCAGTCCCGTGAGGCTGAGAAGGGCGAGTAGATGCCGCGTACAACCACAGCCAGGCAAGAGAGCCCTTCCGCGTTGCGGGAGGGCTCTTTCTTCATGTGGGAGAGGCCATGACCGAGATCATGGATTCCCAGGACATCCGGCGGGCCCTGCGGCGGATCGCGCATGAGGTGCTCGAGCGCAATCGCGGCGCGCAGGGCATGGCGCTGGTGGGGATCCGGACCCGGGGGGTGCCGCTGGCCCGACGGCTGGCGCTGTTGCTGGAGGAGATCGAGGGGGCCAAGGTGCCGGTGGGGGCGCTGGACGTGAGCGATCACCGGGATGACAAGGCACTGGTAGGGCCCAAGCGTGGTGAAGGCACAGATATCCCCTTTGACCTGAATGGCCGCCGCTTGGTGCTGGTGGATGAGGTGCTCTACACCGGGCGCACGGTACGGGCGGCGATGGACGCGCTGATGGAGATCGGCCGGCCGCAGGCGCTGCAACTGGCGGTGCTGGTAGACCGGGGGCATCGGGAGTTGCCCATCCGGCCGGATTATGTAGGCAAGAACCTGCCCACGTCCCGCGCCGAGCGGGTGCGCGTGCGCCTGCAGGAACTCGACGGCGAGGACGTGGTGCGCTTGGAGCGCGACGGGGGCGAGGGCAAGGGAATGAGCGCGGGGCGGGATCATACCCAGGCAGGAGGGTAGCGATGCTGGCGGGTAGAGACCTGGTGACCATTGCGGACCTGAGCAACGAAGAGGTGGAGGCGATTCTGGCCCTGGCCGATGAGATGGCCCGGCATGCGCGGGGGGGCAGCCTGCTGGCTCAGGGCAAGGTCATGGCCACGCTCTTCTACGAGCCCAGCACGCGCACCCGGTTATCGTTTGAGAGCGCCATGCTGCGCCTGGGTGGCGGGGTGATCAGCGCCGCCGACATGGGCGCCACCTCGGTGGCCAAGGGCGAGAGCATCGCCGACACCGTGCGCGTCGTGGAGGGTTACGCCGACCTGATCGTGATCCGCCACCCGCTGGAGGGGGCGGCCCGCGTAGCGGCAGACTATACCCGGGTGCCGGTAATCAACGGCGGCGACGGTGCCCACGAGCACCCTACCCAGACCCTGACCGATCTCTATACCATCCGCACCGAGAGCGGGCGCATCAAGGGCTGCTGGGTGGCGCTGGTGGGCGACCTGAAGCACGGCCGCACCGTGCATTCGCTGGCGGTGGCGCTGGCGCGGCTGGGCGGGCACGTGGTATGCGTGTCGCCGCCGGGGCTGGAGATGCCCGCCGAGATCTTGGCCGAGGTGGAGTCGCACAGTGGCGCCTCCCCCCGGCAGTACCACTCGCTTGACGAACTGGCGGCCGACCACGAGTTGCTGGGGGTGCACATGCCCGACGTCCCCCAGCCAAAACTGGCCTTTGGCCCCCTGAGCCTCTTCGATGCCATCTATGTCACCCGGCTGCAGAAGGAGCGCTTTGCCAGCGCTGCCGAGTACGAGCGGGCCAAAGGTGCATACCACATCACCCCCGCCGCGCTGGCCAATGCCCGGGCCGACGCCCTGATCATGCACCCCCTGCCCCGGGTGGACGAACTTGATTATGCGGTAGACAACGACTCCCGGGCGGCTTACTTCCGCCAGGCCTCCTATGGGGTGCCGGTACGCATGGCCCTGGCTGCGGCCCTGCTCGGGCGGGCGTCGGTCAATGCGGCGCGAGCGGGCTCCGACCAGGCCCGGCCGGTTGCTTCAGATGGCCATGTCTGCAAGAACCCCCATTGCGTGATGAGGTCCGAGTGGTATCTCACGCCGCGCTTCGAGCGGGTGGGGGAGGGGCCGGTACGCTGTGCTTACTGCCAGCGGCCTGTGGAGGTGAGGGCTTGAGCCTGCTGATCCAGGGCGCGCGCGTCATAGACCCGGCCTCCGGCCTCGACGGTGAGGGCGACCTGCTGGTGGCGGGAGACCGGATTGCGGCTGTGGGCCGGGTGCAGGTGCGTGGGGATGAGGAAGTCATTGCTGCCGAGGGGCTGGTGGCCTGCCCGGGGTTGGTGGACCTGCACGTGCACTTCCGCGAGCCCGGCCAGGAGTACAAGGAGACCATTACCACCGGGGCCGCGGCGGCAGCAGCCGGCGGGTACAGCACAGTCGCGTGCGAAACCAATACCACGCCTGTGCTCGACCGGGCGGACCAGCTGCGGGAGGTGCAGCAGCGGGCAGCCCAGGCGCCGGTGCGGGTGCTTTTCAAGCACTGTCTCACCCGGGGGCAGAGCGGTCGCGAGTTGGCAGACCTGGGAGCGGCGCGCCGGGCGGGCGCGGTGGCCGTCTCGGATGACGGCCAGCCCACCCTGGACGAGGGGGTGATGGAGGCCGGGCTGAAGGCAGCCAAGACCGCGGGCCTCACCGTGACCCCGCACTGCGAGGAATCCCCTGCCTCCCGGGAGCGTGACCCCTGGCCCATCCCCTACCGGCGGGAGCCGGCGCTGGTGGCCAGGGACCTGGTCTTGGCAGCACAGACAGGCGCTCGCCTGCACATCTCCCATCTGAGTACGGCGGAGGCGGCGGCGGCCCTCGCCCGGGCCCGGGAGAAAGGTTGGCCGGTGAGCGGTGAGGTCGCGCCCCAGCACCTGGCGCTAACCGAGGACATGGCGGGCGGCGACCCGAGTTTCAAGACCAATCCTCCACTGCGCACCCCGGCCGACCGGGAGGCGATGCAGCGGGCGCTGGCCGAGGGCGTCATTACCGTGATTGCCACCGACCATGCCCCCCATGCGCCCGAGGAGAAGGCCAAGGGGTGGGAGGAGGCACCCTTTGGGCTGATCGGGCTGGAGACGGCACTCGGGGTGGTGCTTACGACCCTGTACCACTCCCGGCGCATGGATCTCCTGCCCCTGCTGGCGACCATGACCTGCAACCCGGCGGAGGTGCTTGGGCTGGAGGCGGGCCGCCTGGAGGTGGGGGGGCGGGCAGATATCTGCCTGTTTGCCCCCGACGCCCGCTGGCAGGTGGATCCTGAGCGCTTCCGCTCCAAGGGCCGCAACTGCCCGTGGGCGGGGGAGTGGCTACGCGGGCGGGTGGTGGCCACCATCTGCAAGGGGGAGATAGTTTACCGTTGCATGTAGGCCGGGAGACAAGGGAATGAGCGCGGCGGCAATATTAGCACTGGCGGATGGGACCATCGTCACCGGCGAGAGCGTGGGTGCGCCCGGGACCCGCTTCGGGGAGTTGGTTTTCAATACCGGTATGACCGGCTACCAGGAGATGCTGACCGACCCCTCGTACCGGGGACAGATCCTCATGCTCACCTTCCCTTCCATCGGTAACTACGGGACCAACCCGGGGGACTGCCAGTCGCGGGAGGTCCAGGTAGAGGGGTTCGTGGTGCGCACGCTGTGCGAGACCCCGAGCAACGCGCTCTGCAAGCAGAGCGCCGGCACCTTCCTCCAGGAGAACGGAGTGGTGGCCATCGCGGGCGTGGACACCAGGGCGCTGGCCCGGCGGCTGCGCATGCACGGGGTGATGATGGCCGGGCTCTCCACCGAGATGGCAGGGGAGGCGCTGCTGGCGGAGGTGCGTGCCCAGCCTGACTACGGCAGCGCGCAGTACCTGGAACGGGTGACGACGGCCCAGTCGTACCAGTACCAACCCCGTCCCCATGGCCAGATGGAGATGGGCTTTGGGGTGCGGTTGGTGGTGGTGGATTATGGCGTGAAGCGGGCCATCCTGCACTTTCTACACGAGGCAGGCTGCCAGGTGCTGGTGGTGCCGGCCACTGCGGCGGCCCGCGACATCCTGGCACTGGAGCCGGATGCGGTGGTGCTCAGCCCCGGCCCCGGGGATCCGGGCGCGCTCGCGGATTACATCAAGACGATCGAGGCGCTGCTGGGCCGGCTGCCCATCCTGGGCATCTGCCTGGGGCACCAGCTGCTGGGATGGGCGCTGGGCGGGCGTACCTACAAACTGAAGTTCGGCCATCGTGGGGGCAACCACCCGGTCAAGGACATGGAGAGCGGGCGGGTGTACATCACCGCCCAGAACCACGGTTACGCGGTGGACGAGGAGAGCGTGGTGGGGGCTAAGGCCAGGGTGAGCCACGTGAACCTGAACGACGGCACGGTGGAGGGTCTATGCCACCCCTCCCTGGCGGTGTTCTCCGTGCAGTATCATCCGGAGGCGAACAGCGGCCCGCTGGACAGCCGATACATCTTCGACCAATTCGTAGCACAAGTGCGGCAGAGCAAAGAGCAGCGCAGGGGGACCGCTTAGCGATGCCCAGGCACGAGGACCTGCGCAAGGTAATGGTGGTGGGTTCGGGGCCGATTGTGATCGGTCAGGCCGCGGAGTTTGACTACGCCGGCACCCAGGCGTGCAAGGCCCTGCGGGAGGAGGGCCTGGAGGTGGTATTGGTCAACAGCAATCCCGCGACCATCATGACCGACACCAACATGGCAGACCGGGTGTACATCGAACCGCTCACGGTTGAGTACGCCTCCATGATCATTGAGAAAGAGCGACCGGACGGATTGCTGCCTACCCTGGGCGGACAGACTGGGCTTAACCTGGCCACGCAGTTGGCCAAGAGCGGCGTGCTGGAGCGCAACGGGGTGCGCCTGCTGGGCACTCCTCTGGAGGCGATCGAGCGCGCGGAGGACCGGCGGGCTTTCAAGGAGACCATGGAGCGCATCGGGGAGCCGGTGCCCAAGAGCCGCATTGTGGACAGCCTGGAGGCCGCGCAGGAGTTCGCGGAGGAGATCGGCTTCCCCGTCATCGTGCGGCCCGCGTACACCCTGGGCGGGACGGGCGGGGGCATTGCCCACCGCATGGACGATCTGGTGGAGATTGCCCAGCGCGGCCTGCGTCTGAGCATGATCCACCAGTTGTTACTCGAGGAGTGTGTGGTCGGGTGGAAAGAGATCGAGTATGAGGTGATGCGCGACGGGGCGGATAACTGCATCGTCATCTGCTCGATGGAGAATATTGACCCCATGGGGGTGCACACCGGCGATTCGGCAGTGGTGGCGCCCGTGCTGACCCTCACCGATGACGAGTACCAGATCCTGCGGTCGGCCTCGCTTAACATCATCCGGGCGCTGGGCATTGAGGGGGGCTGCAACGTGCAGTACGCGGTGGACCCCAAGCATTTCCGCTACTACGTGATCGAGGTCAACCCCCGGGTAAGCCGCTCCTCCGCCCTCGCCTCCAAAGCCACCGGGTATCCCATCGCCCGGGTGGCCAGCAAGATTGCGGTGGGGCTGCGCCTGGATGAGATACCCAACGCGGTCACCAGGCAGACGCTGGCCTGCTTCGAGCCCACGATAGACTACGTGGTGGTGAAGATCCCACGCTGGCCTTTCGACAAGTTCACCCTGGCGGATCGCACCATCGGCACCCAGATGAAGGCCACTGGCGAGGTGATGGCCATCGACCGCACCTTTGAGGCCGCCTTCATGAAGGCCATCCGCTCGCTGGAGGTGGGCATGTTCGGCCTCAGCCTGAAGGGGGTGGAGGCCTGGAGCGACATGACTCTGCAGGAAAACGTGCGCATCCCCACCGACCGGCGGCTCTTCGCGATCTTCGAGGCCTTCCGCCGGGGCAAGATGAGCGTGGAGACGGTACACCGACTCTCCAAGATCGACCCCTGGTTCCTGCACCGGATGAAGGCGATGGTGGATGCGGACGAGGCGGTGCGCCGCGGCGGCCCGGAGTACGTGCGCACCCACCTGCCGGAGCTCAAGCGGATGGGATTCTCGGACCACTACATGAGCCAGATGACGGGGGAGTCCGAGCGCACGATCCGCCAGTGGCGCCGGGAATCCGGCCTGCGTCCTACCTACAAGATGGTGGATACCTGCGCGGCGGAGTTTGCGGCAGCCACGCCCTACTACTACTCGACTTACGAGCAGGAAGATGAGGCTAACCCCGAGCCCGAGAAGAAGGTGATCGTGCTCGGCTCGGGCCCCATCCGCATCGGGCAAGGGATCGAGTTTGACTACTGCTCGGTGCACTCGGCCTGGGCCCTGCGCGAGGAGGGCTACCAGTCCCTCATCATCAACAACAACCCGGAGACGGTGAGCACGGACTTCGATACCTCGGACAAACTCTACTTCGAGCCGCTGACCGAGGAAGACGTGCTCAACATTGTGGCCGAGGAACAGCCGGAGGGAGTGGTGGTGCAGTTTGGGGGGCAGACGGCGATCAACCTGGCGGCCACGCTGCACGAGAATGGGGTGCCTATCCTGGGCACTCCCTACGAGCAGATTGACGCCGCGGAGGACAGGGACAAGTTCGAGCGGCTGCTCTCCGAGTTGGGCATCCCCAAGCCAGCTGGCCGGGCGGTGACCTCGGAGGCGGCGGCGTTGGAGGTAGCGGCGGAGATTGGCTTCCCGGTGCTGGTGCGCCCCTCCTACGTGTTGGGCGGGCGGGCCATGGAGATCGTCTACTCGGTAGCCGATCTGCGCTCGTACATGCACCTGGCGGTGGACGTCAGCCCCCAGCACCCGGTGCTGGTGGACAAGTACGTGGTGGGCAAGGAAGCGGAGGTGGACGTTATCTCCGATGGGGAGGACGTGCTGCTGCCGGGCATCATGGAGCACATCGAGCGTGCGGGTGTGCACTCGGGCGACAGCATGGCGGTCTACCCGCCGGTCACCCTTTCGGGGCAGGCCAAGGACCAGATCGTAGATTATGCGGTACGCCTCTCCCGCGCCCTGAAGGTGAAGGGGCTGATGAACATCCAGTTCGTAATCGAGGGGTCGCCTGGCGAAGAGAGGGTCTATGTGCTCGAGGTGAACCCGCGGGCCAGCCGGACGGTGCCTTATCTTTCCAAGGTGACGGGCATCCCGATGGTGAACGTGGCCACCAAACTCATGCTGGGGCGCACGCTAAAGGAACTGGGCTACAGCACCGGCCTGTTTCCCGAGCGGCCCTACTTCGCGGTGAAGGCGCCGGTCTTCTCATTTGCCAAACTGAACCGGGTGGATATCGCCCTGGGCCCGGAGATGAAGTCCACCGGCGAGATCATGGGGGTGGACCCGGACTTCTCCCGCGCCCTCTACAAGGCGATGGTCGCCGCGGGGGTAGACGTGCCCGCGCATGGCAACCTGATTGCCACCATCGCCGACCGGGACAAACCGGAGGCGGCGGAGTTGATCCGCCAGTTTTCGGACTTGGGATTCCACATCTACGCCACGGCCGGGACTGCAGCCTATCTGGAGGGGCGGGGCATCCCCGCAGAGCCGGTGGGCAAGATCAGCGACCCCAGCCCGAACATCCTGGACCTGATCTTGCGCGAGCGCATCCACCTGCTGATCAACACCATTTCCAGGGGCAAGGCGCCGCAGCGAGAAGGGGCGCGCATCCGCCGGGCCTCGGTAGAGCACAGCATCCCTTGCCTGACCTCGCTGGACACCGCCCGCGCCCTGCTGCTGGCGCTCTCCTCCAGGCAGGAAGGTGAGCGCTTTGAAGCCAAATCCATTGATGGGTATCTTGCCGACTTACGGCAGTACTGACCGGAAGGGAGCAGTAATGGCTGAATTGATCGCGACCCGGGACGCCTATGGGAAGGCGCTCGCCGAGTTGGGGAGAGCGAATCCCAACGTGGTGGTGTTGGACGCCGACCTCTCCAAGTCTACCAAGACCAACGTCTTCGCGAAGGAGTTCCCGGAGCGCTTCTTCCAGATGGGGATCGCCGAAGCGAATATGATGGGCACCGCCGCCGGCCTGGCCACTTGCGGCAAGATTCCCTTCGCCAGCACCTTCGCCATCTTCGCCACCGGCCGCGCCTGGGAGCAGGTGCGCCTGGCCATCGGCTACACCGGTCTCAACGTGAAGGTGGCCGCCAGCCATGCCGGGATCACCGTGGGGGAGGACGGCGCCAGCCACCAGACCACCGAAGATATTGCCCTGATGCGGGTGATTCCCGGCATGACCGTGCTGGTGCCGGCCGATGCCACGGAGACCGCGCTCATGGTCAAGGCCGCAGCCGCTCACAGCGGCCCGGTCTACCTGCGCCTGGGACGCGAGCCGGTGCCGGTGGTGTTCGACGATTCATACCAGGTGCAGATCGGCAAGGCGGTGCCGCTGCGGGAGGGTGATGACGTGGCCATCCTGGCCTGTGGGATCATGGTGGGCTACAGCCTCACTGCCGCGGACATGCTCGCCGAGCGCGGGGTCAAGGCCCGGGTGGTCAACGTGAGCACCATCAAGCCCCTGGATGCGGAGACCATCGTGCGGGCGGCCCACGAGTGCGGGTGTGTGGTCACCGCCGAGGAGCACAGCGTCATCGGCGGCCTGGGCGGGGCGGTCGCCGAGTGCCTCGCCGAGCGCAACCCGGTGCCCATGGAGATGGTGGGGATTCGCGACCGCTTCGGCCAGTCGGGCAAGCCCGCCCTGCTGCTGGAAGAGTACGGGCTCACCCCCCGCCATATCATGGAGGCGGCGCTGCGTGCCATGAAGAGGAAATGAGGTTGGGCCTGCACGGTTTGTGGTTCGGATACAGGAAGCAGGCGGGCCGGTGACGGCCCGCCTTTGCTGTTTCGCAAGACCTACCTAAAGTTTCTTTTGGAAAATCAGGTACTCGATGAACTGCAGGGTGTAGCCCAGGATGAGCAGGGCGATGCACCCCAGCAGGAAGTACTGCAGGGGGCTGTCGGAGGCGATGCGGATGACAGACTGGGAGGCCTTGGTCGGCATGTACGACAGGTTTGCGACCCATTGGTCTACCCGGTTAAGCGAATTATTGAGACTGCGGCCGAAGACGGGCATGCCGAAGAAGACCAAGGCTGCAGTAGCCGGATAGGCGATCCAGCAGATAGCCCGGTACTTGTAATACTGGTGTTCTTCGTAAAGCGGGCAGACGGTGCAGGGGCGCCGCCCGGAGCGGCGCAAGTGCATGGCCGACTGGTGGGTCTCGTGGGTCTCGTTGGTGACCCAGGAGTTGGCGCCGTCGGTCATGCGGTCGAAGAGCGAGGTATCGCAGAAGCAACCCTGGTGCCGCTTCCAACAGCTCTTGCGCTCGCGGTAGGAGGGGCAGATGTTGCGAGTGGTGCCGGTGCAGTGTGTTAGTTCCCAGCAGTTGCGCAGCAGGCTGTGCCCTCCGCTGCTCGGCCTGGCGGCCTTGGGCGCGGACTTGTAGCGTTCCCGGGGGTTGGAGATCACCTGGTAGGCAACCACCCCCACCAGCCACACCACGCCCACCAGAGTCAGCCCCTTCGCCACCTGAGCGAGCGAAATCAGCATGGTCTGGGTCAGTTGGTTATGATCAAGGTGATTCTGCTGCAGCAAATCGCCAACAAGCCAGGGGAAGCCAAAGTAGAGCCCCAGCCCCACCGCCGTCACCGTCCAGGCTGCGCTGCTGCTGGCAAAGAAACGAACGAACGCGGCCAAGGTGGCGATGACCAAGGCGAAGTTGAGCACCTGGCAGGCGGTGCTCACGTTGGCCACCACCTGCTGCGCCTGGGCGGCCCCCAGCTTGCTATCGGTCCCGGGGATGAACGGGAAAGCGAGCAGGCTCCGGGTCACGATGCCGTACACCAGGTAGCCGAAGGCGACCACCGCGACCGCGGCGGCTACAATCAGTACCTTCTCCGCGACAAAACTGGCCTGTTGAGAAGGCCGCTTGGAGTGGCGAACCACATGCGGCCGCCTGGCCGGGGTCACGGCCATGATACACCTCTTTGTGACCGGAAGCAGTATAGCATCGGGTAGTACCGCAGGCAACTACAAGCGCCCGCAGGCAGGACCGGAAAGGTCACACACCCGAGGGGATAGGGTACGCGAGCCGTGCCGCCTCCCCCTCTCACCCCATTCGACGCAGGTTGTGCCTTCCTTGTTTCGCACACCAGAAAAGGGAAGAAAAGGGACGCTTGACTGGGGCACGGTTTTGGGGTATATATACGGATGACGGTCAGTGATGATCGGCTGAGACAGGGCTGTCTCCGATGGGAGGCGGCCTTTTTTGTTGGCCGCAGAGCGGACGATGGGGTCTCGGGCATGTGCCCGGGGCCTTTTGCGTTTGTGAGAACGGAGCGCCGATGTACGACGTCACTGCCCGAAACATCTCCGGCTGCGGATTAAGCGCCCTCATGAGCGAGGAAGGAAGAAGGGTAAGCGGGGAGGCCATCATCTCCTCCATCGCCCTCCTGCACGACCGTGGCAACGGGATGGGCGGGGGCTTTGCCGCCTACGGCATCTATCCGGAGCGTGCTGAGGACTATGCACTGCACCTGATGTACTACCGCCCGGACTCCCGCGACCGTACCGAGCGCATCCTGGACGATTCCTTTGACGTACGCCTGGCCGAGCCAATCCCAACCCGGCCGGTCGAAGGGGTGCCTGCCGGGCCCGCGCTCTGGCGCTACTTCGTGCAGCCCCGGCCCGGGCGGGCCGGCACGCAAAGCAAGGACGACTACGTGCTCTCGCTGGTGATGCGGATCAACTCGGAAGGCATCGGATCCTACGTCTTCTCGAGCGGCAAGAACATGGGCGCCTTCAAGGGGCTCGGCTACGCGGAGGACGTGGGCCGCTTCTACCGGCTGGAGGAGTACGAGGGCTACATCTGGATCGCCCACGGCCGCTTCCCCACCAATACCCCCGGCTGGTGGGCGGGGGCGCATCCCTTCACCCTGCTGGACTGGGCGGTGGTGCACAACGGGGAGATTTCCTCCTACGGTGGCAACCGGCGGTACCTGGAGATGTTCGGCTACCGCTGCACCATGCAGACCGACACCGAGGTGGTGGCCTACCTGCTCGACCTCTTGATCCGCCGGCACGGCCTGCCCCTGGAGGCGGCCACCGCGGCCCTGGCCGCGCCCTTCTGGCACCGGATTGCAGCCATGGATAAGGACCAACAGGCGCTGATGACAGCCATCCGCCAGGTCTATGCGCCGGCGCTGCTCAACGGGCCGTTCGCGATCGTCTTCGCCCACGCCGGAGGCATGGTGGGGTTGAGCGATCGCATCAAGTTGCGGCCCCTGGTGGCTGCGCGCAAGGATGACTTCTTGTTCCTGGCCAGCGAGGAGGCTGCCATCCGGTTGATGTGCCCCCAGCCCGACCTGGTGTGGGCGCCCGAGGCGGGGGAGCCGGTGGTGGGCTGGGTGCGGGGTGGCAGTCTGGAGGGAGTGCGGTGAGGGAACGACAGACGTTCACGCTACGGGAAGGGCGGGCCCACCTGCCCGCGGACAACATGCACTACCGGCCGCTCAACGAGCTGGTGCACGCCGCAGTGGCCCGCGGGGCCACCCACCTGCGGGTTTCGGGGGTAAACGGCCAACGGTATCTGGCCGACGGCCTGCGCGGGGATCTCGCCCTGGAGATCGAAGGGGTGCCGGGCAACGACCTGGCGGCCTTCATGGACGGGCCCTCGGTTGAGGTATTCGGCAACGCCCAGGACGGCATCGGCAACACCATGAACTCCGGTCTGGTGGTGGTGCACGGCAGCGCGGGGGACGTGATCGGCTACGGGATGCGGGGCGGGACCATCCTTATTCGTGACCACGCCGGCTACCGCGTGGGCATCCATATGAAGGAGTATGCGGGTAGCCGTCCCACCATCGTGGTGGGCGGGCGAGCCGGGGCCTTCCTGGGCGAGTACATGGCGGGCGGGCTGATCGTGGTGCTGGGCCTGGGTGCGGGCGACCGGCCCCTGGTGGGGGATTTCTGCGGCACCGGCATGCACGGCGGCACCATCGCGGTGCGTGGCCGCCTGGAAGAGGCGCACGTCTCCCCGCACGTGCGGGTGAGTGAAGCCACCGACGAGGACCGGGCGTTGCTGGCGCCCCAACTGGAGGCCTATGCCGAGCGCTTTGAGGTGCCCCTGGCACTGCTGGAGGACGAGCGCTACTGGATGCTGCGGCCGGCCAGCAACCGACCCTACGGGAACAAGTACGCGATATGACTACCTACACGCCGCTGCGCAGTTATCTGCCGCCCCGCTTCCGGGTGTACCGGGACGACGCCCGCTGCATCCGCTGCCGGGCCTGCGAGACCCAGTGCTCGTTTGGCGCGCAGCGCTACGACGAGGAGGACGACCTGCTACTGGCCGACGATGGCCAGTGCGTGGGCTGCCACCGCTGCGAGGCGCTTTGCCCCACCCGTGCCCTGCGCATCGAGCCCAACCCCTCCGCCTACCGGGAGAATGCCAACTGGACCAGCCGTGACATCCGCAACTTGAACCGCCAGGCGGAGACCGGCGGGGTGCTGCTCTCGGGCATGGGCAATGACCGCCCCTACCCCATCTACTGGGACCATCTGCTGCTCGACGCCAGCCAGGTGACCAACCCCTCCATCGACCCGCTGCGCGAGCCCATGGAGTTGCGCACTTACCTGGGGAGCAAGCCCGATCGGCTGGAGTTTGCCGACGGGCGGCTGGCAACCGCCCTGGAGCCACAGTTGATGCTGGAGATGCCGGTGATGTTCTCGGCCATCTCCTACGGGGCGATCAATCTCAACGTGTGCAAGGCGCTGGCCATGGCCGCCAGCCAGATGGGGATCCGCTGGAATACAGGCGAGGGGGGGCTGCACGAGGACCTTTACCGCTACGGGCAGAGCGCCATCGTGCAGGTGGCCTCCGGGCGCTTTGGGGTGCACCTGGACTACCTGGAGACCGCCTCGGCCATCGAAATCAAGATTGGCCAGGGGGCCAAGCCCGGCATCGGCGGGCACCTGCCCGGGGAGAAGGTGAACGAGGCGGTGTCCGCCACGCGCATGATCCCGGTTGGCAGCGACGCGCTCTCGCCCGCGCCGCAGCACGACATCTACTCCATCGAGGACTTACGGTTGCTGATCTTTGCGCTCAAGGAGGCCACCCGCTATACGAAACCGGTCTCGGTGAAGATCGCGGCCGTGCACAACTGTGCAGCCATCGCCAGCGGCATTGCCCGGGCCGGGGCCGACATCATCGCCATTGACGGCTTCCGGGGTGGCACCGGCGCCGCGCCTACTATGATCCGGGACAACGTGGGCATACCCATCGAATTCGCCCTGGCCGCGGTGGACAGCCGCCTGCGTGAGGAGGGCATCCGCAACCGGGTGTCGCTGGTGGTGGGCGGGGGTATCCGGTGCAGCGCCGACGTGGTGAAGGCCATCGCGCTGGGGGCAGACGCCTGCTACCTGGCGACGGCGGCCCTGATCGCCATCGGTTGCACCCTATGCCAGCAGTGCCCGACAGGCAAGTGCGCCTGGGGCATCGCCACCAACGACCCCTTGCTGGCCCGCCGCATCAACCCCGAAGTGGCTGCCGAGCGCCTGGTTAACCTGCTCACCGGGTGGGAGATGGAGATCAAAGAGATGCTGGGCGGCATGGGAATCAACGCCATCGAGAGCCTGCGCGGCAACCGGCTGCGATTACGCGCCATCGGGCTCACCGACCGGGAACTGGACATCCTGGGCGTGCTGCCCGCCGGGCAATAGGGAGGAGCCGTGGCTGCCATTCGCGCCAACGAGGAGTTCTGCATCGGCTGCCGGCTGTGCGAGGTGGCCTGCATGGCGCAGCACTCGGCCTGCAAGGACCTGGTAAAGGCCCTGCGGCCAGGGCGCCCCCGCCCGCTGCCCGGAACCGTCGTGGAATGGGAGGGGCACCGCTCGGTAAGCATCTCCTGTCGCCACTGTGAGGACGCCCCCTGCGTCACCGCTTGCCTGACCGGCGCCATGCACCACCGGGAGGACGGGCGGGTGGAGGTGGACCGGGAACAATGCGTGGGGTGTTGGACCTGCGTGCTGGTCTGCCCCTACGGCGCCATTCGCCGCGGGGAGGATGGGCACGTGGCCTCCAAGTGCGACTTCTGCCCTGGGCGGGAGCGGCCAGCCTGTGTCGAGGCCTGCCCCAACCGTGCCCTGACCCTGGAGGTGGAGGCATGAGAGCACTACACCACGTTATCATCGGCAACTCAGCCGCCGCCATCGGGGCGGTGGAGAGCATCCGGGCCCACTCGCCCAGGGACCAGATTACGGTGATCAGCGAGGAAGGCGAGCACTGCTACTCGCGCCCACTGATCTCGGAGTTGCTGGCCGGTCACGTGACCCTCGAGCGCATGCGCTACCGGGGCCCGGCCTTCTATGAGGAGCGGGGGGTCAAAGCCATTCTCGGCAGACGCGTGGTCGCGCTTGACCGGGACGTGAAGGCGGTGACCCTGGACGACGGCGGGTATGTCCCCTACGACCGGCTGTTGCTGGCTACTGGGAGCGAGCCAGTCATCCCTAGCATTGATGGCCTGGAGGGCCCGGGCGTCCACACCTTCAACTCCCTGGCAGATGCCCTGGCCTTGGCGAAGGCGGCTGCCGGGGCCCGGCGGGCGGTGGTGGTGGGGGGCGGGCTGATCGGGATGAAGGCGGCCGAGGCCCTGCACCACCTGGGGCTGCGGGTGACCGTGGTCGAACTGGCAGCGCGCATCCTGTCCTCGGCATTCGACCAGGCGGCCGGTCGGATAATGGCCGAGCGGGCAGCCGTGGCAGGGGTGGAGATCGTCACCGACAATGCCGCGGCAGCCGTCCAGCGACGCCTGGGACAGGTAACCGGTCTCGCCCTGGTGGACGGCAGTGAGTTGCCCGCGGACCTGCTGGTACTGGCGGTGGGGGTGCGCCCGCGTGCCGGCTTGGCACGCGAGGCGGGTCTGGAGGTGGACCGGGGGATCCTGGTGGACGAGCGCATGGCTACCAGCGATGGCTCGATCTTCGCCGCGGGTGACGTGGCCCAGGGGCCGGAGATGATCACCGGCACCCGCCGCGTGCTCCCGCTGTGGCCGATCGCCCATCGCCAGGGACGGGCAGCAGGCATGGCCATGGTGGGGGAGCCCTCGGGCTATGCGGGTGGGGTGAGCATGAACTCCATCACCCTCTTCGGGCTGCCGGCCATGTCGGCCGGGCTGCTGGCGCCGGAGCCAGGGGACCTGGAGTTGCTGGCCGCGGGCCCGGATGCCGGCCACTATCGGAAGGTGATCATGCGTGAGGACCGGCTGGTGGGGGCGCTGGCGGTGGGCCAGGTGGACCGCTTCGGCATCCTCACCGGGCTGCTGGTGGACGGGCGGCCCTGCGGCTTCTTGCGCGACCGTTTCTCCGAGCCGCTCACCGTGCTCGGGCTTCCCCCACAAGCGCGTGCAGAAAGACTGCGCGTGTAGCGTCCGTCGCCCAAGGGCAAGCCCCGCCGGGTGTGGAATACCGGTACGTGGAGGGGACTATAGCCACGGAGGGGCGACTATGCGTAAACTCGTCTTCCTTCTGGGGGTCTTGTTGCTCGGCTTGGCCCTGCTGTCTGGTTGCAGCAGCGGCGGATCTGCCACCGGGACAGCCCGCGTCTACCTTACGGACCAACCTGCCTCGCCTTACAGCAGCGTGTTCGTGACCTTCACCCGACTGGACCTCGTGGCGCATGAGGCCGGACCCGTCACCATCTGGACGGGGCGCCAGCAAGTGGACCTGTTGGCTCTGGACAACGTGCAGTTGTTGCTGGCCCTGGCCTCCAGCGTCCCGGTAGGGGAGTACGACCAGTTGCGGCTGGTGCTCTCGAGCGAGCCGGGTGACAACTATGTGGTGATGGCTTCAGACCAGTCGCACCAGAACCTCCTGCTCTCGAGCCAGGCGCAGACCGGGCTCAAACTGGTGGGGCGGATCCCCATCGCCGAGGGCCAGATCACCAACCTTCTGATCGATTTCGACGCCGCCCGCTCGGTGGTGGAGGAGGGCAACGGGCAACTGCGCCTGAAGCCCGTCATCAACCTGGCGACCGAGGGTCCCGAGGTGCCCGAGGCCGAGCTGGGGGAGATTGCGGGCATGCTGGCGCCCACCGCCGCGCTGCCCACCGCGCGGATTAGCGTGGTGCACGAGGCCACCGGCCTGGTGATGACCACCGCAACGGTGAGGCAGGATACGAGCACCGGTGCGTTCCTGCCCGACTTTGAGGTGGACGTGCCGCCGGGAACCTACAGCCTGCGCATCACGGCCGACGGCTACCAGACCTATGACTCGGCCGCCCTATCCCCGCCCCAGACCTGGGTGGTGGTGGCGGACCAGACCACCGACGTCGGCACCATCACCCTCAACCCGGCTCCGTAGCCCGCGGGTAACGACAGGCGGGGCGGACTGCGGTCCGCCCCGCTTTTCGCGTCACCACTCCAGCCGGGCTTCAGCGGGAGCGGCCCCCAACCCTTCCTTGTTCCGCCCGCCCCTAAGGCTGTCGCCAGATCCGTACACCGGAGGCAAGGTCCGGCCCCGAGCGTGCATGGCCCAGCAGCGTCATGCAGGGACTATCGCTGCCAGTGCGAACGCTTGTCGTATGCCTTGCCGTGGCGTGTGTGCTTGGCGCCGGCTCCGGGGCGGCGGCCGGGCAGGCGGCAGCCCTCATCCTGGGGTTCGCCCCCTCCCCGGCGGCGGTGCTGGGCTCTGCGCGGGAGTCCCCTGCGCCCAGGGTACTCGCTCTTCCCCCCGGCGCCACGTATGCCCTGCTCCCGGCCGAAGGCCCGTCCATACGCATGATTTCCTCCTCTCCGGCCCAGGGGCATGACCGCTCCCGTGTCCCCGGGGTCCTTGCCACCCTGGGGCTGCTGCTGATTCCGGCCGACCAGCGCATTGCCGAGCGTTTGCGTCAGCCAGGAGAAGGGGGGGAGGCCGACAGTCTGACCGAGGCGATCAACCGGCTGGGCGATGCGGATCTGCTGATACCCGTGCTGGTGAGCGTGTGTGCCCTGGGCGGGCATCAGCAGCGCCGCACCGCCACCCTTTCACTGGCCGCGCTGCTCAACGCGGGGGTGATAACCCAGACCACGAAATCGCTGGTGGGGCGGGTACGCCCGGATACCCGGGGCCTGGACCCCGGCCGTTTCACCGGCCCCTCCATGGACAACAACCGCGCCTCCTTTCCATCAGGCCATGCGGCCAATGCCTTTGCGGTGGCCCGGGTGGTGGCCGCGCGCCACCCGGAAGAGAAGTGGCTGTGCTATGGCCTGGCCACCTTCGTGGCTGCCTGCCGCGTACGCAAGCATGCCCACTATCTCTCGGATGTCTTCGTGGGGGCAGCCGTTGGCATCTACTCCGCGGATGCCGTGCTGGGGCATGCTTCAGGCTTTCCCGCATTGCGTTTCTGACGCCGTCGGCGGGGAATACAGACAGCCACCCCTGGCACGGACCCGCCAGAAACAGGGGGGAACTGGCGCCTGCAGTTAGCCCGCTTCGCGGATGGCCTCAATGCCGGCGGCGAAAGCGCGTTCATTCACGGGCAGCAGATGGTCATGGCGCTCGGGGATAACGCGCTTGAGGGCCGCGACGACCGAGTCACCGCACACAAGGTGGGAAACCTCCACGAACGCACCGAGCATCGCCAGATTGGCGGCGGTCACATCGCCGATCTGCTCGGCCAAGCGGTTGGCCGTGATACGGATGACCCGCAGGTCGCTGCGACCGGGTACGTCGTGGATGAGTGAGGTATTGAGGAAAAGGCAGCCGCCAGGTTTCACCTTGCCCAGGAACTTGCGCAGCGAGGGTGCGTCCATCAAGATTGCCGAGTCGAACTGCGAGGCTACCGGTGAGCCTGGCCCCGAGTCGGAAACAACGACCGTGCAATAGGCAGCCCCGCCGCGCATTTCGGGCCCATAGGAGGGATACCAAACGACGTCTTTCCCTTCGAGCATCGCAGCTGTGGCCAGGACCTGCCCCATGACCATGATCCCCTGTCCGCCGAAACCTGCCATGACGATTTCATGCCGCATCGCAGTTACCCCTACCCTGACCCCCGACCCGGAGGCGCAAGCAGCCGGCGCCTGCTACCCGCACCGCAAGACGAACTCGCCCAGCGGGTAGTGCGGGATCATCTTCTCTTCCAGCCAGGCCAGCGCGTCCAGCGGCGAGAGGTGCCAGCAACTGGGGCAGGTCGAGAGAATCTCGACCAGGCTGAATCCCTGACCCTTGACTTGGCACTCGAAGGACTTGCGCAGCGCCTGCTTGGCCTTGCGCACATGGGCCGGGCTGGTGACCGTGACCCGGGCCACGTACGAAGGACCGTCGAGCGTTGCCAGCAGTTCGCAGACGCGCAACGGGTTGCCGGCCTCGAGCAGCTTGCGCCCGCCGGAGGTGGTGGTGGTGTCCTGCCCAACGAGCGTGGTCGGAGCCATCTGGCCGCCGGTCATGCCAAAGATGGCGTTGTTGACAAAGACCACGCTGATTTGCTCGCTGCGGGCGGCGGCGTGGATGATCTCCGCGGTGCCAATAGCGGCAAGATCGCCGTCCCCCTGGTAGGTGAAGACGAAGGATCCCGGCAAGGCCCGCTTGACGCCAGTGGCCACGGCTGGAGCGCGACCGTGAGCGGCCTCGACCACGTCAAAGTCAAAGTAGTCGTAGGCAAAGACGGCGCAGCCCACGGGAGAGATGCCGACCGTCCGGTCGCGCACCCCGAGTTCGTCAATCACCTCGGCTACCAGGCGCAGGATGATGCCGTGCGTGCAGCCGGGACAGAAGTGCATCGGTCCGGGGGCCAGCGACTTGGGCGGCGCAAAGACCTGCGTCAGTGACTCGCTCATAGCAGTTCCCTGATCCTGGCGAACACCTCGGCGGGCGTGCACACCACTCCCCCGGTGCGACCAAAGAAGGAGACAGGCACCCGTCCCTCCACCGCCAGGCGCACGTCCTCGATCATTTGCCCGAGCGAGAGTTCCACCACGAGGAAGCCGGTTACCCGGGCTGCCAACTTCGCAAGAGCGGGTGCGGGGAAAGGACTGAGCGTGATGGGTCGGAGGAGTCCGACCCGCAGGCCGGCGGCGCGGGCCATCTCCATCGCCGTCCAGGAGACGCGGGCTGCGGTGCCATATGCGACGAGTACCAGGTCGGCATCTTCGGTGCAGAAGGCCTCCCAGCGCACCTCGCGCTCGGTGGCCTCCCGGAATCGGGCGGCAATGCGCAGATTGACCCGCTCCAGCACGTCCGGATCAATGTATAGCGAATTGATGATGTTCTTTGGGCGGTTGCGGGCGCCATTGGTAGCCCAGGGTTTTGGAGGCGAGGTGGCGATGGGATGATCGTTGATAATCATCGGCTCCATCATCTGCCCGAGTACAGCGTCGGCGAGCACCACGACCGGAACGCGGTAACGATCGGCGATATCGAAGGCATCGCCCATCAGGTCGTGCATCTCCTGCACGGACCAGGGGGCAAGAACGGGAGTCCGGTAGTCGCCGTGGCCGCCGCCCTTGACGGCCTGGAAATAGTCGGATTGGGCAGCCGCAATGCCGCCCAGTCCAGGCCCGCCGCGCACCACGTTGACGATCACTCCGGGGAGTTCCGCGCCGACCATGTATGAGATGCCCTCCTGCATCAGGCTGATGCCGGGGCTGCTTGACGAGGTCATGGCGCGTACGCCGGCGGCAGCCGCGCCGTAGACCATGTTGATGGCCGCCAACTCGCTCTCTGCCTGGACAAACACTCCCCCCACCTTGGGCAAGAGCTGCGACATATACTCGGGGACTTCGTTCTGCGGGGTGATTGGATAGCCGAAGTAGCACTTGCACCCGGCGGCGATCGCACCGTGCACGAGCGCTTCGTTACCCTTCATCAAGACTCGATTCACAGCACCTGGCTCAATCGAGCAAGGTTGGTTAGCCGGAGGCATGGGCGTCTCTCAGCGGTACACTTTGATCGCTACCTCGGGGCACATCAGAGCGCAGTTGGCACAGCCAGTGCACTTTCCGTTCTCACTGAATGCGGCGGGGTGGAAGCCATGTTGGTTGGTCTCCTCGGAAATACGGATTGACTTCTGCCGACAGAAGGCCAGGCAGAGACCGCAAGCCTTGCATTTCCGGGAGTCAATGACGATGCGAGCCACAATGTCGAAATATTAGCAGAACGAAAGCGAACAGGCAAGGGCAACCGCCTTTCCCTGCGCGGGGGCGCAGCCGGCCGAGACGCCTGGCATGGCGGGATGGGGCCAAGCAAGCGTTCGCGTCGTTTACGCTGCCCCACCAGGGTGCTTGCCTCTTGGCACGCGCCGGCAAAGGCCACACAATAGGGGTGAGGTATCCACGTGAGCAACCAGGAAATCGCCCGGATCTTCGCTGAAATTGCGGACATGCTGGAGATCAAGGGCGAGCAGGTTTTCAAGATCCGGGCATACCGCAAGGCGGCGGAGGCGGTGGCTGCCTTTCCCGAGCCGCTCTCGGCCTTTGCCCAGCGCGACAAACTTACGGCGATCCCGGGGGTGGGTCCGAGCATCGCGGCCAAGATCGGCGAGTTGCTGGAGAGCGGACAGTGTGCGTACCACCAGGAACTCATGGCCGAATTCTCGCCCGGGCTCATCGGGCTGCTCCGGGTCCCCGAGGTCGGCCCCAGGACCGCCCTGCTACTCTACCAGGAACTCGGGATCAAGGATGTGGATGGGTTGGAGGCGGCCGCCCGCGAGCAACGCTTGCGCGGCGTCAGAGGGCTGGGCGCCAAGACCGAGGAGAATATCCTGCGGGGCATCGCGCGCCTGCGTGCCCGCTCCGGCAATATGCCGCTGGCCGTGGCTCATCCCCATGCGCTGCAAATCATGGCTGCCCTGCAGGCTACCGCACCCATCGACCGCATTGCCGTTGCTGGCAGCATCCGCCGCATGCGCGACCTGGTGGGGGACATCGACATCCTGGTTACCAGTCCCGACCCCGCGGCGGTGATGGAGGCGGTGCCCCGGCTGGAAATGGTGCGGGAGGTGGTGGCCACCGGGCCCACCAAGACCAGCGCCATCACCACCCAAGACGCCGAGGTGGACGTGCGGGTACTCGAGCCGGAGTCCTTCGGGGCGGGCCTGCAGTATTTCACGGGCAGCCAGGCGCATTCCGTGCGCCTGCGGGAAATCGCGGTAAAGCGGGGGCTCAAGTTGAACGAGTACGGGGTGTTCTGCGCCAGCACGGGCGAGCGGCTGGGTGGGGCCACGGAGGAGGAGATGTACGGGGCGCTCGGCATGCCGCTCATTCCCCCTGAGATCAGGGAGAATACTGGTGAGATCGAGTTGGCGCTGCAGGGCCGGCTGCCCCTGCTGGTGAGCGAGAATGACCTGCACGGAGACCTTCACGTGCACACCGACTGGAGTGACGGCCGAGGGAGCATCGAGCGCATGGCCGAGGCCGCCCTGGCACGGGGGTATGAGTACCTGGCCATCTGCGACCACTCGCAATCCCGGGCCATCGCCCGCGGCCTCTCGCCCGAGCGGCTGCAAGAGCAGCGCCAGGAGATCGCCCGGATACAGGAGCGGTTTCCCAACCTGCGCCTGCTCGCCGGTCTGGAATGTGACATCAGGCGTGATGGCAGTCTGGATTGTACCGACGAGGTGCTGGCGGAACTGGATGTGGTGGTGGCAAGCGTGCACAGTGCCTTCAACATCGGGGAGGCCGACATGACGGAGCGCGTGCTGGCCGCCATACGCTCGCCCTACGTGGACATCATCGGCCATCCCACCGGCCGCATCGTGGGCGAGCGTGACCCCTATGCCCTGGATATCGAGCGAGTCCTGGCCGAGGCCGCGCGCCTGGGGGTCGCGATGGAGATCAACGCCTTCCCCGACCGGCTAGACCTCAAGGATGCCCACGCCCGGCGCGCCCAGGAGCTAGGGGTAGTGCTGGCCATCAACACCGATGCCCACGCCCTCGGCCACCTGGACCTGGTCCACTATGGGGTAGCGACCGCCCGCCGCGGCTGGGTGGCACCCAGTTCCGTGCTCAACGCCCTCCCGTTAGCCGAATTGCTGCCCCGCCTGCACCGGGAACGCCATGCCTGAGCCCTTCGACCTGACACCTCTCCCCCCGGAGTTCTACTTGGCAGACACGATCACGGTTGCTCAGCGTCTGATCGGACGGCTGCTGGTGAAGGATACCCCCGAGGGCACTGCGGGCGGCATGATTGTGGAAGCGGAGGCCTACCTGCAGGACGACCCGGCGTGCCATGCCTTCGCGCCAGGGCGCGCGGGGAGGTGCGATGGTCCGCTGGTGCGCAAGACGCGCCGTAACCAGGCCATGTTTGGGCCGGCGGGCACTGCTTACTGCTACTTCACTTATGGGAACCACTGGATGTTCAATGCCGTCTGCCAGCCCCCGGGGGTGCCCGAGGCGGTGCTGATCCGCGCCCTGGAGCCCTGGATTGGGGTAGAACTGATGCAACAGCGGCGGCGGCGTCCATACCGCCAACTGACCAACGGACCGGGAAAACTGGCGGAGGCGCTAGCTATCGGCCCTCAGGATAACGGGCGCGCGCTCTGGGATTCTCCGCTGCGCATCCTGGCCGGGCGGCCGGAAGATCCCTCACGCATCGGCCAGGCCACACGCATCGGCATCCGCCAGGCGGCAGACAAGCCGTGGCGCTTCTTCCTGGTGGATTCTCCCTGGGTCTCGGTGAAGCCCCGCCGCATTGTCACAATCACCGGCCAATCCTGGACAGGATGAACAATGCCGCCACGCAAAACGACAGGACAGCCCCCGCGCGGTTTGGAAGCGAAGCCCCCAGCACACGCGACCATTGTGGAAGGGGGCAACCTGCATGACCAAACCCGAATTGGTGGATGAAGTGGCCGCACGCACCGGCATGAAGAAGCGTGACGCCTCGCTGGCGGTGAACGCGGTGCTCGATGGCATCACCGAAGCCCTCAAGCGCGGCGACAGCGTGCAGTTGGTGGGGTTCGGCACCTTCGAGGTGCGCCAGCGGGAGGCACGTATGGGGCGCAACCCTCGTACCGGGGAGCCCATCCAGATCGCGGCCAGCAAGAGCCCGGCTTTCCGCCCGGGACGGCAGTTACGCAGTGCGCTGGGGATGCCCGAGGGCGAGCCTTAGCGGCCCTGAGTTGCAGGCCGGCGCCGCGGGTATAATCGGGCCATGTGGCGGCTAGGCTGGCGATCGATAGCACGCGGGGTGGGGCTCGCGCTGATGGCGGCGGGTATCTGCCAGATTGGGGGCAGCCCGGCCCCCTCGCCCGGGCCTACCTCGTCGCGCCCGGTGCGTGGGGCGCCCTTCCCGACACCGGTGCGCCCGGTGGTGGCGACCACCGTTCAGGCTGAAGCGCGCGTCATCCGCAACACGGTGCCGGTGGGCGGTACGGTTGCGCCCCTCGGCAACCTGACCGCCCTGGTAGTCTCACCTCACCCCGGGCGGTTGTCACGGCTTGCCGTCCGCCTCGGCCAGCAGGTGCGCAAAGGACAGGCTATCGCCTGGATTGTCCCCCAGCCAGCGCCCGCTCTGGCGCCTGCCGGGCTTCGGGTCCCCGAGGGTGTTCCCCCGTCCCAGCCCGCGGCTGAGCCGTCCACGGCCGAGGAGGAAGTGCAGTTTCATCTCGCTGCCGCGGCGGTCCCGGAGGCGGCCGCGGCCGGCGAGGCCGAGTGTCCCGACCGCGATGGACCGATCCCTGAGGCACCGCAGGTTGCCCCTCCGATCGCCACGGTGGTAAGCGCACCCATTACCGGGATCGTAACGGGGCTCTTCCACCGCGTGGGGGATTGCATCGGCGAGGACGCTCCCATGCTCGCCTCCATCATGGACACCCGCCGGCTGCAGGTAGTGGCCCAGGCACCGCCTCAAGCAGACCGCGCGCTCGGCCGTAGCGTGCTACTGACACCGACGCACGCCGGACCTCCGGTGCGGGCACGAGTCGCCCAGGTGAGCCGGGGCGGGGGGCCGGGCACTGTGGTGACCATGGTGCTCACTAACCCCCGCCTGCGACTGCGTGCAGGCCAAGTAGTCACTGGCGATCTGCGGCTGGGCCCCGACCGCACCGCGGTGATGGTCCCCTGGCGCTCGGTGTTTCGAAACGGAACGGCACGTTGGGTGCTGGTGCTGGGGGAGGATGGTCGAGCCCGCCAGCGCGCGGTCACCCTGGGGGGGAAGCACGGTTATCTGGTGGAGGTGCGCCGTGGGTTGGCGGCCGGAGAGACAGTCCTGGTCAGCGGCAACTACCGTCCGCAATAAGGTTGCCCCGTTGCCCCCGGTCTGGGCTCCTTGCCGCTGGCCGTGTGCCTGCGCGGTCTGCTAATTTCGCCCAAGGGGCCGCGGCGTCGCTTGAAATCCAGGCCATTTCGTGGTAGGATACCGACAGACAAAGACCCTGCGGTGCGCGTGATTGTCTCTTGAAGTTTTGAGCCAACACTCAAACTCAGGGGGTCGAAGCCGGGGACCGCGTGGCAGCCTGCGCACGCGGGAATCGCAAGGTCGCCGGGGGAAGCCCCCACCTGCTTCGGCGGGTTCAAAAACGGCAGAGGCACACGGCACAGGCGGGGTTTTTGTCCGGCCCTATGATCTATCGCTTCCCCCCTTACCACTCGCTACCAGCCCGTGATGCGCTTGAAAGCCGGCCATGCTTGGTCGGGGTAGAAGCGGTGGCCACCCTCGCCGATGACCAGCGCACAACGGTTGATCGCGCCCATCGCCTGGTACACCTGCTTGATCGTGGCAAAGGCTTGCTGCACGCCGGGCAGGGGGAAGATGCCGTCATCCTTGCCTGCCACCACTATCAGCGGGCGGGGGGCGATCAGGCCGGCGAGGTCTGCCATTTCAAAGTGCTGCAGCGCGCCGGGCAGGTAATTATCGGCGCAATGGTCAATGCGCCCTATAGAGGCCGCATACGTGCATACTGAGCAGGAGGGCATGGCCGCTGCCAGTCTGGGCTCCCAGCACGCCGAGTAATAGGTGATGGTGCCACCGCCCGAGTTACCCATGCAGGCGATGCGCTCGTGGTCTATCTCCGGATAGGTTTCCATGGCATCGATCGCCCGACTGACATCCCACACCCGCTGCCCGATCATGGTGCGGCCCAGCAGCAGGGCAACCATGGTGGCGTGCTGGCAGGTGTGCTTGAAGGAGCGCACCTCCGGCTTGCGTGCGTCCTTACGCTCGCCAAAGCAGCGCTGCTCAAGGGCCAGCGCCGCGTATCCCTGCGCCACGGCCTGCAGGGCGATATCGCGGCCTCCCGCGATGCTGGCCTCGTCCCCCTCATAGAGCGCGCGGCCCAGGGAGATGTGCATGCCACTGCTGTGGCCCTGTAGGCAGATTATCAGCGGGAAGGGACCGGCCCCGCGCTTGGGCAGCAAAAGGTGACAGGGAACCGCAACCTCGGGCTCGGATTGAAAAACCAGCCGCTTCTCGAAGTAGTCGGCATGCTCCTTCTCCCACTCCTCACGCAGTCGCAGCGGCCCGCGGGCCGGCATCTTGCCCATGGCTGCGCTCAGGGCGCGCGCCAACTTGCTTCGCCAGGCCTGCAGGTCCGCGCCCGGGTGGAAGGCCAGCTGCCGCGGCGGCCGGTCGAGTGCCGGCTCGTGGCACCGCTCCGGCGAGTATGAAGCCATTCCCAACATCTCCTTGCCCGTCAGCGGATCTGCTCCCGGCGCTGGTCGTCGCGCGACTTGCGCACCTGCAGCCGGTTGCGCACGAGTTGCACGCCCTCCACGCCCTTGGCCAGCTCCTGGGCCCGCTCTCGGACCTCGCTGCTATCCACCAGGCCGTCCAGGAAAGCGACCCCCCCCACCATGCGCACGCTAATTTCCTGGTGTTGCGTCACCTCGTCCGCCGCCAGACTCTCTTTCACCTGCTTTGTGATATCGTGCACAATCAACTCCCTGTACTGCGATTCTGCCTGGTTCCCTGGTACCCTCCCGGATAGGCAAGTAGGCACCGGGAGAGCGGGCGATCGCCAGCCGCCCACCACGCCATTATAGCAGCAAAGCACGACGGACAACGACGGGGGTAAGCAAGCGGGGAGGGGGCACAGTTAGTTGCTGAAGGAAAGCACGCTGAGCGGAGCGGTTGCTGCTGAGGCTCCAGTCAACCTTGCCTGCAAGCAGCCCCGCCCGAGCGTACCGCTACGGGCGAGAGACAACTTTCTGCATCAGCGGCTATACTCGCTGACCACCTGGATATCATTGACTACGCTGCGGATTCCAGGAACGCCCTGGGCCACTGCCTCGGCCCGGACGCGGTCGTCCACGGAGCGCACCTCCCCGCCGAGAAAGGCGATGTCATCTACTACGGTCACCAGTACCCGGCGCTCGTCAACAAGGGGATCGTGGCGCAGGGCTTCGCGAATCTGCTGTTCCAGCCGGGGTTCGCCCCCGGTTTCGCCGGTCTCAGGGATCACCTGGTTCACCAGGTGGCCCACTCCGGGCACCGCCTCGGCCGTCTCCTGGGCACGCAGGCGCTGCGCCAGATCATCCACTCGTCCGGAGAGCGTGACCACGCCCTCACGCACGCTGACCTCGATGGGCAGCAAGTCGAGGTCAGCATCGGCATGCAGCGCCTCCTCCACCCGGCTCTTCAGGGAGGCGTCGTCCTGAGGCAGGCCCCCGCTGGCCACATGTAAGTGGTGCTCCACCGCCTTTACCCCGGGCACCTCCGCCATGCGGGTGGCGGCTTCGTGGGCGCTGGCAATGCTATTGGTGACCCCGGCCACGCGCACCACCCCATCGTCAAGGTCCCAGGTCATGCCGGGCAGGCCGCCCGCTTCTCCGGCGGCCCGGTCCAGGTCCTGCCGAATTACGGTTTCGCGAAGGTCGCCCTGGGTAGTGACGGCCAGCCGGTTTTCCACCATGATTACGCCGGGCGCGTCCTGGGCGGCCTGCCCAGCCGCCAGTTTCTCTGCGAGCGTGTCCACCGCCCCGGTCAGGGTCACCAAGCCGCCCTCCACCTGCACATTGATATTGAGGGCGTTCACGCCCGGAGTGTGGGCCAGCGCTTCCTCCACGCTATGGTGCAGTCTCGACTCGACCATTTCTGTGGCGGGCATGTATTCCTCGCTTCCGGCAGCCTAATGGATGGCCTTTTCCATCTCCTCCAGCAGCCCGGCCAGAGCCTCGTCGATGTAGTCGGCGATGTCCGAGGCTGAGACAATGCCCACGGTGTTGCCGTCTTCCACAACCGGTAGTCGGCGCACGTGCGCGGCGCCGATTACTTTAGCGGCCTCCAAGGGGTCGTCGTCGGCGCCGACGGTGATGGGGTCGCTGGTCATAACCTCGCTCACGGTGTGCTCGTTAGGATTCCATCCCTGGGCGACCCCCCGCACCGCGATATCGCGATCGGAGGCAATCCCGAGCAGGCGCCTGCCCTCTACTACCAGCACCGAGCCTACCATCTGGTCACGCATGGCGCGGGCCGCTTCGGTCAGGCTGGCATCGGGCGAAACCGAAACCACATCGCTGGTCATCAGGTCCCTGACGTTCATCTTCGCACCCCCCTGCTATGTGCTACCGGGATGATACCCTGCCGGTGTGAGGTGGGACGCCGTGGGCCGCACATGGATGTGGACGTTCCACCGGTATCGCACGGATTTACCCCATTCCTTGCCTGCCGGGCATGCGCCACCGCGAGGTAATTGTTACCATTTTCGCCAGGGTTGTGCCAAAGCAGTCCATGCGTATGGGAAAGTCCTGGGGAGGGAGCGGCAATCGTGGTACAAATGCAGGCAATCCCGACACCGCCAAAGGAGGAAGACCACGGTGCGCGAAGCCAAGCAGTTCAACCTGACCGGCCTGGACGGCATCTCCGACCGCCAGCTGGCAGAGCACATGACGCTTTACCAGGGGTACGTGAAGAAGTTCAACGAAATTCGCGAGCGGCTGCCCCAGGCCGACCGGACGGCTGCCAACCAGAATTACAGCGAGTACCGCGCGCTCATGATTGAGCAGCCCTTCAACCTGAACGCGATCATGCTGCACGAGCACTACTTCGAAAACCTGGGGGGCGCGGGCACCAGTCCCAGCGACGCTACCAGGCAGGCGATGGAGCGCTACTTCGGCTCCCTGGATCAGTGGATGGTGGACATGAAGGCTGCGGGGGTCGCCGCCCGGGGCTGGGTGGTGACTGCCTTCAACTGGGACGACCAGACCATATATAACATCGCCATGGACCGCCACGATATCGGCGCTCTGTGGCAGGCGAGCATCCTGGCCGTGCTGGATACCTACGAGCACGCCTATTTCCTGGATTACGGCACCAAACGCCCGGGGTACATTGACGCCTTCTTCCGCAACTTGAACTGGGAAGTCATCAACCGGCGGGTCGAGGGGGTGCTGCGCATGGCCGGGGTAGGTGTGTAGCGGGACCGACGGGGCCCCGGCTGCCGGGGCCCCTGCTTTCCAAGAGCGCAAGAGCATCCCGGGCTTTCCGGAGTTCGCCGGACTGGAACTGAACCACCGGGCGGAGGTGGAAGCACACCTGGGCCAATGGCCCCCCGCCACTTCCGAGTTGACTTTCACCAACCTCTTCATGTGGGCGGATACGTATCACCCGACCGTCTGCATCCTGAACGGTGCGCTGTGTTGCCTGCTGCAGCCGGACTATCGGTCTGCCTTCTTTCTCCCGCCCGTAGGAGGGCACGACCTCCCGGGAATCTGCGGCCAACTGCTACGGTGGTTGGAGGAGAGATCGGAAGTGCCCACCATCGAGCGGGCTCCGGCCTCCCTGGTGAGCGTACTGGTGGGACCGGGCCGACCCTTCCTGGCGGACGAGGACCCCGACCAGGCGGATTACGTCTATCGCTCTCGCGATCTGATCCACCTGCCCGGGAACCGGTACCATCCCAAGCGCAACAACATTCGCAAGTTCGAGCGCGAACACCCCTGGGAATACCGACCGCTGTCGGAGGACCTGCTGCCCCAGTGCCGCGACTTGCAGGAGCACTGGTGCGACCTGCGGGGCTGCGATGCGGGCGGGCCCGCCATGGCCGGCGAACACCTGGCGGTGATGCGCCTGCTCGACCACTACCACGAGTTGGGGGTGTGCGGGGGGGCGGTGTTGGTGGAAGGGCGGGTAGCCGCCTTTGCGATAGGCGAGCGCCTGAACCCCGACACCGCGGTGATCCACGTGGAAAAGGGCGACCCCAACCTGCCGGGCGTCTACCAGGTGATCAACCGCGAGTTTGCCCGGGAGTGGTCGCATCTGGCCTTCATCAACCGCGAGCAGGACCTGGGGGACCCCGGCCTGCGGCAGGCCAAGCAGAGTTATTACCCGGACCACATGATCGCCAAGTACGTGGTCCGCAGCGCCTGAAGGTAGCCCGCATGGATGCCGCCGCGGCCCGCCAGCTGGTAACCGGCTATTACCGCTCACCCGCAGTGCGCGAGCGCATGGCGGAGTACTGTGGCGCCGGCGCCGACGGACTCTGCTGTGAGTACCTGGTGGGGTACCCGGCGGAGGAAGGGCAGCCCCGGGTATTCGTGTCTCCCTCGGAACTTGAGCGCCTGATGGGGGCGGGGTTGGACGTGTCGCGCTCGGCGTGGGACCGGGAGGCCCTCCTCTTTTGCCTGGATCTGGACTACGTTAACTTCGACCACCGGGGGGAGGCCTACGCCTACCCGGAGCGCGTGTTCGGGCTGCTGGAACCGGTATACGAGGCGATCACCCAGGTGCTCATCGAGAAGTCCATCTCTCACTTGGCGGTGATGACTGGTAAGGGCTACCACTTCGTTTGGCAGGTTCCCCTGCAGCACCCGGCAGTTGCCCGGCTGGCTGCCCGGGGGCGCCCTCCTGCTACCCTGCTGGCCAAGTATGCGCACGACCGGATCCGCTCGCAGCGCGCCGTGCCGGAGGCGTTGGGGCGAGCGGAGCACGGGGCGGGGATGCTAATGGAATACCTGGCCCACCGGGTGCTCGACCGTGCCCAGGCCGGTCCGGCGGTGGTCTGCAACGGGCTTGCCGTGCCGGGGGGCGAGCGTGGCCGGGAAGTGGCGGCCCTGGACCTGAGCGGTTACGCCGATCCCCTGCCGCTGCGCAACTTCCGGGTGGCATTCTCCAGTTACCAGAAGGCCCAGGCCGAGCGTTCCTGGATCGGCGATGGCATTGCCGACGGCACTCCGCCGCAGTTCTGCCTGCCCCGGCCCATCGGGACGCCGCTGGCCGCCATGCTCTCCTGCCGCAGGGACCCCAAGGAGGCCGCGCGTTGGGCCGAAGGCCTGAGCGCCCGGATTCCCGAGGCGGGGGCAGGCACGGCGCGCGCCCTTGCCGCCTACCTGGAAAGCCGGACCCGGGTGGCACACGACTTCTTCTACGCGGTCGAGCCGGACCCGGTGGCTGCCTGGCCGGAGGGCTACCACCGGCTCGACCTCTCTTCGCTGCCGGCCTGTGCCGCGGCGCCGCTCGCTCGTCCCAACGACCTGCTGCTGGTGCCCACCTACCTGCAAACCGTGTGGTGGGTGCTGGCAGGCATGGGCTGGCATCCCCGGCACGTGGCAGGATTGATCCGCAGCCGCTATGAGTCCGACCATGGGTGGGGCACCACCTGGCTGGAGGTTGATGCCGCTAACCGGGCGGAGGCCTACGTGCGCCTGTTTTACGGCCTGGCGGCCCGAGGGCTGGAGCGTTGGGGTGACCTCAACTGCGAGGCACAGGCCCGGCGCAGCGCCTGTCTGCAGCCCGGCTGCGGCTATCGGCTGGAGCGCTCACTGCCCCTACTGGCCAAGGTAGCCGCGCAATGAGACTGGGCATGTCCACCGGGGGCTTCATCCGCGGCCCCATCGGCGACGCCCTGCCCCTCATCGCTGGGGCGGGCGTGCGCCTGCTCGAGATTTCGACCTGGAAGCCACATTTCGACCTCACCGACCAGGGGCAAGTGTCTTCGCTACGCGGGGCACTGGCATGGTGGGGGCTGGAGGTGTGGTCCCTGCATTCGCCTTTTGCCTGGGGGGCGGAATTGGGCTCCCCCGACCCGGATAACCGCCAGGCCGCTCTACACATGGCGGAGGCGGCGGCCCGGGTGACCGCCATGCTGGGTGGCCGAGTGCTTGTGCACCATCCGCTGGAGGCCAATCTGCCCGCGGGTGACCCCGGCCTGCGCGATCGCCTGGCTTGGGCGGCCGATTCGCTGGCCAGGGTACGCGAGGGATGCGAGGCTCTGGGCATACTGCTGGCAGTGGAGGGGATGTTGCCTCACCTGGCAGGCGGCCGTCCCGGGGAACTGGCAGCACTGACCGCCGGCCTGGGCGAGGCTGGCTGGGGATACTGCCTGGACACCTCACACGCCGCCCTGAGCGCCGAGGGTGTGGTGGGCTGGATCCGCTTCATGGGTCCCCGTCTGACGCTGGTGCACGCCAGCGACAATCGCGGTCGCGATGATGACCACCTCCCCCCCGGCCAGGGGGACATTGACTGGGCGCAGGTGAGCAGAGTGCTCGCCGAGACGGGGTATGCCGGGCCCTTCATCCTCGAACTGAATCCCGCTCACGTCGCGCACCTGGACCTGGTAGTGGCGGAGGCGCGGCGGCTGCTGGCGCTTTGACGCAAATCTCTCACAGCGCCGGCGGGCAACGCCCCTCAGCCCGTGAGGGCGCGTGCCGCGCTGGAAACAAGAAGGCTGTGGGCCGGTCGGTCACGGCCCAAAATGCACAGGTCTCGGCACCGAGGGAGAGCGACATGGCAACCTACCTGGTCACACATTCCCACAGCCCGGCAGGCTGCGAGGATGCCACCGATATCAGCCGCAAAATGCTCGAGAGCATGCCTCCGCAGATCAAGCAGGTTTACCTGCAGCCGGGGGAACACATCTTCTACTTCGTGGTTGAGGCCCAGGACCACCGCGAAGTCTACCGGTTGTTCCGTGAGTTGGAGGAATACGGGATCAACGACATCGTTCCCGTACTCAATCGCGAGGAGACGATGGAGGTCCTGCATTCCTGAACGTTGAGGGGGGAGGACCGGGTCAGGCGGGAACCAGCCCGAGCACCGAGCGTGCCGCCTCATGCATGCGGCGCGTGCTTTCGGGATCTCTTGCCTCGGAGATGACCACGGCCTCCCCACCCACCTCCAGCAAGGCCTCAACCATGGGATCGATGCGCAGTGTCCCCTGCCCGTAGGGGATGTGTTCGATCTCGCCCCGTGGCCCGTACGAGACATCGGTGAAATGGATGTGGAGCGGGTGCAGAACCCCTTCGCCCAGTTGGTCGCGCAGAGTGTTGAAGACCAGGCAAAAGTCCGCTCGGGTACGCAGGCCGCCGTTGGTGGTAGCGTGCAGGTGGGCCATGTCCACCACCGGCACCACCCGGGGCACGGCGGCAATGATGGGCAGGATGTCCCGCAACTGGCCCAGTTGGCCGAGTCTGCCTGTGTTCTCCACTCCGATCAACACCTCATAGCCACGCTGGAAGACCCGCCGCGAGAGATTTTCGAGGTTGCTCTGTACGTCGGCGAGCGCCTGTTGCTCCTCCCGCCCGGAGAGCGTGCCCACGTGCGTCACGAAGAGCCGCGCCCCCATCAGCGCGGCCAGGTGAGCAGTATGCTGGAGCACGTTGAGCGCTCGGTCCCGCCCGTCGTCGGCCACGGAGAGCGTGGCGAAGTAGGGGGCATGCACGCTCAGGTACACGTCAAACTCCTGGGCCAGGTCACCCAGGCGGGCGCTCTGCTTCTCGTTCAGGTAGAACTCCTTGACGAACTCCACCTCGTTGGCGTTGTAGTTGGCAGCCGTCACCAACTCCAGCGCCCGGCGCAGGTTGCGCCGGTCGAGCAGCCCGGACGGACCGAAACGAATCGGGCTCCCGCCGAAGGGAGGCAAACGGCGCGGCCGGGCTACCACCACTTCCTCGGCGGCCTTCGGCCGGTGGTTTTCCTCCGAAGGCTTCACCCGGACGCGAGGCGCCTGTAGGTACTCACCCGCCGGCTCCTCGGATGGCAGCCGGCGGGTGGTTCGCGCTCCCCCCGGGCGTAACCCCAATTCGCGCATGGCAGTGCTGATATCCTGGCGCTCTGTAAGCACGGGCGCGAAGAGGTCGCCCTCACGCTCGATGCGGTCGAAGATGTTGCGCATGTTGAAGTCCCGGGGGACGAAGCCCCCGCGGGCCACCTCCTCCCAGTGCAATGGGGTGGACACCGGACCACCGGGACGGGGGCGGATAGAGTAGACCGAGGAAATCGTCTTGCCGAGCACGTTCTGGGTATAGTCAATGCGGACCTTGCCAGTGCGTAGGCGGATGGCCCACTCCCAGGTGATCTTCTCAGGATACGTATGGTAGATCATGGCTGCGATGGCCTCAACGAAGGCCCGGGTCTGTTCGTAGGGGAAGCGGCGGGGGATCGGCAGGTAGATTTGCATGCCCGTCTTCCCCGAGGTCTTGGGATAGCCGACCAACCCCAGGTTATCGAGCACCTGCTTGATGAGCATGGAGATCTCGAGGGTGTCCGCGAACGTCGCCGGCTCGAAAGGGTCCAGGTCAAAGACGACGTAATCCGGATAATTCGGCTTGTCGATGCGGGACAGCCAGGGGTGCATGTCCAGGCAGGCCATGTTGGCCAGCCACACCAGCGTGGGCAGGTTGTTGGCCATCATCAGGTGGATCAGCCCCCGGCCCTTCTCCTCGGGCTGGTAGGGCCAGGTTTCCACGAACTCGGGGGTGTGGGCGGGCGCGTTCTTCTCGAAGAAGTGCGGGCCGGTGATCCCGTCGGGATAGCGGCGCAGGGTAAGCGGACGGTCCTTGAGGTAAGGGAGAAGCCAGGGGGAAATGCGCAGGTAGTAGTTGATGACGTCGCCCTTGGTGATGCCATCCTCGGGGAAGAGCACCTTGTCCAGGTTGCTCACCATCACCGGCGTGCCGTTGACATCCAGTTCCACCTGTTTGCGCGCCATCGCTACCACCTCCAACCCAATAGTAGGTGTTTGAGCCGCGGGCGTAGCGCAACGATGGGCGCTTGGGCGCGCATTGATGGGTGAATGCCCTACCTCCGCCTGACGGCCGCTCCCGCAGGGCAGGCAAGAAATAGAAACTTCTGAAAAGGACAGGCGTCTAACATTGGGAATGAAACCGAAGCCCTCCGGACAGGGTCCAATCGCGTGATGCACAAACGCTTGCGAGTACTTACCGTTACCCTGAACCCGTGCGTAGACAAGACCATTTCCCTGGAGGGGGAGTTGGCCCCCGGCGTGTCCAACTACGGTAGCGGCGCCGGGGATGTGGCCGGGGGCAAGGGGCTCAACGTCGCGCGACTGCTGGTGAAACTGGGCATGCCCACGATCGCCATTGCCCCCCTCGGAGGGCGCAGCGGGCAGTTGGTGGCGGACCTGGCCATCGGCAAGGATGAGGTGGACTTGCGTCCGGTCTGGATTGCCGACCGCACTCGCACCATCGTCACCGTCCGTGAGCAGGGGTCGGGGCGGATGACGCCCCTGGTGGAGCCGAACAGCCGACACGACCCGGGAGATGCCGAGCGACTGCTTACCGTTTTCCGGCAAGCCCTGCCAGAGGTGGGTATGGTCATTCTTTCCGGGAGCTCACCCCAGCCCTGCCTGGACGGCTGCTACCGGGACATGCTGGCATTGGCCAAGGCCCGGGGGATCTACACCATCCTCGACACCTACGGCGAGTCGCTACGGCTGGGTCTGGAGGCCGGGCCCGACCTGGTGAAGCCCAACCTGGCTGAGGCCGAACGCTGGCTGGGCCGGAGGCTGCCCGGCCCTGAGGAGCAGAGGGCGGCGGTGAAGGCATTCCTGGTGGCAGGGGCGGGCGCGGTGTGCCTGTCGCTGGGGCGGGAGGGGGCATTGCTGGTGACGGGCGGTCGAGGGTGGCGTTTTCACTCACCACGGGTGCGCACGGTTAACCCGGTGGGATCCGGCGACTGCCTGGTGGCGGGCATCGCCTACGGCCTGGCGAGGGGATGGGAGCTGTGGGAGGCAACTGCCTACGGAGTAGCCGCCGGCGCGGCCAATGCCGAGGTGTGGGAAGCGGCAGGATTTGAGATTAGTCGGATCAGCGCTCTTAGAAAGCGGGTAAAGGTGGAATAAGGTAACGGTTCGGCGCGATAGCCGTGCGAGGGTGCAGGGCATGACCAGGGGCGAGATTAAACCCGGTGTCTGCGGATTTGACACGGTGGTGACTGCCAGCAGCCAGGACCTGCGCCACGTGCGCCTGGCAGTAGACAGCCAGTGCCCGGCCCTGCTGCACCTGGTGGCGCTGCTCCCCGAACAGATAGACGCCTACGCCGAGCTGGAGCCGGATAATCCCCGGGGTGTCATCCTCAGGCTGGCGACCGAGAACCTCTACTGCGCGGGCTGCCCGGTGCCCTCGGCCATGATCAAGGCGGCCGAGGTGGAGGCGGGCCTGGCCGAGCCGGTGGACGTCACCATCCGCCTGGAGCAGGACACCGGGGCGTAGCCCGGCAGGCCCGGTCGCGACTGTGCTCGTGTCCGCTGTCAAGGGTGGATCGCGCCTGGTTGACCCCGTCCCTAACGTCCCTATATAATTCTGCGCACGTTGTCCCCAGGAGGCATAGTGGGGCGGTGTGCCGGGTAAGAACGGGGTGGAGCGAGGAGGTGATGCCCGGCACGACGGTGGCTGGCCATACGAAGAGCGATTAGCGCTATCAACGAACCCCTGTTTATTGGAACGCGGGCGCTTGCGCGCGCCCGGGCACGACTATCTGGACCGGTGCCTGCTCACGGCGGGCAGGCATATGGGATACTGACGGAGGTATCAGATGAGAGTCTGCGGCGTCTCCTCCTGGCTTCCGCGAGCCTGTGGGATTGCCACGTATTTCCTGGAACAGAGCCGGGCGATCAGCGCGCTCGGCCACCAGTTTGAAATCATCTGTCATTGCGACGACGGCAAGCATGCCGACCAGTGCGGCGTCCACGGCATGCTCAACCTGGGCGACCCCGACTGGCCACAGCGGACGGCCGACTACATCAGCGAGCAGGTCTGCCCCGACCTGGTGCACATCCAGCACGAGTTCGGGCTTTACCAGCAGGGCGATGAGGAGAACGCCCGCGGGCTCGTGGAAATGGTCCGTATCCTGAACGCCCGCCGCCTTCCCACCGTGATCACCTACCACACCCTGGTCGGCAACATGTGGGAGGCCCACAAGCAGCACTACGCCGAACTCATCCCGCTGAGCACCATTTCCGTAGCCCACGCCCAGTACCAGGTGCAGCGCCTCGAGCAGAACATCGGCTATGTGCCCGAGAACATGCGCTATGTGGAGCACGGCGCCGACCGACACAGCGAGGAGGAGATCGCCCGCCTGCGGCACCTGGGGCGCCAGGCCTTGGGCATCGACGGACAACCGGTGGTCATGCTGAACGGCTTCTTTGCCGAGAACAAGGGGCATGAGTTCCTGGTGTCCCGCTGGGATAGCATATACGAGCGTCTGAACGATAAGGCTACCGTGCTCGCGGCCATCGGTGGCGTGCGCGTGCCCGCCCAGCGGGCCTACTTCGAAAACCTGCAGCGCTTGGTTTCCGGCTCGCGCTATCCGGAGACCATCATCCTGCAGAACAAGATTTTCACTCCTGAGGATTTCTCCGCCTCGCTGGCCGCGGCTGACCTACTGGTGGCCCCCTACAAGGAGGCCAGCCAATCGGGCGTGCTCGCCCATACTGCCTCCGTGGGCACCCCCGTGCTCGCTCGGGATATCGAGGGCCTGGGTGCCTTTGTACGGGCTGCAGGGCAGGAGCTAATTCCCCACACTGCCGACACGGCCGCCGACATGGACGTGATGGCAGAGCGCATCGTCGAAATCATGAACTCCGTCAGCCGCCGTAAGCAGATGCGGCAAGACGTGCTGGACTACGTGGATACCACCATCGCCTGGGACCGGGTGGCCCAGCGCTATCATGCGATCTATCAGGAAGCGATCGCACGGTGTCGGCAGGTGACGACGCCTGCCTAAAGCCCCGGAAACCGGGGTTCTCGATGAGGAGACCGGAGAGTAATGTCTGAACTGAGATACGATCCTATCAGTGACGAATGGGTGGTAGTGGCCACCGTGCGGGCGCGGCGCCCCGACAGTTTTGCCGCCCCCAAGGCGACCAGGGCCCCCATGTCCTGCCCATTTTGTACCGGGGAGGAGCACCAGACCCCCCCGGAGGTGCTGGCCTTCCGCAACGGCAGCGCCCCCAACGGCCCCGGCTGGCAGGTCCGTGCCTTTGAGAACAAGTACCCTGCCTTTCGCCTGAATGGTTCTCCCTCGCTATGCTGCGGGGAGAAGTACCGTAAACTGGTCGGCAGCGGCCGCCACGAGGTGGTGGTGCTCAGCCCCAGCCACGACAACCACATGGCCCTGCTTAGCCAGGAGCAGGCGGAACTGGTTATTCAGGCCTTCGTAGATCGCTACCGGGATCTGGAGGCCAACCCCAACTTGCGCTACATCACCGTGATTACCAATCAGGGCAGCCGCGCCGGCGCCACGCTGGCCCACCCTCACAGCCAGATCTTTGCAGTGCCCATGGTTCCCAAAGCCGTGCGCCGCGAGGCGGTGAAGATGACTCGTCACTACCGTCGTACCGGCCGCTGCCTGGTCTGCGACCTGCTTCAGCATGAGCAGGCGGTGAACGAGCGGGTGGTGCTCGATAACGAGCATTTCGTCGCCTACATCCCCTATGCCAGCGCCTATCCTTTCGAGATAACCATTTCCCCCAAGGAGCACAGCCCGCGCTTTGGCGACCTGGAGGGCAAGCGGCTGACGGCCTTCGCCCAGATCCTGCGGGAGTGCTCGCAGATGCTGCGCGAAAGCCTAAACGACCCGGACTACAATTCCTTCCTCCATGCCATGCCCGTCCACAGCGGATATCCGGAGGAAGCCATGCACTGGGACTGGCATATCCGCCCCCGGCTGACCACCCTGGGAGGCTTTGAGCATGCCACCGGGCTGGTGATCAACCCCACCCGGCCCGAGGACAGCGCGGAGTTCCTGCGCAGCCACCTGCAGTTGGGTACCATGCACCTGTAGGGTGCAGGACCCGAGAGCATTACCCGGACAGCGGCCCGGCGTCCGCCGGGCCGCTATCCGCGTGGAGGACGCCGCAGTCTGCCGGTCATGGGAAGCAGGGACCTCCCCCCTCCCCGCCTAAGTCTTCACCCCTGGCAGGCGGTAGCGCCTCGGAACCCAACGAGTGAGGCGACGCCCACAGAGGCCATGTATCCCACCCTGCAAGACTACATCTCCGATCTGGAGCGGCGCGGCGAACTGGCGCGGGTGAAGGAACCCCTCGACCCCGTGCTGGAGATCGCGGCCCTGGCTGAGCGGGCCGTGAAGGAAGCCGGGCCGGCGATCATCGTCGAGCGGCCGGTAGGCAGCACCTACCCGGTGCTGGTCAACGCCTTTGGCACCCAGGAGCGGGCCTGGCGGGCGGTTGGCGTGAGCGACCCTGAGGCGGCGGTGGCGGAGATCCGCGACCTGCTGCATACGCGGCCGCCGGCCGGGATGCGGGCTGCCCTGGGCACGCTGGCCCGGGGCCTGCGCCTGGCCCGGCTGGCCCCCCGCACCGTGAAGGAGGCCCCCTGTCAGGAGGTCATAGAGGAGGACCCCTCGCTGGCCTCATTGCCCATCCTGCACTGCTGGCCCGCGGATGGGGGGCGCTTCCTGACGCTGCCCATGGTCTTTACCCGCCACCCGGAGACGGGCGAGCGCAACGTAGGCATGTACCGCATGCACGTCTATGACGAGCGCACGACAGGCATGCACTGGCACCCGCACAAGGTAGGGGCGGCCCACTACCGGGCGTATGAGGCCAGGGGCGAGCGCATGCCGGTGGCGGTGGCGCTGGGGGGCGACCCCGCCCTCATCTACAGCGCGACCGCCCCGCTCCCCGAGGGCTTTGACGAGATGTTGCTGGCGGGCTGGCTGCGCCGCAAGCCGGTGGAGATGGTGCGCTGCCGCACCAGCGACCTGGAGGTGCCGGCGGGGGCCGAGTTCGTGCTCGAGGGTTACCTGGACCCGGGCGAGCGGCGGCTGGAGGGGCCGTTTGGCGACCACACTGGCTACTACTCGCCGCCCGAGCCCTATCCCGTCTTCCACCTCACCTGCCTGACCCGGCGCCGGGACCCGGTATACCCGGCCACGGTGGTGGGACGGCCGCCCATGGAGGACTGCTACCTGGGCAAGATTACCGAGCGACTCTTCCTGCCGCTGTTGCAGTTGGCCCTGCCAGAGGTAGTGGATATCAACCTGCCGGTGGAGGGCATCTTCCATAACCTGGCCCTGGTCTCCATCCGCAAGGCCTACCCGGGACATGCGCACAAGGTCATGCACGCGCTGTGGGGGATGGGCCAGTTCACCTTCACCAAGATCATCGCCGTCTTCGACGAGGAGGTGAACGTGCAGGACTGGGGGGAGGTGGTGTGGCGGCTGGGCAACACCGTGGACCCCGAGCGCGACGTGCAGGTGGTGCGAGGGCCGGTGGACACCCTCAACCACGCGGCCGGGCAGCCGGGCTTTGGCTCCAAGATGGGTATTGACGCCACCCGCCCCTGGCCCGAGGAAGGCTTCAACCGCGCCTGGCCAGAGGCGATTGACACGACCGCCGAGGCGCGACAGCGGGCCGGGCAAGTATGGCATTCGATCTTGGATCTCAGATCAGATGGGGGGGAACCATGATGCGCCGACCCTCTCCGGGCCCACCTTGCCCTTCGGCCCCCTTTCTGCGAGCAGAGAGGGGGAGCAGGAGGGAAGAAGAGGGAGGGGGGAGAGGGGGCATAGTCGTGGCCATTACCGGCGCCAGTGGGGCGGCATACGGGGCGCGGCTACTGCACCTGACGGTGGCGCGTGGTGCAGAGGTGGACCTGGTGGTGTCGGATTGGGGGCGGGAGACGCTGCGCCGGGAGTGCGACCTGGAGTACGACCCCGACCGGGCTGGTGGGGGGCTGGTGGCGGGGGAGGGAGCGGGCCGGGTTCGTTGCCACCGGGTGGACGACCTGGGGGCGCCGCCGGCCACCGGCTCGGCCAGGTGGGAGGGGATGTGCGTCATCCCCTGCTCCATGGGAACGCTGGGGCGCATCGCCGCCGGCACGGGTGATAACCTGATCGTGCGTTCCGCCGAGGTGGCGCTCAAGGAGCGGCGGCGGCTGGTGCTGGTGCCACGGGAGACGCCGCTGTCGCTGCTGGACCTGCGCAACATGACCGCGTTGGCCGAGGCGGGGGCGGTAATCCTGCCGGCCATGCCTGCTTTCTACGACCGGCCGCAACAGGTCGCCGACCTGGTGAATTTCGTTGCTGAGCGGGCGCTGACGCTGCTCGGGCTGGGGCGGGAAAAGGAGGCTTAGGGTGCTGCGCAAGGTGGGCCTGCTCGCAGGGCTGGTGAAACTGGAGCACACCCTCTTCGCCTTGCCGTTCGCCCTCATTTCCGCCATGGTGGCGGCAGACGGTATCCCCGAGGGGCGGACCCTGGGCTGGATCCTGGTTGCCATGGTGGGCGCCCGCACCTGCGCCATGGCCTTCAACCGGCTGGTAGACCTGGAATTGGATCGCCTCAATCCTCGCACTCGTGACCGGGCGTTGCCCAGGGGACTGGTGAGCGTGGCCGAGACCTGGGTGCTGGTGGTGGTCGCTGGAGGCCTGTTCATCCTGGCGGCGGGAATGCTCAACCGGCTGGCCCTCTCGCTTGCGCCAGCCGCGCTGGTGCTCATCCTCGGCTACTCCTACACCAAGCGCTTCACCACGCTCTCCCATCTGGTGCTCGGACTGTGCCTGGGGATCGCCCCCGTGGGAGCATGGATCGCGGTGCGCGGCGAGTTCGCTCTGGCTCCGCTGGTTTTGGCGGCTGGGGTAATGCTATGGACCGCGGGTTTTGATGTGATATACGCCTGTCAGGACTACGATTTCGACCGCTCGGCCGGGCTGTTCTCGGTACCCAGCCGGCTGGGGATCCCGGCCGCGCTGATCGTCTCGGGGCTACTGCATGCCGGGGTGCTGGTGCTATTGGTCTGGTACGGCCGGCTGGCGGGCATGGTGCACTGGTACTGGGCAGGGGTGGGGCTGGTGGGGGTGATCCTGATCTACGAGCACAGCCTGGTGCGTCCGGAGGACCTCAGCCGGGTCAACCAGGCTTTCTTTACGGCCAACGGGGTGCTTTCGGTCGCCCTATTGGCCTCCGTGTGCATGGATGTGCTGCTGCGATGAATATTCCCCTGGACCAACTGGCGGCAGTGGGCCTGGCAGACCTGGCCGAGCGCGCGCTGGTCGGCGAGCGGCTGTCGGTCACCGATGGCGCGCGCCTGCTTGAATGCCCCAACCTGCCCGCCCTGGGCTGGCTGGCGCACCAGGCACGACTGCGCATGAATGGCCGGCGCGCTTACTACACCGTCAACGTGCACCTCAACCACACCAATGTCTGCGCCAACCGCTGCCGCTTCTGCGCTTTCTCCCGCACCGAGGGGGAGCCGGGAGCCTACACGCTTGGCATCGAGGAGTGTGTGGCCCGGGTGCAGGCGGCGGGCGAGGTGGACGAAATCCACGTGGTGGGCGGGTGCCACCCCACTTTGCCCTTTTCATACTACTGTGACCTGCTGGTGGCACTGCGGGCGGCCGCGCCCCGAGCCCGGTTGCAGGCCTTTACCGCCGTCGAGATTGACCACATCGCCGGCATCGGCGGGCTCAAGGTGGAGGAAGCGCTGTCCCGGCTACAGGAGTGTGGGCTGGAAGCCTTGCCTGGCGGGGGGGCCGAAGTATTTGCCCCCCGGGTGCGCGCGGCCCTGTGCCCGGAGAAGATTCCCGGTAGCCGCTGGCTGGAGGTAATGCGGGCCGCCCACCGGCTGGGTATCCCCGGCAATGCGACCATGCTCTACGGCCACCTGGAAACGCCGCAGGAGATGGCAGAGCATCTCGCCGCCCTGCGAGAACTCCAGGATGAGACCCACGGCTTCCTGGCCTTCATCCCGCTCGCCTTCCATCCGGAGCACACCGCGCTATCGGACCTCCCCGGCTCCGGCGGGGTGGACGCCCTGCGGGTGATTGCCACTGCCCGGCTCATGCTCGACAACATCCCCCACGTGAAGGCCTTCTGGATCATGCTTGGGGAGAAACTGGCCGAGGTGGCGCTCTCGTTTGGCGCCGACGATCTGGACGGGACGGTGGGGGAGGAGCAGATCACCCACGCCGCGGGGGCCCGTACCCCCGCCGGGCTCACCGAGCAACAGTTGCTGGCCATGATCCACCGGGCCGGCTGGGAGCCCGTGCGTCGGGACACCCTGTACCAGGTAAGGGCGAGGCCATGAGGGTCGGCATTATCCCCTATCTCAATGCCCGTCCGCTTACCTGGGGTCTGGATGGCCGGTCGGACCTTGAGATCGTCAAGGATATCCCTTCCGCGCTGGCCGGCCGCCTGCTCGCGGGGGAGGTGGAGGCCGCGTTCGTGCCGGTGGTGGAGTGCCTGCGGGCCGGGCTCTCCATCCTGCCAGGCTTCGGCGTCTGCAGCGAGGGGCCGGTGGGCAGCGTGCTGCTTTTCCTGGGCAAACCGCTGGACGAAATCCGGCGGGTGGCGCTTGATGGGTCCTCCCGCAGTTCAGCAGCACTGTGCCGGGTCCTACTGGCGGGGTGGGGGAGGAAGTGCGAGTTTGTGGAGATGCCTCCGTCCCTGCCCCCTCTTCCCAACCACGTGGATGCTGCGCTGCTGATCGGAGACCCTGCCTTGCGGGAGGCCGCCCGGCAGCGCATTGCTCCCGAGCCTCTGCCCTGCCGTGACCTGGGCGAGGCGTGGACCCGGGAGACCGGCCTGCCCTTCGTGTATGCGGTGTGGGCGGCCCGGAGCGGGTACGACTGGTCACGCCTGGGCCCCATCCTGCTGAAGTCTGCCCGGCAGGGGCTACGGCACCTGCCCGACATCGCCCGGACGGAAGCGCAGCGCCTTGACTTGCCGGAGGACGTGTGCCTGGAGTATGTCAGCGATCGGATACGCTACCGCATGGCCGAGCGGCAGGTGGCAGGCCTGCGGGAGTTTGGGCGGCGCTGCCGGGCCCTGGGACTGGTGGGCAAACAATGGGAGCCCAACCTGTGGCAGGGATAGCCGAAATCCTGGCCGCCGGGGCGGTTGGTAAACGGCTTTCGGGGGAGCAGATTCTGGCGCTGGAAGGCGCGGACCTGACGGAGTTAATGCTGGCGGCAGACGCGCGCTGCCGCCAGTGGCATCCTTCCCCCATCCGCACCTACGTCATTGACCGCAACATCAACTATACAAACGTCTGCACATGCGGCTGCGCCTTCTGTGCCTTCTGGCGGCCGGAGGGGCACGCCGAGGCCTATCTGCTCGAGCCGGAAACCATCCTGGCCAAGGTGGCGGAGTTGGTGGCCGTGGGTGGGACGCAGGTGATGCTGCAGGGTGGCCTCAACCCCGCCGTGCGCCTGGAGTGGCTTTGTGAGGTCTTCCGGGCGATCAAGGAACGCTTTCCCGTCCACCTGCACAGCCTCTCGCCCCCCGAGATCGTCTTCCTGGCCAATCGGGAAGGGCTGGGCGTGGACGAGACTTTGGCTCGCCTGCATGCAGCCGGCCTCGACAGCCTGCCTGGCGGTGGGGCAGAGGTGCTGGCCTCGGGTATTCGCTCCCGGGTCAGCCCGGCCAAGTGCACGGTGGGGGAGTGGCTGGGAGTGATGGAGGCGGCCGGGCGGCTGGGGATGTCGTGCACCGCTACCATGATGTTTGGGCATGGCGAAACGGTTGCTGAGCGGGTCTCCCATCTCCTGGCCATCCGGGACCTGCAGGATCGGGCGGGCTGCTTCACCGCCTTCATTCCCTGGACGTATCAGCCGGGGAACACCGCGCTGGGCGGGTCGGAGGTGGGCGGGCACGCCTACCTGCGGATGCTCGCCATTTCCCGGCTGGCACTCGACAACATCCCCCACTTGCAGGCCTCGTGGGTCACGCAGGGACTGGGGCTGGCGGCGGTGGCCCTGCACGGCGGCGCGGACGACATCGGCGGTACCATGATGGAGGAGAACGTGGTACGGGCGGCGGGGGCGCGGCCGGATGCGGCGATGGGGGAGGTGGTGGCGGCCATTGGCCGCGCCGGGTTCACGCCCGCGCTGCGGGACACCTACTACCGGCCGCGGCAGGTGGGGGACGTTCTGCCGCCGGCCCCGGGGAGGCAGCCATGCTCGCAGTGATCGGTGGCAGCGGCGCCTGGCGCCTGCTACAGGAGGGCGCGTTGGAGGGCAAGGAACTGGGGCGCGTGGCGACCCCATACGGCCCCTCGGCCCCCCTGCGCTTGGTATCCCTGGGTTCCCACCAGGCTCTGCTGATGTCCCGGCACGGTGAGCGAGGCTACGAGATCACCGCGCCCTGGGTGAACTATCGCGCCAACGTCTGGGCGCTCAAAGACAAAGGCGCCACTAGCGTCATCGCCTGGTCAGGTCCGGGCAGTCTCAACCCGGCGTTGCTCCCGGGCAGTTACGCGCTGCCCGACGACCTGCTCGACGAAACCCACGGCCGCAAGAGCAGTTTCTACGAGGGCACGGGGCTTGGATTCGTGCGCCAGAACCCGGTTTTCTGCCCTACCCTGCGCGTGGCCGCGCGCAAGGCGCTCGCAGGCTTGGGCGTGACGTGGCACAACGGGGGCACCTATGCCTGCACCCAGGGGCCCCGCCTGGAGACGCCGGCTGAGATCAGAAAACTGCGGCTATTTGGCGCCGACCTGGTGGGGATGACCCTGGCCCCGGAGTGCTTCCTGGCGCGCGAGTTGGAGATGTGCTACCTGCCCATCTGCTACGTGACCAACCTGGCGGAGGGGGTGGCGCACCGCGATTATCGAGAAGGGGTGCTCTTCGAAGGGCTGCTCAGCCCTGCCGAGGCCAAGGCGGTGGAGGAGGCGGTCTCCCGCTTCCCCACGCTCA
>Ga0315298_1000769_pt1 | contig 61059 bp, 76 predicted proteins | sample WHS_1_MG_FD_203077 | JGI IMG/M metagenome (GOLD analysis project Ga0315298, IMG submission 203077) | Extremophilic microbial mat communities from Washburn Hot Springs, YNP, Wyoming, USA - WHS_1_MG | ecosystem: Environmental > Aquatic > Thermal springs > Hot (42-90C) | place: USA: Wyoming...
CGAGTAAAGTTTAGCCAGGTCTTCAGCTTCTTTGTAGTATGTTCCTCTTGAGAATTTGCAAATGATTAAGGAGTCGATAATGGTGTATATGTCCTCGATGTCTTTAACCATTCTTCCTCTGCCCTTCTCAGCAACTAAGCGGTTGACTTTTCCTTTCACGTCGAAGGCGTAGGCTCCATGTCTGTTGTGGTCTGCTCCACGGAAGGAAACAGCAAAGCCTAAAGCAGCTGTTTTTAGGGATCGGAGGTCGTAGCCGGTAACCTCCACTCCTTTGATGTGTTGTGCTAGTTTTTCTGCTCCTTTTCCAATTTTTTCAGCGGCGAATTTTACTCCTTCTGAAAGGATGTCGCCTATCCCTTCACGTTTGCCCATTTTTTCTATAAGTTTGACTAGGGCTTCATGATTGCCGAATCTGGCGTCTACTCCATCAAGGTCTTCCAGTGTTAAGATTCCATTTTCGTAGCAGTCCATGGCAAAGCCGACTATAACACCAGCGCCTATAGCGTCTATCCCATAATAATTGCAAAGTTCTATTCCCTTAATCACAGCGTCAAGGCGGTCTATTCCACAGTATGGTGCCAAAGCCCATAACGGTTCATATTCAACCCGAGCCATTGCACCTTTGTATGGTCCTTCGGGAACAACAGCAATGTGTTCACATCGCATGGCGCAGGAGCTGCAACCAATAATTTTCGCCACAAACCTTTCATTTAGGGTTTCTCCGCTTACTTTTTCTGCTGCCTCAAAATGTGCGTTGTTATAGTTTCTTGTAGGCATGCAATGCAAAGCGTTATGGACTAAAACATTTTCCGGCGTGCCTAAGGTTCTGTATTTTTGTGTGGCTGGGCCCTTCATTCTTTCATGAAATTCCTTAACAAACTCCATGAATTCATCAGGTTTCGCCACGCTGATGTCATGTGTCCCGCGAACAGCAATTGCCTTAAGATTTTTTGAACCCATGACGGCGCCCATTCCGGTTCTTCCAGCGGCCCTTGTTTTTTCATTGATTATACAAGCGATTCTGACGAGTTTTTCTCCAGCTGGGCCTATGGCTGCAACGCGAATATAATAGTCGCCTAACTCTTCTTTTATAATGTCTTCTGTTTCTGCTGGAGATTTACCCATCAAATGTGAAGCATCTAAAATTTGCACTGAATCGTCGTCAATCCAAACGTAAACGGGCTTTTCTGATTTACCCTTAAAAATTACAGCGTCATATCCAGCCCTTTTCAGTTCTGTGCCGAAGGAGCCGTGGGATTTTGCTTCCCCCACTCCGTAACTTTGCGGAGACTTTGAAACGAAAGCATGACCGTTCCCGCCTGTCGGCCAAACTGTGCCCGATATTGGTCCTGTTGTTAAGATTAGTGGGTTTTCTGGACTGAAGGGTTCAACTCCAGCTTTTGAGTGGTCAAGCCAGAGGCGCATGCCTAAGCCTATGCCGCCAATATATTTTTTCGCATAATCTTCATTTAAAGGTTCAACATGGGTTTTTCCTGTTGTTAGGTCTATGTGGAGTACTCTCCCAGCATATCCGTACAAGATTTTTCCTCCAAACTTAGCTTAAGAAAGTATAAGGTGTGAAGTAGGTTATATTAATTTAATGGTTTGTTTACACAGCATCTTTCAAGAGTTCTAATATGTCTTTCACCACTATTTTACCTTCCACATCCAAAACTTTCACAGCGTCTTCCAGTGTTGTTACACAGAATGGGCAAGCCGTAGCTATGACTTCAACGCCTAATGCCAATGCCTCTTTAAGCCTTTCCACGCTTGGTCTCTTTTCTGGAACTGCCTCTTCAGTCCAAACTCTTCCAGCGCCTCCGCCACAGCAGAAGCTGTTTTGTCTTGTCCTTTTCATCTCCACAAGTTCCAAGCCGTTTATAGACTTCAAGATTTGCCTGGGTGCATCGTATATGTTGTTGCGTTTTCCGAGGAAGCATGGATCATGGTATGTGACTTTTTTCTTTATGGTTTTAGAAGTTTTCAGTTTGCCTTTTTCGATGGCTTCAGCCAAAAACTGTGTGTAATGTTGGACGTTAAGTCCTGCATCCTTATAGGGCTCATCGTTCTTGAAAGTATTATAGCAGTGAGGCGATAAAACCACAATTTTTTCTGCATTGAACTTTTTGAACAATTCAATGTTGTGTTCAGCAAGCTCTTCGAATAATCCCTTCTCGCCTAATCTGAGAATGTGGTCTCCGCAGCACCATTCTTCAGAGCCCAAAGTTGCATAGTTAACGCCCATTTTATCCAGTATTGAAGCCATTGCTTTAGCCATTTCCTGATTTCTCATATCATAGGCTGTTGAACAGCAAACAAAAAACAAAACATCAGCCTTCGCCACATCAGGAAAAGTCTTGATATTGAAGCCTTTACTCCAGTCCATTCTCTTGCTTTGATGGGTTCCCATGGGATTATGATATTTGATTACGCTTTCCAAAACATCCTTAACAGTTCTCGGTATAACTCCAGACTCCACTAAGAGGCTGCGGTCGTCAATTACGGCGTTTGAACAGTTAACAAGTTTTGGACAGAACAGTGTACATGAATTGCATGAAGTGCAAAGCCATATGTTGTCTGCCATCGGCTTTAATCGTTCATCCAACCCCTCATCCCTAGAATCAGCTATGAAGCGATAGTTAGCGGTTAATGTTGAAGGACCGAGAAATTTCTGGTCTATTGCTGCTGGACAAGCGGAATAACAAATTGAACATTTTGTGCAAAGTGTAAGGTCCCAATATTTCTTCAAGTCTAAGGGACTCTGCACGAATTCTACAAGCTTGTTAAGTTCCACTTCGGGTTTTATTAGAAACTTTTTAATTTTCTTAAAAGTGTCAAAGAAGGGTTCAATATCGACTATTAAGTCCTTAATGACTGGCATATTGGATAAAGGCGCCAACTCCAGCGTGTCAACTCCGAGGTCGAGAACTTGGGTATAACATGCTAACATGGGTTGTCCGTTAACGTTGATTCCGCAGCTTCCACAGATGCCCATCCTACAAGAATGCCTAAACGAAAGCGTTTCATCAAGATTATCCCTAATATACTGGAGGGCTTCAAGGATGCTTGTTCCCTTGCGAATCGGCACATTATACGTGGATACATAATGCCTCTTTGTTTGAGGGTCAAAACGGTTTATCCTAAACTCAACAATTCTCTCAACTTTAGAGTTCATACACTCAACCTCCTAATATGTCCTCGCTGCTGGCTGCCACTTAGTTATCGTGACTGGAATATACTCAAGCCTTGGACCTTCCTTTGTGTAGTATGCAAGTGTATGCTTTAGCCAGTTTACATCATCCCGTTTCGGATAGTCAATTCTTGAGTGGGCTCCACGGGACTCTGTCCTTGGAAGTGCACTAACTATAGTGACTTCTGCAAGCTCCAGCATGAAGTCAAGCTGCAAAGCATCCACCAAACCCGTGTTAAACGGACCGCCCTTATCTTGAACCTTTATGTGCTTGAACCTTTCCTTGAGCGCCCTTATCTCTTTCAAAGCGCTTTCAAGTTGGTCGCCTCTTCTGAATATCCAAACCTTCTCGTACATGACATGCCTCATCTCATCTCTTATAACCGAAACCCTTTCGTCACCCTCGCTGCCCAAAATTCCATCAAAAACCCTCTTTTCCTCTGCCAGAACTTTTTCATGCGACAGTTCTTTTATGCTGTTTGATAAGGCATGTTTAGCAGCCTCTTCTCCAGCAACTGCTCCAAAAACAAGGCATTCTGCTGTTGAGTTTGTGCCAAGCCTGTTTGCTCCATGAAGGCTTAGGCATGAGCATTCACCAGCAGCGTATAACCCTGCAATTGGCGTTTCAGTTTTTATGTTAGCCTTTATCCCACCCATAGAATAGTGGGCTGCCGGCCTTATTGGGATAGGCTCTTTAACGGGGTCTACTCCGCTAAGTTTTATGGCAACTTCCCGAATAAGCGGCAACCTCTCGTTTATTTTTTCCTCACCCAAATGCCTCAAGTCTAAGGCTATATAAGACCCATAAGGTCCTTCCAGTCCTCGGCCTTCGTTAATTTCTGTTTGTTCAGCCCTTGAAACCACATCTCTGGGAGCTAACTCCATTTTTTCTGGAGCATAGCGTTTCATGAAACGTTCGCCTTGAGCGTTAATTAAGTATCCGCCTTCACCTCGGGCTCCTTCGGTTATTAGCGCACCAGATGGTACTAAACCAGTGGGGTGAAATTGGACAAATTCCATATCCATTAATGGAGCCCCAGCACGGTAAGCCATAGCCATCCCATCACCAGTGGTTGTGTAAGAGAAAGTTGTGAATTCGTATATGCGCTCGTGGCCTCCCGTTGCAATCACAATGGCTTTTGCTTGGAAGGCGTGCATCTTGCCAGTTTTCAATTCTATGGCTGTTAAGCCTACCGCTGTATTATTTTCAACCATTAGGGATGTGGCGAACCATTCATCATAAAATTTAATGTTGCCGTATGAGGAGGCTTTTCCATACAACGTGTGCATTTCATGAAAACCAGTCATGTCTGCTGCAAAACAAGCCCTAGGATAAGTGTGACCTCCAAAGGGGCGTTGGTCTATTTTTCCATCGGGCGTCCGGCTCCATGGGCATCCCCAATGTTCTGTTAAAACTATTTCCCTCGGCGCTCGTCTCACAAAAAATTCCACAACATCTTGGTCGGCTAAATAATCGGCGCCTTTAATTGTGTCAAAAGCGTGCAAGTCATAGGAATCCTTTTCTCGCATTACCGCTGCTGTGCCACCTTGAGCACAGACAGAATGTGAGCGGAGAGGATGAAGTTTTGATATTACAGCTATGTCAAGCTTGTTGCTAACTTCAGCCGCTGCAATCGCAGCCCTAAGACCAGCTAAGCCTGCTCCAACAACAATTATGTCGTGAGCATATTTCTCCAACATGTTCACCCATTTTAGAGAGAACCTAAATTTTGTGACCTACCCTTTATAGTTTTCTAACGCTATTCCGCTGTGAAAATCTTTATTTTACAATTTTTGAAGTTCTCACTCAAAATATTTAGAAACTTTTTATAATATGTTTAACATGACATTTAAAACTCTATGAGAGGTGAAGCATACATGCTTATGGGCATTGACCATGTTGGTGTTGCTGTAAAAAATTTGGATGAGGCGATTGGCATTTACCAGAATGTTTTAGGTTTTAAGCTTGAGAACATCCATGTTTTGAGTGAGAGGAAGGTTAAAGTTGCTTTTCTCTCCAGCGGTGGCGAAACCCGAATTGAGCTTTTGGAGCCCTTAGGCAGCGACAGTCCAGTTGCAAAGTTTCTTGAAAATCGGGGCGAAGGCATTCACCATATCGCTGTAAAAGTTGGAAACATTAACGTCGTGCTTGAAGATTTTAAACGTAAAGGCGTAGTTTTGGTTGACGATAAGCCTAGAATGGGCGCCGAAGGTGCAAAAATCGCCTTCGTTCACCCAAAAAGCACAAAAGGAGTTCTCTTAGAGCTTATCATGAGGTAATGCGAATTAAAAAGTAACAATTCTGAACACGTTTTGGTAGAAAGTGATAGGTTGAACCAAACAAAAATTGTGTTTTCCATTCAGTTTTTCCACTCTTTCGTCAGCGGAGTTCTTGGAATAGCTGTGCCTTTAATGATGGAAGAGAGAAATGTGGATGTTGTGGTCATCGGACTTGTTTTCGCAGCTATGCCACTAATTATGCAGTTCGGAAGAATGTTCTTTGCAATTCTTTCAGATTTTTGGGGTAGAAAACTCTTCTTTGTCTCCAATGGAGTTTTAGGCGTCATTTCAAGTCTAATTTATTATCTTGCGCGGACACCCCTAGACTTTTTGTTCGGCAAAGCCGCAGAAGGAACTAAAGAAGGCTCAATATGGGCTGTAAACAGGGCTTTTCTTCTAGAGAAGGAGGGGAGTCGCTGGAGAATCTTAGTCCACTTAAGAACAGTAGTTTACGTTGGTTTTGCCATTGGAAGCTTGATAACTGGTTTCTTAGTTGCTTGGCTCTTTTATGATGGGACAATGCTGCTATGCGCTGTTTTTGGAGCCCTTGCAATCTTGTTAGCGATGTTACTCTCTAGTGAAAGAAAAGAGAGGTTCAGCATGGTAAAGGCTCTGCAGTTTCTTGACTTTAGAAAGAAAAAAAGAATTTTCAAAATTTTTCTCTTTTTATTTTTCATAATAGGTTTGTCATCTGGTTTTCACGGAGGCTTCGTAATACCACTTTTTCTGGACATGAATGGCTTCGACGCTGAAATGATTGGACTAATAATTGGTGTGCAGGTTTTGTTAGCTGGCTTCTCTTCATACATTTTTTCGAAAACCACAAAATTAAAGCAAATTATTCTTCTTCAAGGAATTCTCTTTTCCATCGTCTTCTTTTCACTAGGCTTTTTAAGTTCAATAGCAGCTGGATTCCTTTTGGTTTTTTATGGATTCATTGATGGCATGTCAAGCATAGGACAAGAGGGAATCTTGTCTAAAATATGTGATAAAGAGTCTTACGGAACTGATATTGGCTTGTTAATGTTCGGCTTGCATGTTGGCGAAACCTTAAGTTTGGCTTTATCCGGCTTTCTCATTGCAGCTTTAGGCTTTGTTGTTCCGTTTCTATTGGCCGCTTCAACCTACATAGTTTTTTACATACCTTCATATATCATTCTTAAAGAGTGAATTATAGTTGAAAATAAATAAAATTCAAGAAAACCTTCAAACCAAAAAGCTTGGCAGAAAAATGTTGTTCTTACATGAAGTTGGCTCAACAAACGATCTAGCTAAGGAAATGGCTGATTACGGGGCTTCTGAAGGAACAATCGTCATAGCGGAAACTCAAACCGCTGGACGAGGGAGACTTGGTAGAAAATGGTTTTCGCCAAGAGGTGGAATCTATTTTTCAGCTATTTTAAGGCCAAAAGTCAACGCGAAAGAATCTGTTGACCTCGTGTTTGTGGCGGGTTTGGCTGTAGCTGAAGTTTTGCATGAAAAGTATGGATTGCATGTGGAGACTAAGTGGCCAAACGACGTTTTAGTTAACAATCGAAAGGTTTGCGGAATCCTAAGCGAGATGAAGACAAAAGGTGGAAAAGTTAACTATGCAGTAATAGGCGTGGGCGTAAACGCAAATGTTAATGTCAAAAAAGAGTTTCCAGAAGAGCTGAAGACTGTTGCAACCTCCCTTGAAAATGAGTTGGGCAAAAAAGTTAGACTGGAAGAACTGCTTAAATTATTGCTTGAAAAGTTGGATAGCCTTTATGAAAAGTTCTTGAAAGAAGGTTTCACTCGAGTTCTGAAAGAATGGAAAAAGTATGCAGATTTTCTTGGCAAAACAGTGGAAGTCACTGGCGGAACTGGAAGGTTCTGTGGTTTAGCGCTAGATGTTGATGATGATGGAGCGTTGGTTGTTAGGCTTGAAGATAGAACGGTGAAACGCTTTTTTGTTGGAGATGTTTCTCTACGGATAAAATGAATGAATCGAAAACTTGCAGCTTTCCTTTTCCGTATATTCTAAATATTTGAGACGCTATACATCAAAGGCGAGAGGGATTAGGGATGGTCTTTATAAAAGAGCCTAGTGTTGATGAGAAGGTTAAGCGTTTACGGGAATTAAATGAGCAAGCCAAACTTGGCGGTGGACAAAAGCGAATCGAGGAACAACATGCTAAAGGTAAATTGACAGCTCGAGAGCGCATTGAATTGTTGCTTGATCCTGGCAGTTTCAATGAGCTTGACCGTTTTGTGGTTCATCAGTGCACAGAATTTGGCATGGCAGAGCGCAAATATTTTGGCGATGGCGTTGTGACAGGTTATGGCACAATTGACGGTAGACTAGTTTATGTTTTCAGCCAAGACTTCACTGTTTTTGGCGGTTCATTGGGTGAAATGTTTGCAAAAAAGGTTTGCAAAATAATGGATTTAGCCCTAAAAGCGGGAGCGCCAGTCATAGGCTTAAATGACAGTGGTGGCGCACGCATACAAGAAGGTGTAGCAAGCCTTGCTGGCTACGGCGATATTTTCTTCCGCAACGTGATAAGCTCAGGCGTAATTCCGCAAATAAGTGCTATAATGGGACCTTGCGCTGGCGGAGCCGTCTATTCCCCAGCCTTGACTGACTTCATAATCATGGTTGACAAGACAAGCCACATGTTTATCACTGGTCCAGATGTGGTTAAAGCTGCTTTGGGGCAAGAGGTTACTTTTGAAGAGTTGGGCGGCGCTATGGTGCATAGCACAACCAGCGGCGTAGCCCATTTTATAGCCCAAAACGAAGAGCATTGCATTCAAATTATAAAGAAACTTTTAAGCTATTTGCCAAGCAATTATCTTGAAGACCCGCCTGCAACAGAGCCCACAGATGACCCAGACCGCACGGACGAGGATTTGGCGAGAATTCTTCCAGATGACCCGGATAAACCTTACGATGTTAAAGAAATAATTACTCGTGTGGTTGATAATGGCGAGTTCTTTGAAATTCAACCCTTATGGGCGCAGAACATTGTTATAGGCTTTGCAAGGTTAAATGGCAAAACAGTTGGCATAGTGGCTAACCAACCGCTCCATTATGCTGGAGCCCTAGACATAAACAGCAGCATGAAAGCGGGACGCTTCATACGTTTCTGCGACTGCTTCAACATTCCAATAATAACATTCGTGGATGTGCCAGGCTTCTTGCCAGGCCTTGAGCAAGAACACGGCGGAATAATAAAGCACGGCTCAAAACTTTTATACGCTTATTGCGAAGCCACAGTGCCAAAAATCACCATCATACTGCGAAAATCTTATGGCGGAGCATATGACGTCATGGGCTCTAAACATTCAGGCGCAGACATAAATTATGCTTGGCCAACTGCGGAAATAGCCGTAATGGGACCTCAAGGCGCCATAAACATAATTTTCAGAAAGGAAATAGCCGAGGCTGAAAATCCAGAGCAGAAGCGAATGGAACTTGTAGGCGAGTATCGTCAAAAATTTGCAAACCCCTACGTTGCAGCCCAGAAAGGCTACATAGATGAGGTGATTGAACCAGCAGAAACAAGACCAAAACTTATAAGCGCCTTAGAAAGCTTACTCACAAAACGCGAGCCGAGACCATCCAGAAAACATGGAAACATACCCTTGTAATTTTATGATGTTCTTAAAGCTGGAAAGGCAAGATGGAAAGAACCAAACTTACCTCATCACAAAAAGTAGGCGCTTCTGGCAAGGAGGTACTCTGGGAAGGGCAAAGAAGCACAGTCATACCTTTCTGATGCTGCAGAATTTGTTAATTTCGCTGTTCAGTGTCTTGAAAAGAAATATGCCAAAAGCCATTTGAAAAGAACTTAAACTTACCATTACAAATTAATAGTAGCATAACCATCTTTCAAACTCTAAAAATACTAGAGGGGCTAGGCAATTTATGGCTTCAAAACCAGTTAAAATCACCGACACCACGTTCAGAGACGCCCATCAGTCTTTGATGGCTACGAGAATGCGCACAGACGCCATGCTTCCAATAGCTGAAAAAATCGACCAAGTTGGCTTTTTCTCTTTGGAGATGTGGGGAGGAGCCACGTTTGACGTTTGTATACGCTATTTAGGCGAAGACCCTTGGGAAAGGATACGCCAGCTAAAGCGCCACATAAAAAGGACGCCCCTTCAGATGCTTTTGCGGGGACAAAATATTGTTGGCTATCGCAATTATCCAGATGATGTTCTCATAAAATTTGTTGAGAAAGCGGCTGAGAATGGCATAGACGTATTTCGAGTTTTTGACGCTTTGAATGACATAAGAAACATGGAAGTAGCCATAAAAACCGTTAAAAAAGTGGGCAAGCATGCGCAGGGAACCATATGCTACACCATAAGCCCAGTTCACACAATACAATATTACGTGAAAGTTGCCAAAAAATTGGCTGAACTTGACTGTGATTCCATCTGCATAAAAGACATGGCTGGAATGTTAGCGCCGCAACCAGCCTACAAGCTTATAACAGCCCTAAAAAAGGAGATAAACCTACCCATACACTTGCACAGTCACAGCACAAGCGGCATGGTTATGATGACGTATCTCCGCGCATGTGAAGCTGGAGTAGATATAATCGATACTGCCTTTTCGCCTTTAGCTTGGGGCACATCGCAGCCACCCGTCGAATCCATAGTTGCTGCCTTAAAAGGAACACCCTATGACCCAGAACTTGATTTGGAACTTTTAAGCGGGATTGCAGGTTACTTCCGAGAACTGCGAGAGAAATATTATGACCCATTAAAGCTTATAGACAAAAAAGCTGAACAGGTTGACCCATCAATTATTATACATCAAATTCCAGGCGGAATGTTCTCCAACCTCCTCGAACAGTTGAGGGAACAGAAGGCACTTGACAGACTTAAGGAAGTTCTTGAAGAGGTTCCAAGGGTTAGAAAAGAGTTGGGCTATCCTCCATTAGTAACGCCTACAAGTCAGCTTGTGGGTATACAGGCCGTTTTTAATGTTATTTCTGGTAAACGCTACAGTATAGTGCCTAAAGAGATAAAGGATTATGTGAAGGGTTTGTATGGAAGACCGCCAGCCCCCATTGACCCTAAGGTTAAAAAGAAGATAATCGGCGATGAGGAACCAATAACTTGTCGTCCAGCCGACCTTTTAGAAAGCGCCCTTGACAAGATTCCAGAGGAGGTGAAACCCTACATTGAAAGTGAAGAGGACAAAATAACGTATGCGCTTTTTCCACAAGTAGCCTTAGAATTCTTTAAAAAGAGAAAAGCCAAAAAGGAAGAAGCCAAAGCTGAAATTACAACAGAAAGAATTGCAGAACTGGAGGATGTTGCCGCAATCTCCGTGGCGGTTGCCACTTACATTAAAAGTTTGGGAAAAACCAGAGCATTAATACCCATTAGAGCGAAAGGCGCCACATCCGCTTGGGTTTTAGTTGGGCGTAAAAGTTCAGTGGAATATGGTGTGTAAAATGCCAGTTTACGAAATTTTTATTGACGGCAAACCACGAAAAATCGAGCTAACAAAAACTGGAGAGAAAACTTTCGAAGCCAAAGTGAACGGAAAGCCTTTAAAAGTGGAGTTAGAAGCCGAAAAGCTTGAACTAGAAAAAGTTTTCTTCATAAATATTGATGGCAAAACGTATCAAGTGAATTTGCCAGAACTCAAGAGGGAAGAACCCTTTTCGGTCAAAGTTGAAGAGGCAATTTTTAAGGCAGAAGTCAAAACATCAATAATAAAGCCTGCGTTGTCCACTTTGGAATCTACACTTGCAGTGCCTACAAAAAGAGCAGTGGAGCCCAAACAAGCAATGGAAGGTGCTGTAACTGCGCCCATGACTGGTAAAATTCTTTCTATAAAAGTCAAGAAAGGCGAACAAGTGAAAGCTGGGCAGGTTCTCTGCGTTCTCGAAGCCATGAAAATGGAGAATGAAATTGCATCTCCTAAAAGCGGCACAGTTCAAGAAATACTTGTTTCTGAAAGTTCTTCTGTAAGCGAAGGAGAAACCCTATTCATTATCGCTTAGAAGATGGAAGGTGGCTTATACTCGCCGAAAACCTCCCGCAAGGTGTCGCATATCTCTCCTATGGTGGCGTATTCTTTTACTGCTTGAATTATGAATGGCATGAGATTCGCATTTTCTTTCTCTGCAGCCGAACGCAACTTGTCTAGCATTTCTTTAACTTTTGTTTGGTTTCTCTGTTGCCTTATCTTTTTTAGGCGTTCTACAAGCTTTTTCTCTATTTCAGGGTCTATCTGCAGAATTTTTATAGGCGTTTCTTCTTCCGTTATAAATTCGTTTACGCCAACAATTATGCGCTTTTTTGTTTCAACCTCCCTTTGGAAACGATAAGCGCTTTCCACAATTTCTCGCTGCATAAAACCCTTTTCGATGGCGGCAACGGCTCCTCCCATTTCGTCAATTTGTTCAATGTATTTTGCGGCTTTCTCTTCTATTTGATTTGTCAAATACTCCACATAATATGAACCTCCAAGCGGGTCTATGGTTTCGGCTACTCCACTTTCGTAAGCTATTATCTGCTGAGTTCTAAGGGCAACTGTCACGGCTTGTTCGCTTGGTAAAGCATAAGCTTCATCAAAGGAGTTTGTGTGCAAAGATTGAGTTCCACCCAAAACCGCAGCCAAAGCTTGAAGGGCAACTCTCACAATATTGTTGTATGGTTGTTGAGCTGTTAGGGAAACACCAGAAGTTTGAGTGTGGAAACGCAACATCCATGAAGCAGGGTTTTTGGCTTTAAAGCGCTCCCGCATTATTTTAGCCCACAACTTTCTTGCGGCTCTGAATTTGGCTATTTCTTCGAAGAAGTTGTTATGAGATGCAAAGAAAAAGGATAATCTGCCTGCAAACCTGTCCAAATCTAAACCTCTATCAATGGCTGCTTGCACATAGGCGATGGCGTTTGCCAATGTGAAGGCTACTTCTTGAACTGCTGTTGCTCCAGCCTCTCGAATGTGATAACCGCTTATGCTTATGGTGTTCCATTGGGGCATGTGTTGAGAGCAGTACTCAAATATGTCTGTTACCAGCCTCATGGACGGTTTAGGTGGAAAAATGTACATGCCTCTAGCAGCATACTCCTTCAAAATGTCATTCTGCACTGTTCCGCCCAACTGAGATGGTTCAGTGCCTTGTTTTTGTCCAACAGCTATGTACATGGCAAGCAAAACTGTTGCAGGAGCATTAATAGTCATGGAAGTAGTGATTTCCTTTAATGGAATTCCATCGAAGACAATTTCCATATCCCTTAAAGTGCTAACGCTTACGCCAGCCCTTCCAACTTCGCCATGCGCCATGGGATGGTCGCAGTCGTAACCAACCTGCGTTGGAAAGTCGAAAGCCACGCTTAAGCCCCTTTGTCCCTGCTGTAACAGATATTTAAAGCGCTGATTTGTTTGTTCAGCTGTGCCGAAGCCAGCATATTGCCTCATAGTCCATAATCTAGCTCTATACATTGTTGGATAAACGCCACGGGTGAAGGGATATTCTCCTGGAAACCCTAAATCTTTTAAATAGTCAAGTCTTTCAATGTCCAATGGCGTGTAAACTCTATCTATTGGGATTTCGGAACTTGTTAAAAATTCAGCCCTCTCCGGAAGCTTTTCCAAACTTTTTGATACAGTTTCTCTTTCCCACTCCTTTTTCCTTTTATGGATTTCCTCCAGTGTTTTCTCGTCAAACAACATTGAGGACACCTAAAAACTAGACTGTTTGGGGGAACATAAAAGAATTGTCAATGAGAAGCATTTTCTCTCATGACTTTCATGAATTCTCTAAGAAGCTTTTCAAAAAACTTCTTTTTCAATTTTGGACCTTTACCAATGTTTGGGCATTCAGTCGTGTATGTGAACTCAAATCTGCCATTTTTACTGTTAAGTTGGAATGGATAGAACTTGCATATTAATGGTCGAATTTTGTAAATGGAACATAAACTGTCTTTAAGGAATACACATTTTCCCTCTGCAGTTTTTCTCATTTGATAAACGTAAGGCTGAGAGCCTTCGACTTTCTCAGCAAACTCTTCAATATTTTTTGAAATCTCCTTTGCTATGCCTTCAGCCTCTTTCTTTAAGAGAAGGATGGATCTAACCCTTTCTTTGGTATCGCCGCAGCATATGGCACATTTCTCGCATATGAAGCGAATGTTTTTGGGATATTCAAAGTCCAACGGTTTTTCTCTCAGAAAATTGCGTTTATGCGTATGTAGATAAAACTTTGGCTTGACATTAGTATTTGCCTATTTCTTCTCCAACTTTATAGAAGAAGCCGTCTTCACCTATCCACTTAAAAAGTAAGCCCTCACTCCACTTGTAACCTTTGCGAGCATGTGCAGCGAGCACTTCACCTATAAACCAAACGTGGTCGCCGACTTCAACTTCTTTAACAACCTTACATTCAATGCTTACGGGGCTCTCTTTGATGAGGGGCGCATTTACTTTGGTTCCCTTTTCAGGAGTAAGCTTCGCTAGTTTAAATTTGTCCACTTCTCGCCCCGATTTCCTTCCACAAATCCGTGTAGCCTCAATAAGATTCTCGTCAACGCTGTTGACTACGTACTCTTTACTTTGGCGAATTAATTCAAAGGAGTATCTTGTAGGGGCAATGCCAACACCTACCAAGGTTGGTTTTCCAGAGAAGAATGCGAACATGCCGATGGTTATTATGTTCTTTTTACCTTTATGCGCTGCGGAAACTAAATAAACTGGTCTAATTGGGAACTGCCTTAACCCCTTCCGAAACTGGAACTTCCTCTTTCATTTTACAAACTTCCTAAAGACATGCAACATTAGGAATGTAACAGATATTAATTTGGCGATTAAAATGGTGAAACAAATATATAACGAGTTTAAGCCATGATATTATAGAAGTCTTTGAGGTTTCGCCTTGAAAGTTAAGGTTGAATACTTCGGTCATATAAAAAACATTATTAAAAGTGGTCGGGAAGAAGAAGTTGAAATTGAAGAAGACTCTTCCATAGCAGACTTATTGGTTAGGCTTTCTGAAAGATATGGCGAACCTTTTCAAAAGGCTCTTTACGAACCTAAAGGCAAGGATGTAAAGACAAACTACATAATCACAGTGAATGGCTACCTGCTCAACCAGCTAAACGGTATCAAAACAAGACTTAAAAACGGAGATCACGTGGCTTTACTTCCCATAGTTAGTGGCGGATAAAATCCAAATACTTTTGCAAAAGATTTTAAACTAAACGCTAATTATGATTGGTTTCTAGGAAGGTAAAAAATGAGTAGAATAAACGCTTTAAAAGAGAAAGCTTTCGAACAAAAAGGCTTTGATGGATTTTTAATTGCAAATGAAATTAACGCCTTATATCTTTCCGGTTGCCCCGGACTAGCATGCTTACTAATACCCAAAACTGGCGATAACAAAGCATATGTTTACAATGTTAACTATGAGCAGGCGAAAGCTGAAGCTAAAGGTTTTACGGTTGAATTGGTGAAACGCAACGAAAATTTGTTGGCAAAAATTGCAAAGCAGACTAAGGCTTTCAAAATAAAAAAGTTAGCCATAGATACGCTTAACATTGAGAATTACCGCAAACTTGCAAAAGAATTGCGCGGCGAAACAAAGCTAAAGGTTAGAGGAGACCTTGTCTGGGAACTGCGTAAGGTGAAGGATGAAGAAGAGCTTGAACTTATGCGGAAGGCTGGAAAACTAACAAGCGAAGGCATGAAAGCTGCTTATGAAGTGATTAAGCCTGGCATAAAAGAGTATGAGGTTGCTGCGGAAATCGAACATGCCATGCGAAAGGGGGGTTCTTGGGGAACAGCCTTTGATACAATAGTGGCTTCCGGCGTTCGTTCAGCCTTTCCCCATGGCGGATGCATAGATAAAGAGATACGTGAAGGGGATTTGGTTGTTGTTGATATAGGAGCCGCCTATAAGTATTACCGTTCTGACATGACAAGAACCTTCGTCGCTGGGAAACCATCAAATAAACAAATTAAGCTTTATGAAGTTGTTAGAGAGGCTCAGGAAAAAGCCTTCCAAGCAGTAAAGCCGAAAGCAAAAGCCAAAGAAATAGACAACACCGCCAGAAAAGTCATAGAGACGGCTGGATATGGAGAATATTTCGTCCATGGATTAGGTCACGGCGTAGGCTTAGAAATTCATGAACCGCCAACGCTTAGCTTGGAAAGCAAGGATAGACTAACAACTGGAAATGTAGTAACAATTGAGCCTGGAATATACATTATTGGTTTCGGAGGCGTCCGCATAGAAGACACGGTTTTAGTGAAGAAGGGTAAGGCTGAAAAATTCACGGATGGATTCTACACTTTAGAGAGTGCAAGATAAATAGCTTAAATATGACATAAGGCATAAGCAGAAATCGCTGAAGGTGTCTCAGCCCTTGAACAGAAAGGCTGTAATAATAATTGATATGCTGAACGATTTTGTCACTGGAGATTTAAAATGTGAAAGAGCCAAACACATAATTCCAAACCTTAAAAAGCTAATTGAAGCCGCCCGCAAGCATAACATCCCAGTCATCTACAGCAACGATGCCCACTATCCGGAAGACTTTGAAGTTGTCGCAAAATGGGGAAAACACGCCATAAAAGGCACAAAAGGAGCCCAAGTAATTCCAGAACTTAAGCCTACAGAGAAGGACTTCATTGTCGAAAAGAGAACTTATAGCGGCTTCTACGAGACAGGTTTGGACCCGCTGCTTAGAAGCCTATACAATGGAGAAGGCGCCAAAACAGTCATTTTAGGTGGATTGCACACGCACATATGCGTAAGGCACACGGCAGCAGACGCCTTCTTCAGAGGATACAAAATAATAATAGCAAAAGACGGAGTGGAATCATTCACACAAGAAGATCATGAACAAGGATTGAAATATTTGGAATATGTTTACAATGCAAAAATAATGACTGTGGATGAGATTGTAAAGGAAATGGACAAGAAGGCTTAAAGGTAAAAATCGATGCAAGAGAAAGTGAGAATTGAAAATCTTCAAGAGTCAAACATAGAAGACCTCATTTATGTTTGCTCTTCCAAAAGGCTCAGCGATCCAATTCATCAGCAAGGCATGGCGCTGAAAAAACAATGGCTGCATAAAATGCTTAACAGTTATGGATCGTGTGCAAAAATCGCTTACTACAATGGAAAACCAGTAGCCCAGATACTCTATTATTCAGAAGAGGCTGACGTAGCTAGGGAGTTTAAGCGGGAAGGCGTTCTCGTCATAAACTGCATCTACAATCCCACATCAGAAGCGCAGAAAATTGGAATAGGTAAAAAACTGCTGCAAGAGGTAATTTTGGATGTTAAAATGAAGAAGTCATGTCTCGGCAATAAACCATGCAAATTCATCTTAGCCAAAACTTTCAACACTGGTGAGCTTCTTCCGATGCCGGAATTTTACAAGAAAAACGGGTTCCTTCCAACAGAAGAAGGAAGCATGCTATACCTTCCAATCGAAGGCGAATATGAACCAGTTCCAAAAGTGGAATATGAACCGTTAGAAGAAGACAAGAATAAGGCAGTGATACTTTATGGCTCCGCATGCCAGTTTTCTTATCCATTTGCAAAAAGGATTGAACAAATTATCAGAGAAGTTTTACCCGACATAAAAATTGAAATGATAAACGAGTGGCAAAAGCCTGAAGAATCAATAAAACGCAAAAACTGGTGGCTCATAGTTAATGCTAAACCAATACAAACTTTCTTTATGGAAACAGAAACTTTCAAAAAAGAAATAAAGCAGGCAGCAAGCCAAAATCTCTAATTACTTCTGCAACTATTTAATGAACAGTTGTGATGTGTATGGCTAGCTTTCTTGTTCTTTATTATAGCCGAACTGGAAATACTGAGAAGATGGCTAAGGCCGTGGCAGAAGGCGCTAGAACAGTTCAAGGAGTGGAAGCGGAAACAGCTTATTATATGGCTGTTGAAGCTTTAACCAGTTTTGACGCTTTAACGTTTGGAGTTCCAACATATCATCATGACATGCCTTTAAATATAAAGAATCTTTTGGAGGAAGTTGCTGTCAAGAAGATAGTTTTGAAAGGGAAAATTGGAGCTGCCTTCGGCTCTTATGGTTGGAGCGGCGAAGCTCCACGTTTGGTTCTTGAAGTTTTGAAGAACAAGTTTGAAATGGAAATTGTTGAACCACCGCTTTTGATTAAATACACGCCAGACCATGACGGTTTAGAAAAATGCAAAGAGTTTGGGAGGAAAATTGTCGAAAGACTTATGCATATAAACTAACATGTTTCAGTGAAGGAGAAGATTATGAAAACAAAAAATGAATTGATTGAGTTTATGAAGAGGCAGATTAAGATTGAAAATGAGATTGTAGATTCGCTGAACAATGCGTTAATTGACATGAAAAATCCACCTGTCAGGGGAGTTTTGAAGGGTATATCCCTAGACTCTGTGAAGCATGCGGAGATGTATGCTGCAGCCACAGAGCTTTTGACAAGAGTTTCTCAAGCCATTACTCAAGAACAATTGGACAAGCAGAAAGCAGTTGTGGAAAAACACATACGCTTGGAGGCTGAGCTTATCAAGAAAATCAGTGATGTTTTGCCAACCGTTGAGAATGAGAAGGTTAAGCTTCTTTTAAGCGCAATTTTGGAGGATGAGAAGAGGCATCATGAACTATTAAAGATGGTTTTGGAGATTCTTGTTAGGGGTGAAGCCATAACAGAGGCTGACTGGTGGGATTTGCTCTGGAAGAATGTTCCATTCCACGGTGCCCCTGGAGGATAAGCTGCATAATTAATCGAATTGCTGATTCATTCTTTGATTTGTTAACCGACAAGTTTTTATGACATACGGCATATTAAACAATAAGTGAAAAAATGCAACATCAACACCACGTCCATCACATGCAAGAATTCAAAAACAAGTTCTGGATTTCCCTAATATTAACAGTACCAATTCTGCTTCTCTCAGAAATGGTGCAAACATGGTTTCCAATTCTTCAAGCATTACAAACACCATTCAAAAAAGAAATCCTACTCTTCCTATCCCTAATCGTTTACCTTTACGGTGGGTGGCCCTTCCTTAAGGGCTTAGCGGACGAAGTAAAAACTCGACAGCCAGGAATGATGACGCTAATAGGAACAGCAATAACAGTAGCATTTCTATACTCTGCAGCAACTGTTTTCTTTCCTTTAGGAATGGACTTCTTTTGGGAACTTGCCACCCTCATAGATGTTATGCTTTTGGGTCACTGGATAGAAGCCAAGAGCGTTATGGGCGCTTCAATGGCGCTGGAAGAACTTGTCAGAATAATGCCCACCACAGCCCACCGTCTAAAAAACAACGAAATCGAAGACGTCCCAGTTTCAGAGCTACGTGTCGGCGACAAAGTTCTTGTACGTCCAGGCGAAAAAATACCGTCAGACGGCATAGTGGTTGAAGGCGAATCCTCAGTTAACGAGGCTTTGTTGACTGGCGAATCCAAACCCATCCACAAAGGCGTAGATGACAAAGTTATTGGTGGGGCAATAAATGGAGAAGGCGTCTTGAAAGTGCGAATTGAGAGGACTGGGGAGGAAACCTACCTATCTCAAGTGATAAAGCTTGTTAAGCAAGCTCAAGAAAGCAAATCGCGAACTCAAGATTTAGCGAATAGGGCTGCTGCTCTTCTCTTTTACGTGGCTCTCGGGGTTGCCATAATAACCTACACCGTTTGGTCTCTTCTCGGATTTGGTGACATAGCCCTTGAGAGAACAGTCACGGTTTTGGTTATTGCTTGTCCTCACGCCCTTGGTTTGGCAATTCCCTTAGTTGTTGCTCTTTCAACTTCGATAACTGCAAAAAGTGGAATACTAATCCGTGACAGGAAAGCCTTTGAAATGGTTAAAGATGTAAACGCTGTAGTCTTCGACAAAACTGGAACATTAACGTTGGGCAAGTTCGGCGTCAGCGACATAGTCTCCTTCATCCCAAAAAATGAGCTTTTAAAATTGACATCAAGTGTTGAAATTAACTCGGAGCACATAATAGCCAAAGCCATCGTAGAATACGCAAAAGAAAATGGCATCCAAATTCCAAAAACCAAAGAGTTTAAGGCATTACCCGGAAAAGGCGCTTACGGAAAAGTTGGAAAAAGCGAAGTGTATGTTGGAAGTGTAAACCTTCTTAATGAAATGAAAATAAACGTAAATGACGAGAAAATAAAAGGGCTGCAAGAACAAGGGAAAACTGTAGTTTTCACTGTGGTTGATGGAAAACTTGCTGGTGCCTTGGCACTTTCCGACAAAATAAGAGAAGAATCCTTTGAGGCTGTTAAAAGGCTGAAAGAGAAGGGATTAAAAGTTTACATGCTCACGGGAGATTCTGAAGATGTTGCCCGCTGGGTTGCAAAAGAACTCGGCATAGACGACTATTTCGCCCAAGTTTTGCCAGACAAAAAAGCAGAAAAAATAGCATATCTAAAAGGAAATGGCTACAGAGTTGCAATGGTCGGCGACGGCATAAACGACGCCCCAGCCCTCGTCACAGCTGATGTTGGCATAGCCATAGGCGCCGGCACAGACGTAGCCATAGAAAGCGCAGACATAATCCTAGTAAAAAATGACCCGAGAGATGTTCCGAAACTCATAGACCTTTCTAAGAAGACATATTCTAAAATGGTTCAGAATTTATGGTGGGCAGCCGGTTACAACATAATAACTTTGCCATTAGCAGCTAGCAGCGTAAATTTGAATCCCGCTATAGGAGCAATAGTTATGTCTTTAAGCACAGTTATAGTGGCGTTTAACGCTCAAACCTTGAGAAAATATGAGCCAGTGGAGGTGAAATTAATGGCGAAAAAGAAAAAATTAGTCACAGACCCAGTTTGTGGAATGAAGATTGAGCCAGAGACAGCTTACAGCAAAATTGAGTATGAAGGGCAAACGGTTTATTTCTGTTCAAAGCACTGCGAAGAAGAGTTTAAGAAAAATCCAAGGAAATACAAAATCGGAAAGTAAAGAAAAATTTTGGCGTATGCCACGACTCGGGAGAAAGGAGAGTTCGGTTAAAAGTTAGTTTTATTGTTTAGTTTTGCCGTGGCATACGTCGCAATATTATGACATACGTCATGCTTAAATACTTTTCCCAACAAAATATCTAAACGGTGCGAAAAACTTGATACTTCCATGCGAGATTGCCGTAAAATCCGTCATACCAGCAGTAAAAGCATTAATAGCAAAACAACTCGTGGAAAGGCACGATTTAAAACAGGAAAAGGTTGCAGAGATTTTAGGAATATCCCAAAGCGCAGTGAGCAAATATACCAGAAAAGTCAGAGGCTACGCAATAAAAATTGATGACATAGAAGAAATAGAACCCTTAGTAGAGAAAATGGTGAGCTTACTAGAAGAGGGAAATTACCAAAGAAGAGAATTTCTTAAAACTTTTTGCCAAACATGCATGACTATAAGAAAAACAGGTATTATGTGCCAATTCTGCCAAAAAACAGAACCAAAAATAGCCATAGAAGAATGCGATTTCTGCTTAAACTCGCAATCATCTAAAAGAAAACTTATTAGAATAAGAGCTGACAAGGTTTAGAGGTGAAGGTAATTGCCCAATTCTGATGAAGAAGCACTTCTTGACATATTAGAAAAAGTAAGCAAAAGCGTCGTCAACATAAGCACAATAAAACTTGTCCACCACATATTTTATCAAGTCGTCCCAGTGAAAGGTATGGGTTCTGGAACAATAATTGACCCTAAAGGCTACATATTAACTAACAATCACGTTGTTGGAGGAGCAGAAAAAATTTCCGTAACATTATGGAACGGCGAAATTTTAGAAGGAAAATTGGTGGGCTCCTGCACCGTACACGACATAGCAGTTGTAAAGGTTGATAGAGACGCTCTTCCATCAGCCGAACTTGGAGACTCCGACAAGCTTAGAGTCGGACAAAGAGTCTACGCCATTGGAAATCCGTTTGGGTTGGCAGGTGGTCCAACGGTAACTACGGGTGTTGTAAGTGCAGTTAACAGAACTATAGAGTCTGAAAACGAATTTTTGGAAAATCTTGTGCAAACAGACGCTGCCATAAATCCCGGAAATAGTGGCGGACCCCTCGTGAACCTTGAAGGGAAAGTTGTGGCGATAAACACTGCCATAATCCCATACGCTCAAGGAATCGGATTTGCCATTCCAATAAACTCGGCTAAAAGGTGCGCAAGTGAAATAATTACAAATGGAATTTCCACAAGACCTTGGCTTGGAATAATAGGCTTAAGCATCACGGAAGAAATGTCCCGCTATTACGATTTACCAGTGGAACATGGAGTGTTCGTGACTAGGGTTGTGGAGGGAAGCCCAGCAGACAATGTTGGAATGGCAGCTGGCGACATAATTTTGAGGATGGATGGAACAACCATTTACACCATTGAAGATTTAGTAAGGGAGCTTCATAAAAAGCGAGTTGGAGATAAGGTGAGAATATTTGCCATAAGCGAAGGTTTGCAGCGGCAGTTCGATGTCACTTTGAGCAAAATGTCTTGACAGTTAACTCTTCGTTCTTGAAAGTAAACTATAATAAAATTGCAAAAGTTTTTAAAGTATTGAAAATGGGAGGATGAAGCAAATTTCAGAAAAAACAAAGACGAAGCCTAATCTTTCATTGTTAGCTTTAGTCTCTTTTATAGGTTCTTTCGTGATTGCCAGAACCTTCACAACCTTCAACCCAAACCTTGTCTTAATTAGTGGCGACCTTCACATTCACCATTTCTGGTATGGTTTAGCGATGCTTGCAATAGGCGGTTGGCTGGGCATAAGCTATGAAAGCGAACGAATAAACAGATTGGCAGCAATCCTTTTCGGCGCTGGAGGCGGACTCATAGGGGATGAAGTTGGGCTTTTGTTAACATTAGAAAGTGAGAATTATTGGGCTGGAATAACTTATACGATTATAATAATATTTCTTGCTTTTGCATCAATCCTAATTTTGTTAGTTAGATATTCAAGGCTCATACGCATAGAATTCGCCCAATTCTTACGCAGCAACGCAAGCCTATATTTCGGTGTTTTTCTAGCTGCTGTCTCTGTAGCATTCATCTTAGAAACCGAAAATATTATAGTCATCACCGTTTCAAGTATGCTAACGCTTGCGGCTTGTCTCATCATTTTGGCTTATTTTGTTCAAAAAATAAAACCAAGAGGTTAGATACTATAAGCAAGCGTGTTCCAATGAGCAAAAATAATCACCAAGTAAAAAGCGTGAAATACTTAGAAATAGCCTTAGGCATCACCTTATCATTCTTCATCATCGAATTGGTTGGCGGAATATTAACAAACAGTCTTGCCCTCTTGGCGGATGCTTGGCATATGTTAAATGACGCTGCAGCCTTAATTTTCGCCATTATAGCTGCATGGATTTCAACTCGTCCAACAAATGTGAAAAAAACTTTTGGATATTATAGGGCAGAAATTCTTGCTGCTTTTTTGAATGGTGTCTTCTTATGGGGTGTCGTTATTTTCATTTTTTACGAGGCAATTCAGCGATTCCAAAATCCAATTCAGGTGGAAAGCTTAAACATGCTCATCATAGCCTTCTCCGGTTTAGCAGCTAACGGATTATCCGCTATTACTCTTTCCAAGTCAAAGAGTGAAAGTTTAAACGTTAAAGGAGCTTTCCTCCACGTTTTAGCAGACGCCTTAGGGTCTATAGGAGCAATTTCTGCTGGATTGATTATGTATTTTACAAGTTGGTATCAAGCAGACGCCATAATCAGCATGATGCTGGGTGCATTGATATTTTACAGTTCTTGGAAACTTGTTCAAGAATCCGTAAACGTTCTCCTCGAAGGAGTCCCCTATGGCATTGACTTAACCGCTGTGGAACATAGGATTATGGAACAAGAAGGCGTGAATGAAGTTCACGACCTCCACGTTTGGTGCATTACGCCGACAAGTATGTGTTGCCTGAGTTGCCACGTGGTAGTGAAAAAGGAAACTGATAAGAAGAAACTTCTTTCAGATTTAATGAAAATTCTAAGTGAGGAGTTTGGGATAGACCACACAACCATTCAATTGGAAGATGAAGGATATCCAAAAGCGATTAGCGAGCATTAAATAAACAAAGCTTTGTAGAAAGCTTTTACTTGTCATCCTAACAAAAAGTATTATAGGGTGATACTTATTGGAAGCAAAATTGATTGTTGACGGCGAAGAAATAAACCTCAACGAGTTTGTTGTAAAAATCTTAAGCGGAACAATTGCTGGGGCAGTAACTTCCTTAAAAGGAATAAAAAAGGACTGGAAAGAAATTGAGATAAAGGTCACAAGGTAAACTTACCATATGAGAAGCTGCAAAATTAGAAAAGCTAATATTTTCACCCTTCAACCTATGAGTAGGTGAAATATTTGCCAATAGACCCAGATTTCCAAAAAAACCGAAAAGTTGCTGGTCAACATCAAGGTCACAACGTATGGGGACCAGTGGATCCTCCAACAAAGCTTGGGATTCATGGAACAAACGTGGCAGTTGACTGGGACATATGCACAGGAGACGGCGTCTGCATAGAAGTTTGCCCCGTCAGCGTTTTTGAGTGGGCCGAAGCCCCTGGACATCCAAGCTCTGAAAAGAAGTCTGACCCAGCAAGGGAAAAAGACTGCATACAATGTCTTGCATGCGAAACTTCATGTCCAGCACAAGCCATAAAAATTACTCCACCATAAACATGCGGCACTAAATTTACTTTTTCTTTTTCGTCGTTGATACTGTCGACTGCTTAATGCCAATTCTTTGCTTGGGCTTAGAAACCCTTTATTTTAACGCTTCTTCTAACCTCTTATTTACTTCTTCCCAGTTAACAATATTCCAGAAAGCTTCGACAAACTTGGCTCTGTCGTTTTTATAATCGATATAGTATGCATGTTCGAAAACATCCAGAACCATGAGGATTCTAAACATTGGATAAACGTTGGCATTATGCTTTTCTATCTGCATTATTATTGGTCTACCAGTTTGTTTGCAAAGGGTTAGGGCTGCCCACCCAGAACCTTCCACGCTGACAGCGGCTTGTGAGAACTCTTTCTTGAACCTTTCAAAACTTCCAAACTCTTTATCTAAGGCTTCTCCCAAAACTCCGCCTGGTTTTCCGCTGCCCTTGCTTGGAGGCGCCAAATTGCCCCAGAAAATTGAATGCAACAAGTGTCCCCCTATGTTAAATGAAAGTTCTTTTAGAGTTGATTTAACATCTATTTCTATGTTTTCTTTTCTTGCCTTATCCAGCCTTTGAAGAATTGCATTGGCGCCGTTGACATATGCTTGATGATGTTTACTGTGGTGTATCTTTAATTGTTCCTCAGACATGTATGGCACTAAATCTTTGTATTCATAGGGCAGTTGGGGTAAAACGTAAAATTTTGTTTTCTCCAATTTCAACACCTTTCACTTTCTATTAGGGTTTATAGAAGCTTTATATTTTACCCTCATCGTTTCATATCAGAAATTAAAGCGGTGAATAAATGGATAAGTGGGAATGCACAGTTTGCGGTTACATATACGATCCAGAGATAGGCGACCCAGAACATGATATAAAGCCTGGAACACCCTTCGAGGCTTTGCCGGAAGATTGGGTTTGCCCAGTTTGCGGCGCACCTAAAAGCCAATTTGTTAAAAAGGAATAATGGACGCCGATATTTCAAACTTTTTATATTAAAAATTGTTTATTTTTGAAATGGTCATCTTTCATGTCTATCACGAAAATAAGGAAGAGAGACGGAAAAATCGTTGATTTCGATTCTGCCAAAATTAAGGATGCAATTCATAAAGCATTCATCGCCGTTGAACTCGGAAATGGAGAAAAGGCGGAAACACTAACAAAGGAAGTTGTCAAGCTTCTTGATGAAAGATTTAGGGAAAAAATCCCCTCAGTTGAAGATGCTCAGGACATTGTCATTGAAGTTTTAAATAAGAATGGCTACGAAAAAGTTGCAGAAGAATATGAGAATTATAGGAAAAAGAAAGATGAAATAAGAGAGTTAAGAGAAAAACTGGGAATTGTAGAACCAAAACTAACAGTTAACGCCCTAGAAGTTTTGAATAGAAGATACCTCTTAAAAGACGAGACAGAAAGAATTATAGAAACTCCAGCCAAAATGTTTGAAAGAATAGCCCAAGCCATAGCAAACGTTGACAAATTATACGGCGAAGACCCAAAAAAAAGCGAAAAGATTTTTTACGGCATGATGACAAGGCTTGAATTTATTCCAAACTCCCCAACCCTCTTCAATGCAGGAACAGAACTCGGTCAATTATCCGCATGCTTTGTTTTGCCAGTTGAAGATTCTTTAGAAAGCATTTTCTCAGCCGTGAAAAACATGGCTTTAATCGAGAAAAGCGGAGGGGGCGTAGGCTTCGACTTTTCAAAATTAAGACCGAACGGAGACATTGTAAGGTCAACCAAAGGCGTAGCATCAGGTCCAGTAAGTTTTATGCGTGTTTTTGACACGGCTACCGAAGTGATAAAAGCTGGTGGGAAAAGGAGAGGCGCTATGATGGGAATCTTAAGGGTTGACCACCCAGACATCCTTGAATTCATAACATCAAAACAAAAGCCAGGCTTCCTTTCAAACTTCAACATTTCCGTTGCAGTAACAGACGACTTCATGAAAACTCTCGAAGAAGACGGCGAATATTGGTTAATCAACCCAAGAAACAGGGAGAAGGTAAGGAAACTTAAAGCTCAGAATGTTTGGAATCTTATTGTGAAATCTGCTTGGATTAGCGGAGACCCAGGCGTTATCTTCATAGACGAGATTAATAGGCATAATCCAACACCAGAAATTGGCAAAATAGAAGCTACAAACCCGTGTATTCCAGCTTATACGTGGATTATGACTGATGATGGACCTAGGCAAGTTGCAGACTTGATTAGAGAAAAGTTTACAGCAGTCGTTAACGGTGAAAGGTGGGAAACATCGAAGGAAGGATTCTTTAAAACAGGGGTAAAACCCGTCTATAAATTGATTACCAAAGAAGGATTCGAAATTCATCTAACAAAAGATCACCCGATTATAAAAGTGAAAAAAGTATCAAGATACAAGATAGAGACTGAATGGGCAAAAGTTGGAGACTTAAAAAAAGGAGACAAGATACTCTTAAACAATAACCAAACAGTGAATTATTGGTATGGAAAGTTCACATTTGAAGAAGGCTACCTTATAGGTTTACTCTTAGGTGATGGAACAATTAAAGAAGATAAAGCCATTTTATCGTCTTGGGGAGAAAGTAAGGGCAAGAAAGCCGTGAGAGAACTCGTTTATGCTTATGCTGAAAAACTGCCGCATAGATCAGATTTTAGCGGTTGGATACCCATCAAGAATAGGTCAGAATATCGCTTGTCTTTAGGTTACTTAAAGAAATTAGCAGAAGAGTTGGGGTTAAAGCCGGGAGAAAAGAAAATTACTGCTTTGATGGAAAAAGCCTCTTCAGATTTCTGTAGAGGATTAATTAGAGGATTATTTGACTCTGACGGTTCAGTTCAAGGAAATCAACAAAAAGGCATCAGCGTACGGCTGGCACAAAGCAACATAGAACTCTTAAAAGCAGTTCAACGTATCCTCCTTAGGTGCGGGATATGCTCAAAAATTTACGCGAATAGAAGAAGACGCGGATTTTCAAGAATGCCAAACGGCAAAGGCGGAACTAGAGATTACCCACACGCGCCGCAACATGAATTAGTTATTTCTAATGAAAATATTTGGCATTTCAATCAAAAAATTGGATTTGGAGACTTGGAAAAGAAGGAACGGTTAGAACAACTTCTTAACAATTATAGGAGAAAAATGAACAGAGAACGTTTCCTAGCCACTGTGGAAGATATTATTTTCCATGATCAAGAGGAGGTTTTTGATGCTAAGATTCCTGGAATAAATGCGTTTGATGCCAACGGGTTCATCGTGCATAACTGTGGTGAGCAGCCGCTTTTGCCTTATGAGTCTTGTAATTTGGGTTCAATAAACCTTTCAAGGATGGTTGAGGATGGAAAAATAAATTGGGAAAAATTGAGGGAAACTGTTAGGAATGCCGTTCACTTTCTTGATAATGTTATTGACGCCAATAGGTACCCCCTAAAAGAAATAGAAGCCATAACAAAAGCAAATAGAAAAATAGGCTTGGGGGTTATGGGATTTGCAGACATGCTCATAAAACTTGGAATTCGCTATGACTCTGAAGAGGCTTTGGAGCTTGCTGAAAAGCTCATGGAATTCATCGATGAGGAAGCTCACAAGAAATCTATGGAGATGGCTGAGAAAAGAGGGTCCTTCCCAAACTTTGAAAATAGCATTTGGAAAGACAAGTATAAGGCTATGCGAAACGCCACCGTAACGACAATAGCGCCGACGGGAAGCATAAGCATAATTGCCGGCTGTTCTTCTGGAATTGAACCAATATTCGCCATTTCATTCATAAGAAACGTTTTAGGCGGAACGAGGCTTTTTGAAACAAATCCACTTTTTGAAATGATGGCAAAAGAAAGAGGATTTTACAGCGCAAAACTTCTAGAAGAAATTGCGAAAACGGGTTCTGTTCAAAAAATTGATGAAGTTCCAGAAGACGTTAAGAAAGTTTTCGTTACAGCCTTGGACATTAAGCCTGAATGGCATGTGCGGATGCAAGCAGCCTTCCAAAAATATACTGACAACGCCGTTTCAAAAACCGTTAATATGCCAACAGAAGCCACAGTGGACGATGTAAGAATGGTTTATGAACTTGCTTGGAAATTAAAATGTAAGGGTGTAACAGTTTTCAGATATGGAAGCAAACCAGAACAAGTCTTATACATAGGAGAAATAAGAACTAAGGAAAGACAATTTGTCACGGCTGAATCTGAATATGCCGGTGGCTGCCCAACAAAAACATGTCCATTCCCAGGCTAAAAGAAAGATAATTCTCTTGTCAAATGATTCAGGCGATTTGGGTTATGGCATGGTTTTCATTTTGTAGCTTGTCTTAACTCCAGCTTTTTCAAAAAGCTTTCCAACTGGACAATTTTCCAATGTTAGCTTGAAAATTCTTTGAATTTTATCTTCTGAAGCTTCAGCTTTAACTTGAATGTCGAAATTAGCTTCTGTTATTGTTCCAGCCTCATCCGACTTTATGGCTTCCAATTTAACATCCAAATCTTTTAATGGAACACGCATTTTCTTGGCTGTTAAAGCGAAAATAGTTGCAAAACATCCAGCATAACTCATTGCAGCACATTCAAGGGCTGTTGGTCCCATATCTGACCCAAGTTCTGGGGGAAGGTCAAGGCATATGCTATGGGCTCTGCCATTGTCAACGGCTATCCTTAACTCTTTAACTAACTTTGCGTTTGCATGAAGTTTTTGTGCCAAATTTTCACCTCCCTTTAAACTATAAAAAGAAGGGGTTTAGGGAAGTTTCTTTTTGCATAGGAACCAGTCCACACATTCGTAGCTTTCTTGCAAACGTTTTTCTGCCGCATCTTGTGTAAGAGGCGCTGGGACAATAACTGCGTCGCCTGGATGCCAGTTGGCTGGCAAGGCAACCTTGTATTTGTCGGCTGTTTGTAAGGCATCAATAACCCTTAGAACTTCATCCATGTTTCTTCCAACATTTAATGGGTAGTATATTATAGCTCTCAGCGTCATTTCTGGGTCTATGAAGAACATGGCACGCACGGCGGAGGTGGCGCTCATGCCCGGATGGATCATGCCGAAAAGTGTGGCAACTTTCATGTCTAAGTCGGCTATTACTGGAAATGGAATTTCTACGCCCAACCTTTCTTTTATTCGTCTAACCCATGCTATGTGAGAGTAAACGCTGTCTATGCTTAAACCGATTAGTTGAACGTTTCTTTTCACAAGTTCATCGTGAATTTTTGCAAAAGCAACAAACTCTGTTGTGCAGACAGGTGTGAAATCTGCTGGGTGAGAAAATAGAATAATCCATTTTCCCTTGAAATCTGAAAGCTTAATCTTTCCATGTGTGGTGATTGCTTCAAAATCTGGAACTGGTTCACCAAGTCTCAATAAAGGTCTTTTTTCTTCCATTTTATCAGCCTCCATTCGTTTTTCGGAACAAAAAACTTTTATCTCAGACTGTTTTATATATTTTTCGGATAAAAAGAGACGAAATTCAGATAAATCAGATACGAAAATAGGAATGAAAAGAGTATGACACCGTTAGATAAGATTGATATAAAAATTCTTCAAATATTAGAAGAAGATGGGCGAAAATCCTTCACGGAAATAGCTGAAAAACTGCATATAAATGAGTCAACGGTCAGAAAAAGGGTTTTAGCCATGCAGAAAGAAGGCGTAATAAAAAAGTTCACAGTCCATGTTGACCCAAGAAAACTGGGAATAAACACCGTTGCAATAGTGGGATTGGAAACTGACCCACCCAAACTTTTAGAAGTAGCCCAAAAACTTTGCGAATTCTCAGAAGTGAAATGCGTTGCCACATCCACTGGAGATCACATGATAATGACGGAAATTTGGACGATGGATGGAAGGGAACTTACAAAACTTATATCAGAGAAAATTGGAACTATGGAAGGAGTAAAGAGGGTTTGCCCAGCAATAATTTTAGAGAAGTTAAAAGAATAATAAGAAATGGTGGGTCCAAATGAGTTTGATACCTGAAGAACATAAAGAGCATATAAGAGCTGAACTCCAAGAGAAAATGGAGAACCCAGTAAAAATCATCATGTTCACTCAAGAGGTTGAATGCCAGTTCTGCACACAGACAAGACAGTTAATCAATAAGTTGGCAGCCTTAAGTGGTAAGATTAAAGTTGAAATTTACGATTTCCTAGCGAATGCTGACAAGGCTAAACTATTTGGCGTTGACAAGGTTCCAGCATTAATAGTTATGGGCGAAAAGGATTATGGGATAAGGTTTTATGGAATGCCCTACGGTTATGAATTCCAAACCCTTCTTGAAAGCATAATAAATGTTTCAAGAGGGAGAACAGACCTTTCAGAAGAAACAAAGAATAAGCTTAAAGAAATCAAAAGCCCAATTCACATTCAAGTTTTTGTAACCTTGACATGCCCATACTGTCCAATGGTTGCAAGCACAGCCCAAAAATTTGCCATAGAAAGCGATTTGATAAGGGCGGATGTGATTGATATAAGCGAATTCCCCCATTTAGCCCTAAAATATGCGGTTATGGGAACACCAAAGGCTGTCATAAATGAGAAGGTAGAATTTGTTGGAGCCTTTCCAGAAGACCTATTCCTAGAACATGTCCTACTTGCCACCACCTAAAACTTCGCAACTAGGTTTTAAACTTGACAAGCAAAGAAATTCTAAACTTAATCTTCATTTACAGTGGAGAATTTGCAGAACGAGTTATAAGAAACTTGATAAACGACCCGAGCTTCTGCAAATCTTGCGGGCTCTACTGTGACTCATGCAAATATAATGTTTACAGTTTCGTCCGCAACATTCGAGCAGCAATACAGCTTCCAAAGCCTTCTGAACTGCCAGCGTTTATAGACAATCCAGAAGAATATATGCCGAAGAAGGTTCCGAAAGCCGATTTATGCGTAGCATCTGGCTTGCACAAGGACTTGTTATTGGAACTGCCAAAGCACATACAAAAAGCTGAAATTAAAGGGTTGATTGTGCCTATTGAAGATTTTAATGAGGTTCCTTCCGGCTTAAGAAAGCAAGTAGAAGAAACGTGCTTGGAATTTGGATTGGAGAACGCTTTTCCGAAACCTTTCTGTTCTTTGAAACCTTCAAGAGACAAGCCGACAATTTCAAGGTTTATAGATGAAATGAAAATTGGAAGACCATCATTAGAAATAGCAATTGCGAAAAGAGGCAAACAAGAAGTCATTAAATTTGCAATTGTTAGGCGAAGCGCCCCATGCGGTTCCACATGGTACATAGCAAAAAAACTTGTTGGAGTTGAGGTGAAAAAGGAAATCCTTTACGACGCAATAGCAAAAGCCCACCATAGTTATCCATGCACGGCAACGATGAATATTGACCCTGAAGTTGGAGAGCCCATACTCCACATTGGTGGTTACATCATACGGGAAGAAGTGGAGAAAGCCTTGAAACGTGTTGGGATAGTTTTAAATTAGGCTTTGAGAAGGCTTTGTTATGCATGAATGGGCTTTAGCAGAAGCAATTGTCACAACAGCTTCTCAAATAGCTGAAAAAGAAGGATTAAGCGAAGTTACAGAAGTGAAAATAAAGATTGGCGAACTGCAGCAAGTTGAGTCTGATATTTTGGAATTCGCCCTCTCGCAACTCAAAACTGGAAAACTCAAAAAGGCAAAATTTCAAATAGACACTATGAAGGCAAAATTGAAATGCAGAGTCTGTGGAAACCAATGGTTCTTTAGCAAAGAAATTTTGGATGAAAAAACAGCAGAAGCCATACATTTCGTCCCAGAAATCGCCCACACATACATTAGATGTCCAAGATGTGGAAGCCCAGACTTCGAGATACTGGAAGGTCGCGGAATCTGGCTTGAAAGCGTTAAAGGACTGAAATAGCATGGCTGACCCAAGAATCAACATAATAAACGAGAGGATTAAGCAAATTCACACCATAATCGCCGTTTCAAGCGGCAAGGGCGGAGTTGGCAAAAGTTTAGTGGCATCAACCCTCGCATTAACTCTAGCAAAAAATGGTTACCGTGTTGGCCTCTTTGATTTGGATTTTACAAGTCCATCAACACATGTAATATTAGGCATTGAGGGCGTACAGCCTAAAGAAGATAAGGGATTGGTTCCGCCCCTTGTGCATGGTTTAAAGTATATGTCAATAGTTTATTATTCAGGCGAATATGCGTCGCCATTAAGGGGGGTGGATGTTTCCAACGCTTTAATTGAGTTACTTGCAATCACAAGGTGGGGTAAGCTTGATTTTCTTGTTGTAGATATGCCTCCGGGTATAGGAGACGCAACCTTGGACCTATTACGGCTAATCAAAAACATAAAATTCTTAATCGTAACTACTTCTTCGCTTTTAGCTTTTGAAACAGTTAAAAAATTGGTAAGCCTATTGAAAACACTGAGGGTTCCCATATTGGGCGTTGTTGAAAACATGAAAATGAACAATTCTAGGGCTATACAACAAGGAGCCCAAAATTTGGGTGTCGCATTTTTGGGTGAGATTCCCTTTGACGTCAAAATTGAAGAATCAATAGGAAAAACAGACAAGCTTTTAAAAACAGTGTTTGCAGAAAAAGTAGATGAAATGGTCTCAAAAATTTAGGCTTTTACTTTTTTCTTTTTAGGTACATTTTTTGCGGATTTGCCTTGCATCATAACCTCTTCCAGAGAGTTTGCCTTTCGAAGCTCTTGCATGTACCAGTTTCTATCTCTGGAATAGTTTATGCCAGAAGCTATCCCAAAAAACATTAAAGACAAACCGCTAATTATCATGGCTAAACCTAAGACTGCGCCTGGATGCGCCTGCGCGTAATATGGTATGAAGAAAAACCAGTCTGGTTCTCCAAGCAAGATTACTTTAGCCAAACTTATGGTTTCCAACATTCCACCCACAAAAAACATTACTCCAGCCAGAAACATAAGATACGCTACAGACTCATTGTGCCTTGACTCTTCAGCTTTCTCATGCAAATAATCTCTGAATGACATAAGCGTTCAAATATGTCAAATTATCGAACGTGTACGTAAATATTATTATGTGAAAATAAACATTGCACATATGAATTAGTGATAAGCGCAAGTGAGAGGGATAGTGTCTTGCCGCTGATTAAAGCAATTATTTTCGATTTTATCGGCACGTTAACAAATGTTAAAAATTACAGTTTAGAAAATTCGAAAATGAAGTTGTATAGGGCTATAGTGGACGCTGGCTTTAATGTTGACGTTAAAAGTTTTTTGGATGCTTACAGTCAAGCCCATGAAAAATACCGTGTTATAAGATACGAAAAATTGGTGGAAGTAACAAACGCCATTTGGATTTCAGAAGCCCTAAACAGTCTAGGGTTCAAAGCAACACCGGAAGATTCACGCATAAAAGCAGCCGTTAACATGTTCTTTGAAGATTATTTGAATGGGCTGGAACTTAGACCTTGCGTAAAAAAGCTCTTAAAGAAAGCTTCAATGGAATATAAGTTGGGTATAATTTCAAACTTCACATATGCCCCAGTAATTTACGCTGGTCTCAGAAATTTGGGCATAAACCAGTTTTTCAACGTTGTTTTGGTTTCGGAAGAAGTGGGCTGGCGAAAACCTCACATAAAAATCTTTCAAGAAGCCTTAAAAAGGCTTGGAGTGACAGCGAAAGAGGCAGTTTATGTTGGAGACAGCCCAGCAGAAGATATTATGGGCGCGAAAGCTGTGGGAATGAAAACAGTCTTTATCCCATCACAGTTTTATTCGCTTAACGATTTGAAGGAAAACCAACAAAAACCAGACTTCATCATAAAAGACATGTGCACACTTTACACGATATTTCCTAAATTTTTAAAACAAATAAACCGTTAATTTTGGTTTCATCCATCTTGGGTGTAAAAATAAAACTAATAGGGACCTCCTAAGTTTCTGCCCGTGCACTTGAGCTTATGAAACAATAAAATCGAGGAAATGATAGCTTAAAGTTATGTGGTTTTTGCTGCTTGTAAAGCATAAAATAGGCTAAAAACAACTTTAAATGACGGAAAACCATATAAATCGCTATAACGCTGTTCAATTGCACAGTTGGAGTGAATATGAAGTGCCAAAATGGGGATACTCAATAACAGAAGAATTAGACCCTGAAAAAACCGTGAAGGCAAGCGGACGAGAAGTTAGGGTATCCCATAAATCGGCACGAGAAATATGCAGAACAATTAACGGAATGAATCTTACCCAAGCAAAACAATACTTAAAGGATGTCATGGCCAAAAAGAAGGCTGTTCCCTTCAGAAGGTTCAAGAAGAAAGCTGGACACCGCCATGGACTAGAAAAGGCTTATGCTGGCAAATATCCAGTGAAAGCCGCAAAACACATCCTTAAACTATTGGAAGGCGCAGAAGCCAACGCTGAATATAAAGGCTTAGACACGGATAGAATGCGAATAATTCACGCCTCAGCCTATCCGGGAATGAAAATGAAACGTTTTATGCCGAGAGCTCATGGAAGAGCCACACCAGATTTTGAAACTCTCTGCCACATAGAACTTGCCCTAGAAGAACAACCAGAAACAGGGGAAACTTGATGTCTGCCGTTCAACATTTTATAATTGAATCAAAAAAGAAAACAGAAATCGACGAATTTCTGCAGAAGAAACTTGAAAAAGCAGGATACGGCGGAGTATCCATATCAAAAACCCCCTTAGGAACACACATCGTAATTTATGCAATGCGTCCTGGTTTGGTGATAGGACGCGGCGGAGAAACAATAAAAGAACTCGCAAGCTCATTGGAAGAGAAATTTAAAGTTTCAAATCCTCAGATTTCTGTTTCTGAAATTGAAATTCCAGAACTGAACGCTTATGTTGTTGCTTCGCGTGTTGCTTCAGCCCTTGAAAGGGGTGTGCATTTTAGGCGGGCTGGTTTTTGGGCTTTAAACCAAGTTATGGAAGCTGGAGCCTTAGGCGCAGAAATAATTATAAGCGGCAAGTTGCGAACCGAAAGGGCGAGGTTTGAAAAGTTTAGGGCTGGATACATGCCGAAATGTGGAGATCCAGCATTAAAATTTATGAGGAAAGCTGAAGTTCACGTTCAACTGAAACCAGGAATATTCGGCATAAGAGTTAGGATAATGCCTCCAGACGCAGTTTTTCCAGACAAAATCCAAATAGCTGAAACCCTGCCGCCAGAAGAGCCAACAGAAACAGCTACTGAAGAGAAAAAAGAAGAGGAAAAGGAGGAAAGCGAGTAAATGCCGATAATGCGCCTTAAAGAAATACGTGGCATGTCCTCTGAGGAGCGAATGAAAAAGCTCACGGAGCTAAAGACAGAGCTTCTAAGATTAAAAACCATGGTCAAGGCAGGCGGCACAGTTGAAAATCCAGCAAGAATGAAAGAACTGCGCAAAACAATCGCCCGAATACTAACTATCGAAAGGGAGCAGAAAACTGGAACCAGAGAAGCCAAAAAAGGGGAGAAAAAGAAATGAAAGTAACCCCCGACATAATCCGTGGTGAATTCATTGGAACAGAGGCCAAAGTTTCTAAAAGTAAACATTCAGGTTATGTTGGGTTATCAGGCAGGATAATAGATGAAACCCGAAACACTTTCACAATTCTACATGAAGGAAAAAGGAAAAAAATTGTAAAAAATTCAGCCATTTTTCACTTCAAGTTTTCTGATGGAACAGTTGTTGAAATTGACGGAAAACTTCTTTTAGGAAGACCCGAAGACCGTCTCAAAAAACATGTTAAGAGGTTATGGTGATGCCGCTGTTCTTTAAGAAACCTAAGAAAACTTGTGACGATAGAAATTGTCCTTTCCATGGAGACCTTCCAATAAGAGGTCGCATACTGGATGGTTACGTTGTCAGCGCAAAAATGGATAAAACTGTCATGGTGAAGAGGGATTATCTGCATTATGTTCCAAAAGTTATGAGGTATGAAAGGAGACACAGCCGCATTCCATCCCACAATCCGCCTTGTATAGATGCCAAAGAGGGAGACCGCGTAATAATTGCTGAATGCCGACCCATAAGCAAAACAGTATCCTTTGTTGTGGTGGAAAAGATGGAGGAAAAGTAAAGTGGCGGCAAAGGCAAAACAAAGGGCGTTAGTTGCAAAGGGAATGATTGGATTTGGACCGAAAATTTCAAGGGAACTTCCAGTTGGCTCAATTTTAAAATGCGCCGATAACACAGGCGCCCGAGAACTAAGATTGGTTCAAGTTATGGGATATAAGGGAAGACTGCGTCGTTATCCATCAGCGGCTGTTGGAGACAGAGTTGTAGTTTCTGTTAGACATGGAACGCCGGACATGAGAAAGAAAATTTTCCAAGCAGTAGTGGTGAGGCAAAGAAAGCCCTTCAGGAGGGATGACGGCGTTTGGGTCCAATTTGAAGATAACGCTGCAGTAATAATAACTCCAGACGGAGAAATGAAGGGTTCAGAAATCCGTGGACCCGTAGCTAAGGAGGCTGCTGAAAGATGGCCAAGAATAGCAAGTGCCGCCAGCATAATAATATAGGTGAGAGCATATGCAAACGGTAAAGGCTGTAACAAAACCGGCAAAGCAGAGAAAAATGCTTTTCCAAGCCCCAGACCACATACGCTACAAACTTTTTGCTGCTCCGCTTTCGCCAGAACTTAGAAAATCCCATGGAGTAAAAACCATTCCAGTTAGAAGCGGCGACACCGTCCGAATTATGCGAGGAGATCACAAGGGATTTGAAGGGAAAATCGCAAGCGTAGACAGAAAGAAATACAGAATTTACGTTGAAGGCTTAACAAGGGAAAAAGTTGATGGAACCACAACATTTGTTCCAATTCACCCATCAAAAGTTATGATTACACGCTTAAATCTTGACGATAAATGGCGAAAGAAAATTTTGGAAAGAAAGAAGGAAGCGAGAAAGAAGTTAGAAGAGGCTGCAGAAAAGAAAGTTCCAGAAAAAGTTGAAGAAGTTAAAGAAGAGGTTATTGAGGAAAAGGTTGCTGTTGAAGAAAAACCGAAAAGAAGACGGAGAAAGGCGCCTAAAAAACCAGCTGCAAAAGAAACCGAAGAGGTCAAGAAAGAAGAGAAACCGAAAACAAAGAAAACAAGAGCCAAACGCGAGGCTTCAAAAAAAACTGAAGGAGGAAAGTGATTTTGGGCAAGAAAGGAGAATCAACAGGGCTGAAGCGCAAACCAGCGCCGAGATTTTGGCCAATCCACAGAAAAGAGTTTGTTTGGGTGGTAAAGCCGTCTCCAGGGCCACATTCTCTTGAAAGTTGTTTGCCATTAACCATAATATTACGTGATATCCTCGGATTTGCCAAAACAAGGAAAGAGGCTAAAACAATAGTTTCCCAAGGAAAAATGTATGTTGATGGAAAGGTTAGACGCGAAGACGATTTCCCAGCGGGTTTGATGGATGTCATTTCCATGCCAGACGTTGATAAACACTTTCGCATATTACCATCCAAGAAAGGCTTAATGCTCCATCCAATCACCAAGGAGGAAGCAAGCTTCAAACTTTGCAGAATAGAAAACAAAACAACAGTAAAAAATGGGCATGTTCAGCTTAACCTTCATGACGGTTCAAACATATTGGTAAAGGTGGCAGACCCAAAAAATCCACAAGAAGACGTTTACGAAACCTTTGACACTGTGAAGATAAATCTTCCAGACAGGCAAATTCTTGAGCACATAAAATTGAAGGAAAAGGGTTTCGTTATAATAACTGGTGGAAAAAATATTGGAAAATATGGCAGAGTAGTCACAATTGAAAGTGTGAAGGGAAAGAAGCGAAGAAATGCTCTTGTCGTAATAGAGGACGAAAAGGGCAACCGTTACCAAACAACATTGAACTTCGTTTTTGCAATAGGCGAAGAACAACCACTAATATCAGTTCCGGAGGCAATTTAAGTTGTCTGAAGATGAAATCCGCAAAACGTGGGAAGAAAATCCAACGCTTAAGCCTAGAATCGAAAAAGTCGTTGTAAACATCAGCGTTGGAAAATCTGGAGATCCTTTAGAGAAAGCCTCAAAAGTACTGAAAGAATTAACAGGTCAAACTCCATGTAAAAGAAAAGCAAAGAAAACCATAAGAGATTTTGGAATAAGAAAGGGCGAACCAATATCATGCACTGTAACACTTAGAAAACAAAAAGCAGCAGAATTTTTAAAGAAAGTTTTGCCAGTAATTGACAACAAAATCCCAAAAGAACACTTCGACAAACACGGCAACTTCTCTTTCGGCATAAAAGAACACATTGAAATTTCGGGAGTAAAATACGACCCAGAAATAGGCATATTCGGCATGGACATATGCGTCTCTCTAAGCCGTCCGGGATATAGGGTTAAAAACCGCCGAAAGAGAAAAACGCAGATTGGTGCAAAACACATCCTAACCCCTCAGGAAGCCATGATTTTCGTTAAGGACAATTTAGGAGTTGAGATCGTATAAATTAGGAGAAAAAAGCATGGGCAAACAAAAACCTAAAAAGGAAAGAAAACATGGAAAGGGGACGAGACCATGCAGCCGATGCGGCTCCTATGGACCTGTTATTCGACGCTACAATTTATATTTGTGTCGCCATTGTTTTAGGGAAGTAGCCGAAAAACTTGGTTTCAAAAAGTATGAGTGATCGGAAATGGATACGTTGGCAAACGGTTTAACAACAATCATGAACAACGAGATGCGAAACAAGCGGGAATGCGTAATCAGTCCTGCCTCTAAACTTTTGGGAAGAGTTTTAAGAATTATGCAGTTGAACGGTTACATTGGGGAATTTGAATTCGTGGATGATGGGCGTTCTGGAAAATTCAAAGTTCAGCTTTTAGGAAGAATAAACAAGTGTGGCGCCATCAAACCCCGCTTTGCAGTTAAAGTAGACGAGTTTGAAGAATGGGAGAAAAAATTCCTTCCTTCAAGAGAGGTTGGCATACTAATAATTTCAACACCAAAAGGAGTGTTATCCCACAGAGAGGCAAAAGAAAAACGCATGGGAGGCAGACTAACAGCATTCGTTTATTGAAGAGGGAGCTTTTAAGATGCGGGCAATAGAAATTTCAAGAACCATTCAAATTCCAGAAGATGTGGAAATAACCCTTCAAGGAAGGAAAGTCACAGTTAAAGGCGCCAAGGGAACATTGACCCGTGACTTTTCATACGCTCCCATATCAATTCAGCTTGATGGTAAAACTATACGTATTTGGGCTGAATGGCCACGGAAAAAGGAGGCAGCCCTCGTGGGTACAATTTATTCGCATATTCAAAATATGATTACTGGAGTTAGGAAAGGTTTTACGTGCAAGCTTAAGATAGTTTTCTCGCATTTTCCAATATCCGTTAAGGTTAAGGATAAAACGGTTTTAATTGAAAATTTCACAGGCGAGCGAAATCCAAGAAAAGCCAAAATAGTTGGTGATGTGCAAATCAAAGTTCAAAGCGAAGACATAATCATTCAAGGAATAAATCTTGAAGATGTAAGCCAAACAGCCGCAAACATTGAACAAGCCACCAAAGTGAAAAGAAAAGATCCACGCGTCTTCCTTGACGGCATATACGTGTATGAAAGAATTGAGGGAATGGAAAAATGACCAAGCCACCCGAAGCCGCTACAGAAAAAACATTAAAACTGAGAGCGCAAGTGAAGAGGAGAAAGCCAAAATTTGTAAGACAAGAAAGTTGGCGGTATAAACGCCTAAAAGAAAACTGGCGTAGACCAAAAGGATTAGACAACAAAATGCGAAGGAAAATAAAAGGATGGCCGCCAACGGTAAATGTTGGATATAGAAGCCCAAAGGTTGCCAGAGGGCTTCATCCGTCAGGCTACAGAGAAGTTTTAGTGCATAACGTTGAAGAAATCAAAAAGGTTAATCCAAAAACTCAAGCGGTGCGGATTGCCCACACTGTTGGTAAAAGAGAAAGAGCCAAAATCCTTACTGAATCTAGAAAAAGGAAGATAACTGTTCTGAACATCAAAGAAATCAAGGAAGTTGCCAAAGAAGAAAAAGAAAAGAAAGAGGAGAAACCTGAAAAAGAGGAAGAAGTTGAAGAGAAGGAAAAACCAAAACGAAAGCGAGAGAGAAAAGAGAAAACTAAAGGGAGAGCAGAAGGGCAATGACGGGTCTTAAAAGTCAGCGGCGTCTAGCAGCCGAAATATTGAAAGTTGGACAAAACCGTGTGTGGATAGACCCAAAAAGAATGGAAGATGCGGAAACTGCAATAACGCGGGAGGAGATTAAAAAACTAATCCATGAAGGGGTTATAAAACCGCTTCCAGAAAAGGGCATAAGCCATGCAAGAGCGAGAATTTTACATGAGAAGAAAAAGAAGGGTCGAAGACGGGGTGTTGGTAGCAGAAGTGGGTCAGCTCATGCGAAAATTTCTAAAAAAGAGACTTGGATGAGCAAGATTAGAGCTTTGAGAAGGAGACTTCGTGAACTGAAAGCAAGCAAAACCATTACTGAGAATACATACCGAAAATTGTACAGAATGGCCAGCAGTGGAAGATTTGGGTCTGTTGCTGATTTAGAGCGTTATCTTAAAGCTCATGAACTTTGGAGGAAGCGTTAATGGCTAAAAACTCACGCTATTGCGTCCCGTTTCGAAGAAGAAGGGAGGGGAAAACAAATTATAAGTCAAGGAAGGCGTTTGTGCTTTCTGGAAAACCTCGATTAGTAACCCGTATCACCCTTAAAAATGTAATAGCTCAAATAATCACGGCAAAACCTCACGGAGATGAAGTTTTAGTTTCAGCCCATAGCAGAGAACTAACAAAAACCTACGGGTGGAAAGCATCTAGAAAAAATCTTCCAGCAGCCTATTTGACTGGGCTTCTTTGCGGATTAAAAGCCAAATCAAAAGGAATAAAAGAAGCAATTTTGGACATCGGCTTACATTCGCCCTCTAAAGGAGCAAGAGTCTTCGCCGTTTTAAAGGGAGTTTTAGACGCTGGAATAAATGTGCCACATAGCGAAGAGAAACTGCCAGACGAAAAAAGAGTGAAGGGCGAACATATTGCCCAATATGCCGAAAGCTTAGCATCCTCCAACCTTGAACAATATCAAGATAAATTTTCACAATGTTTAAAACAGAAAATTCCGCCGGAAAAAATCAATGAACATTTTGCAAAAGTCAAAGCCGACATAATTGCCACATTTAAAAGTGGAGGTAAGAAGAAGTGACATCTAGGGAAAAATCCTCAGGAAGTTTAGAACAATGGGTTCCAAGAACCCGCCTCGGAAAAATGATTCAGGAAGGTAGAATTACATCCATTGAAGAAATTTTTATGGGTGGCTTACAAATCCGTGAGCCACAGATTGTGGATGCCTTACTTCCAGACATACAAGAAGAAGTTATAAACATAAACTTGGTTCAAAAACAGACAGACGCTGGTGAAAAATCAAGATTTAAGGCTATAGTGGCTGTTGGAAACAGAGACGGCTACATAGGATTAGGCGCTGGAAAAGCAAGCCAAGTGCGAACAGCCATAGAGAAAGCAGCCGCAGACGCTCGCTTAAACCTCATCCCTGTGCGAAGAGGATGTGGAAGTTGGGAATGTGGCTGCGGAAAACCCCATTCAGTGCCATTTCAAGTTGAGGGAAAAACTGGAGGAGTAAAAATAGTAATTATTCCAGGACCAAGAGGCTTAGGTCTTGTTGCAAGCGAAACTGCGAAGGTAATTTTGAGTCTTGCAGGCATAAAAGATTGTTGGACGAGAAGTTATGGTTCAACAAGAACAATTCCATCATTTTCCTATGCAATTTTTGATGCTTTGAAGAAAACCTACAGCCTCATAACTCCGATGGATTGGGTGAGGTAAGTGAACGAAAAGAAGCAAGAACGCAAATGCTTGGCAGTTGTAAGAGTTCGGGGAACAATAAGCGCTCCACGTCATGTCAGAGAAACGCTGCAGATGCTTAACCTCACAAGAAACAATTATGCTGTGCTAATCGATAACCGTCCATCTTTTCTTGGAATGTTAAAAACAGCCCAAAACTTTGTTACATGGGGCGAAGTCTCAAAAGAAACCGTAAACGAACTCATAAAGGAAAGGGGAAAACTCGCTGGAAACAAGAAGTTGACAGATGAGTATGCGCAAAAGGCTGGCTTTAAATCGTTAGAGGAGCTTGCAGAAGCAGTTTTTAATTGTAAAATTGAATATTGGAAGTTGCCAAAGGTGCAACCAAACTTTAAGCTGCATCCGCCAACAAAAGGATTTAAAGGAAAAATTAAAAAGGGTTATGGCGCTGGTGGCGAAGTGGGATATCGGGGAGAAAAAATAAACGAACTAATAGGGCGAATGATATAGGCTTTTAAACTTTTTGCGATATGTTTTATAATCGCTTTTGGAATGCCATTGTATCTAAGGAGAAGGAGAATTTGAGCGTAAAGTGGCGGAGAAATAAAAGAGTTACGAAAAAATTCAAAATTATTAGAACACTAAACAAGGTTAAAGGCAAAAACACTCATCCAACATTTTCAATGAGAAGTTCAAGAAATAAAAAATGGAAGCATTCTCAAAAATTTGAGTTTCAAAAGATTTACAAAGGGAGAAGATGGAGGGAACTTGAGCCTTTAATCGATGTTTTAGAAGAAAAGGATGAAGTAATAATTGTTGCAGGGGTTCAAGGGTTTAATAGGGAAAATTTGAAAATTCAAATAGAAAATCAGCGTTTAAATTTGTCTGCTGAGGCTTTAGAGAGGAAATACCGTAAAAGTTTAAATCTTCCTGCAAGAGTGATTCCAAACACGATGCGCACAAGATATAAGAATGGTGTCCTTGAAATAAGGTTAAAAAAGGCTGTTGAAGTCGCTAAAAGAGTAGCTGATTAGAATGCCCCATAAACTGAGAAAAATCAGAAAGAAACGCGGTTCCAGAACAGTAGGTTACGGAAGGGTGGGTCAACATAGAAAGTCAGGGTCTCAAGGAATGCGAAAGGCTGGGAGACATAAACACTTATGGTCCTACGTATTAAGATATGAACCAGACTATTTCGGCAAAAAGGGGTTCACCTCACCAAAAAGCCTCAAACAAAAACCAAAAATCATAAACATTGGAAAACTTGAAGAATTAGCCCACAAAACTTCAGAGGAAAAAGAGGGCAAAATTTTCATAGACTTAGAAAGCCTCGGCTATACCAAACTATTAGGCAATGGAAAAATCACAAAACCATTAATTGTAAAAGTAACATCATGTTCAAAATCTGCAGCTGAAAAGATAAAGGAAGCGGGTGGACAAATCTTAATGGAAACTCAAGAACAAGGAGAGTAACGGCTAAAAAATGGCTGGCAGATTTCTAAACCTTTTCAAACCCATCGCAAGAGTCATACCCGAAATAAAGGCTCCAGAACGCAGAGTTCGATTCAACGAGAAAATCTTCTGGACAGCAATTGTATTAGTAATTTACCTAATAATGTCTGAAGTTCCTTTATACGGAATTCCCACCTCAACCCAAGAAAGTTTCAGCGCTTTAAGGATAATCTGGGCTTCCCACCGCGGCACTCTCATGGAGCTTGGAATAGGCCCCATAGTTACAGCGGGATTAATACTCCAGCTTTTAGTTGGTTCAAACATGATAGAATGCGACATGACAAACCCTGAAGACAGGGGGTTATTCACGACGGCAAGTAAAGTCTTTTCCATAATCCTAACGGGAGTTCAAGCTTTCGCTTACATGGTCAGCGGAATGTATAGCGTCCCTTCAAGCGCAATTGCAATCATTGTTTTCTTACAGCTTTTAGCCTCTGGAATCATTATTTTGCTGATGGATGAGCTTATTCAGAAAGGTTGGGGATTAGGAAGCGGAATAAGCCTCTTCATTATGGCTGGTGTTGCGCAACAAATCCTATGGCAATGCTTCAATCCATCAACAGGGCTCTTTGTCGGAGCTCTCACGATGGCTTTGAGCCAAGGGACTTTAACCTCATGGATTGTTGGAACTGGCGTATATCCATCCTTAATTGGGTTTATAGCCACGATTGCCGCTTTTCTAATTATAATTTACATGGAAGGCGTAAGAGTTGAACTGCCACTTTCTTATGCTGGTTACAAGGGTTACAGAAGCCGATATCCAATAAAACTGCTTTATGTTTCGAATCTTCCAGTGATTTTTGCTTCAGCCCTATTCGCCAACATTTACCTCTTTTCACAGCTTTTCTGGAGCATGAACGGACAACCTTCCCCGGGACGTAACTTTTGGCTTGACCTTCTAGGTCAATTTCAGTGGACTGGAACATCGCCAAATCAGCAACTTGTACCAATAGGAGGCCTTGTGTTTTATGTGACTCCACCCAATAGCCTTGCGAACGCTTTGGAACGTCCAGATAGGGCTTTTGGTTATATGGGAATCCTTATTGTTTTCAGCGTTATATTTTCGCTTACGTGGCTTGAGGTTGGCGGATTAGGTCCATCAACAGTGGCTAAACAGCTTGTTGATGCTGGCATGCAGATTCCAGGATACAGACGCTCGGGAAAAGCTGTTGAGTCCATTCTTAAACGTTACATTCCAACAGTAACTATTCTAGGCGGAATAATTGTGGGGTTAATCGCTGCAGTTTCAGATTTCTTTGGAGTTTTCGGTTCTGGAATGGGTATTCTGCTTTCTGTGGGAATAATTTACCAATATTATGAACTATTAATGCAGGAAAGGGCAGCAGAAATGTATCCAGCCTTTAGGCGACTGCTCGGAGAATAAAAGCAGATTCTATAAACATTTAGAAATAGTTTGTGAAAATAGTTATTAATGCGAAAATAAAAGAGAAGAAACAATCAAGTAATTGAGGAGAGATAATGGATTTAATCGAATGGTTAACTACGCCAACAGCGCCTGGAGCCACCGTAGCAATAATGTTAATTTGTTTCGCTATTTCATTCCTCAACTCCGCACTCAACCGTCTCTTAATTCACAAATTTGTAGGATGGTCTCAATATAGGGAGATGCAGAAGGAAATTGCAGAATATCGCACTCAAATGATTCAAGCGCAACGTGCACAAGATAAGAAGCTTCTTGAGAAATTGAAAAAGAAGGAAACGCAAATTCTTAACATGCAGAAACAGATGGCTAAACCTCAGTTGGTCCTTTTCGGAATTTCCTTCAGCTATATTTTGATCTGGTGGTTTGTGTTGGGACCGTTGTACGGACAAAATATTGTTGCATATATTCCTGGAATTGGACCCCAATATCTATTCATATGGTACCTCATTTGCTCCACACTTTTTGGATTGCTTGCATCCCGTATAGTGGGCATAATGCCAATAGAGTAAAGGAGAGTTAGAGGATGCCGCAACCTCACTTACGCACAAGAAGTCGAAAACGCCAAAAAACCAAATTGCCGGGAAGTAGAAGCCAAATTCACTACAAAAGAGAAAAGACGCCAACACCTTCATGTTTCGTATGCGGTCAACCCTTAGCTGGCATCCCGCGAACTGTTCCTTCAAAGTTGCGTAAACTTAACCGAAGCAAGAGAAGAATTTGGCGTCCCTTCGGCGGACAAATATGCCATAACTGCCTCAAAAACGCTTTAAAACAGGCTGCAAGAGCCATATAAACCTAAATTGAGGAAACTCAATGAAGAAAAGCAAAAAATCCCTAATTATCTGCATATGTGGAATGGCTGGAAGCGGAAAAAGTACACTGGCAAAAAGGCTTGCAGAAAAATATGGACTTAAGTATTATTCGGGTGGAGATGCATTAAAAGCTCTAGCTCTCGAAGAAGGCTATAAAACATTTAATAGTGGATGGTGGGAAAGCGAAGAAGGAAAACGTTTTCTAGAAAAAAGAGGAAAAGACTCGAAATTTGACAAAGCAGTTGACAAAAAACTTTTGGAACTTGCAAAGCAGGGAAATGTGGTTTTAGACAGTTGGACAATGCCGTGGCTTCTAAAAAAAGGTTTTAAAGTTTGGCTGGAGGCTTCTCCAAAAAAAAGAGCCGAGCGAATAGCCATTAGAGACGGAATAAGCATCGAGGAAGCTTTTAACGCTTTAAGAAATAAGGAAGAACAGACAAAAGCTATATACAAAAAACTTTACGGTTTCCGCTTAGGAGAAGATTTCTCACCTTTCCACTTGATTTTGGACACGGAATGTTTAGAGGCTGAGGAAGTCTTACAAGTTCTATGCATGGTTATGAACAATTTAATCTTCAATTCCAAGAATTATTAGGATATTATCATCTAGGCATGATTAACGGATTTTTGCGCAAGCTTTAAAACTATTATAGAATTATCTTCTAGATTGCTTTTCTATAATCGACCTCTATAAGGGATTGTGAAATGGTTGAAGATGGAGGAAGGTAAATTGAAAATGGACCACTTGGTTTTTGGGTTACTTTTTGGAATAACTTTTTCTTGTTTGCTATTATATTTTTTGAGACTTCCAGATGAAACCGCCTTCACACTTGCCCTTTTTAATTTCCTCTTCGCCTCTCTAATTTTTCCATTAAACGGAAGGCTAACGAAGAAAATTTTCATGCTTTTTATTGGCAACATTATTGGGTTAATTTGGAATCATCTTTTTTACCTATTTACTTATACAGCAGCTAACTCCTTCGGAAACCTCTTCAGCATCCCATACATAATTTTAAGTCCTTTCATAAACCTTGTATGGATTGTCGCATTTTGGGCTATAAGCCTAACATGGTTAACTCCTTCTAAAAGAGAGGTCGGTAATGTAACTTGATAACTGAACTTTTAGAAGCCTTATTCCTCTTTTTAACGGCGCTAATAACTGCATACTTAGTCCGACATTACATATTCACTTTAACAATTCTCAAGAATCACCAAAAAAATAAAGACACTCACGAAACGGAATACATAACTTACCAACAAACAGTTTCAATTTTAATACCAGCGCATAATGAGGAGCAAGTAATTGGGAGAATCCTTCAAGGAATGACTAAACTAACTTACCCAAAAGAAAAGTTACACGTAATAGTTATTGATGACGCCTCAACAGACAAGACTGGAAAAATAGCTGAAGAATACTCAAAAGAATATTCTTACGTTAAGGTTATACACCGAAGCCAAAAAGAAGGAAAAAAAGGAAAAGCGTCAGCCCTAAACGCTGGATTTAAACATGCAAACGGAGAAATCATCCTGTGCTTCGATGCGGACTATTATCCGCAAAGAGATATTGTGGAAAAACTTACGAAAGAATTTGTCAATCCAAAAGTTGGGGCGGTGCAAGGCAGAGTCGTAGTATTAAACGAACCGGAAAACATGGTAACAAGACTTGTGGCTTTAGAAAGAATAGGCGGATACTGCGTCGACCAACAAGCAAGAAACACGTTAGGATTAATTACGCAGTTCGGCGGAACCGTTGGAGGTTTTAGGCGAGACCTGTTAGAAAGCCTTGGAGGATGGGATGAATCAATCCTTGCAGAAGACACTGACTTAACTTTTCGTGTATACCTTGCTGGCTATAGGGTCAGTTATGTGAATGATGCTGAATGCTATGAAGAAGCTGTCGAGAGTTGGCGAGCTTATTGGAAGCAGAGGTATAGGTGGGCTAAAGGGCATATGCAATGTGCCCTAAAACATGTCCTTAAAGTTTTAAAAAGCAAAAATTTAAGTTTAAAGGAGAAAATTGACGGCTTACTTTTATTAAACCTCTATTTCATGCCAGTTCTGGTTTTATTTTCATGGATTATAGGAGTTTCACTGTTTTTCCTAGACTCTTCATCGTGGTTTAACACGTTTTGGACATCCATCCCAATTTCATTTTCTCTCTACAGTTTTGTAGGGAATTTTGCTACCAACCCAACCCAACCCCAACGAGAAGCGGACAAGCAGACAAGTGGACAAGCGGACAAGCTAACCCAAAAATGGGTAGGTGTGTAGTTTTATTACATATGTCATATTGGATGAAAGAACACATTTCCCATGACAAAAACAAAAACATAAACGAAAACAACATTAACCAAAACCTAAAACAACCACATATTCCCATAGAAAACATAGGAAAAGCATGGAAAAAGATGTTTTGTTCTAATGTTTATGATTGGGTTTCTAACGTTAAAGGCATGGTTTGTTCTTGTGTTTCTATTTCTGTTTTCTGTTCTGGCTTTCCTTTTCTGCTTGACAAAAAGACAAAAACCAAAACATTAATCCACACATCCAACATGACAAAAGACACAGACACACGCAAAAATGACGTTAAATTTTCCATCTCAAAACCCATTTTACCATGTCAAAACATGGTTTTCAGACATTCTTTTAAGTTTTTGGTCTTTTGTCTTTGTCTATGTCTGGACATAACATTCATGGTTTTTAATTGTTTCTACGAACATATCTTTTGTCGTGTTGCTTTGAAGTTTAAGGAGATTGCGGTAGATTCGCTTTATTTTGTTGCGGAAATCCAGAAACTCTTTGATTTTTTTGTCTTGTCTTCCATATTTATAAACGACTCTTGGCATGGGTTTGTTTCCTTTAGGAGAAATTCTTAAAGTGGAACATTTCTTAATGAGTTGCATAATCAACCATTCCGTTAATCTACGGTATTTAGTCCATAAACATATCCAAGCAACATATTTCATGTTGTCATCCCAAGACAGCATAGGCTTATTGAAAACTGCATGGTAATGGTTAGGAGAAGACTTCAAAATGATGAAGCCTTCAAGGTGAAATTGTCTGCATGCTCGCTGACACCAATATTTTGCGGTTCTGAAAGAAACATTGTCAAAGTCTAATTTGAGCGTTTCTTCATCGCTGAAGCCTAAGACACATTTCAGTTTAGTCTGCGTATTCGACTTCTGGTTTTTCAATCCATTCACCTCTTTCTCCATACTTTTCTGGGCTTTCAATCAGTTTGTCTGCTGAGATTGTGGTGAAGTCTTCTTTAGGCAAATAGCGGTGAGCGATTACGGTTGCTTTGTAGAGTTTTTTCCCTTCTCCGTGTATTTCCCATCTTTTAGATTTGGGAACGATTTTGGTTTTCTTAGTCTTGTGCCAATAGCGTTGGCGAATTCCGTCTGTTCTAACGTGCCAATAGCGTTGGCGAATATGAACCTTAGCTGGAACATCACCGTAAACAGCAATCTTCTTAACCATTAAATTCGCCTCTTTTTGCATTTATATTGTGGACAGTTTGGACAGAAACCCATGTAAACATGGTTGCAGAGTAAAGCGTCATAGCCTCCATGAGCTACGAACTTAATTGCTGAGCCTTCGCTTAAATCAACTAAGACACCAATGAACTTTTCAGTTTTAGCTTTCTCCATCATCATCACCTTCTTTTGCCTCAATATCAATATCGCCTTTTCCAAGATAGACATTGAACTTGTCTTTTGTCATCCAACATTTAGGACAGATGCTTGTAATGTCCATATATGAAGAACCTATCCAGAGAATTACGACGTAAAGAGGCTGTCCGCTTTTGAAATATCGTTTACAACTGCAACATTTAGGATATTTAATGTAGCCTTTTCCATGCTGTTTTACCTTTTGAATTTCAATCTTTATATCATATGTTTGTTGCCACATCATCATCACCTATAATGGGTTGAAGTCAAAATTTATCCATCTTGCAACAGTTTTGAACCATTGAAAATCTTGCTCTCTAATTTGGTTGTCGCCACGCAACAAAGCATTAGCCATAAGCAAAAGCGAAAGTTGTTTTTGGCGTCTGAACGGTTCTGGCTTCTGGATGGTATATGTTTTTTTGCTTTTTGTTTTGAAGGTTGTTTTGTCATAGATAGAATCTATTTCTAAAGCGTAGGGAATTAGGCGGGTTTCTATTTCTGGGTTGCCATTGATTAGTTTTATGTGTTGTCTTAGTTTTTCCGTTTCTAAACCTTTTATTTTATGTTGGGCTATGTCTTCAAGGATTTGGAAAACATCTTGTTTTGCATAGCTGAAGCTTATAGGTAACATTCTTTGGATGAAACCTATTCCGAGCCATCCTCTTTTGCGTAGGTTGAAGTCTGAAGTGGTTGTTGCTGTTATCAATCCAATCTGTATGGGTTCTTCGATTGTTATGTAGAAGGTTTTGATATGAGCGATTCCTTCTTCTATTAAAGCGTTCATGAATCCTACGAAATGGTTTACTATTGTTTTGTTTCTTGAGAACGGTGTTGTTAAGTCTGGGATAACTATATGGGTGATTTTTCCGTTTCTGAAGTCTTCTTTGTGTTCACTCCATATTCTCCAGAAACCGTAAGGTGTGATGTCAGTTGTGAAGATTATTCCTTTTTCTGAAATTTCAGTTGTTTTTTTGAGTAATGTTGTTTTTCCGCCTCCAATATTGGAGATTAAAAGACAACTCAAGGGGTGTCTAACTATTTTTCCATTTTCGTCTTCGAATTTGACATATCCAGACGCTATTATGCGTTTGAGAACGTCAAGTATTGGTTGAAGTTTATGGGAAAAAGTGTATCCCTGAAGTGGAACAGAGTTAGAAATAGTCATTGTGTATTCTTGTTCCTTTAGGGGCACACTTTTTCCATCAGTTTTGACGGGGATGTTGTTGTTCATGTTGTTCACCATCCATAAAGGTTTAGGTTTTTGTGTGTTTTTGGATGTAGTCTTTGATGGCTTGGCGTATTATTTCAGAGCGGTTTGTTCCTTGTTCGAGAGTTACATGTCCAAGTTGAACCCATAGTTCATGGGGTATTGAAACGCATTTTTGATAGTAGGTTTTGGCTTTTTTACGAATTGATTTTTTTTCTTTCATTCCATTCACCTAAATACTTAAATAGTGGAACATCTATTTAAATTTATGTAGCAAAAGAAGGTGAAGAATGTTGCAAAATCAGAAAAACGACATGTTGAGCAGAAAAAGAAAGTGGGGAATGTTGCAAATTTCAAACGCTTTTGACACATTCGGCTCTGCAATGAAAGTCAATGAATTAGTTAAGCAGACAAAGTTTTCCAGAAAAAAAGTTTGGAACTTGTTGAAGATTATGGAAAAAGCGGGGGGCGTTCAACAAGTCAAAAAGGGACTTTACAAACCTATCTATCCACGCTTGAATGAACTCAGAGTTAAATGGGGCGGAGAAGTCAGAAGGTTCACCATAGATGAGTTCATTGATTTGCTGAAGAAGGGAGAAATTCATTTGCTGAAAGAAGAAAAGGAAAATCCAGCTACTCTTTGGCTTTACCATCTTGACATCTCAAGCGAAATCTCCAATCTTCAAGAAGAACAAAAAATGTTAGATTGGATAAAAACAAGAGTCTATGAAGCCTTAAAAGAATCAAAGAATCCAAGCAAACTCAGAGCCTACGCAATTTTCGGCTGTTTATATTGGGAAGAAGAAAAATCCCATACAGCAGAATTGGAAAAAATCCAAAAGAAGTGAACCGTATGGTTAAAGAGAAACAGCTAAAGCTCATCTTAGAGGATTACGGTCAATTTTTGGGTATGGAAAAGGGATGCTATGTCGTAAAAGACAAAGATGGAATAGTGAAAAAGTATCCTCAATGGGAAAACGAAATTGGAGAAGTTATCCTAAAAAGTGGCTGTTATGTAAGTGTCGGAGTCTTAGCTAATTTGAGTTTCTGGGAAATTGACACGGTAATATTGACTCGCAGAGGAAAACCCATAGCTTACCTAAAAAACATTGAAGACGACTCCCACATCGAAACCAGAATAAACCAATACAAAGCTTTAGAAAACGGAAAGGGAATAGAAATAGCCAAACAAATAGTTTTAGGCAAAATAAAAGGACAAACGCAAGTGCTAAAAAAGTATGGTTTACGCTTATACGCTTATCCCACGCGGATTACAGAAACAAACTTCAAAGACTTAAAAACCGCCAGAAAAAAACTAACATTAATTGAATCCCACTACACCAAAGGATACTTTAAGCAAATCTTCAATCTTATTCCAGAACCCTTAAGACCAGAAAACAGAAAAACCTTCTCTGCTTACGATGGGATAAACAATATTTTCAATCTGGCTTATGAAACGCTAAAATGGAAAGTATGCAGAGCAATAATCAAAGCAAAACTTGAGCCTTACTTAGGCTTTTTACACTCAGAACAGTTCGGAAAACCCTCTCTCCTATGTGACTTAACAGAAATCTTCCGCTACTACATTGATGACTACCTCATCCAATTCTGTCAAAAACTCAAGAAAACAGACTTCACAACAAAAATAGAAAACTACTCAACAAAAAGAATGGCAAAAAGAGAATACCTAAACAACGAAAAAACCAGACAATTAATGAAAGGAATAAACGACTTATGGGAACAGAAAGTAGAAATTAAAAGAGTTGAAGGACACGGAGAAAAAACAACAGTTGAAACATGGATAAACGAAACCGCAATACTACTCGCAAAATACATCAGAAACGAAAAATCATCATGGCAACCACAAATCGCACTCCTAAACTAACCTTTTTCTTTCATTTTTTGTTGCGTCTTTCTGTAAAAAAGTAAAACTACCAAAATTATAAGCACAACAACAACTATAATAAGACCTATGGTTGTTAAAAGAAAAGGATTAATGGGTGATGCAAACTGTATGTCATAAGACAAGCTCACCGTTTTTGAACTAAACAATGAAAAACCATTGTCAAAATGAAATGTATATGCACCAGATTTTTGTGCAGTAAACTCAAAAGTTGTTCCTTGACTGATTCTGCCTAAATTAACAATAGTATTTCCATTTGGGTCGGTAATCCAGAAATCAATGTCGTTATTTGCTCCACCAGATATAGACAAAGAACCCGAGAATTTGTCTCCTTCAGATAAATTGAATATTAACATTCTTCCTGTTAATGGGTCTATTTGCAAAGTTTCAACTTTAATAGCACTTACGCATAAAATCGGAATAGTAAGAAACAAAAATACTATCGCTTTTAGAAAAACATACTTACACATTTTCTATCACTCCTTTAACCAACTAATCTTTCCTTATTAATTTTTAAAGTTTAAGGCTCTAAGATTCTAAGCGTCAATGGGTTGGTGTTGGGTTGGGTTGGGTTGGGAGGGAATTTTGCTCCATTCTTTGAAGTTGGGATAGGCACATACCTGGATGGTAGAACAAGAGCCCAATGGTTAATCCCATTACTTATATTCACTTTTCTCTACAACATACCAATATGCACCAAAGCCCTCACAGATTTACTCATATCGAAAATTTTCAGAAAAGATTGCAACCATTGGACAAAGACTGTTCACTCTGGGAATGGAAACAGTTATATTATTAGTTGATGGATAAATCCAAAAAGATAAGGAATGATTCCGAATTCGACTCCAACAACTCTTATGCTGCTAACAATCGGAGTTTCAACCCTCATTTTCATCATGCTTTTACCCGCCATTCTCGAATTGAAAAAGCCCAAAGATGCGGGACCCAGAATAATAATTGATTATGCGTATGATATGCAAACTCTATGGAAAGTGGCTATGCCTATACTGGACGTAGAAGAAGAAATAGGATTCAATAAAATGCTTGCCAAGAAAATAGTTGATATTATTTCTGTTTTGCCGAACCTAGAGGGCTAAGAACTTTTTCTTTTCAAGAAGAGTTTGGCGCTTCTCCATTTTTCTCTGGCTATTTCCAAGTTGCCCCTTACACTGCCATGGAGAGAGTAAACAATGTAACAGAGATATATACACTTGGAACATTCACCGTAAATTCTACGCAACGCATTAAACTCTTCGCTGTTCCAGACTTTTGGCAAATTGAAAATTGAGGTTACGGGTTTGTTGAGATGGCAACCAGCAACACGGCCTAAATGGTCTATAATAAAGAAGTTTCGGAGGGCACGGCACTTCCATATTCTATTACCACGCGAGTAAAGGTTTTTGACAGCCTCTAATGTTTTAGTTGTTATGAGGATGTTGCTGTTTTTCTTTTCCATATCAATAAGCGCATCACAAAGTTCAACCATTGCTTTATTATCGGTTATCAAAAACTCATCATTTCTCTTACCGATTTTGAAAAGTTGCTCTGAATCGTTGGACGAGTCGTAAGAATATAGGCAATACCAAACAGGAATCCCCTTTCTTAAAAAGTAATTGGTAAATTCTACCATTTCGTATAAGTTAAATTGAGAAATTGTTGGCGACACGCCAACGCGAATTCCGTTTTCATGAAGTTTTTCGATACTTTGCATAGCTTTTTTCCAAGAACCCTTAACACCCTTCACATAATCATTTTTTCTCGGATCTAAACTGTCTAAAGAAATTGCAACAAAATCCACGTTGTGTAAAGCGTCCATCTTCTCCGCTGCCATGCTGCCATTATCATAAACTGTTGTTACAAAAAAGCGTGAAGCATAATCCAAAATTTCACCTATATCTTCTCTTAAGAGCGGGTTTCCTCCAGAAAAGACTATTTCAACAACGTCAAGCGCCCTAAGAATGTCCAATCCTCTTTTGACCTCTTCTGTGGACAATTCTTCTGGGTCTTGCTCTCGCCAAACATTGCATCCTCTACAACGATAGTTACATTTTCTCGTAATCATCCACTGTACATGATAAGGCTTATTAGGTGCCATGGAACATTTGGCAATGCGTGCAGCTTTCTGGATGGTCAACCCCAAGGATGGTCACTTCACATTTTATGTCTCTAAAGTTTTCACTGTGGGTATTTTAAAGTAGCGCAAGGAAGGACTAATTTTTTAGGGCACGCCAAAGATGATCTGAAACTGGTCTTGGCAAGGTTTGAATTTTTCCGTTTTTTCTTATAATCTTATGCTCATGCTTGTTTTCTAAGAATTCGCCGATAATTGAAGCATTAATCTTATTCTGCTTTAACTCTTCAACTATCTTTTCTGCAAATTCTGGTTTGGCTGAAATTAGTAGGGCTCCAGAACTGATGAGTTGCAGTGGGTCAATCCTAAAATACTCACATATTTTTTGAGTTTCTGGCAGAATGGGAATTCTCTCCTCATAAACTTGAAAACCAACATTCGAAGCCTCTGCCATCTCATGAATTCCACCACTCACACCGCCCTCAGTTGGATCGTGCATAGCATTAACTCCACCAGTTTTCATGGCGGTGATGGCATCTTTAACAACGCTTATTTTGTCATAGAATTCCTTGGCACTTTGCAAAGTTTCTGATTTCATCGCCTTTTTTAGCTGCTTTTCCTTTTCGGTTGCAAGGATGGCTGTTCCTTCGATTCCTGTACTTTTGGTTAATATTAGTTTGTCTCTTGGTTTGGCTCCTCCCGCTGTAACGTAGTTTCCTTTTTCTGTTATGCCCATTGCACAGCCAATGACTATTGGGTTTGTTAAACTTGGAGTTACTTCGCAATGTCCCCCAATAATGGCTATTCGTAAATCTTTCGCTGCTTTATCCATTTGGGTGCATATGGTTTCAAGAGTTTTTCTTTCGCCCTTTTCTGGAAGTAATATACATGATGAGAATAATGTTGGTCCTACGCCGAAGGTTGCAATGTCATTGGCGTTTACGTTAACGGCAAGCCAGCCGATTCGTTCAACAGCGCCTGTGATTGGATCCATTGAAACTATTAGAGATTTATTTCCAATGTCAATTACGGCACCGTCAAATCCAGCGGATGGACCTAAAACAACTTCTTCGCGTTTAACTCCTAAATTTTTGAAAACAACTTCCTTTAAAATGTCTACGGGAATTTTCCCTTCAGGAAGCTTCAGCCTCTAATCCCTCCATTAACCGAGTTAAATCATTTATTGGTTAGATTTAATCGTTACATAAAAGTAGAATTAAATGCTATGATAACGTTGTTGTTTTCGTTTAAGGCATCATATTTTTAAACACCTTTACCCCACTCAAATCTCAGAATGTCATACAAAAAATACAGCGTTTCAATTCTCATCCGAACAAGAGATGTGGAAAGCTTTTTACAACAACTCTTGCTGAAGCTTTCTTGCCAAACGCTGCAACCATGCGAAGTGATTGTTGTAGACAATTTTTCTTCGATGAAAAAGCTGGAGGAGATGAGAAAACTTTTGTTTTCGGCTAAGAAAGAAATTTTTGGTGACGATGTTGTTTTAAAGCTTGTTCCAATAAAGGATGAAGAGTTCTCCCATCCATACTCTACAAACGTTGGAGTTTTCGTCGCAGAAGCAGACCTTGTTTGTATAACGAATGGGCATTCTTTGCCTTCTTCTGATACTTGGTTGGAAAGTGGGGTAAGCCATTTTAAAGACCCAATGGTTGCGGGTGTTGGCGGCTACTTTTCTCCACATAAAAATGGAACTTTAATGGAAAAAATTGTATACAACGCTTGGAAGAAACTTAACGAAATTAGCAGGACTTATGTTAAAGACAATTACTTTTCAACAATAGACTGTATCCTAAGAAAGTCATTGTGGAAAGAATATCCCTTTAATGAAAAACTGCCAAAAGAAATTCCCGATGCTGGAAAGTTTGGGGGAGAAGACTATGACTGGGCGATAGAAATGCAGGCAAGAGGCTACAAAATAACTGTGGAACCAAAATTTAGCGTTTATCATTCTCACACGGAAAAACTTGGACAACTCCTTCCGAAGTATCTTATTTGGCGTAGGATAAGAAAGAAAATCAGAACACTTAAGCGTCCAAGAAAGTCCTATACCAAGCTATGGAAAACCAAACATTTATACTACAATGTCTAGGCTTCAAAATTCCATAAAGCATAACTATTTAGGAGTTCTAAAGAAAAACAAAAATCAAAAATTGACAATCAAACTTGTGAAATCCGTGGAAATAAAGAGGAGAAAATATGCCTAAAACATTAGGCTCTCAAAAAATCTTCGTAGCTGGAGGAGCTGGGTTTATAGGAAGTCACATGGTTGACCGATTATGCAAAGACGAGAAAGAAGTAGTCGTATTTGACAATCTTAGCTCTGGAAAAATTGAAAACATTAAAAAGTGGCTGAAAAAATCAAACTTCAACTTCGTACACGAAGACCTTTTGAAACCAGCAAGCATCCTAAAACCCTTGTCAGAATGTGAAACCGTTTTTCACTTGGCTGCAAATCCTGAAGTTAGAGTGGGAACGACTGATCCTAAGGTGCATTATGAGCAGAATATGACTGCAACTTTCAATCTTTTGGAGGCTGTTCGCAAAGTTGGATGCATCAAGAATTTTGTTTTCACATCCTCCTCGACAGTTTATGGGGAGGCTGAAAAAACTCCAACCCCAGAGGATTATGCGCCTCTTAAACCTATTTCGATCTATGGGGCTTCTAAGCTTGCTTCTGAAGCTTTGATAATAAGTTACGCTTATACCTACGGATTTGATGCCATAATTTATAGACTGGCAAATATTATAGGACCTAGGGCGCAGCATGGCGTCATATACGATTTCATAAACAAACTTACTAAGAATCCGAAACAATTGGAAATTCTTGGAGACGGAACCCAAAGAAAATCTTACTTATACATTGATGATTGCATAGATGCCATGCTTACGGGCATGAACCATTTGCACGGCAGAGTTGAAATCTACAATGTTGGTTCAGAAGACCAAGTAAACGTTAAAGTAATTGCGGACATTGTCTGCCAAGAGATGGGTTTAAGGGATGTGGAGTATGTTTATACTGGCGGTGTTGATGATGGAAGGGGCTGGAAGGGAGACGTGAAAGTCATGCTGTTAAGCATTGAAAAAATCAAAGAACTCGGATGGAAGCCTAAACTGAGCAGTCGCCAAGCGGTGCAGAAGACCGTAAAAGCAATTTTGCATGAAAGGGAATCAAATTCATGAGGGGCGCAGCCCTTTGCATGAGAAAGGTGAATATTGCCCAAAAGTTTCGGTGATAGTTCCCGTCAAGAATGGTGCAGCGTACATAAAAGAACTCTTGGATTCTCTCATGCAAGTCGAATATGAGAAAGATAAGTTGGAGATTATTGTTGTGGATGGAAATTCCACAGATGACACACGGGAAATGGTTTCGCAATATCCAGTTAAACTTTTGTTAGAAGAAAGACCGGGATTAAATGCAGCGAGAAATACAGGCATAAAAAATAGCCAAGGTGAAATTATAGCATTCACAGATGCGGATTGCATCATACCAAAAAACTGGATAAGCAGAATAATCGACAATTTTCAAAATCCTCAAGTAGGGTGTGTAGGAGGAAATGTCATAGGATACTACGATAGTTTTCTGTCGCATTATTCCGATGAAAGCCTCATCCCAGTCATGAGAATTTTTGGAAGGAGAGAAATATTAGACCATGTTAAGCCTCCCCAAAAGTATCCAGCCGGCTGCAACATGGCTTTTAGGCAAGATGCCATAAAAAAGGCTGGGTTGTTTGACGAAGGCATTAAGTATGGTTTTGACGAGGATGAACTTGTTGAGAGAATTTGCAAAAGTGGATACAATATGGTTTTAGACCCGAATGTTGTGGTGAAACATAAGCACAGACCATTGCTACGGGAACTTTTAAAGCAAAATTTCAGTTATGGGCGAGGCTTAGGTCTAATGTTAAGAAAAACGGGAATCAAAAGCGCATTTCCGAAATGGGTTCTCCTCTGCATAGTTGGCTTTCTCACATGGAGTTTGATAATCCTAACATTGGCGATGCACGCCCTTTTGACAAACTCTTTTCCGTCTCAGATAACTCTATTATCCATGGTATTGCTGCCACCATTTGGACTAATGATTTTTTACGGATATAGAACCATTAAAAATAGAGACAACAAATATGGGAGGATTCTGGTCTATCCATTTATAGACATTGCCAGAGCATTGGCTTTTATCTTTGGAGGAATATATCAATTATTGAAAAAGTCGCAGCCTTAATGTTTTAGCCTTTAATCTGTGGTAATGTGCGTTGGATGATTTTAACTATTGGGGTGGCTATGATTAATCCAACTGTCATTTGTCCAATGTTCACTGGAACTTCGGCAACTGCCAAAACTCCGAGAATGAATTGTTCGTAAAGAAAATAGCCTAAAACCATCAGTAATCCTCCGAAAATTGTTGATATAACCATCCATCCATACTCTGGCTCAGAAACAAAAGCAATAACCGCCATCAATATCGCAACAAAAATACCAAGACCTAACCAAAACTCCATCGGAATGAAAAGGGTTGATGTCGGGTTTTCTGAGGGAGGAAAACCAGAATAAAATTCTACACTACCACTGTAATACAGGAAACCTATTAGACTTATTAAAGCGCCAACAAGTACTCCCATTTCGAGAGTGAATATTTTCCATTCGCGTTTTGTGTGAAGTTTAGAAAATAGATGTTTTTTGCGGCCTAAAAAACCTACAAGTCCTCCTTCTAATGCTTTAATCACCAATGTCGCTGGTGCATAGTAGTAATAACCGAGTAGAACATCGGCAAACGCTGAGCCAACTCCACCAGCGAAGGCTCCTACAAGGGGACCGAAAAGCAATGCGGTTATGTAAACCATGGTTTCGCCAATGTTAAAGAAACCTTTCGTACTTGGCACATATACTGTAAAACTCATGGTTGCCACACAGACAAGCGCCATAAAAATAACTGCAACACTTAATTGAACAGTGTTCCTTTTTGTCTTTTGCCAAGACAAGGATATCCCAGAAGAATAGTTTAGTTGTAACTTTACTATTTTAATCTATCGGACACTAAAACATGAAAGCGACATTAAGATTATATTATTAACTTTAAATCTTTTATTGCTTGCAAAACTCTTTTTCCGCGCTCTGTGATTTTAAAGAATTTTTTCCCATTCTTTGTGTAACTGACAACCAGTCCCTTTCTTAAGAGTTCGTTTAGGTGCTGATATATGGCGGCTCTTGTCATCGTTTTTCCAAATTTTTTCCACAAATCATAACCGTATGCATCTTTTTTGTTTAAGGCTTGAAGTATTTTCTCTTTTGTGCTTAGCTCCAAGCCCACTCTTGCCGTTTTATGTTTTTTTGTTAAGGCGTGAAGAACGTCTGTGGCTTTGAGTCCGCTTCCGCTGATTAGGCACACAACGCTACTGTTCTCATCAATTTTTTCAGTTTCAACAAGCTTTTTTAGGGCTGCAACTGTGGCTGAGCTTGCTGGTTCGGCGAACATTCCTTCAAGTTTGGCTATTTGAAGTTCTGCTGAGAAAATTTCTTGGTCAGAGACTGTTAATGCTAAACCGTCTGATTCTTTTATGGCTTTTATGGCAAGTTCGCCTTGTAGTGGTTCAGATACCAAAATGGCTAAGGCGTGGGTAGATGGCTTCGAAATTTTCACCATTTGTGAGCGCCTTTCTGTCAGCGTTTTGACTATGGATTGGCTTCCTTCTGGTTGGACGCCAACCATTTTTGGCAGCGAATTTGTTATTCTGAGATTTTTAAGTTCTTTGAAGCCCTTCCATATGGAATAGATTGTTCCGCCGCTTCCCATCGGCACTATGAAGTAGTCTGGAACGCCGAACTGTTCATAAACTTCGTATGAAATCGTCTTTTGGGCTTCAACTGCGATGGGGTTTAATTCAGCTGTGGCTTGATACCAATTCATCTCCTTTGCCAAGGCTTCAGCCTTCCTTATGGAATCGTCCAGCATTTCCCCAAACTCTTCTATGGTGGCGTCATAAACTAGCATTTGAGCTAATTTTCCAATATCTACAAGTTTTGGTACAATTAAATGGCAATTTAGCCCAGCCTTAGCGCAATACGCCGCCAAAGAGGCGCCCAAATTTCCATTTGATGCGCATATTAATGTGTCATGTTTTAGGTCTATGGCATTTGATACGTAAAGTGCTGCAGCTCTATCCCGATAAGAGTTTGTTGGGTTTCTGGTTTCATCCTTTAAATACAATTTTTGTAAACCCAAACTTTTGGCAAGTCTTAAGGCTTTATGGAGGGGCGTTCCGCCCTCTCCTAAGCTGATTTGATGATGCACTGGTGGAAGCAGGGTTTTATATCTCCAAAAACTGAAGCGCCCCAAAAGCTTGATTTTGCGTTTTCTCGGCAAACCTGAATCGTATTCAATGGTTCCGCCACATTTTTCGCATTTGCTTAAGAAGGGTGAAAATGGAAATTTTGCGTTGCATTTAACACATTTTAGGCTCATAATTGGGTTTCAGCCTTCATTCTATTTTTGTTAAACAATTTTTGGAAGTTTTCATAGAAAATTTTCCTTTTAGATTTTTGTGAAATTTCTGCAGCCTCTACAATTGCTATTTGGGTTGGATAACGATAATAGGGAATGTCGGAGCCAAAAA